>Ga0302202_10003198_pt1 | contig 18182 bp, 19 predicted proteins | sample II_Bog_N3_3_FD_194579 | JGI IMG/M metagenome (GOLD analysis project Ga0302202, IMG submission 194579) | Peat permafrost microbial communities from Stordalen Mire near Abisko, Sweden - II_Bog_N3_3 | ecosystem: Environmental > Terrestrial > Soil > Wetlands > Peat | place: Sweden: Abisko...
TTCCGAAGCGGCTGTTGGCGACGGCAGGGGTGCCAGGCTGCTGCACGGCCCACTCCAGTTTGGAAATCATCCGAAGCTTTTCCAGTCCTGCCTTATAGGCCTCTTTTCTCCCCTCGGTCTGGAGCGTCTTGGCTGCCTCGGGAAGGGAGATCAGGAAGCGCCAGCGGGCTACGGCGATGAAATCACTGTGCAAACCAAGAGGAAGAGTCCCGGCGGTATCGAGATCCGAACCGCTCGCCATGATGGCATCGTAAAATTCTCCCAGGACACGCCCCACGATGACCGGAAGATTGTCCGTCCCGCCCTGGAGACGCGTGATGAGAGCCCCCTCCGAGCTGGTCAGCTCGGTCAGGACATCGGTCTCGCTTGGTGCGGTGGGCCAGCTCATTTTGTCTTCCTCCTTTTGAGGGTTGGGATGGGGGCCTTGGAAGAGGGATTCGGGAGGGAGGATTCAGAAGATGGGAGATGGGATGCAGCGCCTGGCTCCTGACTTCTGATTTCTGGATGCTGAGGCGTCAGCATTCCCAGGGCGACTTGCTCAACATGTTCCGGGAAGGTCCGGAAAAGCACTTGGCATCCAAGCTCGCAGGCACTGCGGAAGGAGGTGCCATAATAACAGCCGTCGCATCCCAGACTCTTTGCGCTTACCAGATTGACCGAGGTGTAATGACGGAAGGTTGGTTCACCCGTCGGGCCGCAGATGGCAATGGACGGCAGATTAAGAGTTCCCCCCACATGAGCAGGGCCGCTGTCATTGGAAATTACCAGCCGTGCTGTAGCGATCAGATGGAAGAGCGCCGTGTGAGAGAGTCCCGTTTCCCAACGAGGAACCCTCTTCTGGTAACGTTCATCCGCAGTGCCCAGGACAACAAGTGTCTCGATGCCCGCAGCCTCCAGTTTCCAGGCAAGATCAATCCAGTGGGATGCAGGCCATTGCCGTGAGGGTCCGTGAGTCTGAGGAAAGAGAAGCACACGACCCGAGTCACTGATCGGCACCTGAGCGATGTCGGGACGAAGCGGAGCGGATTGGATGCCAAACTCTCTGGCCATGGCCTCGATATAGGAAATCTTCTCCCCACGATGCCGGGCTGCCTCGAATCCTCCTGCAGTGAGATAAGAACCTTCGACTTTGTCGGTAGGGGTCACCCCGAGCAACCGCAACACCTCTGCCCTCCACCCCGTGGCAAACCAGGCGATCTCCTCGCCGGTGGCACGGCACCCGGCGGCCAGCCAGGCGAAGCAGATCAGGTCACCGAGACCAAGGTACCAGCCGTTATTGCAGTTGATCGTTTTCACGTTGGAAGTTGGAAGATAGGAGATCGGGTTATCGTCTCACTGCTGGCCCCGCCCGAAGGCGGAGCCAGTGTGTGAACCGATTGGCTTAGATCTGGGATTCTCCCGTGCCTCCGGTGAACCCGGTGCCAGCGAAGCTCAGGCCACCTGCACCCGTTCCAGTGAGGCTTCCGGAGCTGAGCAAGAGAAGACCACCCTTGGTGATGCCTGGCCCGACTCCGAACATCAGAGCCTGGCGCTGGGCCGCGTAGCCGCCCTGATGGGAGACATACTGGGTCACGAGCGTGGACAGGTTGGTGTCAGGGTCATTGACCACAGCCACGTTGCCGTAGCTCGCGCCTGGCAGCACGGTGGTGTAGTCGTTCGGGATGCGGGTCTGAATGACCAGAGCCGTCTTGTGAAGGAATGCTCCAGCAAGGTTGCCGGTAGTCGGCAGGTTCGGAGCCTCAAGAGGCTGGAACTTGCTGATCGGCATCAGCTCGGCCTGCTCCACGATCTCCGGACGCTGGAAGGCGGCGAAGTTGACCAGGTTGCTGTCCTTTTGCAGGGCAGCGTAGTAGGGGCTGTTGAGCAGTGCCGCACGATTGAACGGCGGTACCCCCAGAGGATTGAGTATCGCCCCGGCGTCCGCGAAGTTGTTGCGCCCGAAGCTGGCCGCAGCAACCGAGAGGGCCGTGCTGTACCCGAAGTTTGCAGCCGTCAGCAGAGCGTAGAGCTGCGTGATCATGTAATTACCGATCGCGAATGCCTGAGCCTCGCCCTGCTCACCAAACAGGTTACGCACGGTAGATCCGAGCGTATTGGAATCGAAGACGATTTCCGCCCCGATGTGGTTGTTGAGCTTGATGGGGACATCGAGCGTCTCAGCCGGAACTCCGACAACCCAGCCGATGGGACGACCGTCCGTGCCATTTGCAGGATTGTAAACCATGACCGCCGGAGTGAGGACCACGCGGGTCGTGGTGGTCTGGTTGAAGGTCGCAGGCACATCCGAGAAGTCGGTTGTGATTGCCTTCAGGATATTTCCGTAGAGGAGTTTGTAGTACTCCAGCGTGCGCTGAGCGACCAGCGTTCCAGCGAGCGTGCCGAGATCGGCGTTGCTCACATCGGCTGCAACCAGCGGCGCATTGAGGAAGCGATCGTTAGCGCGCATGTCAGATGCCCAGATAGCGCCCATTTCGCGGGCGATGGCCGTCTTTCCTGCCACATCGACCACTTCAAGCTGCTTGCAGCGAAGGGCGTCGTAGGCTTTCAGAAGATCCCTTCCATCCTGGCCCGTGACAGCCACGTTCGAGCGGGCACCAGCAACAGGGGTGGGAGAGAAGGCAGGGTTGCTTCCCTGCTTGGCCAGAAGAGCAATGTTCGCCGGATCAGTGATCAGGAGTTTCTTCCAGTGGGCTTTGGTAGGCTCATCCCTGGCAGCAATAGCACCGCGTCCGACGGCTGCCGTGATAGCGGCATCGGCATCGGCCTCGCGGCGGGTCACCTCGGCGGCTTCCAGCGTGGCGTTCTTGGCCTTCAAGGACTCTGCCTCGATGGTGGTATTGTTGAGCTTGATGCGCATTTCATGCGCCTCGATCTTGGAGGCGACTACTGCGTCACTCTCGTCCTTGGCCTTGAGGGACTGTTGTTGGGACTTGAATGTGTCAAGTTCCCGTTGAAGCTCCGTGTTCTTCGCCTGGAGCGCAGCGATCTCTTCTGATGTCATTGTGTTTGGTGTTTTTGGTTGATCGCTGGAGGCTCCAGCGTGCTTCGCCCAGAGGGGCAAAATCTTTTTGAAAGCGGGGTTGTTCACCAGTCCTCCCATGTTGGGCTTGGCTTGCTCGTAGCAAATGATGCGGGCGGGCTTCCTCTTGGTGTCGTCCACATGGAAGACCGGCGAAAACGAGCGGAAGGTTTTCCCCTGTTTGGCAGCGAGACCCACGTCACTCCATTCGCCCCTGGCATAGATTCCGGGGGCTGGTCCCTCCTTCCAGTAAAAGGACTTTGGCCAGAAGGAAGCCTCCACATCGTCGTGATTGAGATCGAAGTAGGGAGTGTCTCCCTTGGCTTCAAGGGCCACGCGTTGCTTTTCAATGGCGATAGCCGCCGATGGGTCAGCGAGCACCTGCACGCGGATCGGCTTGCCCGATTGACTCGGTGTGATCTCATTCACTCCGGCAGGCATGAACATGATCTCGTTGCCCTCAATGAGAGGTTCACCTGGCAGCATCCCCCGACATTCGAGGGCCTCGGAGCAAACCAGCGCCAAGGGATGAAAGAACTGAATGGGAGCAACTGGGGTCTTCGCCCCACTCCTCACCCGCGCTGCATGCGCTGCATAGCCCCTGTAGCGCGTCTGATTGGGGTTTTCCTGGTCAATGGAGCGGAGATCGGGATTTTTGGCGTTTAGCGCGTCGAATCGGTTGGTGAAAATAGGGCTCATTTTTGTGCAGCGGTTTTCTTGGTTTTTTCCTCTTCCAGATCCGGGTCGGCTTCGAGAGCCTTCACCAGGAGCCGTGCAATCTGCTCGGCTTGGGTCAGAAGATTGGCTTCCGGATCGATGGGAGGAGATGGCTTAGCGGACTTCGACTCCAGAGGATCGGGGGGGCCATCCTCTGGTTTCGGTGGCTGGACAGGATCGGCAGTCTGCGCTGGCTTCATGATCTCCTCATCCTGGTCGGGTGCAGGGATGTTGTATTTCTGGCGCATGAAGTTCACCCCGACCGGCAATCCGCAGGCGATGAGCACCTGATCGCGCTGTGCCTCCTGAAGGCCACCTTCCTTCTCGTTCAGGAACTGCACCTCGGGAGCCTCGCTCGTCTCCCCGTAGTTGAGCGTCAGAATGGAGGGGATGAGCTGGGCATTGATCACCCCGGCGATATACTTGGCGCACGCGGCAGCCCTCTTCTCCTTGACCCCTTCCTCGACAGTGCCAAAGGCCTGCCCACCTCCCTTGCCCATCGAGCCATGAGATCCCGACATCGTCTGTCCAAGGATGAGCAAGCGAGCGTAGCGATCAGCGCGGTCGAGCAGCTCCCCCTGGGGAGAGTGGTCGCTTCCCTTCCCCGTGTCCTTGAGTTCCAGCGTGGTGCCTGACGGAAAAGCAGCCCATCCGGCGCTGCCCATATTCTGGAGCATGGAGCAGATGGCATTGATCGTGTCCTGTGGAGCGTTGGGATCGTAGTTGGCCCAGCGGAAGGGCAGGCCGAAGACCTGAGCCAGATTGAGCACCCAGTCGGCGGCGAAGTTTGACGCACACCACCACCAGGCAAGTGGACGCAGCAGAGCAGCTCCAAGAGCCGATCCGCTCTTGGCCTTGGCAATGCCGATCAGGAACTTGTGATCAGGGAAGGGAGCGACCGAGGAAGGGAGCGGCTGAGCGCTGGTGCCACCGAGGACGCCAGGATTAAGACGGCCTGCAGCATCCATGCGAAGTCCCAGGTATCCTTCCTGAGACCAGGCGAAGTTCACCGGATGCACCCAGCGGGTGGCACGAGGAGCGATGATCTGACCAAGGCTGCCGAGTTGAACCGGGTGCCAGTCCACCTCAACGGCTGTGACTCCACGGAACCAACCGTCAACGAGATCCTTGATCGTTCCTCCAAAGTCATTTTCATCCGCTGCGGCCACCGGACGCATGGATTTCAGCGCAGCAGATACCAGACGGGATTTTTCCTTGGCGGAGTCAGACATCTCCTGGCCCTCCTCAATGTAGGGGCTAAAGACCGGCTGCATCCCTGTCACCGCATCAGTCAGCTCCTGAGAGCAGGCCGCAAGCTCCGGCCACGTGTCGAACATGAGGTCAAAGAGTTCCCACTGCTGGACATGATTCCCGGCCAAGGCACCGCGCAGTGTCATCTCGATGTACTGAGGGGTGATGGCGGCCAGGGAGGGCAGGAGCCAGCGGTAGGCTGCCTGCGGGCGCAGGAGCCGCCCCAGAGAAGGTGGCATCGCTCCAGATGGCTCTCCAAAGGTGGAGCGCACAACAGACGAAGAGGAGGGCGGCGTGTAGGGATGCCCGGCCTTGCGCCGCTTGGAAGGATAAACGGGAGGGAGCGTCTTCATGACAGATAACGGGGGGTGAAGAGGCGGGATTGAGAGGGACCATTGCCACCGAGGCGGATCACGCTCGGATCGGTGATCGCTCCACGGGTATTAATGAGCGCATATTCGGCGGCGCTGCCGGAGGAGAAGGTATCCCCATGCGCCCCGGTCAGGGAATCGACGGCGCATTCGTACCTGCCGCCACTCTTGATGGTGGCACGCTGATCGGCCTTGAAATACTCCCCGGACGGCAGGTCATAGCGGTTGTCATTGATGGCAGCACTGTAGATGTCGCCAAGATAGGTTTTGAAATTCACCGGCTCGTCGTAACCGGGCGGATGAATACTCTCGCTCTCGATGAGGAGATCCGTGGGGACAAGATGCCGCACGGCATCTGCAAGCAGCTTGCAGAAATACCGCTCGCTCGTGGCCAAGGCGCAAAACCGGCGCGTCTTCCCACCAGCAGGCCGCGTGGCAATCGTCTCGAAGATCCTCTTCATCCTGTCGATCACGACGCTGGGTTCCTTCTCCTTCCAGCAGATGACCATCCGCTGTGCACGGGAGACACCGGTTTGTTCCGTGATGGTGATCGCTGAGGGATTGGAGGTCTGCTTATTGGTGGTAGCAGGATCGAGACCGACCCCGATCGCTCCGGCACCCAACAGACCGCGCAGTAGATGCAAGACCCGCTGGAAATCGGCCTCATCGTCCACATAGACAAAGGCGCAGCTCTGGGCACCACGCTGCTGTGCGGTGAGGATGGCGAGCAGGTCGATAGCGGCACTTCCCCCCATCTTGTGCTCCAGATCGTAGTTAAAAGGCATCTGAGGCTTGTTGCCGGGCATCCGCGCAAACTGCTCATAGGTCATCGGCTGGCCCTTGTTGTCGTAGAGCATGTGTCCCGCCGAGTACGCATCCCGCAGCGTCACGCGATGGATCAGGATGCCGTTCTGACCCCGGTAGAAATTCCCGGACTTATTGACTGGAAACTCCGTGAATCCATCCTGGGGCAATGTCATCTCGAAGAAAGGGTGCCTGTCATCCCTAGGGAGATTGGAGGCATAGATCATCTTGAGATCCGGCTGATCGCGGAACATCGGATCGACCGCCTCACGGAGGGCAGCTTCCAAATTGGCAGGAGTGAATCCGGCCTCATCCCGAAAGACGGTACCGCGCCAGCCGCGAGCCGTGGCAGGATTCGGAGCGATGACCAGCTGACGGGAATACGCCGTGCGGTCATGGTAGAGCCGCATCTCCAGCCGCTTGCTCTTATACAGATCGGCAAAGTCCTCGCGCGTCATCCCGTGGTATATCTTGCCGGTCTCGGCATTGGCGCACTTGAAGTCGAGCTGCTCGGTCGCCGCTTGATTCTCAAAGATGCTCTGCACGGCCTCTGCCTCACTGGAGACCAGGATCGCCTGCTCAGTCGCAGAGACAGTCATATTGACCAGCTCGGTGCCGAGCAGCAGCGATGCTGAAGCAGAAATCACCGTCTTGCCGGATTCGGCAGACATCTCGTCAAAGGCGATGGCTCCGAGATTGGTACTCTTGCGGCAACGGCGTGCCCAGAAGGCCACCACGACGCGCTCTGCACGCACAGCGACTTGCAGGGTCTGCTCGTAGAGACGGCGCGGGGAGAACTTCATTTGGGCAGTACGACCTTGCCGGAGGCCTCTAGTTGATCCACATCCGCAAAGAAGCGCTTGCGCAGCCGGGAGATCTTCTCCGAGTTGCTGAGACTGCCGCTGGCAATACCCTTGGCCACCTCGTCCCTCATCCACTCGATGAACTTCTCGCAGGTTTGGATTTCCAAACGCTCCTGCGAAATCTCCACTTCCTTGGTCTTGAGACGAAGCGCTTTCTCCTTGAGTTTGAGCGTTGCCGTATCGTGCTCCACCTTTAGGTGATCCATGAGCATCTCGTGTGAGATCTCCCCAAGCACTTCGCTGAAGCGGGCATCCTTGAGGGCCTTGCGGATCGTTTCGTCCAGATCCTTGGGCAAGTTCTTGTCCATCACCTCGCGCGCCTTCGCCGCTTCGGCCATGCGCCAGACCGAGGCCTCCGAAGATCGGTGCAGACGGCTCAACGCTCCCGCCGTCGTCGCACAGCCATGCAGATCCAGCCATTCCAGTCGCTCCGCAAAGGAGGGACGCTGTGAGAGCCACCAGCCGAAATACTCGTCGAAGATCTCGGCGCGTTTCAGCCTGGCGGCCAGTGAATCTGTTCGTGAATCGGCGCACACTTATTTTCCTCCCTTGAGATAGGCGATCCCCGCCTTGGTGATTTGCCAGGAGATGTCCTTGGTCAGCGGATTGACGGAGGACTCGATAAACTTGGCGTTGCGCAGCTCGCGCAGGGCATCGGCAAACTCGGTCTCCCCGACACGGCGCTGCAGCTGCGCCTCGGCCTTGAGGGTTGATTCCCTCAGTGCGAATTCGACGCGCTCCAGGATGATGAGAAGGAGCGTGGTCATTCTTCTAGTGTGGTGATTTTCAGACGGCCTTCGACGCGGCCTAGCCTGGTGGAGATGCGCTCGATGCCGGTAAGCACGCCACCGATCCGGTCATAGATGTGCTTGCCTCTCTCGCTCCCGGCCGCGATGATCTCCGTCTTGTCGGTCTCCATCTTGCGCTCGATCTGGGTCATGCGCTGTTCGAGCTTGTTCTGCTCACGTATGTTTTCGTCCCGATGAGCGCGGAGTTCCTCCTTGGTGGCCATGTCCTTGAGCACATCGACCTTGAGAGGCTGCTGGATGTTGACCTTGTCGGGGTTGCTCTGTTTCCAAAGGAAAGCGGCTGCAACGGCCAAAGGACTCGCGATAGCGATAATGGTGTTGAGGATGTGCCAGTTATTGGCAGCTTCAACTGTCGAGGTAATGGCTTCAGCAATCATGATTTCAAAAAATGCGGTCCAGGGCGGCGGCGACCCGTTGCCAGAAAGAGGGAACCGAGGGGCTGGATGGCCCGTAGCCCAGCACGCTCAGCATCCCGGCGCATCCCGGCTGCTGATCTACCTCGGAGGGATCAAAGTGATCATCCTCGTCGAATTTCCCCTGGGTGTAGTGATTGGTTCCGGCCCAGAGGTAGGGGCTGAAGATCCCCTCTGCGCGGTAGCCGAGACCGTTGAACCGCTCAATGCGGTAGAGAGTGGACGGCAGATCGCTCCAGTTCAGTCCAGCCAGACCTTCGTAGTGAAGCGCATCGACCGCACTCTCTTCCCAGGGGAAAGGAGGATTGCCTTCAATGGGCCGTCCAGCGGGGACATGCACCGTGCGTGCCGTGAGCGGATCGCCATTGTGGAGATGACAAGTGAAGTCACCCCCACTCTCCCGCTGATGCAGGCAGCCGATCACCATCCAGGGAACACCCGTGCGGGCCTCGACGGCGGCATAGCGAGATTTGCCACGTTGGATGGCATTGCGGGGTGCAATGAAGCGCGGGAGGTCGGTCAGCTCCATGCTGTCCCAGAGAGCGGCGAGATCGGGAGTGGCGGGGTTCATCAGAACTCAATGCCTCCGCGAAGTGTCAGGCTCGGACCGTAGATGGTCTGGCCGTGCGAGTTGGTACCGATGTCGATGCCGGGAGAGAGCCGAAGGCTCTGGAAGATGGAAGACGGAAGATTGGAGATGGGGTTAGTCGAGAGATCGGGATGCAGCACACGGGGAACTTCCGGATCTCGTTCGGGCCTGACTTCTGACTTCTGACTTCCGACTTCTGGAGTCTGCGGATGACAGGCGATCAGGATGCCTACAGAAATAAAGCAAAGTCCCAGCATCCCAAGCGCACCGGGATAAGCGTATCCTCCGGAAGAGCGGCGAGCGTCGATCGACGAGGGCAGAGGTCCGGGAGGTACTGGCTCGGCCTTGCGTACCTCAGCCTGTGGATTGAATGCTCCACCGGGAACGGTGCCGCGCATCCAGATGATGGGCTGAGTCCGCTTGATCGTACGGTACAGCGACCAGATGAGGCTAAGGATGGAAATGCCCTGGAGAACGTAATTCGTGAGGGCTGGCTTATCGACGTGATACCCGAAGAACTGGAGCACCACGGCAATCAGTCCGACAAAAGCGCCGACAAAAGCGCCGCTCTGCCAGGGAAGTTTGCCTGTGGTGTTCCAGTCCATTTGCGCGGGTATTAGGGGTGAGTGTTCGGATCAGGAGGCCGCTTGCTCCGGCACGACCGGGCTGGACTCAGCAGAGGTAGATGCAGGAGGCACCTGCGTTCCGCTGACTGCGGTGCTGGTCTTCGGCAGATTTGCCACGGCCAATTCGATGGCGATGTTGACGGCCTGGGCTGTGGCCTGGATGCCTGCGGCCTCGGCGGTGCTGGTGATGGTGGAGAAGGCAGCTGCCTGCTTCTCCTTGCCGCTGATGGAGCTAGTAGCCAGTCCGACAACGACCTGCTCGGCGATGGGGAGCAGCTCGGTCAGGAGTGCGGAAAGATCGCTTTCCAGCACGGGCAGGAGAGCGGCGATGAGGGATTTGCTGGCCTTGGTGATCCAGGCAATGAAGTTGATGAGTTCTTGATGCATGTGGGTATTGGTTTGGGTTTGGGTTTGGGTTACTGACAGAGGGGAGAGTTCTCGCGCAAACCAGCGACTGGCGGGAGCTGGTAGGACTGCGAAGCAGCCCCTTTAGGGGCGAGCGGCGTGGGCACGCCCGAGTTCAAAGACGCAGAGACGCAGGGGGGAAGGGCACCGCCGCCGGGCGTAATGACTTCCCGACGGCGGCTATTCACATACGGAAATCTTGAGGAGGCACCGCCGCCTGACCATGACGGCAGACGACGGTGCCGGTTGTTCCCCCCAGAACAGACGAGATGGAGCAACGCTCCAAAAGACGTGATCGCCACAACGGCGCGATCCGGGCCATGGCCTAAATCCATGCCCATGATAAAAGGGGCTTTAGCGGGCGACTGATCGTCGCGCTTGTCTAAGATTTTTCCTTCCGAGGGGTGCATGCCAGCAAGGCTGGCACAAAGCATCAAAGGGCGTTAGCTGACCCCAAAAACCGCAAAAACTATAAGAGTTTTTTTGCCTCTAGGTGGCATCCGGTGGGGAAAGAATGAGTACTCGCGCCAAGACGCAAAGACGCTAAGGGGGCGGACTATTTCCTTGAGATACCGATGGCAAAAACCGCAGCTACAAACAGAATCGAAACGAGGAATTCTGTAAAAGGATCAGGGGGCATGGATTACTGAGTTCTCTTTGGGCTCACGATGGCAGCAATAATGCAGGCAATCCAAACAACAACAGTCCAACCAAAAAGGAGATTCAAGAGCGCTATCCATCCCACCCATTCAGATTTTGAGGCCATCAGCGTGGGAAGGAAGTAGATGACTGCAAAAATCAGCAGCGGCCCAACTGGAGGAAGATCGGAAAGCATCGGCCACCCGCGATAGGTGCCGAAAAGGCCATAAAGAGTAACTGCGCCAGCAATTAGAAAAGCCCATAGAATGTGTTTCCAAAACTTTCCCCCGAAGGATTTATAACGGGGAGGGCGAAAGAAAACCGCCATCTCCTCGGAAGCAATCAGAGGCTTCCAGGACGGCCAGCCATCCGCGCAGTAAAGAGCGTCACGCGTGATCTGACCCGACTTCCATCGGGTTGCGATTTCCTCCATTGGCAGCGGCCCAATCTGCACGCCCTGGTCATGGACAAAGAAGGTCGCGGCAGGTGAGGTCATTTCTTCTTACTTGGCTTTTTCCCCGCCTTGGCAGTGGATGCACCCCTCTGAGGCGTGGATGCAGAGGGTGAGTGATATATTGTCTGAATACCCTTAGCTCCTTTCCCTTTGATTTTCTGTGTCGCATTAATCAAGGGCCTCGCTCTGTCGGGTGCGTTAATCCATTCACCTGGAATCTTGTGCCCCATGCCCTCAAGTTTCTCGGCTATTGCCTCTCGTAGATACTGACTGCGGCTCTTTCCTCCACGCATCGAGTCCATCAAGGCCAACATCTCGGCATCAAGGGCTGCTGCAATCAGGGTTTGTCCATCAGATCTTTTTCCGGGCATGGGTGTATAAAAGGTTTTTTTGCTCACCGCGTCAATTTCTTGTTGACCGGTGTATAATTCAATTATATTCCATTCAATATGTCTGACAGCACAAAGCCAAAACAGCGCCAGAAGGCGGCTCTCGTCGCCGTGTGGATGCCCAAGAAAATGAAGGAGACCTTGGATCAAGCCGTCGTGTCTATGGACAGCGATCGGTCGAAGTACATCCGCACAGCCGTCCGAGAGAAACTCGCTCGCGACCTCAGCGCCGCCTAACCCCTCTAAGAACATGGCCTCTCTAAAACACTTCCCAACGAAGATTCTGAACGAGCTCCATCCTCACATGCCAGTGAGAGTACTTCTACAGAACTGCGAAGGCTCACCGTTCAATATGGCAAGTTTCCGTCATGGGAAAGATCGGGTGAGTTTCCTGACTATCAAGGGCAAAAAAAACGCTGACTGGATCATGGCACTGATTGCCGAACATATCCGGCCCTGGAATCCCATTTCAGAGGAGGCCGCTATGAATCTTCGCCATCACCGCAAGGCAATCAAAGCACGGCGCACCTCGGCCCCTTCAGCTTTCAAGTCTCAGGTTTCAGCCCTTTCACCTGCCGCCTAACCCAGATCCCGGAATCGCGATGAACAAACCCACTCCAGCAGCACCGAAGCCCGCAGGCCTGCCTCCGCAACCTGAGTTTGATTTCAAACATCACCTTCCTGCGGACAAGGAGATCTTCTCGATTCCCTTCCTCATGCGCTTTTTCGGAACCGGCCCGCAGCACTGGATCAACCTGATCGAGTCAGGAGCGATCAAGGCAACGTCTCTCGAATCCCCCAATGCCTCCAAGACGATGTACCGCATCCCTCGCGCCGAGCTGATCCGCTTCCTCAATTCCCGCACTCAGTAACCCACCCCGTAACCCGCAACCAACAACACCATGACACAACAAGCAGAAGTCAGAAGTCAGGATTCAGAAGTTAGGAATCCCGAATCCGAAATCCTCCCTAATCGCGTCACTCCGCACTGCGACTGGTGCGCGTCTGGCGCTGGCTCCTGCGGCAAGTGCCCTCCCATGACCAATGCAGACCGCATGGCTCTGATCATCGAGATCCATGGCATCGCAGTGCAACAGAGGCGTGAGCTGACGGTTGCCGAGATGGATGCCATCGATCGGCTGCGCGATCAGATCCACAAGGAACAACTGGCCTGGATGAACGAACGCTCCCCGATCCCTGCAGGAGCAACCAACGCACTCGAAGCCTGATTATGTCTTCTAGCTCAATACAGCATGAGTCACGAGGGCAAGCACGGCCAATATCAGGCATCCGCAGAAGCCTCCTTCGGCTGCTCGATACCGCGCGGGCAGATTGGCACCGACAGGTGAAATTCCAGTCGCGCCGGTCACACTGCGTGATTTTGCCTGTTCCAGCACACGTCTCGTCAGCTCGTGTGCAATCCATACTTCGCCGTGGAGTGAAAATGCTCCAAGCAGGATACCGAGTCCGAGTGCTACCCAGCCAATCCGCAGAGACCACAGAGACATGCCCACGCTGTGGTCTCCTGAGCGAAACGCAACCAATGCCGTCAGAGCAGCAGAGGCTATCACCAGCAGTTGGCGAAGCCATGCCTGCTTCTTCTCGTTGCGATCATTTGCCAGGTCACAGATCTGACGAAATTCCTCCGTTGTCATCCCCCGACTCCAACCCAGCTGCCTAACCCCCGTCAATATCTATGAGCAAAAAATCCTCCACCACTTTGGCTGCGCCCGGCAGCCAGTCGCACAGCCACAACAGCAACGAGCCTACATCGGCACTCGAAATCGTCGCACCGGGCCAAGTTTCCAAAGTCACCGCCCGAAGCGGCCTCGGTCTCGACGCCATGAGTCTCGACGAACTCGGGGCGACCTTTGGCAGGCTTGATGCAGCACGCCTGCATTACGACAAAATCTCCGGCATCTGCGGATGTCTGCAAGGACTCGCCCTGATCGAAATCAAGAGCCGTCTCGGACACGGCAACTATGGCCCCTGGCTCAAGGAGCACTTCCCGAAAAGTCAGGATACGGCCAGCCGGTTCATGCGCATTGCCGAAGAGTTCCTGGAAGCCTCCGGAACGAAGGGCCGCAAAATTCCGCATAATGCGGAATTTGCCGAGGTTTCTCTTTTGGGAGAATTGATCGACAGCCTTTCTACCTTGAATAACGAGTCCATCGACATGGCTCATCCTGTCGTTCAGGCGGTCGCCAAATATGTAGGTGATCGCAGTTATACACAACTCTGGCTTGATCTACCCGACCAGCGCGGCGGCTATCGCGGTACCAAGAAAAACGGGGCCCCACGCGCCGAGAAGCGCACCGATGCGGAGATCGCCCGTGATGAGTACGAGGAGCACGCCCCCGCCGTCTGCCGCCGCACTGCCGAGACGATGGTTGAGCTACTTCTCCTGGAAGGCCCCGGCAAGGAGCGAGCCTGGGACATCCTGGACGATGAGGAGCTGGATAAACTCAAGCTCCAAGCCCACGACCTCTATGAGGGCGCTCTAGCGAGTCAGAAACGCCGCAAGGCCCTGCGCAAGTAACAACAATAGAAAAAGCTGAAAGCTGAAACTTGAAACCTGAATGAAAAACAGCCCCTTCACCGCAGCTCCTCAGCTTTCAGCTTTCACCCTTCAGCTTTCCTAGTCCTTCGCCTTTTCAACCCATGAGCACTCTCGCCCTCCCTGCCTCTTCCTCAGTGACCCTCTATGATTTCCCGGCCCACGTGCAGGTCAAGGCCCTGGATCTCAAGCGGGAGTTTGAGGAGATCATCTCCTCCGGTTCCCCCGCACGCTCCCGCTTCCAGGCTCTCTCGGCCCGTCACGGCAAGTCGGTCGGTCGCCTCTATGCCCTGCTGAAATCCTGGCAGGAGGAGGGGGATCTGGCCCTGGTGGACAAGCGGGAGTTTTCCAGGTTCTGGGATCGTGGAGAGGATGTCACTCTCCCCAGGGAGTTCCTGGAATGGGCAGGAGGTCAGATGCTCGGCAATCAGCGCAAGAGCAAGCCAGCCTATCGCCGCATCATCGAGCGATGGAGGGAGTGGAAGCAGACCGGCAATCCCCGGATCGCCATTCCCGGCTACGCGACACCCCCTCCCACCGGCAGCAGGAATCATCCCGACGGGTGGAGCTATACGAATCTGATGAAGCAGGCACAGCCTCCCAAGGCCGAGCAGGTGCTCGCTCGCGTGGGATCAGCTGCCGCCGCTGCCCATCTCCCCTTCCTCCCCGGCACCCGCGAGGGGGTGCGCTGGCTGGAGTATGTCTTTTTTGACGATGTCTGGCATGACCGCAAGTGCAAGGTGCAAGGCTATCTCGATCCTGTCCGCATCCTGCAGCTCGGCTGCCTCGACTATGCAAGCGGCCTGTATCTGAAATTTGGCCTGCGTCCTGATCTCCCCCGCGACGACGGCACCCGCGCACGTTTGCAACGCCGCGACATGCTTCTCCTGGTCGCCTCGCTCCTGATGCAGCACGGCTATCCTCTCGATTACCCGATGCATCTTGTCCTGGAGCGCGGGACAGCGACTCTCTCAGCCGCTGAGGCGCAGATGCTCTATGATCTCTCAGGGGGACAGATCCGCGTCGGCTTCACCAGCATGGAGGGCCGCTTCGTCCTCGCCTGGATGGAAGGCTCCTCCGGCAATCCTCGTGGCAAGGGGCCGCTGGAGTCCTGGCACAACCTTTTCCACAACGAGCAGGGATCTCTCCCAGGACAGGTGGGCAAGGATCGCGATCATTCCCCCGCCGCCCTCTACGGCAGCGACCGGGAAGCCGTAGCCATCGCCAAGGCATCTCTCTTGCTTCCCAGGGAACTGCGCGATGAACTCGACGGCCCTTACCCATCGCTCGACGAGGCACTGATCCAGACGCACGAGGTAGTGGATAAGATCAATCGGCGACGGGATCACCAGATGGAGGGTTTCCGGCAGATCAATCTCTGGCGCATCCGGGGCACTCAGGCCGACTTTCAGCATCCACGCGACTTGGTTCACCTGGACAAGGCCCTGGAACCGCACATCGAGTGGCTGCCCGTGATGGAGTCACCCTGGGAGCGTGGGCAACGGCTCTCAGCCCTCACCCGTGTGGCCTTCATTCCTCCCGGAGCACTCATCCGGTTCTATGAGGATAGTCATTTCTCGCTCAAGGTAGAGCGCCGCCAGGCAAAGGTAGAGATCACCGAAAACAAGCGGAAAAAGACTTGGTACTTCGGCACCGACAATCCCGAGGAGATGCTCCCGGAGGGCACCAAGATCACGCTCCACTTTGATCCGCAGCATCCTGAGTATGCGCTGGTCATCGGCCCTGACGGTCTCTTCGCCGGTCTCTGGACGCGCCAGATCGCCAGGCGTGACGATCCCGAGGCTGTGGCTCGCGGGATTCGACGCAATCAGGCTTACCTCAACCACACCGTTGCCAGCGTGCGCGGCAAGAGGGCCGAGTATCTCGCCGAGCAGGAACGACGCACCTCCAAAAATGTCGATGTGCTCGCCCGCGCTGATCTGATCCCGGAGAGCGCCTTTGACGACAATGCCTCCGGTCGCACCATCCGCAGCACGCCCGTTGCAGAGGGAATGCAGCGTGTTCTTGAGGCACACAAGAAGGCCACCGATGAGGAACGTGGCCGCGACCGGTATCTGCGCGATCTACGCGAACGAACAGCCAGTCAGCCGATGGCGACACCATCCCCCGAGGAGGACGGCGGTGACGAGTTCGAAGAGCACCGCACCTCCCTCGCCGATTTCATTCAGTAAACCCCCGTAACCCAAACCCCGAAACCAAACCATGACACAAACAGCAACAGAGTTCCCCGAAGAACCCGAGAACCCAGAAGCAAGCAATCAAGACGACGCAGGAGCCTTGATCCCTGCCCAGTCCGAGATCTCACTTCGTAATCACGGCAGCACCATCCGGCAACGCTGGCCCTTTGCCGCTCAGGACATCAAGGCCAACATGAGCAACTGCACGCCCTGGAAATCCAAGGTAATGCAGGAGTGCTTCCTCTGGGCTACTGACACCGTTCATCCCAGCACGCTGGAGGAATTTGCCAAGGCCGTCAGCTATCACCCGACGACGGTTGGGAAGGTCTATCGGGGGAAACACGTCAACCCTGCTGATGGCACCCGCTACGATATCCCCGACGATATGGCCGAACGGGCCAAGGAATGGCTCTCCCGTCAGAAAAAGCAGTTCAAGGGTCGCGCCGAGTTCGTCATGACGCCCACGGCTCGCAGCATCTGGGATCTCTGCGAGCTGGCCAGGGAGAGCAAGACCATCGGCTGGGTCATCGGCAACAGTCACATCGGAAAGACCTGGGCGCTGGAGAACTACTCCGTTCACAACAATCACGGCGGCAGCCCCTTTGTCCGCATGGAGACTGCTTCCGGCCTCGGTGGAATGAGCGCCGCTATCGGGCGTGTGCTCCGCACCGCCGAGAAGGGCAACACCAACGACATGAAGTTGGCCATCATCAATGCCCTCTCTCCGGATCGGCTTCTGATCCTGGATGAGATGCACCTGCTCAGACTCACTTACCAGAATGTGGCGTTCTTCAAGTGCCTAGAGACGATCCGCGAGATCCATGACCGGAGCGGATGCCCGATGGTGCTCTGCTGCACCAACCTCCTGATGAAGGAGCTGCAGCCCGGCCAGCACAAGGAGATGGAGCAGCTCCTCCGACGCGGCCCGCACAAGCTCTATCTTCCAGGCATGCCGACACGAGGCGACCTCAAGGTCATCCTTTCGTCTCGCGGGCTGGATTTTCCAGCGAGGGCGCTCCAGGTCGTCGTCGACGGCCATGTGGAGAAACCCTATGCCCTCCTGTGCCAACTGGCCAAGGAAGAGGGCCTTCTCTCCATCACCGAGCGCCTTCGCTACGCGGTCATGCACGCCGACCACGCAAAAAAGCCTGTGACCTGGGAACACTTCATAAAGGTCGATTTGAAAATCCGCGCAGAGGGCAAACCACCCGAGGACTGGAACTAATCGCCATGAATCCCAACACCACGGACGGACTTCGCAAGATGAACGGCAAGCCTCTCACTATGAGCATCTCCGAGGAGCCGCCCGGCACCATCGCCGGTCTCTGCAACTCGGTGAATGCCGCCTGCAACCGCTTCGAGCAGGAGAGGGGAACCTCTTCTGATCGGAAACTCCTCTTCGGCTATCGCAGCCGCAGGAAAGCCACTGCTTAAAAAATCACCTCTACCTCGAAACCCAACCCCGCAACACCATGACAACAACCACGACAGAAAAACCACTCCTCGCCTTTCACAACGATCCGGCGATCAAGAAAAAATACCTAGATCGCGTGCGCAAGCACCGCGAGGCCGATCAACTCGTCCAGGGCTACGGTTATTGGCAAGATGGCAAGGGATGCGCCGTAGGCTGCACGCTCCACAGCGGGAAGCATAGTGATTACCCGCGTCTGCTGGGGATTCCCGAGGTTCTCTCGTATTTGCAGGACAGATTATTCGAGGGCCTCCCCGTGGAAGCAGCCAGGGCGTGGCCCGAGGCTTTTTATAATGCCATCAAGGAAGGGTCCGACCTGAAATTGGTCTGGCCACGATTTGCCCACTGGCTGCTGATCGACCCAGAATTTGGGGTCATTAAATACGCTTCAACGCCCGACACAAAATCGGCCATCGAAAAGATAGCAGATCTTTTCGATCATTGGATCGCAGGCAATAAGCCTGCGGACGATGAATGGGCCCGTGCCGACCTTGCCGCCGCCCGTGCCGCCCGTGCCGCCGCCCGTGCCGCCGCCCGTGCCGCCGACCTTGCCGCCCGTGCCGCCGCCCTTGCCGACCTTGCCGCCCGTGCCGCCGACCTTGCCGAC
>Ga0302202_10003215_pt1 | contig 18117 bp, 19 predicted proteins | sample II_Bog_N3_3_FD_194579 | JGI IMG/M metagenome (GOLD analysis project Ga0302202, IMG submission 194579) | Peat permafrost microbial communities from Stordalen Mire near Abisko, Sweden - II_Bog_N3_3 | ecosystem: Environmental > Terrestrial > Soil > Wetlands > Peat | place: Sweden: Abisko...
ACGCCGTACGGCGTGACCTTGGACTTGGCCGATCCCACACAGCCTGTCTGCAGCTGCTGGGCCGGGGTGCCGAACAGGCCGGTGCAGGTCACCGTAACCGGGGGCTTGACGCCACCGGCACCGGCCACCGCACCGGGAAGGGCCACGGTCAGGGCGGCGGATCCAGCCAGTGCGGCCGCGACGAGATATCGGACAGATTTGGTAGTGCGCATAGTCCCCCCAAGGGATCGGTGAATGAGTGTTGTCACCCTAAGAGTGGGCTCTGTGCCTGTCAAGCAACACCAGGGGCCCGATCGACCGAACCGTGGGCTTCCCGCCAAGGATCCAGTGATGGCGCCATGATCGCCCGGTCCACGCCGGCCAGCGCAGTAGTCACCTCGCCACGCAACGCGGTGACTCGATGGGTGCGTCGGGCCACCACCCGCCAGGGGCGACCCAGGGCCCGCCGCTATGCTCCTCGACCGTGACACGATCCCCCGGAGCGGTGGCGGCACAGCCCGGCACTGGCCGCACGCACACGATGCCATGGAGCCCGCGGCGATCGAGCCAGTCGCCCCGAGCGTTCCGACAGGTCCGGAACTGGACGACGGTGCTGTGCGCCGGCCACTGACGCTCCTCGCCGTCCTCGCCGTCGTGGGCCTGGCCGGGGCCGGATGCTCGTCGGGTCAGTCCGCGCCCGCACATGCCACGACCACATCGACCGCCCCGTCCACCGCGACCAGCTCGAGCGCGGTTCCGACGACGACAGCCGGGGGTTCCCCCCGGGTGGGGACGTCCCAGACCGCGAGGAGTGCAACCGGCCAGCAGGTCGCGGCCACACCGACCACTCCGGGCCACCAGGGTCCCCAATTCGGTGGCCCTCCCGGGTCATGGGACCTCGGACTGACCGTCGAGAACACGGGGCCGGGCGTCTTCCAGTCCATTCCCGCCTCCCAGATCTCGCTGGTCGACGCCTCGGGTCGGAGCTACGCCCCGGTGGTGATGCAGACGGCCCTCACCGGACAACCCTCGGCGCTGCCTGCGGGCGGGCAGCTCCGCATGCTCCTCGTCTTCGCGCTCCCCACCGGAGCCACGCCGGTCTCGGTGACCTTCACACCGTTCGGCACGGCCGGGCCCACACTGCGCTGGGCTGGCTGAACACCACCGGGGGAGTACCGACCCCCGACCCGCTCGACCGGGACCCCACCGCCGGTCGGTCAGTCACCGGATCCGGCCGCTCAGATCCCCGCCGGGTCGATTCGGCGCATCACGGCACGCGACCGTTCAATCAGCTCCTCGCCCTGCGACGCCCACCACCATGAGTAGGTGAGCACGCCGCCGTCGAAGCCCATCTGGATGGCCATCACATAGGCCCCAACCGGCTCCAGGTCCATGAAGAACCCCCCGGTCTGCTCGGTGAGCGTGACCGGGACAGGCGCCTCACTGTGGACGCCGAACATGGACAACCGGCCTCCGTGATCCCGGGCCAGCACCGTGTGCTCGGCGTGCTGGAGCGCCTCGTTCTGGCCGAAGGCCTCGTAGTCGAAGGCCACCGCGTTCCCCGAGGGCAGCACCGTGATCCGGAACCGGCCCACGAATTCACCGCTTCCCACGCCATCGCCCGACCCGACGTACAGCCCCGGTGAGGCGATCAATCGCTCCAGGAGGTCGGCCACCGCGAAACCCTACCTGGCCCCGAATTGCTCGACCATTCTGATCACTCACCGCGGCGGGTCCCATGACCTGCGCGTTCGACGGCTAGCGATTGCGGTCCCGACCGACCCCCATCGTGTCGCTGGACACTCCGTCGGGCCCTCCGTCGTCGTGCGCGCACAGCGGGGGAGACCGGCCTCGCGTCTGGGTCCACGGCGACCGAGCACCCGTCGGATCCGACCCACCGATGGCACGGAACGACGTCGGGATTCCGTGCGCACACCGGTCACGCGCCGACATCGATCCGCCGTCCCCACGGCTCGATCACCGCCCGTCGCCCCGGTCGCGCTCGGCGCCCCTCAGCCCGGCCCGAGCACCCCTCTCGGGCCGAGAGGGGGATGGCGCCGCGGGCGAGGCGCACATCGCCCCAGTTCAGAACCTTCTTTACTTGACATAATATACATTATCGGCGTTTTTCTGGACAGGCCGCCGGACCAGGTCACTGGCGTACGGGCTCCACAGTGACTCCCACCAGATCACGGGCTGCCTCCAGCAGGTGGTCCAGTGCCTCGCGGTAGGCACGCAGACCGGACAGCTCCCGGAGGTCGGCGTCGACATCCTGAACCGCCGATTCCAACCGGTACAGACGGTCGTGCAACTTCCGCAGATCCTCCTGGGACACCACGGTCTGACCGTCCGGGATCTGCAGCTGCTCGGCCCGTCGCCTGGCCTCGTAGGACCGCTGCCGATGCGAGCGGCAGCAGAACCGCCGGGGACGCCCCGCTCCCGCCGAATCCGGCACGGGGCGGTTGCACCAGCCGCACCTAGGTGTGTCGGTCGATTTCGTCACGGTGACGATATTAACCTCATCACGCTGCAGCATCCGGCAGCATCCGTCCCGGCGATCGGATCCCGGACTGGCCGGAGGATGAGCCGGCCCTCCGGCCTAGGTGCGGATCAGCTCGACCACCGGGATGACACGCTCGGTCTTGGCCTGGTACTCGGCGAAGCCCGGATTGGCCGCAGCCTGGCCCGAGTACACCCGGTCCCGCTCCTCGCCGTCGAGCACGGTGGCCGTGGCTTGGTAGCGCTCGCTCCCCCGTTCGACGGTCACCGTCGGATGGGCCCTGAGGTTGTGGAACCAGTCCGGATGGGTGGGCGCACCCGCCTTGGAGGCGAACACGAAGATCCGATCGCCCTCGGACAGGTAGGCCAGCGGATTGACCCGGGGCTGGCCCGACCGGGCCCCCGTGGTGGTGAGCAGCAGGAGGGGCGTCCCGTCGAACGCTCCGCCGACCACGCCCGCATGGCTCCGGAACTCCTCGATGACCTTGCTGTTGAAGTCCTGCATCTCGCTCATGTGACTCCTCGACCGGCCCCGGCGACCGGGCGGCCGCCTCCCTCGACGTTAGATCCCCGGCCGGTGGGCCGGGGGCCGGATGACGGGAGTGCCTCCCGCCGTCATGGACTTCTGAGAACCGGTGGCAGGAGACTGTGGGCGCACCGGGCGCGCCAGGCCCCGACCCGACGAGACCACAGGGACAGGACCGGCCCCGGGGCGTCCGGAGGGAGCCGTCGGGTCCGGCGATGCGGCGGACCGCACGGTCCGGCGGTATTCTCGGGGTGGAGACGCTCCATGGACTACGACCCCGACGAACTGGATCTCGAGGACCTCTACGCCGAGGACCTCTTCTTCCGGACCTGTGGCAAGTGCGGGGCCCGCACCGCGCCCCGATGGTCCGAGTCCCAGTGCCTGGAGGAGGCCCGTCGCTACGGGTGGCGGCGGGTGGCGGCCTCCGACCGGCCCGGCGCACGGCGGATGGACCTCTGCGGGCGCTGTGCCCACGATGCCGGAATGGGACCCCCCCTGGCCCACTGGGGCTGAGCGATGCCTCCGGCGGGCGATGTGGACTACTCCCGGCACGGGACCGGGTACTCCCACCGTCGGCAGGCCGATCCCACCATCGCCGCACGCATCCACCGGGCGCTCGGCCCGGCACGGACCGTCGTCAACGTCGGGGCCGGAGCCGGCTCGTACGAACCCACCGACCGCCGGGTGGTGGCCGTCGAGCCCTCCGAGGCCATGATCGCCCAGCGCCCCACCGGCGGTGCCGTGGTCCGCGCCGTGGCCGGGGCCCTGCCCCTGGCCGACCGGTCGGTCGACGCGGCGATGGCCACGGTCACCATCCACCAGTGGCCGGACCCGGTGGCGGGTCTGGCCGAGATGCGCCGGGTGGCACGGGGTCCGGTGGTCGTGCTGACCTTCGATCCCGACGCCCTCGACCGCCTGTGGCTGATGGAGTACGCCGCCGACCTCCACCGGGTCGAGCGGAGCCGCTATCCCACCATCGACACCGTCGTGTCGGCGCTGGGCGGATCGGCGTCGGTGCTCGAGGTGCCCGTGCCCTTCGACTGCACGGACGGATTCACCGAGGCCTTCTTCGGCCGCCCCGAGGCGTTCCTCGATCCCTCGGTGCGGCGGTCCCAATCGGCCTGGAGCTTCGTCGACCCCGCCGCCGAGTCGGCCTCCGTCGAGCGCCTCCGCTCCGGCCTCGCCTCGGGACGCTGGGATGCCGACCACGGAGCGCTGCGCACCCAGTCCCACTTCGTCGGGGCCTTGCGCCTGGTGGTCGGTCACCCCTCGTCGGCGACGGACTGACACCGCCCGACGGGCCCTAGGGCCCGGCCACCCCGTCGTCCCCGAGGACGGTGACCAGTGCCCGCACGTCAGCCGGCGCCGCATCGCTCTTGCGTCCGGCCGGTGCCGGCGACCCGATGTTGACCCATCCGAGCAGCCGCTCGTTCGGGCCCAGCGCGAACAGCGACCGCACCGGGCCGCTGTCCAGCACGGCCGCACTCTTCCACACGGCCCCGAAGCCCAGTCCGGTGGCGGCCAGCACCACCGCATAGCCGGTGCACGACGCCGAGGACTCCTGCTCCCAGACAGGGACGTTGGAGTCAGGGTCGGGCGAGGCGATCAGCACCACGGCGCACGGCGCGGCGAAGGCCTTGGCCCGCATCTTGGCCACGGCGGCGTCGGGGACCTCCTCCCCTTTCAACTCGTGCAGACCGGCCACCAGCGCATCGCCGAAGCGCTCACGACCGGCCCCGCTGACCACGGTGAACCGCCAGGGGCGCAGGCGCCCATGGTCCGGCACGGTCGTGGCCACCTCGAGGATCCGCTCCAGCGTGAGGGGGTCCGGGGCCAGGCCGGCACGCTCCGGCTCGGGCCTCGGTGCTGCCAGCACGTCGAGCCAGCCCCGGTCCGGTCCCCGGTCGTCGGGCGCGGCCATCAGGGGGTCCCACCGGCGGTGGCGCGGCGTAACGACGGGTACGGCATGCCCCGATCGTACGCGAGCGACCCGTCCCGGCGTTCGATCCGTCGGCCCCCCGACCCCACCGGGCCGGGCCGGCCCGGCCGCGATCCAGGCGTCGGCACGGCGACTCCGCGCTCCCCCCACCTGCCCCGGAGGCCTTTTGTTCCTGGGAGCCGGTGACAGCACTAGCCTTTCGCCCGTTATGGCCCATCGCATCGAAGTCGAACTCACCAGCCAGACCGGGGACTCCACGTGGACCTGGCGTGCCGCCGGGGCCAAGCAGCCGCGCGGGACGGTCGACGCGTCCCTGGTGCCCGAGGGGTCGGGGGTGGGCTCGGTGCTGCGGGCCGAGGTCGAGACGACGCTGGACGGGACCACGGTCACCGCACTGCTCCCCGTCAAGACCAAGGCCAAGGCCGGCCCCACCGGTGTCGCCCGGACGACGGAGCGGATCGAGATCCTGGGGACCCCCCAGCGCGGGCCCGATGTCAACGTGGTCTACGCCGGCAAGGGCAAGCGACGGAGGGACGAGCGGCCCGAGGGCCAGCGGGACGGCAGCCGCCGGCCGCCCGACCGCCGGCCGCGCACCGAAGGGGACGAGCGCCGTCCCCGGTCCGATGCCCGTTCTGGTGGGCGCGCCGACAGCGGCGGTGCCCCGGCCGAGGGTGGGCCCCGACGCCGGTCCGGTCCCGCCCGTCCCGGCGCACGTGAGGGGGGCGGACGGGACAACCCCCGTCGCCTGGCCACCTCGTCCACCTACCGCAACGCCGCCCTGGCCCAGTTCAAGCCGGAACAGCTCCCGGTGGCCGAGCAGTTGCTGCGCGGTGGCATCCCGGCCGTCCGACAGGCCATCGAGGAGCAGAACGCCCGGGCCCGCGCCGAGCACCGCCCCGAGGTGACGCCGGGGCCGCTGCTGGCCATGGCCGAGCAGCTGCTGCCGGCGGTCAATCTGGCCGCATGGAAGGACCGGGCGTCCGTGGCCCGGAACGCCGGCAAGGACGTCCCCCTGCGGGAGCTCCGCTCCATCGTGGCCTCGGCGTCGACGGTCACGCTGGACGAGGAGGGCACCGAGATGGCGGCGGCCCTGCGGACGTCGCTCGACCAGCGCGTCACGGCACTGCGGGACCGTTGGGTGGAGCGGATCACCGGGGCCCTCGACGACGGGCGGGTCACCGACGCCGTGCGCGCCTCCATCCGCCCTCCCGAGCCCGCCACCCGGTTGTCGGCCGAGCTGGCCGTGCGCCTGGCCGACGAGGCCGGACGGGCCATGTCGGCCGACACCCCGCCCGACCAGTGGCTGGCCATCCTCGAGGTGGTGGTGGACTCGCCGGTGCGGCGCACGGTCAAGCCGGCCGGGCTGCCCACCGGAGCCGACGACCATCTGCTGGCCGAGGCCCGCAAGGCGTCGGGCTACGTCCCCGAGTTGGCCCGGCTGATGGGGATCCCCATCCCCCCACCGCCCGGGCCCAGGCGGCCGGTGCCGGCACGCAGCGCACCGGGGCGCCGGACCAGCAGCTGACGGCCACCCGGGCCGGACGGGCCGCCGCTCAGCCCAGCGGGCGGTGCATGGTGATCATCCGGGCCTTGAAGCCGGCCGCCTCGAAGAACCCCTTGGCCAGACGGTCCCCGGGCAGGGCCACTCCGTCGGCCCCGGCGCAGTCCTCGGACTCCAGCCAGGCCACCGCAGTGTCGAGGAGCAGGCGCCCGAGCCCCACTCCCCTGGCGCCCGGCTCCACGTAGCAGGCGTCGAGACGACCCTGGCGCCCCGGGCCGTCCCGGCCGTCGTGGTGACAGATGGCCACCCCGGTGACGGCACGGTCCAGCGTCCCCACCAGCACCAGGCAGTGGCGGTCTCCGAGCAGCGCCGGCAGCGGGCGGGAGACCACGGCCCCACCCGAGCCGGGGTCGGGCTCGAGGAGCCGCGACCCGCCTCGTTGGGTGGCCATGCCGGCCACGAACTCGGCCACCAGCTCCTCGAACCGGGGCTCGTCGGACAGGACCGCCTCACGGACCGCTTCCACCCGCCACTCCCCTCTCTCCGACCCCGTACCCCGGGACCCGGAACGGTCAGGACCGCTCGTCGAGCAACTGGTCGACGCGGCTCAAGATGGTGCGTCTCCCCCGGTTGGACGCCTCATAGGCCCGCACCGACACCAGCTCGGCGCGGTTCAGGCCGTCGAGGCGCTGCACCACCTGCGACGCCGACAGGGTGTCGAAGTCCGGGATGGAGAGGGTGGAGACCGGCGGGACGTGGCCGTTGCCCCCCGTCGGCACGGCGTGGACGGGCCGGCCGGCGTCGGTGGCCCGACCCGGGGCCGAGGTGGACGGGGCGGAGGCGGACGGGGCGGAGGTGACCCCGTCGCCGGTGGCACCGCTCGTGGGCCCCGCCGGCCGGGGCCGGGCCGGGGCCGTGCGCTGGGCGCCGGCCCGTCCGAGGAGCGCGCCCGACCGGCGCCGGAACTCGTCCTGGCCGGCCCGCATGGCGAACTGGCCCACCGCCCGGGCCGAGGACACCCGCACGCCCAGCTTCTCGCGACCCAGCTCGGCCAGGCGGGGGAACTCCTCCACCACCGACACGGCGAGACCGGCCGGCACGAAGACGAACAGGTCGAGGAGCCGTTCGTTCAGGTGTGGGTCACCGGGTGGGTGGTTCGGATCGGCCATGATCGGCTCCTGTCAGACGAGGCCGCGGTCAGACACAGTCGCGGCAGAGCATCTTCTTCCGGTCGGCCAGCTGGTTCGGGTGCTTCACCAGGAAGCACGAGCGGCACACGAACTCGCCGGGCTGCTTGGGCAGCACCCGTTCCACGCCGTCACCCGAGCGGTCCTCGGGCTCCGGAGTCTCCTCGTCGTCCTCGACCTCCTCGACGACCAGCCGCTCCTTCAGGATGGTGTCCAGGCTGGCCTCGACATCCTCGTCGTCGGGCTCCTCTTCTTCGTCCTCGTCGGACTCCTCGCCGGCCGCCGCCGGCTTGGTCGCCGTCTTCGACACCACCTCGGGCACGATGACCTCGTCCTCGTCGTCGACCACCACGACGTCGGCATCGTCGTCCTCGTCGTCGGGGAGCGCCAGGGGGTCGTCGGCGATCAGGTCGTCATCGTCATCGGTCAGGTCGTCGAGGTCCCCCTCGATCAGCTCTTCGGGTCCTTCGACTTCGTCCAGTTCTTGTGGCATCTCGGTCTTTCAATGGTGAGTTGGGCGGGAGCCTAGACGCTCGGGCCAGCTTGTCGTGCACGGGGTGACGGGCCACGGCATCCGGTTGGCCCCGGGTCCCCGAGGCCGGCTCCGCCCGGCCGGGAGCGGCGAACGGTCCCGTCGTCCCCGCCATCGCGCTGCTGCACCTGCACCATCGGGCCGCTCCACCGTGGGTCTCGTCGAGGCTCAGGTCCGGCCAGGCTGCAGGCGGTCGGACCCAGGGGTCTTTGGCACCATTCCCCCCGTTACCTCCGGTACAGACCGTCGGTCTCGGGGGGAATGTTTTCTACTCGATCCCCTGGGTCTCCCTCCGCCTCTCACAGCATCCCTCCCTCGAGCCGGCCGGGCGATTGCATCATCCGGCGTGCTGTCGGGGCGAGTGGGACTGGGGCGAACGATACGCCACCGACACTCCCGTTCGTCAAATGGTTTCTCCCCCGCCCTACCTGGGGGTTTGCACAACGATGCAGGTCAGGGGGTTACGGGATTTCCTGCTGTTGACAGGGAATCGCGACGAACCTCGGCGCGACGCTCGGACTCCAGCCGTTCGAGGTCCGCCGATCCGTAGTGGACGTGGGACATGGACTCGGCCAACAGCCGGTGGCCGGCCTGCTCGGCGATGAGGCGGTGCATCTCCTGGGCCACCCACCGGTAGCCCGGATGGCCCTGGGGACCCGACCGCAGCTCCAGCAGGTGCATGGCCTCACGGGCGTTCATCTGCATCGAGTAGCGGATCCGGTAGGCGAGGGCCACGGCGTAGGCCGACTCCACCGGGAAGCGCGGTGCCAGGGTCTCGGCCAGCTCACGCGACCGCTCCAGCGAGGCCACGTACCGGTCGGACAGCCCGGCGTCCTCCACCACGTCGGGCACGTCGTAGCCCAGGGACGCCCCGAGCGGCTGCCACTCGATGGTCAGCATCCGGTGCCGCTGCAGGTCGCGGAAGGCGCCGTAGTCGGTGACCACGTCGAACCGGTAGTCGGTGCGCTCGAAGGCCCGACCCGGACGGTGGCGGCGGTTCTCGCGGGTCCCGACGTACGCGGCCAGCAGGGACCGCTTGTCCTCGGCGCCGAGCAGTCGCACCCGGGCCAGGACCTCCTCCTCGGGACGGTCGGTCAGCGGGGCGCAGACGGCCGCCACCACTTTGTCCTCCCCGTCGGGATCGAAGTCGACCAGGGTCACCGACGGCTGGCCCGAGGGGCCCCCGCCGGGGGCGGCGGACGGCGCCACCAGGTCGGGGAAGAACTCCTCCACCAGCTGCCCGGTCCGGCGACGGGTGTCCTCGAGGTACTCGGACCACACGCCCCCCCGTTCGGGGCGGTCCACCCGCTGCAGGAACGACGGGATGACCTTGCGCAGCTCCTCCAGCATCATGTCGGCGTAGCTCCGGGCCTCGGGCAGCGGGTGGGAGCGCATGCGGAGCAGCAGCATCTCGTAGGACTGGCCCGTGCCGTAGATGCCCACGTTGGACAGGGATGCCGCCGGGAGCAGGCCCCGCAGCGCGTCGAGGGCCTTGGCCCTGACCGCCCGGTGGTGGACGATGTCCGAGTCGCCGGCCTGGCGGGGGTGGCGCACCGACAGCCACGCCTGGGCCTCCTCGAGCAGCTCCCCGTAGGTGTCGAACATCCGGTCCATGTCCCCCACGTAGCGGGCCCCGAGGACCGAGTCGAGGATGGCCGGGTCCCGGTAGTAGCGGTAGTGGCCGGTGAACAGGCGCTGGTTGTAGGCGATGTAGCGGGTGGACTGCTCCAGGTAGGCCATCAGCCGGCCCCACTCCAGGACCTTGGTGAGCACGTTGGAGGCCTGCTCGCAGGCCAGGTGCACCCCGCCCAGCTGGGCCACCGAGTCGTCCCCGTACTCGAAGAACACCTTCTCGTAGAGCTGCTCGGCCCGGCGGAGGCCGACGGTGGCGTCGACGGTGGCGTCGCCCGTGATGTCCAGCTCGCCCACGAACTCGTCGAGGAACAGCCGCCGCAGGCTCTTGTGCGAGCGCGAGTAGCGGGCGAAGAGGGCGCCCTTCACGACCTCGGGCAGGTTGACCAGGGCAAAGACCGGCTGGTCCAGATTGGTCACGTACCGGCGGAGGATGTCCTCCTCTTCGGCGGTGAACGTCTCCTCGGCGTAGGGGAACATGCCCCGATCACACTAGGACGGCACCGACGGGTCAGGCGCGGACCCCTCGGGGTCGGGGTCGGCGCCGGCCAGGCCCACCACGGCCGGGTCGTCGGCCCCCACCACGCCCCGTCGGAGCAGGGCCACCGCCAGGTGGGCCGACTCGGCCGTGGCCCGGTCCGGGGCGCACTGGGACAGCTGGCGGACCAGGTCGATCAGCTGGCGGACGTTGCGGACGAAGTCGCCCGGGGCCACATCGGTGTCGCGCAGCACGGTGTCCAGCGTGGCCCCACCGGCCCAGCTGATCACCGCCCGGGCCAGCCCCCCGTCGGGCCGCCGGGTCCGGCGCAGGCCCACCCGGCGCTCGTCGGCGCGGACCTCGCCGGCCAGGGCCTCCAGCCGGGACAGCCGGGACACCACCTCGGCCTGGCGCGGCACGGCCACGTCGTCGCCGGCCCGACGGGCCTCGAAGGTGAGCGCCGACACCACCCCGGCCAGGGCGATGGGGTCCAGCCCGTCGAACAGGCCGGCCCGCAGGGCCTCGGCCACCAGCAGGTCCGACTCGTGGTAGATCGACGCCAGCATGGCGCCCGGGGGCGTCATGGTCCACCCGTCGACGAACCCGCGGCGGCCCAGGATGTCCAGGCGCCGGTCGAGCTGGGCCGGCAGCGACTCCGAGCCCTCGGGGGCCTGCCACTGCCCGTAGGAGGCGGCCAGCAGCCGGTGGGCCTCCTGGCGCGACCACCGCCGCACCAGGTTGACGGCCAGGTTGTAGGTGGGGTGGAACGACGAGACCAGGTCGGGCGGTGGCGCCAGGGCCGTGCGGGCCACCTGGAGGAACGGGGTGCCGGCCGACCACAGCACGAAGGCGTGGCCCACGGTGTCGATCCCCCGCCGCCCGGCGCGCCCGGTCAGCTGCCGGTACTCCCCCGAGGTGAGGGACGAGGTGTCGGCACCCCGGAACTTGGCGAACCGCTCCATCACCACGGTCCGGGCCGGCATGTTGACGCCGAGCGCCAGCGTCTCGGTGGCGAAGACCACTTTGAGCAGGCCCTCGGAGAAGCACTGCTCGACGGCCTGGCGGAACGCCGGCACCAGCCCGGCATGGTGGGGGGCGATCCCGGCCTCGAGGGCCGCCGACCACGGCCCGTACCCCAGGGTGGCCAGATCGTCGTCGCCGAGGCGGTCCACCGAGGCCTCGACCAGGGTGCGGATCCGGTCTCGCTCCTCCGGTGTGGTCAACCGGATCCCGTCCTGCAGGCACTGATGGGTGGCGTCGTCGCAGGCGGCCCGGGAGAAGATGAAGGTGATGGCGGGCAACATGCCCTCGGCGGCCAGGTACTCGACCACCTCGGTCCGCCGGGGCGCCCGGAAGCGGTTGCGGGGGTTGCGGCGGCGCCGCTCGTCCAGGGCCACGCCGTCGGGGTTGGGCCGGCCGCCGCGCAGCAGGGGCAGGACGCTCAGGCCGTCGCGGCCGCGCTCGGCCACGGCGAAGTGGTGGTGGAGGGTGACCGGGCGGTGGTCCTCGACGATCACCCGGGTGGTCCCCCGCACCGAGGTGAGCCAGGCCCCGAAGTCGGTGGCGTTGCTCACCGTGGCCGACAGGCTGACGAACCTCACCTCGGGCGGGGCGGTCACCAGCACCTCCTCCCACACCGACCCGCGGTAGGGGTCCTGGAGGTAGTGCACCTCGTCGAGGACCACCACCCCGAGCCCGTCCAGGGCCGCCGAGCGCGAGAACAGCATGTTGCGGAGGACCTCGGTGGTCATGACCACGATGGGGGCCTGGGGCTGGTGGGACACGTCGCCGGTGAGCAGGCCCACGCGGTCCTCGCCGTAGCGGCGACCGAACTCGGCGAACTTCTGGTTGGAGAGCGCCTTGATGGGCGTGGTGTAGAAGGCCTTGCCCCCGAGGGCCAGGGTGCGGGCGGCGGCGTAGTCGGCGATGAGGGTCTTGCCCGAGCCGGTGGGGGCCGACACCAGCACCGACTCGCCGCGGTCGATGGCGTCCATGGCCTCGATCTGGAAGGCGTCGAGGGGGAACCCGAGCTGGTCGCAGAACCGGTCCCGCAGCCCCTCCCCCGCTCCTCCGGCGTTCCCGGGGTGGCCCCCGGAACGCCCGGCCGTCATCGCTGCACGAGCCGCCCGATGAGGATGGAGAGCTCGTAGAAGATGTACAGGGGAACAGCCAGGGCCATCATCGAGAACGGATCGGAGCTCGGTGTCACCACCCCGGCCACCACCACGATGCCCACGATGGCCCACCGCCGCCACGACGACAGCTTCTTCGGCGAGAGCACGCCGGCGACCTCCAACGACACCAGCAGGACCGGGAACTCGAAGGTCAGGCCGAAGACCACCATCAACAAGATGATGAGGCTGAGGTACTGGATGGGATTGAAGATCTCGGTGAGGCTGGGCCCGCCGATGCTGTCCAACCACCGCAGCGCGTGGGGGAAGGTGAAGAAGGCCACCGCACAGCCCAGCGCGAACAGGGCGATGGAGGCCACCACGAAGGGGATGGCGTAGCGCTTCTCGTTGGGCTTGAGGCCCGGGGTGATGAACCGCCAGAACTCGAACAAGAGCACCGGCGAGGCCAGGAACATCCCGCCGTAGGCGGCGATCTTGATCCGCAGGGCCAGTCCGTCGAGGGGCCCGGTGATGTAGAAGTGGCACCCGTGGGGCGGCTTGATCTCGCAGTACGGATGCTGCAGGAACGACAGGATGCTCGGGTAGAACAAGAAGGCGATGGTGGCCGCGATGACAAAGGCCACGGCACAGGTGAGCACCCGGGTGCGCAGCTCGGTCAGGTGCTCGATGAGGGTCATCGAGTCCGGGGTGGGACGCTGCTCGGTCCGTCGTTTCAGTGAGATGGCCATGGTGGCTGGTCCGGTCCGCTCGGCGGTCGGGGCCGGGTCAGTTCAGGCCGGGGTCGTCGGGCACGACCCCACCGTTGGACCGGACCTGGTGCACGATGCCGCCCGGATCGGCGATCAGCACCCCGGGGATGGACGGTGGCTCCTCGAAGGCCCGCACCGTCCCGGCCGGCCGGTTGGCTCCTGAGGACGGCTGGACCGCGTCTCCTTGCACGTCAGGGGGTTCGGAGCCGTCCGCCGGCCCGGATGTCGTGCTGTTCTCCGCCGTGTGGGCGTCGGCCAGGTTGTCGAGGAAGCTCAGGGGCGACCGCACGGCCTGGGTGATGGTGTCGGTCGACGGCAGGTCCGGGAAGCTGCCCCTGACGTCAGACTCGAGCTTCTCCCGGAACCGCCGGAACTCACCCCACAGGGCACCGATCTGCTTGGCCACCCGGGGGAGCTTGTCCGGACCCAGGACGACCAGGGCCACCACCAGGATGATCAACACCTTGGCCGGACTCAGGAACACGGTGCCGAGTGTACCGGTGCCTCAGCCGGGGCTGCACCCGCTACTGGGGGACCGGTGGGGCCCCGACGGGGGGCTGCGGCCCCGGACCCGCCCCTCGGGGCGCCGCCGGGCCGGGGCCCGGACGAGGGACACCGCCATCAGGGCCAGCCCCACCACCACGACGGCCAGCGTCACCAGCCAGACCGTGGCCGGGAGGGGCCAGACCTTGAAGGCCATCTTCCCCACGATCAGGCCCTTCGCGATGGGGCCGAAGTACCGGCTGTCCTCGGAGTCGGTCCGGTTGTCGCCCATGACGAAGTACTCCCCCGCCGGGACCCGGTAGGGGTGGTTGAGGCTGTAGGGGGCCGACAAAGGGCTCGGGAGGGTCTCGGGGGGTGGGTCGGGCAGCCACGGCTCGGCCAGGAACCTCCCGTTGATCATGATCCGGCCGTCCACCGAGGCGACGGTGTCGCCGGGCAGGCCGACGACCCGCTTGACCAGGTCGGCGTAGTCGGCCAGCTCCAGGGGCGGGCGCCGGAACACCACGATGTCGCCCCGCTCCACCGGGTGGAGCCGGTAGCTCAGCTTGTCCACCACGATGCGGTCGCCGATCTGGAGCGTGGGGAGCATCGACCCCGAGGGGATGAAGAACATCTGGGCCACGTAGGTGCGGACCCCGATGGCCAGCACCAGGGCCAACACCAGGACGAGCAGCCACTCGACGGCCCAGCGGCCGCGACGGGGTGCCGGTCGGTCGGAGCGGCGGCGGCCCCGGTCCGACGGCTGCAGCCAGGCCGGCCACTGGTCCGACGGCAGCTCGGGGATGCCCGCCGGCCGGGGAGGGGCGACGAAGGGCGCGGCCGGGGGGAGCTCGGGGACGGGCCAGGGCCGTCGAGCGGCGGGGGCGGGTCGGTCCACCCGGTCGTCGGGGCGCGGACCGCCAGCGGGCGTCTTGTACGCGAGGGGGTCCACGGACACCCCAGGCTACCGGGGCCCCGCGGCGGTTTCTAGAGCCCCTTGACGTGACTCAGCGGCCACACCACGGCCACGGCACGGCCCACGATGAGCGATTTCGGGATGGGGCCGAAGAACCGGCTGTCCTCCGAGTCGGTCCGGTTGTCCCCCATCACGTAGTAGGAGCCCATCGGGATCTTGACCGGTCCGGGCAGGTTGAACTGGGGGTGGGGGTCGCCGGGCAGCGCCGTCGAGCAGCTGGCCGGTCCCTTGGGCAGCCAGGGCTCGGACAGCAGCTTGTTGTCGATGTAGATCTGGCAGCCGCGGGACGAGATGGTCTCCCCCGGCAGCCCGATCACCCGCTTGACCAGATCGGCGTACTCCTGGTCCTCGAGGGACGGGCGCTTGAAGACCACGATGTCCCCGCGGTGGACACCGTGGAGGTCGTAGCTGAGCTTGTTGACGATGATCCGGTCGCCGACCTGGAGGGTCGGGTACATGGAGAGCGACGGGATGGAGAACGACTGCACGACATAGGTGCGTAGGACCAGGGTGCAGATCAGGACGGCCATCAGGATGACCACCCACTCGATCAGGGCCCGGTAGCTGCGGGAACGCAACGGCGTCGGCGTCCCGTCGTCGTCGCCGGAGCCCACTCCCGGCTGGTCCGGATCGGTGGCCGGCAGGGCACCACCGGGCGGTTGGCTCGTCACAATCAGGCGACGCTACTCCACGTCGGCGGCACGGTCGGGTCGCTCGCCGGTCCCGTGCCGGCCGGCCCGGCGCCTCACAAGCCGGCGATCAGCTTCTCCACCCGTTCGTCCTTGGACTTGAACGGATCCTTCAACAGCACCGTCCGCTGGGCCTGGTCGTTGAGCTTCAGGTGCACCCAGTCGACCGTGAAGTCGCGTCGGCGCTCCTTGGCCTTCTTCACGAACTCGCCCCGGAGCCGGGCCCGCGTGGTCTGGGGCGGCACGGACATGGCGGCGGCGATGTCGGCGTCGTCGCAGATGCGGTCGAGCTGGTCGTGGGCCTGGAGCCGGTAGTAGAGGCCCCGCTTCCGGTCCACGTCGTGGTACTGGAGGTCCAGCAGGGACACCGAGGGGCTGTGGAGCGGCAGCGAGTGACGGTCGCGGTACCGGTCGATGAGGCGGTACTTGGCCACCCAGTCGCACTCGCGGTGGAGGGAGAGCGGGTCGGACTCCAGCCCCTTCAGGCAGTGCTCCCACATCTGCAGCGCCCGGTCCTCCTGGGGCGACAGCCCCTGGCGGTCGCGGTAGCGGATGGCCCGTTGCAGGTACTCGCCCTGGATGTCCAGTGCGCTCATCTCGCGCCCGTTAGCCAGGCGCACCGGACGACGGCAGGTGATGTCGTGGCTGATCTCGCGGATGGCCCGGATGGGGTTCTCGAGGGTGAGGTCACGCATCACCGTCGTCGGGTCCTCCAGCATCCGCAGCACGATGCTGGTGGCGCCCACCTTCAAGAAGGTGGCGTACTCGCTCATGTTGGAGTCGCCCACGATGACGTGGAGCCGACGGTACTTCTCGGCGTCGGCGTGGGGCTCGTCGCGCGTGTTGATGATGGGTCGGCTCCGGGTGGTGGCCGAGCTCACGCCCTCCCAGATGTGCTCGGCCCGCTGGCTCAGGCAGAAGACCGCGCCCCGGGCGGTCTGGAGCACCTTGCCCGCACCGGCGTAGGCCTGCCGGCTGACCAGGAACGGGATGAGCACCTCGGTGTAGTGGGCGAAGTCGTCCCGCCGGCTGGTCAGATAGTTCTCGTGGCAGCCGTAGGAGTTGCCGGCCGAGTCGGTGTTGTTCTTGAACAGGTAGATGTCCCCCCGGATGCCCTCCTCGCGCAGCCGGGCCTCGGCTCCCTCGACCAGCGAGGAGAGGATCCACTCCCCCGCCTTGTCGTGGGTGACCAGCTCGGCGATGTCGTCGCACTCGGGGGTGGCGTACTCGGGGTGGCTGCCGACATCGAGGTACAGGCGGGCGCCGTTCTCGAGGAAGACATTGGAGGAACGGCCCCAACTCACCACCCGGCGGAACAGGTAGCGGGCGACCTCGTCGGGGCTCAGCCGGCGCTGGCCGCGGAGGGTGCAGGTGACCCCGTACTCGTTCTCCAAGCCGTAGATGCGCTTGTCCATTACCCTCACGGTACCGTGGGCTGGGCCAAAAACCACCAACCCCCACGTCAGCGCCGCCCCCCGGGTCGATCGGCGGGCGGCAGAGCGCTCTTCCGGCACTCCCCCGCGTCGAGGGGGCCTCAGGCCAGCAAGGCCGACGGGGCCTCAGGCCAGCAGGGTCTCGAGCTCGGCGTCGACCAGGCGGCGGAAGGCCCGGCGTCCGTTCCCCTCGGACAGCACGGCCACCTCGAGCTCCCGTCCGGCCAGGGTCCGGTCCGGCCCGGCCAGCGCGTCGACGGCGGCCCGCAGGGCCTCGGGCAGCGACCACCCGGCCGTCCACCGCTCCTCGAGGCGCTCGGCGATCGACTCGGTCTCCCCGCCCAGCACCGCGTAGCGGTCCTCGTCGGTGATGGTGCCCTCGTAGGCGATGTGGTACAGCTGCGGCGCGTGGAGCCCGGTGCCCAGCTCGGCCACCAGGATCTCCACCTCCAGCGGCTTCATCTCGTGGGTGAACACCTGGCCCAGGTACTGGGCGTACAGGTTGGCCAGCGAACGGGCGTCGACATCCTCGCGGCTGTAGGCATAGCCCTTGGTGTCGGCGTGCCGGATGCCGGACACCCGGAGCTGATCGAACTCGTTGTACTTGCCCACGCCGGCGAAGGCGATCCGGTCGTAGATCTCGCTGATCTTGTGCAGCGACCGCGACGGGTTGTCGGCCACGATGGCGATACCCCCGTCGTAGACCGTGGCCAGCAGCGACCGGCCCCGGGCGATGCCCTTCTGGGCGTACTCGGCCCGGTCCTTCATCACCTGCTCGGGAGCGACGTAGTAGGGCATGGTCATGGCTGACGGCCCTCCGATCGACGGCGCTCGATGAGAGAGCCGAACAGGGCCGCCACCTCGTCCTCGGGCACGGCGGTGAACCCCTCGGCGGTCACGGTGGCCACCAGCGGGTAGATGCCCCGGATCAGGTCCGGGCCACCGGTGGCCGAGTCCTCGTCGGCCGCCTCGTACAGGGCCTCGATGGCCAGCTCCACGGCCTCGTCGCGGGCCATGCCCACCCGGTAGCCCAGTTTGATGGTGGTGCGGGCGTCCCGGCCACCCGAGCCGGTGGCGTTGTGCTCGGTCTCCTCGTAGTGCCCGCCCGTCACGTCGTAGGTGAAGATCCGGCCCGTCTCGCGGGCCAGGTCGTACCCGGCGAACAGCGGGACCACGGCCAGGCCCTGCATGGCCATGGGCAGGTGCTCGCGCACCATCTGGCCGAGCTGGTTGGCCTTGCCCTCGAGGCTCAGGACCACGCCCTCGACCTTCTCGTAGTGCTCGAGCTGGGTCTGGAACAGCCGGACCATCTCCACGGCCGGGCCGGCGGCGCCGGCGATGGCCACCGCCGAGTAGCGGTCGGCAGGAAAGACCTTCTCCAT
>Ga0302202_10003217_pt1 | contig 18114 bp, 19 predicted proteins | sample II_Bog_N3_3_FD_194579 | JGI IMG/M metagenome (GOLD analysis project Ga0302202, IMG submission 194579) | Peat permafrost microbial communities from Stordalen Mire near Abisko, Sweden - II_Bog_N3_3 | ecosystem: Environmental > Terrestrial > Soil > Wetlands > Peat | place: Sweden: Abisko...
TCGACGGGGCGGCTCGGACCGGGTCAGGGGAGCCTCGTCGACCGTGCGAGCATCGTCAATCCCCGGATGATCCACAGACCCCCGATGACGATGAGCCCCCAGGGGACGTAGTAGCCCCCGCCGGTGGCACTGCTGGAGGCCGCGCTGTAGGTGCCCACGGTGATGACGATCCCGACCACCAGGATCACCGCGCCGATCACGGTGGTGTTGATGCCCCGCCGGCGGAGGTACGCCCCTCCCATGGGGCGCATGCCGCGCCGCATACCCATGCCCATCATGGGATAGCCCATGCCCGGGTAACCCGGGCCGGGTCCGTAAGGTCCCTGTCCGTAGGGAGCGGGGCCTAAGCCCGCCGGGTCGGGCATTCCGGCGGCGTTCGGCGGCATGCCGTAGGGCGACGGCGGAGGGCCGGCGTCGTTGGGCGGCGCCCCGAAGGGCCCCGGCTGAGGGGCCGCGCCTGGATGGGGCGCACCCCAGGGGGCGGAGGGATCGGGCGGAGGGTAGGCCGAGGCCGGCTCGCTCCCGGGCGGTGGGGCCATCGGCGGCGTGCTGCTGGGATCCGGCGTCCACGGCGTGTACCAGCTGGACTGGTCACCCAGGGGGGACGGCGAGCTGGGGTCCGGTTTTCCGGAGGATCCGGGATCCGTGAGGGGGTCGCCTGACTGGGTCATCCGGCCGTCTCCGCATCGCAGGGGTGGAGGGTTCGAGCATACCGGTTCGCGCGCCTTGTCACCGCCCGGCGTGCGGTAGGGGTCGCGTGCCAGACTTCTTCTCATGGATCGCATCGGCGTCGCACTGATCGGGTACGGGCTTGCCGGCCAGGTCTTCCACGCACCGCTGGTGGCCGCGGACCCCGATCTCGAGGTGCGCGCCATCGTCACCGCCAACCCCGAGCGGCGCCAGAAAGCGCAGCGCGACTTCCCCGAAGCCCGCCTTCTCGCCACCCCCGACGAGCTCTGGAACGACACCGCTGGGATCGGCCTGGTGGTGGTGGCCACCCCCAACCACCTCCATGCTCCTCTGGCGATCGCCGCCCTGGGTCTGGGGCTCGCAGTGGTGGTGGACAAGCCGATGGCGCTCAGCACCGCAGAGGCCGGGACGATGCTGGCGGCGGCCGAGCGCGCCGGCGGCGTGTTCGCGGTTTTTCAGAACCGCAGGTGGGATAGCGACTTCCTGCTGCTGCGCGAGCTGGTCGAGAAGGATCGGCTCGGGGGCCTGTTCCGCATCGAGAGCCGCTTCGAGCGCTTCCGTCCGGAGGTCAACACGAAGTCCTGGCGGGAGGAGACCTCCTCCGAAGCTGGAGGCGGGCTCCTCATGGACCTCGGCGCTCACCTCATCGACCAGGCGCTGCTCCTCCTCGGACAGCCACGCGGGGTGTACGCGGAGATCGCGGCGGCGCGCCCCGGGGCGGTCGCCGACGACGACTGCTTCCTCGCCCTCGAGTTCCAGGGCGGTGCCCGGGCCCACCTCTGGATGAGCGCCCTCGCCCCGTCGACCGGGCCTCGCTGGCGCGTGTGGGGCAGCCGTGGGGCTCTCGAGGTCTGGGGACTGGACCCCCAGGAGCCGTACATCGTGAACGGGGGACGACCCGGCGATCCCGGCTACGGGCAGCCGGACGGCAGCCAGCGTGCCGTGCTCACCCAGGGCGGCGAGGACGGCCCGGGGCGCGAGGTGCCGCTGCCCGCCGGACGTTACGGCGACTTCTATGCGGGCATGGCGGCGGCGGTCCGCGGGGAGGCGCCGGTCCCGGTGCCGGCCCAGGCCGGGTGGGACGTGCTCGCGGTGATCGAGGCGGCGCGGAAGAGCGCGGCCACGGGCACCGTCGTCAAGCCCGCCCCCCGAGGCTGACCCCGTCGCGTCGCGGCCCGGCCGCTCACCGATCCAGGTCAGAAGCCGTACAGGCCGGGCAGCACGGCCAGAGTGACCACGACGTCCGCCACCCCGTGGACCACGATCGCCGGCCAGAGCGAGCCGGTCTTCTGGGTGACCCAGCCGAGCACGAAGCCGAGCAGCATGGTGAGCGGGACGAAGGGGGCGATCGGGCCCTGGTAGACGATCGCCAGGTGGGCGAGCCCGAAGACCACCGCCGCGCCGGCGTTGGCCACGAGCGGTGAGGTCAGCCGTTCCAGGCTGCCGAGCAGGAGCCCGCGGAACTGGAGCTCCTGCGCGGCGCCCTGGAGGATGTTGGCGGGGATCAGCCAGGGCGCGTCACGCACCAGCGCGGGGATCGCGAGCCCCTCGCGCCCGAGCAGGGAGGCGGGGATGAGCAGGAATACCACGAGGAAGAGGACGGTCCCCCCCACCGTGAAGGCGAGGGCCGGCCAGCCGAGGTGGAGCACCCGGAGGTGGGGACGTTCGCGGCGCGCCACCAGCCACACGATGCCGAGGATGAGGACGGTGACGCCGCACCACGCCACCGAGGCGTTGAGGTTGGCCTGGTCGCCGGTCTGCTGGACCCCGAAGTGGGCGAGCACCGTCGGTGCCCCGAGGAAGGCCGACCAGGAGACCGTGATCGCGACAAGACTGACGAGAACCAGACGGGCACGGGCCAGGCCGGGCACGGCCAGGGAGACGGCCAGCAGCCCGAGCGCGACGCCGCCGGTTCGCAGGGTGTAGGGGTCGAGCCCGTTGGGATCGCTGTACAGGGTCGGGGCCAGCACCACGATCCCCAGGGCGACCGCGGCGATGAGGAGGGGGACGAGCGGGCCCCAGGCGGTCGTCGCCGGCGCTGGCGCGGCGGGACCGGGCCCGGGGTCAGCCGGCGCTCGTGTGGACATCTCGCCAGCGCTCGATGACCTCGTCAACGCCGAGGCCGGGACTGCCCGCGGCCTCGGCGAGCGAGGTGTTGGCCGCGGGCACGACCTCGACGCCGATCAGACGGTGGCACGCGATCAGGAGGTCCATGTCGTCCTCGGCGATGGGCGCGACCGCCATCATCCCGCGCATCACCACCCAGTCGCGGGTTACCCGGTACCCCAGACCGATCAGCTTGCGGCCATCCACGGCGACGTCGCTGAATCCCGGGCACCAGCCACCCTCGACGCGCCCGGTGGCGGCGCTCACGCCGAATCCGGCGAGGGCGGTGCGGAACCAGGCGCCGAGCGAATCATTCATCCAGTCGAGGGGCATCCCGCGCTCGGGAGGGGGCACCCCGACCGCGCAGAGCCCCATCCAGCCCGGGCCACCGATGACGAAGGTGCCCCCCGCCGGGCTGGTGGCCAGGCCGGGCAGCCCGGGGAGGGCTCGGACGGCGGCCAGGAGATCCGGTTTGCGGGCCAGTCCGGCGCCGACGGCCACCCTCCGCACCGTGGTGCGCAGCTGCACGGCGACCGTGCCCGGTTCCCCGGCGAGGTGGAGGGGCAGCTCGGACAGCTCGTCGACTGCGCTCTCGGCGGTGACCTCGGCGACCCGGACCGCGCCGGCGCCTGGCCGGGCGGGCGCGGGCTGGGCCACGGCGTCGAGCTGCTCCGCACTCACCAGACCGACGGTAGCGCAGCTCGGCGCGCCGGCCTGCGCCGGAAATGACAGGATTGCGAGCCGTGCCCGATCTCACGCTGGTGCCCGACCGTCACGTCCACACCGAGTGGTCGTGGGACGCGGCTCATGGCGAGATGATGGCCACCTGTGCCCGCGCCGTCCTGCTGGGCCTCCCCGCGGTCGCCTTCACGGAGCACGCCGACTTCAACGCCTGGGTGCCGTGCCCCACCGGCGACGACGCATCGGCGGCGTCGGGCTCCAGGAAGGACCCCGGCTCGACGGGCAGACCGGCCTCCCCGAGCCGCTGGGACTGGTCGCAGGGGCACATCCCCGGGCATCGGTGGCCGGTGCGGACGCCGGTCAGCCCCTCCCGGAGTGGATACCTCGACATCGCCGGCTACTGGGAGGCCATCGACCGGTGCCGGGCGGCGTATCCCGGCCTGCGCATCGAGTCGGGTGCGGAGCTGGGCGAGCCCAACCTCTTCCCCGACCAGGTGGCGCGGCTGCTCGCCCACCGCCCGCTCGACCGCGTCCTCGGATCGATGCACTGCATCGACCTGGACGGTGAGCTGGTCGACATGAGCGTGCCCGAGCTGCTCTCGCCGGAGCACGCGGCCTCCCGATTCCGCCGCTACCTGGTCGCCACCTGCGAGCTGGCGGAGAGCTCGGCTCCCTTCGCCATCCTCACCCACATCGACTATCCCAAGCGGTACTGGCCGCACGCGACGCTCAGGTTCGACGAGCGGGACTTTGAGGAGGAGTACCGAGCCGTCATGGTCGCGCTGGCCCGGAGCGGGCGAGCCCTCGAGGTCAACAGCAGCCGGGCCATGGGCCCGCCGCGAGGCCCCTGCCCCGGGCCGCTGCCGCTGCGCTGGTGGCACGAGGCGGGCGGCGAGGCGATCAGCTTTGGCAGCGACGCCCACCGTCCCGAGGATCTGGCCGCCGGGCTCTCCGACGCGGCCGCGATTGCCGAGGCGGCCGGGTTCCGCCCCGGGGACGACCCCATCGAGCTCTGGCTCCGGGCCTGAGCCGGCCCGTGGCCCCCGGGCCAGGGCGCGACCGGATACGCTGCGCGTGCTCGATCCGCATCCCAGGAGGCCCGGTCATCAGCGTCACCATCCTCATCGGCGGCCAGTGGGGCGACGAGGGCAAGGGAAAGGTCATCGACCTGCTCGCCGGCTCCGTGGACATGGTCGTGCGCTCCCAGGGCGGTGACAACGCCGGTCACACCGTGGTCGTGGACGGTCAGACCTTCAAGTTCCGGCTGATCCCGAGCGGCATCCTCTCGCCCACCACCACCTGCGTCATCGGCCATGGGATGGTGGTCAACCCCAAGTCGTTCCTCGCCGAGCTCGACGAGCTGCACACGCATGGGGTCAACACCGACAACCTGGTGATCAGCGACCGGGCTCACATGGTGATGCCGTATCACCCCGTCTTCGACCGGCTGGGCGAGCAGCAGCGCGGCGACGACCGCCTCGGCACCACGCATCGGGGTATCGGCCCCGCCTACGAGGACAAGGTGCGCCGAGTCGGGTTCCGGGTCGGCGACCTCACCAAGCCGGTGTTCCTCGAGAAGAAGCTGCGCTTCGTCCTCCGGCTCAAGAACGAATCGCTGACCCGCCTCTACGACCACGAGCCGTTCGACGAGCGGGAGATCCTCGACGAGTACCTCGAGTACGCCGAGCGTCTGGGCCCGCGCATCCGCGACATCTACCCGATCATCCAGGGGGCGCTCCGCGAGGATCGCCGGATCCTCTGCGAGGGCGCCCAGGGGGCGATGCTCGATCTGGACCTGGGCACCTATCCCTACGTCACCTCCTCCGCTCCGACCGCGGGCGGGGCGCTCACGGGGAGCGGCATTCCGCCGTCGAAGGTCACCCGGACCATCGGCGTCTTCAAGGCCTACACCACCCGGGTCGGCTACGGCCCCTTCCCCACCGAGCTGGAGGGACCCCTGGGCGAGCTGATCCGCGAGGTCGGGAGCGAGTTCGGCACGGTGACCGGCAGGGCACGCCGGGTGGGATGGTTCGACGCCGCCGTCGCGCGCTACTCGGTCAACACCAACGGCATCGACTCGATGGCGATCACCAAGGTGGACGTGCTGGACCAGATCGAGACCCTCCGGATCGCGACCGGCTACCTGAGCAAGGGAGAGCACTGGGATCACCCCATGTCCAACATCTCCCACCTCAAGCACGCCGAGCCCGTCTACGAGGAGATGCCCGGCTGGCTGACGTCCACCCGGGATTGCCGGCGGTTCGAGGACCTGCCCGCCGCCTGCCAGGCGTACGTCGAGCGCCTCGGCGAGCTGGCCGGCGCCTCGGTGGACGTGGTTTCGGTTGGCCCGGACCGGGAGCACACCCTGGTCCGCCGCTCCATGGTCTGAGTTATCCTGGCCCGACTTGCCGGCCGTCGCCGCCGGCCCGGGCGGGGATGCTCCCTGCGCCACGCCTCTTTTGCCCGCCCTTTGGAAGCCATTCGGATCGCCACCGCCATCAGGAACCTGAACTCCCCACGCCACCGGCTGCGGCCCAGACGGCTCGCGGCACCGCTAGTGGCTGGAGCCGCCGCGCTCCTCCTCACCGGTGTGCTCTCCGGGCCGGCCGGCGCGGCCGGCTGGGCGCCCGCGGGGAGCCTCCCGGGGCTCGGAAGCGGGGAGATCTGGCAGGTCGCCTTCGCTCGGCAGGACCCGCTGCTCGCCGCCGCCGCGACTGACAACGGCGTCTACATCAGCCTGGACGGGGGCAACACGTGGTCCTCCTCCGGGCTCCGCGGCTCCCGGGCCTGGGCTGTCGCCTTCGGCGACCAGCCGGGTCAGGGGGTGGCCATCTACGCCGGTCTCGCGAACGCCGGCATGCGGGTGTCGGTCGACAGCGGCACCTCCTGGTCGAACGACTCCACCGGCCTGCCGAACCTGGACGTGAGAGACATCGCGGTGACCACCGGTGGGCTGGCCGCCGGCACCGACGACGGGGTGGCCCTCTCTGCCACCGGCGCGACCTGGTACTCGGGCGGGCTGGCCGGCGACAGCATCAGCGCCCTGGCGGGTATCTCCGGCCCCTCGGGGCCGGTGTTCTTCGCGGGGGTCGACTTTCCGAACAGCGGGTTGGCCTTCCTCTACCGGCGCAGCCCCACCAACGGTGGGTGGCAGACGATCAGCTCCGGACTGCCGTCCGGGGACGTCGTGAGCTCGATCAGCACGGGCCCGACCACGGCGACGATCACGACCAACCCCATCCTCGTCACCACGGCCAAGGGGACGTACCGCTCCGGGGACGGGGGCACCTCCTGGACCGCCAGCACCGGCATCCCCCAGAACACCTATCTCACCGACGCCACCTTCAGCCCGCTCGACCCCAACCTCGTCTACGCCGGAGCCGATGCCGGCGGGAGCAGCGGGGGCGGTCTCTTCCGCTCCACCGATGCGGGCCAGAGCTTCGCCGCCGCCAACCAGGGGCTCCCGACGACCCACAGCGCCGGGGAGCCGGCGCGCCAGGAGGTGGAGAGCGTCGCGGTGTCCCCCGGGCAGCCGTACGCGACCGTGATCGCCGCGCTCGACCCGTATGGGGGTGACGCCTCCGTCTACCGGGAGGTGGATGCGGCCGCACCGTCGCCGCCTGTGCTGACCACCGCGGCGGCGGGCACCTCCACGCTTCCGGCATCCGGGACCGCCACACCGACGCCGTCCAGCCGGGCCACCGGAGCCACCCCGACCCCGGCCCCGGGTGCCAAGTCATCGTCCATCGGGAAGGTCCTGGGTGCCGCCTTCCACTTCCCGACGCCGCTCGTCTTTGAGCTGGCCCTGGTGCTGCTCGCGGCCGGCCTCTACATCCGGTGGAGACGCCACTACTACGTGGACGGCCCGCCGTAGCTGTGACGCCGGACGCCGAGGACGCCGGGGTGCGCCGGTGGTTTGAGCGGCAGGTCGCGAACCGGGTCATCCGTCCGGTTGCCCTGACGCTTCTCCGGATCGTGTTCAAGGTGCGCATCGAGGGCAGCGTCCCACGCGAGGGGTGCGTCATCGCGGGCCATCACAGCTCGTACTTCGACGGCCCGCTGCTGGGCCTGGTCGACCGCCGTGTTCAGCCGATCTACAACCGGCGCTTCCTGGAGTCCCGCAGCTTCGGCTGGTTCTTCCGGGCGGTGGGCGGCATCCCGACCCGGTCCGACACGCTCCCCCGTGCCTGCGAGGTGATCCGCGCGGGCGGTGTGGTGTGGATCGCGACCGCCGGCTTCACGCCCGGCGAGATCCAGAAGCGTCCCCGGCGCGGCGCGGCGCGGATCGTGCAGGAGACGGGCGCTCCGCTGGTGCCGATGATCGTCCGCGGGCTCGAGGGCATCGTGCACATCGGCGACATCCGGCCGCGGCACTTCCGCCGCCTGGTGCGGATCGTGCTCGGCCAACCGCTGACGTTTCCCGAGGGCGCGACGGTCGCGGAGATCACCGACGCATGGCTGGCGAGCATCGCCGGCCTCAGAGAGGCGTTCCCGGCGCCCCCCCGCTTCTAGCTGGAACCCCCACCCCGCGCCAGCGGCAGCCAGAAGGTGACCGTGGTCCCGTCGCCCTCGGCGCTGGTGATGGCGACGTCGCCACCCTGCGCGCGAACGAGTCCCTGCACGATGGAGAGCCCCAACCCACTACCCCCCTCCTCGCGACTGCGGGTCTTCTCACCACGATACCCGGTACCGGGGCTCCTCCTCTCGGAGTCCGAGCCATCGGCTCGGCTCCTCGCTACGTCCCCCCGGTAGAAGCGCTCGAAGACGTGGGGGAGGTCGGCAGGCGGGATTCCGGGCCCGTCGTCGTGCGCGTCGACCCGGCCCCGGGCACCGTCCGCCCGCACCGACCACACCTGGCGGGCGCCGGGGGCGTACTTGGCGGCGTTGGTGAGGAGGTTGCGGACGACGGTGGCGAGGGTCGCGCGGTCGCAGCGCACGATCACCGGGGATCCCGAGAGGTCTCGAACCACCTGCGGCGGCATCCCGGGCACAGCCTCGTCGAGCAGCCGGCCGAGCGCCGCCACCAGATCGAGGTCCTCGGGCTTCTGCTGGCTGCGGGCGTCCACCCGGGCGAGGGTGAGCAGGTCGAGGACCAGCCCCCGGAGCCGATCCGACTCTCGAGCCATCATGCCGAGGGCGGCGTCCAGCGCCTCCGGGCTCTGCGCGGCGCCGCGCCGCAGCACGTCGATGTACCCGCCCAGAGCGGTGACCGGCGTCCGCAGCTCGTGCGAGGCGTCAGCGATGAACCGCCGCACCCGGGTCTCCGACTCGACCTGGACGGCGAACGCCTCCTCGATCCGGTCCGCCATGTGGTCAAAGGCGCCGGCCAGCTGTCCGACCTCGTCCCCGCGGGGAACCAGCCGGCTCCGGGCCCGCAGGTCGCCGCCGGCCAGCTGCCCGGCGGTGTCGGTCAGACGGCGAAGTGGTCGGAGGGCGGTGCTGGTCAGGACCAGCCCCAGGATCAGCACCAGGAGCAGGAGGACGCCGCCTCCGATGGCGAGCCCCTCGACGTCGCCGGAGAGCACGTTGTCGATCGGGGTCATCGGCTCGGAGACCTCGACCACCGCGGTGGTGCGCACCAGCGTGGGGTCTTTCACCCCCACCGGGAAGCCGGCGACGAGATCCGAGCCGATGATCTCGTGCTGGCCGGCCCCCTGGGAGAGGAGCGTGGCGAAGGGGCCCGGGTCGAGCTGCGGGGGATCGGCGCCTGCCGGGATGACGTCGCGCCGGACCCCCGCGGGACCGAAGAGGGCGACGGTCACGGTCTGGCCCGACGCCGAGCGGATCAGGGTGGCCAGGGTGCGCACCTTGGCAGCGGCGGTGGTGGACGTCAGGGCGCCGCTCGCGTACAGCTTCTGCGCCGCCAGCAGGTCGCCACTCAGGGCCTGGACGCGGCCGTCGATGAGGCTGCTCCGGAGACTCAGGTACTGGAAGGTGCCGAGGCCGGCCAGGAGCACGGCGATGAGCGCCAGGTAGGTGAGGGTGAGCCGCCAGCGGAGGCTGTGCAGCGCCCGGCCGATGCGGCTCACGCGGTCACATCAGTCCTGCGCAACCCCGCCGACCGCGTGCAGGCGGTAACCGACCCCGCGCACCGTCTGGATGCGCCGGTGATCCGCGTCCGCCAGCTTCTGACGGAGGTAGCGGATGTAGACCTCGACGTTGTTCTCGTCACCGAAGAAGTTGTGGCCCCAGACCTCGTCGAGGATGCGCTGGCGGAGCATCACCTCATCGGCGTGAACGGCGAGGTAATGGAGGAGGTCGTACTCGCGCACCGAGAGGTCGAGCTGGCGCTCCCCCACGCGGACCTCGCGCGTCGCGGTGTCGATGGTGAGGTCGCCCGCCCTAATCACACGCTCAAGATCGGGTGCTCGTCTGCGCAGCACCGCCTTGACCCGGGCCAGCAGCTCCCCGAACTCGAACGGCTTGACCAGGTAGTCGTCGGCGCCCAGCTCCAGCCCGTGGATGCGGTCGGTGGTCTCGTCGCGAGCGCTCAGGATGATGATCCCCCGCCGCGGTTCCCCGGCGATCGCCCGGCAGAGCTCAAATCCGTCCAGCCGGGGCATCATCACGTCGAGGATCACCAGGTCCGGCTTGAACTCGTCGACGGCACGGAGCCCCTGGTGCCCGTCGCCCGCGGTGGCCACCTCGTAGCCCTCGTGGTGGAGGCCCAACGCAATGAAATCGGTGATCGCCGGCTCGTCGTCGACGACCAGGATGCGGCCGCGTTCGGTCATCTCGCATTCGAGTATATGGGCCAATCAGTCCACTCGCGAGGCCAGGCGCCCGCTTCTCATCGACCTCTCAGCGCGGTCGGGCTTGATCCGGGGGCTGCCGAAATCCGGATAAGGGGGCATCAAGAGCTGGGTCGTTAGACTGCCCGGAATGTCCTCCAAGGCAGCCGGCGTCGTCGCCTGGCTCAGCCGCCGCCCCGCCTGGGCCCGCCGCTCCGGCCCGATGGTCGCCGTCGGTCTCGGCTATGTCGTGGTGGTCGCCGGGATCATGATCTGGCGCGGCATCTCGGTCTCGCCCGACTACCTCCTGCTCATCTTCATCCCGGTGGCGCTTCTGAGCGGCCGGTTCTTCCGCTTCCTCGGGGACTGGGTGCCGTTCATCGCCATCTTCCTGGGATGGGAGGCGATGCGCGGGATCGTCCACAACGACGGCATCGCACCCCAGGTGGCGAGCCTCGCCAACCTCGAGAAGTGGCTCTTCTTCGGCCACGATCCCAGCCAGGTCCTGCAGCACGCGGTGAGCGGCACCACGCTGCACGTGCTGGCGGTGGCCGCGACCGTCGTCTACTTCTGCCATTTCTTGGTGCCGTTGCTGGTCGGGCTGGTGCTCTGGCTCAAGGACCGCGCCCAGTACCTGCGCTTCGTCACCGCGCTGCTCGGGATGTGCATGGTCGGGTTCGTCTTCTTCATGCTGGTGCCGACGGCGCCGCCCTGGTACGCGGCCCAGGATCACGTGCTGAGCGGGGTCACCGACCTGATCAACTCGCAGCACACGCTGCCGAGCGCCATCAGCCCCTTCTACAGCCTGCTCAACCCCAATTCGACCGCCGCCTTCCCCTCGCTGCACGCGGCGTTCCCGTTCCTCTGCTTCCTCTCGCTGCGTCGCGTCTATCCACGCGGCTCCTGGATCCTGTTCGGCTGGTCGTGCCTGGTGTTCGTGAGCGTCGTCTTCCTCGGCGAGCACTACGTCATCGACGTGATCGGAGGGGTGCTGCTCGCCTCGGGCGCGTGGTGGGTGATGATGCGTGCCGTCGTGCCCCACGTCACCGTTCTGCGCACCGCACGCCCGGTCCTCGAGGCTCCTGCCGCAACGGCGGGCACCGAGCGTGCCTGAGCGCATCCGTCTCGGCGAGGGCCTGAGCGCCGCCGAGGCCCACAGCCACACCCTCGCCAGCGACGGCATGGTCACCTCGGTGGAGCTGGTGCGCGCCGCCGCCGCCATCGGGCTCTCGGTCATCTGCATCACCGACCACGACACCCTCTCCCCCCTCGAGGAGGCCACCGAGATCGGCGCCCAGCTGGGCGTGGACGTGGTCCCGGGGGAGGAGGTGACCTGCGCCTTCCCACCCGGCATCCACGTGGTGGCCCTCTTCATCGACCGGGCGATCCGGATGCACATGTCCGTGGAGGACACCGTCGACGCCATCCACGACGCCGGCGGTCTGGCGGTGGTGGCCCACCCCTTCATGCCCACCTGGTTCGCCTCGATCACCGAGGGCCGGCTCCGCCGCCTCCTGGAGCAGCGGACCATCGACGGCATCGAGGTCCGCCACACCGCCCCGGTGCTGCCCGGCACCTGGAAGCGGCTGGACGAGTTCTGCGCGGCGCACCGGGAGCGCGTGGGGGCGCTGCTGGCGGCCGGGGACAGCCATTTCGGCATCCACGACCTGGGCCGGATGGTCTCGGTCTACCCGGGGAGCGGGGCCGCCGACCTCCGCCGGGCCATCGAGGCGCGCACCACCTCGCCGCTCCGGGCACTCCATCCGGCGGGGCCGCCGCTCTCCATGCGGCTCGGGCAACAGCGCCGCTCGCTGATCGAATTGAACCTCAAACGGTGGCGGGGGGTCGTGGGAGGCCGCCCCGGCTCCCCGAGCGCGGGCGCCGTGCGGCGGTAGAATCGATCATTGAGGGGTGGCCGGCGGCTCTGATCGCCGGCCCCGGACTGGCCCGCTTAGCTCAGTTGGTAGAGCAGGGGACTCTTAATCCCTTGGTCACAGGTTCGAGTCCTGTAGCGGGTACCACGTTCTTCTGAAGGCGCGACCCCGCCGCCCGGCGCGTTGGAGGCTCCGTGGATCTCTCGCAACGACCGCTGCTCATCTTTGACGGCGAGTGCGGCTTCTGCACCGCCTGTGCCACGTGGGCCGGACGGAGGCTCCAGGACGCTGACGTCGTGCCCGGGCAGCAGGTCGACGTTGCTGCACATGGCCTGACGGCGAGGGACGTGTCAGCGGCCGCATGGTGGGTCGACGAGCGGGGGGGCCTCTATCGCGGCAACCGAGCCATCGGAAAGGCACTGCAGGCGTGTGGCGGGTGGTGGCGGTCGGTGGGCTTCCTGTGCCTGATCCCGCCCTTCTCCTGGGTGGCCTGGGCCGTCTATGGTCTGGTCGCTCGCTTCCGGCACCGGCTTCCCGGCAGCACGCCCGCGTGCCGGCTGACGTCAGACGACCGATCCGGCAGCGCCCCAGTTGACGATTCGGGGCAGGATTGAGCTTGCCCACCGACCCTCCCGCAATGAGCGGGACTGGCACCATCTCGCGCCGGCTGGTCGCTCTGCTCGCGATCGCCAGCGGTCTGGCCGTGGCGAATCTCTACTACGCGCAGCCCCTCCTCCACGAGCTGGCCGGGGCCTTCGGCGCCAGCTCGGCCGCGGCCGGGCTCGTCGTGACCGTCACCCAGCTCGGCTACGCTGCCGGCCTTCTCCTCCTGGTCCCGCTCGGGGACCTGGTACCGCGTCGCCGGCTGGTGGTCCTGGTTCTGCTGGTCGCCGCCCTTGCCCTCGCCGGCTCGGCCCTCGCCGGCAGTCTTGCGATCTTCGAGGCGGTGGCGCTGGCGGTCGGCTGCGCCTCCGTGGTGGCCCAGGTGCTGGTGCCCATGGCGGCCGACCTTGCCGCTCCCGAGCGCCGCGGCCAGGTGGTGGGCACCGTGATGAGCGGGCTGCTGATCGGGATCCTCCTTTCCCGAACGCTCTCGGGGCTGGTGGCGGCGGTGGCCGGCTGGCGGACCGTCTTCTGGTCGGCGGCCGTGGCCATGCTGCTGCTGGCGCTGACCCTCCGGCTGGCGCTGCCTCTCGAGAGGAAGTCCCCGGGTATGGGCTACCCGGCACTTCTCCGGTCGACGGCAGCCCTCGTCCGGCGGGAGCCGCTGCTGCGCCGGCGCTCGCTCATCGGGGCGCTGGGATTCGCCGCCTTCAGCGCCCTCTGGACCACCATCGCGTTCCTCCTCTCCGGCCCGCCCTACCACTACGGTCTCGCCGTGATTGGGCTCTTTGGGCTGGTGGGGGCGGCCGGAGCCCTCTGCGCCAGCTTCGCGGGACGCGTCGCGGACCGCGGTTGGGCGCGGCCGGCGACCCTGACCTTCGCGCTGCTGGTGGCGGCCGCCTTCCTGCTGCTGCTGGCGGCGCGCACTCTGCTCCTACCCCTGATCGTGGGGATCGTGCTCCTGGACATCGGCGTGCAGGGCAACCACATCACCAGCCAGACCCTCATCTACCGGCTGCGCGGCGACGCTCGGAGCCGCATCACCAGCGCCTACATGACGGCGAACTTCCTGGGCGGCGCGGCAGGATCGGCCGCCGCCGGCGCCCTCTACGCTGGGCGGGGGTGGACGGGCGTCTGCGTACTGGGCCTGGTCATCGCCGCAAGCCTCGTCTCCGTGTGGATCTGGGACGCGCTCCGGCCGATCGCTTCCGCTGCGGCGGTGGCTGGCTGACAGCTCCGAGCGGGCAACCACGTTGGCGACGCCGCCTGCGACGGGGTCTCCCCGGACCGCCGCGTCTCAGCGATCAGCCATCCCCGCGCGTGTCGACACGGAAGGCCGGGTAGCCGGGCGCGATCCGCGCCAGGTCGGCATCCGGGACGTCCGGGCCCACCCCCTGGAAGAAGGCGCCGATCTCCACCTTCCAGCGGCGGAGGTACTCGCGCAGGACGGTGAGCTTCTCATCGTCCGCCAACTCGGTCAGCGCGACCGGCTCACGACGGCGGCCGACGCGCAACTCCACGTCGCAGCCGGCGCGGACGTTGCGCACCCACTGGGTCACCCCCCGGGGGGCCACCAGGTACCGCGACCCCTCATGGGTGAGGAGGTTCACCGGGGTGGTCCGCCAGAGCCCCGTCTTGCGACCGCGCACCGCCAGGATCCGCGAGCCGAGGACGCTGATCCCGACGCGGGTCAGCCCCGCGATCATCCGGTTGAAGGCGTTGGTCGTGAACCAGCCGGGGCGGAGGTAGCGGGTCGCCACGACCTCATTCTCCGCGGATCAACCTCAGGACGCGCCCCGATACGCGTAGACGTTCCGGTGCACGAACCGGTCGATCGGACGGCGCACCCGCAGCTGGGGGCGTGGCTCGCCCGCCTGGTGGCCGAGGCGGCAGGCGAAGGCGATCCGAAGGTGGCTCGGGATCAAGAGCAGGCTGCGCAACCCGTCCTCGACACCTTCCCCGCCGAAGACACTCATGATCTGCATCCCGATGCCCCGGGCCTGGGCCATGAGCCACATGTTCTGCATCAGGCATCCGAGACCAATGATGCCGAGGAAGTCGCCCTCGGAGGCCGGCGCCCGCCGGTGCGGGTCGTAGAGGACGATGAGGACCATCGGGCAGGAGCGCGTGGTCGCCTCCAGGGTCGCCGGCTCACCACTCGTGTCCAGCTGCGCGTCCGGGGTCCGCCACGACGGCGGGAACATGGTCGCGAGCAGCCCGGTGCCCTTGCGCATCAGCTCCTCTTCGCTGAACGAGAGCTGGGCGTAGTTCTCCTTGAGGAAGTCGCCGGATCCGGCGGACTGGAGGCGACCGACAGCGGCCAGGGTGGACGGGTCGTCGATCACGACGATCTCGTAGTTCTGCATGTTGTGGGGGGTCGGCGCCCACCTGCCCGCTTCGAGAATCGCCTCGAGATCCGCTGCCCCCACCGTCTGCGAGGCGTCGCAGGGGCCGCGCTCCGAGTGGCGGTTGCGGATGATCTCGCCGAGGCAGGTAGCGGCGTCGAGCGCTGGGGTGTCAGGCATGTCGGTCGCCCTCGTGACTCTCTTCTGGTATCGGCTCTGATATCGGCCGCAGGATGGCAGGATGCCGCACCCCCGCGCGGAGTGCTGCCCGCTACGCCGGCAGTCCCCAATACGCGGGGTCGCCGAGCACCGTGTTGGCCGCCACCGTCTGGAGGGTGTGGGCCTCACCGTTCGGAAGGCCATCGTCGTAGCCCAGCCCGACCGGGCTCTGCCGAAAGATGGTCGCGTAGAAGACGCAGGCTGCGAGGTACGTGCCGCTCACGGTGGGATGGCTGCCGTCGGACTGCCACAGATTCGGATGCGACGCCGCCCTGACCACCGTCTCCCAGGCGGCACCCACCGGCGCCACCGGAACGCCGAGCTGATCCGCGATCCCCATGTAGCCGGTGTCGATCGCGGCCTGCATGCTCGGGTAGTCGGGAAGACCCTCCTCCGGCCAGCCGTCCTGGTGCGCGAAGGTGAGGTAAAGGAGTGGCGTGGCGCCCCCCTGCCGGACCATCGCGACCAGCCTGGTCGCCGCCGGGTACATCATCCCGGTCCGGTCCACGGTGAGCGACGGGAGCTGGCTCTGCTCCTGCAGCACCACGTCGTCCCACCTCTCGGAGTCGATCGTCGGCGCCGTCTCGGACGCCGCCAGGTGCTCTGCGAGGGTCCAGCCTCCCTCGTCGAGCGCCTTGGCCTGGACGCGGTGGCCACCCGCCCACGCCAGGGCGGCGAAGGTGTCGGGGAGGTCGTTGACGGAGGTGTAGCTGTTGCCGATGAAGAGGATCCTGGTGCAGGTCGCGCCCGGGAGGCTGCATCCCGGGTTGCCCCAGAGACCGAGTTGGGGCATCGGGAAGACGGCGAGGACGACGGTGGCGACGATCGCTGTCGCCAGCCCCCAACGGAGCCAGTGCACTCCCCTCTCGGGGGGGGCGGGGAGCGACCGGGACGGCTCGACGCGGGGAGGGGTTGTGAGAGCGCCCGGTGGCGGCGCGGCATCGGCGGCGGTGAGCGGAGCACCGCATTGTGGACAGCTCTCGAGGGTGACGGGATGCCACATCCAGCACCTGGTGCAGACTCTGTCGGCCACGGCGAAGCCGACGATGGCACCACCCGGAAGAGCCCACCTCCGCCGCCATCGCTTCATCACAGGTTCGAGTCGCCCGGGGGCGCTGACCGGCCGTACGGTCAACGGTGCTGACGCGCTCCCGGCCGACCAGCGACGTGACCACGGAGAAACGGCTGATCTCATGAGAGGATGGCAGGGAAGCCCTCCCGGCAGAGCACCCCGAGGCCGGAGGGCGAGGAGGTTTGCCATGGAAGACGCCGACGTCCTGCAGCACATCGAACGGCTGGTCAGCGAAGAGGACGCGCTCTACGCGCACGCGGCGGATGTTCACGAGATGGACGGGGAGCAGCAGCGCCGGTTACGGGAGGTGCAGGTCCACCTCGACCAGTGCTGGGACCTGCTCCGTCAGCGCCAGGCTCGGCGCGAATTCGGTGAGGACCCCTCTCAGGCCGTTCTGCGCTCCGCCGGGACGGTCGAGGATTACACGGGCTGAGGAGGAGGCCTCACCCGGTGGGGCCGCCCAGGCACCCACGCCGGGGGCCGGTACCGCCGCCCCACGTCGGAGCGGCGGCACCCTGACCCCTGCGCCCGTCAGTCGTGGCTTGGCAGCGCCTCGCCGGTCTCGAGCAGGGTCTTGAGGTTGCTGACCACCCAGCTCCAGCCCGACGCGACCTCGGCGTAGCTGGCGTCCTCGGACAGGAACTCGTGGATCACCGTGAGCTTGCTGACCTTCCCGTCCTCGGAGGCGATCTCCCAGGTGACCTGGCTTGCCGCGTCGCCGGCAAACTTCGGGTCGTAGCGGAGATTCCAGCTGTGGACCAGCCGGCGAGGCGGATCCGCCTCGATGATCTCGCCCTCCACCATCACCGCGGAGCGGTCCCCGGTGTAGTGGGTGAGCTTCGCCTTCGGCTCGAACGTCGATTCGACGTAGCTCCCGTAGAAGTAGCGGGTGGTGAACTCCGGGTTGGTGATCGCCTGCCATACCTTCTCAGGGCTGGCATTGATGTAGACCTGGTAGACCTGCCGGGGCTTGGTTGCGGACGGGGACATGTGGGCTCCTCCTTCATCGAGCACCGCCTTGAGGTCGGCGAGGGCCGCCGCTCTCTCGCGGGTGTACTTACCGACCCACCGGTCGGCGATCAGTTGGACCGGGACGGCGTTGAGGAAGTGGAGCTTCTCGCGACCGGCGCGCCGGGTCACGATCATGCCCGCCCCCTCCAGGATCCGCAGGTGCTTCATGACCCCGAACCGGCTCATCTCCACACCTTCGAGGAGCTCGGTGAGCGTGCGGCCGTCACGCTCGAAGAGCCGGTCGAGAAGGTGGCGCCGGGTGGGGTCGGCAAGCGCCCGGAAGACCCTGTCGTCGTCCATGACCCTGAGCATAGGTTACCCTTTGGTCACGTGTCAATGGGGGTCACCTGGCCGCGTCGAAGCTCCAGCACCCTGCTCGGCGTGCTGCCCGCGGGGCTGGAGACTTCAGCCCATCGCGGCGAGCACCGCCACGAGCCGGTCGCAGGCACCCTTGACGCCGTAGCGTGCCGCGAGCGCCGCCACCGCCGCGGGGTCCGCGGGGTAGCGGTTGCGCCTCCCGGCGGGGAGGGTGATGGGCAGGTCGAGCACCGGCTCGACGACCCGCATCGCTCGGGCGAGGTAGTCGCGATCGGCCTCACCGAGCGGCGCGTCGCGGATGACCTCCGCCAGCCCGCCGTGGCGGCGGATCAGCTCGGCCGCCTTGGCGGCACCCACCCCGCGCAATCCGGGAAGCCCGTCGGAGGGATCGCCGCGGAGCACCGCGAAGTCCGCATAGCGGCGGCCGGGGACGCCATAGCGGCGGGTCACCTCCGCCTCCTCGA
>Ga0302202_10003218_pt1 | contig 18109 bp, 14 predicted proteins | sample II_Bog_N3_3_FD_194579 | JGI IMG/M metagenome (GOLD analysis project Ga0302202, IMG submission 194579) | Peat permafrost microbial communities from Stordalen Mire near Abisko, Sweden - II_Bog_N3_3 | ecosystem: Environmental > Terrestrial > Soil > Wetlands > Peat | place: Sweden: Abisko...
ACCCAGTAAAAGATTTCCGCCTTTGGCGTGCTGACACTTTCCACAGAGATCGTGCCAAGGGTGCGGTGCCAAAGAAAAAGTGACAGGCCCAGGAGGATCAGGAGCATTGTCGTGCCGCCAGCATAGCCAATTCCCAGCGATCTGTCGGCAAAGTCGGCCAGCGTGGTTCCGACGGTCGTTGTCGCGATAATGGTGAACCAATAGATCACCGGGCGAAATTTCTTTGCTCCGATCTGTACGATGACCGCGACGGCAAAGAGGGCTGCAAAGATCCCCGTGCTGAGCAGGTAGCCGAGATCCATCGACATCGAGAGGGTATCTCCCCCCGTCTCCCCGAGGGTAGTGGCGGCGATCTTAATGATCCAAAAGATGATCGTGACTTCGGGAACTTTGCTCAGGGTTTGTTTCGCTTGGTCGTTCATGATGTTCTGTTTTTCACCTAGTGAAACTGGCCTGCGTTACAAATCAGCGTGGCAATGCCGTGACCCTCTGGCCATGCCGTCGTCGATGCATCTGTGAGGGGCTGTTCGTCAGCTGAAAAAAAGTTCGCGCAGAAGTTGCACGAGTCCCGCCGCGCCAAAGAACAGACTCCCATACCAAAGTTTTTGTTTTCTGGTAATGGCTGAGATTGCTCCAATGGCGATGGCGATTTGAAAAAGTGTCACGCCGTTGGCGAGGATTTTGCGCTGTTCAAGCCGATGCTCGGCCGTCTTGTGCTGCTCCTCGGCCGTCGCGTTGATCTCCTTCATGTCCGTCTGATATTCGGCAATCTTGTCGAGGTCTGCCTTCGCAGGCGGCACACCCTTCAGGCTCTGAAGAGTCTCCATTTTTGCGGAGAGAAGGGCACTCTTGATACTCTTGGCCTGATAGTAAGACCAGCTGTCCGAGGAGTGGATTTGATCGACCAAGGATTCATCCGCCCGCTCTCCCGCCAGGTATCCCGTTACCGCCGCAAGCGCTGCGATGAGCGCTGTGGTCAGAGCGATGCGCGTAAGAAAACCATCTTTTTCCTCGGCAGCTTTATCGTTCAGTTTTTCCTGAAGGTCCTGGACGCTCTCCTCGGCGGGATTTTCCACGAACTTATAATTAACTATGAATTGCGTGCCCTTGTGAGGCATGTGCCGCTTCGTGCACCGCTTCGCTAAGGGTCGGATGGGCGTGGATCGTGTCGATCAGCTCCTCGTAGGTGGCCTCCAGATTGATTGCAAGACCGAGCTCAGCGATAAGCTCGGTGGCCGATTCGCCGATGATGTGGGCTCCAAGGATTTCACCGTGCGGTTCGCCGACGATCAGTTTCACAAATCCATCAAGCTCTCCGATGGCCCTTGCCTTGCCGCTGGCCATGAAGGCAAATTTTCCCACCTTGTACTTGAGCCCCTTTTCTTTGGCGGCGCGCTCGGTGAGTCCGATGCTGGCAACTTGCGGATGGCAGTAGGTGCAACCTGGGAATAAGGTGACCTTCTTTGGTTTGAATCCGGAAACATAGAGGCCCTCGACGCACTGGATCGCCTCGTAGCTGGCAACGTGGGCGAGCCAAGGTGGCCCGATGATGTCTCCAGCCGCGTAGACGTTCTTGATTGTTGTCTCGTAGCGGTCACTGGTTTGGATGTAGCCGCGGTCGGTGAGACCGACCGTCAATGCCCCCCCAGGGAGCAGTGGCTGGACGCCGATCGCCACCAGGGCGACATCAGCCTCGACGACTTTCTCGGCACCCTTGGCGTCGGCCACGGTAATCGTGACTCCCTTGTCGGTGACTTCGGTCTTGGTAGTTTTGTGACCCAGGAGCAGGTTGACACCCTGCTTGACGAAGGATTTTTCCAGCGCCACCGAAACATCCGTATCCTCGACGGGAAGGAGATTGGGGAGCAGTTCCACGATGGTTACCTTCGTGCCGAAGGCATTGAAGAAGTAAGCGAATTCCACACCGATCGCACCTGCCCCGATGATGACGATGGACTTAGGCTGCGTTGGAAGGGAGAGGGCTTCCTTGGAGCCAATGACGGTCTTACCATTAAAGGGAAGGCCGGGGAGGGGACGCGTCACGCAGCCAGTCGCGATCAAGATGTCCTTCGTTGCATAGGTCGTCTCTGCCCCATCGGCTGCCGTGACCGTGACTTCACCCGCTTTGTCTAGCCGAGCGGTGCCACGGATAAAATCGATCTTGTTCTTCTTAAAAAGATAATCGAGCCCGGCGGAACCCTTTTCGGAAACATCGCGTGACCGCTTAATAATTTTTGTCCAGTCATACTCAAGGCCCGCAATCTTGAATCCAAATTCCTCTGCGCGATGGGCCATCTGATGATAGAGCTCGGCGTTCTTGAGCAGGGCCTTTGTCGGGATGCACCCCCAGTTGTTGCAGGTGCCCCCGCCACGTTCGATGTCAACGACCGCAATGCGCTTGCCAAGCTGTGCTGCGCGAATTGCGCCGACATACCCGGCGGGTCCTGCTCCGATGACGATAAGGTCGTATGATGTGGTGGCCATAAGTTCCTAGAGACTCTGCGTCAGTGGCCTGTGCGTCAAAAAGATTTTCTCGGAGATTGCGTTCATTTTTCCTGGGATCGGTAATAATCGACAGGAGTTCATCGTGGGATTTATTCAGCCTTTCCCTAGCTGAACTCCCTACTTCGTGCGTATGATATCTCATGGATATTACGCTTTCGTTTCTGGGAAAGGTTCCGGTCTTTCATCTCGCCGGCCGTCTCGATGTCACGACCAGCCCGCTACTCGAAGACCGGGTAAAGCCGCTGCTCTCGATTGAAGGCCAACGAGTCATCTTCGATTGTTCCGGGTTGACGTATGTGAGCAGTGCAGGCCTTCGGGTTTTTATCTCCACCCTGCGGACGCTCAGTTCCCAAGGTGGCGGGGTCACCTTTGCCGCACTGACTGATCCGGTGCGTGACCTTTTTCATCTTGCAGGCCTCGATAATCTTTTTGTGATTGTCTCAGCTCCTTCCGATGCAATCATCGCGCTTGATTAATTTATAACATGCTGATTATAAATTAATTGTATTTATTTCTAGGAGAGCGGTACCGTTGTTTTTTTCTTAATCCACACGGAGAGTACGGATATATCGGCGGGCGTGATGCCGCTGATACGGGATGCCTGACCGAGGGTTTCCGGTTTGTACTCTCGGAGCTTCTGATGCGCTTCTAACCGCATGCTTGGAATGGTATCATAATCAAGATCACCTGGAATGCGTTGTGATTCCTGTCGCTGCTGTTTCTTGATCTGCTCCTCTTCTCGACGGAGATACCCCTCATATTTGAGATCGGTTTCCACGAGATTCCATAGGTCACTTCTATACAACGAAAGGAGTTCATCCGGTAATTTATCAGGGGTATTTTCAGGCCGCTTCAACCACTGAGCTAACGGAAGCCCTTCGTGTTGGAGAGTCAGGACTTCTTGATGCAACTTTTTGAGCGATGCCTTTTTGGCCAAAAAGGTACTTCGTCGATGCTCACAAGCCATTCCCAGTTCGATAGCCTTCCCCGTCAGTCGGAGATCACAATTATCTTGTCGAAGTCTCAGGCGGTATTCCGCGCGGCTTGTGAACATCCGATAGGGCTCAGGGGTTCCCCTCGTCACCAAATCGTCGATCAGCACGCCGATATAGGCTTCATCCCGACCAAGGATCAAAGGTTGCTTCTGCTGAACCTTGAGAGCGGCATTAATACCGGCCATCAAACCCTGGGCCGCCGCTTCTTCGTAGCCTGAAGTCCCATTGATCTGCCCTGCGAAATAGAGCCCTTCGATCTTCTTCGTTTCAAGAGTTGTGTGCAATTGGTGGGGAGGGCAATAGTCGTATTCCACAGCATAGCCGGGACGAAGTATCTGGGCATTCTCAAGGGCAGGGATGGAATGGATGAATTCGTACTGAACCTCATAGGGAAGACTGGTCGAAACTCCATTGACATAGACTTCTCCCGTGTTGCGACCTTCCGGTTCCAAAAAAATCTGATGCCGGGTCTTATCTGCAAATTTCACCACTTTATCCTCAATTGAAGGGCAATAGCGTGGCCCAACTCCGTCAATCACTCCTGCATAGAGTGGGGATTGGTGAAGATTTGCTCGAATGATTTCATGAGTTTTCTCGGTCGTGTACGTGATCCAACAGGGAATTTGTTCCACATGGAACATTCCATCCTTCATAAAATTCAGGGTGTGGAGATCGTGTTTTTCCCGGGTGATGCTCTCGGGAATATGGGAAAAGAGTGGTGCCGGTGTATCTCCATCCTGTCGTTCGCATCTGGAAAAATCGATAGACTTCGCTATCAACCTGCAGGGAGTTCCTGTCTTAAAACGTCCCACTTCAAAACCAAGTTCCTTAAGATTATCACTCAAGGTGGATATTGTATCTCCCATCCGGCCGCCAATCTGAGTTCTGAGTCCGACATGGAGTAACCCTCTCATGAATGTACCTGTGGTGATCACCACACTCTTCGACAGAAATCGAAGTCCGAGATTGGTTTCTACTCCTTCCACTCGATCATTTTTCACAATCAAGGTTGTAATATTGGCCTGCATCAAGGTGAGATTCGGGAGTTTCTCCAACAGTGCCTTCAATCGAAACTGATATGCCTTTTTATCACACTGCGCTCTTGGAGCACGAACACTGGGGCCCTTGGAGGCATTCAACATTCTAAACTGAATTCCTGTAGCATCGGTATTTAATCCCATAATCCCACCCAAGGCATCGATCTCCCTAACCAGATGTCCCTTGGCTAAACCGCCGATGGCAGGATTACAGGACATCTGTCCAATGGTGTCAGCATTTTGTGTCAGCAGGAGCGTCTTTGCTCCCAGACGAGCTGCAGCGTGCGCCGCCTCAACACCAGCATGGCCGGCACCAATAACAAGAACGTCAAAAGAAATGGGATAGGTAAACATCATTAGGAATGTTCCATATGGAACAATTTTATAACTATATGTATATCAATATTTTAAATATATATATAAGTTTTTGGTTTTCCGTGAATGCGGTGTGAACATCGTGTGAACGGTTGTGTTGGTGTGTGTCACTTCTGTTTCATGGAACAAGATTTTCATGGTTTCTCGTTCTTCAATCGATTTTAATTCACTGTCTTTAAATTTAACTATTTACCTGAATATAAGAGTTTTATAGATATTTTAAGCTTCGATTCACAGTATTAAGATTATGAATCAAGGGACAAAATATATTTTTCCTTAACCAACGGTGTGAATAAATAAAATCAGGTTGTTTCGTTATAGATACTTTTCTATCCTCTTTCACCTCCCTCGAAACATCAGTGTTTCAATCGTTGAGAAAAGGAGAGTCAGAAATAGCAATTTTGCGCGAATTCGCCTAGCATCATCTCTTCATGGGATCAGTTACGACTAAAAATCAGAGTTCCAAGACAGGCGCGTATTTTCTCCTCCTATCGCTGTTCTGCTTCTTTATTTCCCTGTTGATTCATTTCCTCTTTTTTCAAAACGCCAGAAAATGGCAGATGCCCGGGTTTTCACCTGAAAGTTACGATACCATCGTTCCTCGAACCTTTCGGATGAAAAGAGTAGAAATTGATCCCAAGACAATGGAGGAAGAAAAGCCTGTGGTTCCAAAAGTGGAAAAAACGCCCGTGGCAGTTCCACTGGAGAAAGAGATTCCCCAACCTGATCCACCGATACAGTCCACGGCCGGAAAAAGTATTCTTTCAAATCCAACCGAGAATTTACCGGTAGAAAAACCGGAAGCCAATATACCAACAGAAGGAATGGATGACCTCCTGAACAAGCCCGTGTTAACAACAGTTCATTCTCCAAACGGAGAAATGCCAAAGAGTACCGATAATCAAGTTGCACTCGGCATGGAACAAGCCACAAAACTTCCCGATCCCGGTGAGCATGATCTCTTGAAGGGAATGGAAAAAACTCAGGAATCAGGGGGAAAACAATCAGACACTCCCCAGTTCAGTTCCTTGGATGATCTTCTTTCGGGGACAGGAACCGTGAAAAGGAACACAGCGCCGATACTCATGCCAACAGATCTTCTGTTTGAGTATGATTCTGATGCGCTCAAACCGGCAGCAACTGCAACCCTTACCAAACTGGGCAGCCTGATCAAAAAGAATGCAAAGGCATCATTTCGGATAGAAGGACATACCGACTCCTTTGGAACAGACGATTATAATAACGGGTTGAGTCTCCGGCGAGCGGAAGCGGTCAAAAGCTGGCTCGGCTTTAATATGGGAATAGATGCTTCCAGAATCAGCACAATCGGATTAGGAAAGAGCAGGCTTTTGGTTCCTGCCACAGGAAGCGTGGAGCAACAGCAGCTAAACCGCCGGGTGGAAATCGTCATCACTGTTCCCAAATAATCCGTAATGGAAGGCATTGTACCCATTTCCGAGCATCGTGCGCGTATCCAGCAGGAAGTCGCAAAGAGGCTGGCCGCAGTTTTGGATGACCAGAAAGAAATACCCATTCAAAAACTGCAGAGCCTTCTTAAAAAAGAAGAACATCGTCTTAAACTATGGCACCGCGCCGGAGGAGGAGGAAAAGAAATCGTGGGACGCCGCACGGAGCTCGTCGATATCTTGTTTCGTGAAATATACCGGCACAACGTCATTACGATCACCGGAGAAAAGGAACTGAAGGGGCTTGCCGTCGGTGCGTTCGGTGGGTACGGCAGGCGGGAACTCAACCCCTTCAGTGACGTGGACATTAACTTCATCCATTCCGGAAGAAGGCCGACGGCTGAAATGGAAAAAGTCATCTCCGCGACGCTGATGATTTTCTGGGATCTCGGATTCAAAATGGGACATGCTACACGTTCCATCAGGGAATCGATCATCCAGGCCAACAACGACATGACCAGCAAGACGGCCATGCTGGAATGCCGGTGGCTGACAGGTGATAAAAAAATATTTGAGGAATTTAAAAGCGAATTCGCCGCTTCCTGCATCAAAGGTTATGAAAAGGAGTACATTGCCTGGAGAATCGAGAATCTCCAGGAACTCCGGAACAAATTCGGAGCCAGTGTTTTCATGCAGGAGCCGAACATCAAGTCGGGCTGTGGTGGCCTGAGATTTTATCAGAATCTGCTCTGGACGGGGATGTTTCACTCGGGATCCTCCAGTATGACGCGCCTGGTAGAGGAAAAGGTACTGAGGGAAAGGGAGCGCCGCTCCCTGGAGGAAGCGCATGATTTTCTGCTGCGAGTCAGGACAGAAATGCATTACCAGACCGGAAGGGCGGCCGAGCAGCTAACACTTCAGCTGCAGGGAACCGTCGCAACGGCCCTCGGCTATCCGCAGAAGAATATCCTCAGACGCTGCGAGGCCTTCATGCGTGATTATTACAAACACACGCGGCAAATCTACCTGATCTCCACGCTTGCGCTGGGTCGCGTCAGGGAACAGCGCGAGGAACAGGGGCATCTGCTCACCAAGCTGATGGGGAGAAACAAGGATGAAGTGGTCGGCGAATTTCTGATCCGTCACGGAGAGCTGTTTCCGCGCAGCCGCGATATCTTCAACACGGACTCCTCCCGGATGATGAGGGCGTTTCAGCTTGCCCAGCGAAGGGGGCTCACCTTTTCAGCGGAACTCGAGGATTTAGTCAAAAGACGCCTCCGTTTGGTTGATCGAACCTTCCAGTACAACAAGGAAAACAGAGCCATTTTTCTCGCCATCCTGTCGCGGAAGGGAGAAGTCAGCCGAATTCTTCGCCTCATGCACGACCTGGGATTTCTTGGGAAATATATCCCAGAGTTCGAGCCGCTCACCTGTCTCGTGCAGCACGAATTTTTCCACCGCTACACGGCCGATGAACATACCCTGCTCTGCACAGAAAAAATCGACGCCCTTCTTTTTTCCACGGAGCCGCGGCTACAACGCTACGCGGAACTTTTTCGCCACCTCGAGGATCCGGCGATGCTTTACCTCGCCATGCTCCTCCATGACACAGGCAAGGCCGCCAATACACTCCGTCACGAGGAGGCCAGTGCCATCGCCGCCCAACGGGTGGCCAGACGGCTTCAGCTCCCCCCTCATCGAAGGAAGATGCTGATCACTCTCGTCGATGCCCACGGTGAGTTGGGTGCGGTGGCCCGATCCCGTAATCTGGAAGATTCAGCGACCGTTGAGGAATTCGCCCATATCATCAGGGATCCTGTGATTTTGGATGCACTGATGGTTCTCACGCTGGCCGACGGGATGGGGACAAGCGACGAGGGGTGGAGTGACTGGAAGGAATTGCTTGTCTGGCAACTCTACCACCAAGCCAAGGCTTTCCTGGCTGACAGCAAGGGATTCCGAAAAGAACGGAGCGAAAGACGCGATGCACTCCGCAGAAAAGTTGCCGAGAAAGTGCCTGGAGATTTCGCGGAGGAGATCGAGGCTCATTTTATCGGCATGCCCGAGCGATACCTTGCATTCAAGGAAGAAGAGGAAATCTGTGGTCACCTCCGTCTGTTCAGAAAATTCTTGGCAGAGGGGTTGTCCACAGAAGGCCCCCACCTCGAGCCAGTCATCGAGTGGGTCGATCATGCGGAAGCCGGCTATTCCGAAGTTATCATCTGTGGATGGGATCGGGATCGTCTGCTGGAGCGGATTGCAGCGGCATTCCTTGAAGCTGGTATCAATGTGCTCGGCGCGGACATTTACACCAGAGCAGATCATCTGGCGCTCGACATCTTTCGCGTGGCCAATCACCGCAGCGAGCCCCTCCCAAGGGAACGATCGCGGCGGGATTTTGAGGAGAAGTTGGAAGAGTTACTCCAGGCATCTGGCAGCAGGATTGTACCTGAACCAAAAAACAGATCCCTGCACGCTGCCAAACAGGCCGAGGAGTTGCCCGTAAGATTCCTGGTAAACAACTCGGCTCACCCAACCTGCACGATCATCGAGGTGCAGGCTCCGGATCGTATCGGGATTCTATATCATCTGCTGCGGGCCATCTCGCATGGGGGTATCAAAATCGAGGCTGCCCGCATTGCCACAGAGCAAAAGGCGGCACTCGATGTCTTTTATTTGCGCGCTAAGGACGGAGGAAAACTGAATACGATGAAAGATTTGGCCCGGCTGGAGAGACGTATCCGAACGGCGATATCACGAGTTTCCTCAACTGGATAACGGAGGGGTGCCACTAGGGGACTCAAGAAGAAAAAAACACTTTTTTTAAAATAAATGTTGCACATGCGGCAAAAACCCATAAGATCAACTTATTGAAAGATTGTTCTGGGGGGAACAACAGGCCGTCGTACCTTTGGTGCGGCGGCCTGTATCTTTTCCGGGGATAGAGAAAAATACGGATCAGGGTTGGGTGGTTCTTTTCGTGGTTTTCCCACAGGGGTTTGGCATAATGAGCTTTCTCTATTCTGAATCATGGCCTCCCTTTCGAAGAACTCAGATGCACAAGACCACCTGCCGGCGCGGTCAGGCACGCCGACAGCCTGGTTGACGCTGACCCTTCTCGCGGGCCTGATCGTTGGACTCCTCTTTTTTGACGGCATCGTTTGTGGCACGCTGCGCCTTGGTTTGGGGGTTCTGGCATGGAGTCAGGGTGCGGAACTATCCATTGATCATCTGATCTTGGGAAAAGGCGGAACCCTTCAGGCACACGGTGTAGTCTATTCCTTCGGATCGAGGAATCATCGCAGCTCCTGGAAGAGCGATGCGGTGGCAATCCAGATTTCAGCGCCCATCACCTGGTTTGGATTTTCAAAATCAAAGAACCAGCATTTCCTGCATGAAGTGGTGTTTGGAAAAACAAAAATGCTGCAGGATAATCGCCATGACAAATCAGGTGGCGGTGAGATCGTGACCCGCCCGCACCCAAATTTTTCCTGGATTTCTCTGCTGCCCGATGCCGCCTCGGCAGGACCGATGGACTTGATCATTATTGGAGATGAGAGCCGCCTTTCGATCAATGGCCTCCGTTTTTACCTCCCCAATCGTTGGAGCGGACGGGTCTCCTATTCCGAAGCCATGCTCGATATCGGATCGGCACACCAAAGCTTCGCGGCTGCGAGCGCCCCCGCCAACTGGAACGGGACGACGCTCCAACTTGGAAAAATCGATTTAACCAAGGAACTCAAGCTGGAAGAAGTCACTCTGGTGCCCAAACCGGGTCATCTGGATTTTGGATTGAGGGGAACGCTCGGAGCCGGACTTCTGAGGGGAGACGGCTCGCTGGCGGTGAATGACCAGAGAAAAAGCCTCGAGGTTACCCTCGTGGGCGAAAATCTCCGGTTGGAAGCGGCTTCCCAGTTGTTGAAGGAAGGGGATCATCGAGCCGGGGGAACGATCCGCCAGGGGAGAATCACGTTCCGCGGCGATTTGGAACATCCGCTTGAAGCGGCCAGTTCCCTTCGGCTGGTCGCCGATGATTTCCGATGGGAGGGCCACGGGTGGAATTCGCTACGCCTTGCCGCCACGCTCACCGGACGGGTGTTCACCCTCACAGAACTGGTACTTATTCAACAGGGGAATGAGGTTGTTGCCCAAGGGGAGAGTAAACTTCCGGAAGATTGGCATCAGGCGTTGAAGGCTCCATTCACAGCGTCATTTCATGCTCAACTTGATGATGCCGGCGCTCTTGCTGCGCTGGCAGGACCTGATTTTGCAGAGCTTTCGGGCGGTCTCGAGTTCGAAGGGAGCCTCAAGGGATCGGAGAACAAGGCTGAGGGATATTGCAATCTTCTTGGCACAGGCATGACGATCCGCAATATGCCAATCGACTGGCTAAAGGGCTGCTTGCTCTTCGAAGGAGCCAAAACGCACCTCAGCAATCTGGAAATCTGGAGCGGAAAGGATCGGATGGTACTGGAAGGAAGTATCGAGAACAGCGCCCCCCACGCCTACAAATCCACGGCTCAGTTCGATCTTGGAAATCTGACCAAACGGCTTGCCCAGATCGGGATCTCCACGGCCTCCCAGATCGGGGGTGGTGCCGTGCAGGGAACCTGGAGCGGAGATGGGTCAACAAAGGGCCACTCGGGAACCTTTCAGGCCAGCGTCAACAACTGGGTGAGTCCCTGGACGAGCGCGGGGATGTCTGGAAAATTCGAGGGATCGTATTCACCCGGGCACCTCTACTTCTCGAAGGCGGAATTCCAAGCTCAGGATCTGAAGCTCGGACTACAGCTCTCGGCTTCGCCAACTCTCCTCGAAGCCAAGTCGATCATGGCAACGAAAAAGGGAAAAACCGATCCCCTTGTGCAGGGAGAAGTGTCACTCCCGGTGAATGCACCCAAACTTTGGACAACCGGAGCCCTTGTCGAAAACCTCGATATGAAAGCAGCGCTCAAGATCCAGTTGGAGCTCCGAGGCATCAAGGTCGAGGAGATGGCCCATCTGCTTGGGCAGAAAACCCCCTGTACCGGAACACTCGAGGGAACGCTTGCCGCGAGTGGTACGCCAGCGACACCGGAGATTCATAGTTCTATAAAAATTAGCAGGCTCACCCTGCCTGACTCCACCGTTTCCCCCCTCACGACCCTAGCCTTTGACTCCAGTGCAGGACGGGCCAGCTGCCAGCTTGAGCAGGACCCGACACTCTCACTCCGGGCAGACCTTCCCTTCAATCTTATCTTGGACAAAGGGGAGTTTCGTTTTGCTGACGGGACCGCTCCGCTCCACGCGGAGGCCATCTTGCACGCCACTCCATTGAGCGGATGGCTGGCACTTTGGAGCAGCCCGTCCTGGATGCTGCACGACAGCAAACTGGATGGGGCCGTCTCCCTTGGTGGCACCCTGGATCAACCCTCGGTGGAAGGAAAGTTGACGCTTCGTGCCGGGGAGACATCACTTCCGGGACTGCCCCCCCTTGGCTCCCTGAAGCTTCCAATCAGATGCACGCTCACCAAGGTGACAACCTCGGGTGGCAGTGCGCTTTCGGGCACCAATCCGGTGAGTGTGGCGGGAATGCTCGACTGGAGCAGCAACACGCTTTCAGCCCACGTGGATCTTGCCGGAAAAAATCTTATCTTTCCAGCTGTTGGGGGACTGGAGACACGGGGTGATGCGGAGGTGTCCCTGTCCATGCTAGGAACAAACGATCCTATCCTTGCAGGAAAGTTGACGGTGAAACAGATCGGTGGATTGTTGCCTTCGGCGATCATGCCGAGTTTTGTCCCACCGGGTATAGGGTGGATCAAACCGGTGGCGCTGATTTCTGCCACGGAATCAACCACGCCGGTTTTGCTCGATCTTGAGGCCCAGACAGAAGGCATGCTGCCTTTGAACAATGAGAGGGATGAACCGACGCAACTGCAGGGGGCTCTCCACATTCAGGGAGCTCTTGCACAGCCGAGCTGGAGTGGAAGCATCATGGCGAGGAATGCACTGCTCGATCTTCCCACTGGCCGGTTTGTGATTCCTGAAGCAACTCTTCAGGCCGACAACCCGGGCCAAGAGAGCCTCAGTTTCACAGCTTATGGAATGACACGGCTCGGATTTTGTGCCATCCACCACGCAGGGCTCTTACGTGATGGAGGTTTTTCCGTGGCCCTGCTGACAGCTCTCCCACAGGCCAGTGAGGCTGATCTCATCCTGGCACTCGCCACGCCCGAGAGGACGAACGTCGCGCCACTCGTCCAGATTCCTTTCTGGATCAGGCAGAACATGCTCTTCCGCAGTGCTGCCAGGGATTGGATCAGTCGCCGAGAACCGGGCGTTGCCGCAGGTGCCCTTGGATTTTATGGCGGAGCCTGGAGCATGACGTTACAACCCCCTAGAGTAGCGCAAACAACCTCCCTGCCCTTGAACGAAAACCGGAACACCCCTAAAAACTGACCATGGAAAGCATGACTGGACACGGCAGAGGATCTGCCATGGAAGCGGGCAGACGGATCACCGTGGAATGCGCCTCAGTGAACCGCAAGGGAATCGAAATCGCAGTGGCGCTTCCGAAGCCCCTTATCACTCTGGAACCGCGAATTCGAGAGGAAGTCCAGCGTGCTGTCCGCCGTGGAAGGATCAATATCACGGTCTCACTTGAGAATGGCGGAGCGGGATCCGAGCAGGGGATCATCGATCGGGCTGCCGCGCGCCGCGCTCTTCAAGAACTGCGGGAGCTGCGGGACGAACTTTCCCTTTCTGGTGAAATACCGCTTGAACTCCTCCTCCGTTCACCGGGCGTTATCAAAAACCCGGCTGAGGAAGTGCTGATGCCCGAAGAGGTTTGGCCAATCGTACAGGCGGCCCTGTCCCAGGCACTCGAACGACTCAGTGCCATGCGTCGGAAGGAGGGTGCCCATTTGGTCGCTGATCTGCTGAAGCGGGTTCGTCTGCTGGAAAGCGCGGCCAAAGCGATCCGGGGGCGTGTTCCCTCTGTCCTGCGCGGACGGCGCGATCATCTCAAACAGCGCCTGGAAGAACTTGGTTCCCCGGTGCAGGCCAACGACCCTTCACTGGCCCGCGAACTCGCCCTGATGGCGGAACGAAGCGACATCACCGAGGAGTTGACGCGCCTCGAGAGCCACTTTGTGCAATGCCGCGAGGCGCTAGACGGAAGCGAGCCCGCGGGGCGCACGCTTGACTACCTTGCACAGGAAATGTTTCGCGAATTCAACACGCTGGGTAACAAAGCGGGAGACGCCACCATTTCACGACGGGTCGTGCAATCTAAGGCGGAGCTCGATAGAATCCGCGAACAAGTCGCCAACCTTGAGTAACACAGCTTTCCAATTTCGCCGCACAGGCATCCTGTTTGTCATCTCCGCGCCCTCCGGTGCGGGAAAGACGACCCTGTGCACGGCCTTGCGGCAGAAACCGGATTTTGTCTGGTCTGTTTCCTGCACGACGCGCGCTCCACGATCAGGAGAAGTCGACGGAGAGGATTATCATTTTCTTTCGACGGAGGAATTCACGCGGCGTCTTGAGGCGGGCGAGTTTCTTGAGCAAGCCGAAGTTCATGGCAACCGCTATGGAACCCTGAAGGAGCCCGTGCTGGAAAATTTGCGACAGGGCATCGACGTGCTGCTCGACATCGACACGCGTGGTGCAGCGAATATCCGCGCCTGTGGAGATCCGATGATCCTGAATGCACTGGCCGATGTGTTCATCGTCCCACCCGATCTGGAAGAACTGCGCCGGCGCCTGTTGCGCCGTGGTACCGAAACCGAGGAGCAGGTGGAAGTGCGTATGCGCAACGCTGCGGAGGAAATGGAATGCTGGCGCGACTACCGCTACACCATCATTAGCGGCTCCATGGAGGAAAACATCGAAAAGTTCCGCGCGGTCATGCGTGCGGAGCGGTATCTCACCCACCGCATGTCCCCGGTGGTAGTTAAATAATGCACACGGAAACTTCATTGGATCGCGGAGCAAAGACGGTTGTGCTCGGCGTGACCGGTTCCATCGCTGCTTACAAGGCGGCGGAGATCGTGAGCCTGTTGCGCAAGGCGGGGCACGAAGTGTTCGTCGTCATGACACGAAGCGCCGCAGAGTTCATCACGCCACTCACGCTGGCGACACTCTCGCGTCATCCTGTGCTCAGTGATCTTTCCGAAGAGAATGGTGAGGAATGGAAGCCGGGACACATCGAGCTGGCTGATCGAGCTGATCTGCTGCTGGTGGCGCCCGCCACGGCGAATAGTCTCGCACGACTTTCCTACGGCCTTGCCGATGATGCGCTCAGTGCGGTGGCGCTGGCCACACGCGCGCCGGTGTTGATCGCACCAGCGATGAATGGAAAAATGTGGGAACATTCCGCGACACAGGAAAATGTGGAGAGACTTCAAGCGCGCGGCGTAAAATTTATCGGACCGGCCGATGGCATGCTTGCCTGTGGTTACGAGGGAGCGGGACGGCTTGCGGAGCCAGCAGATATCGTGCTCCGCGCGGTGGAGATGCTTTCGGCGTGATCCGGAAGAACGCAGAATTTTTTCTGCGAGTGAAAAAAAGTTTTGAAAATCCGTTGACGCTGAACGCCAAGCGACTTATTCACAAACAGCAGTGAGTTATTCACAAGATTTTCACAATCTCCGCCCATGCGGAAAAAAGGAGGTGGATTGAAATGCCCGTAAAAAAAGCTGCAAAAAAAGCACCCGCTAAGAAGGCCGTAGCCAAGAAGGCTCCTGCTAAGAAAGCCGTCGCTAAAAAGGCTCCGGCCAAGAAGGCCGCCGCCAAGAAAGCGCCGGCTAAGAAAGTCGTGGCGAAGAAGGCTCCTGTTAAGAAAGCCGTCGCCAAGAAAGCGCCTGCTAAGAAAGCCGTCGCTAAAAAGAAATAAGTATTCTCCCGCCGGAACATCGCGTTCGGCGACGAGCCAAAACTTGGGGGAAGCGCCACAAACGCTTCCCCCAATTTCTTTTTGTGATGCTTCGCTCGACCTCAACATCGCTCTCGGCTAAATCCTTGTCATGGACGATTTATTACTCGCCACCGCACGCGAGGCTGCTCTGACGGCCGGTGGACTTATTCGCGGTCACTTTGAACGGGAACTCACTGTCGATGCCGCGGAAGCTCATGATATTAAGCTGGAGCTTGACCGCCGTTCCCAGGCCTTGATCGAATCGATCGTGCTGGCGGCCTTTCCCGATCACGCGATCTATGGCGAGGAGGGGATGCGCGGCGATCCGAACGCTCCGGATCAATGGATCATCGATCCGATCGACGGCACGGTGAACTTTTTCTACGGCATCCCGCACTTTGCTATTTCGATTGCCCATCGGCGCGATGGGGTGATCACCACGGGCGTTGTCTACGACCCGATGCGCAACGAACTCTGGGAAGCCTCGCGGGCTGCCGGTCGCGTGACGCTGAACGACCGGCCGATCCGCGTGAGCCGCAGAGACAAACTTGCCGATGCCATTGTTTCTGTCGGTGTTTCAAAGACCGTGAGCGCCATCGCTGCGGGACTCCCCGTCCTCGGCGAGATGATGCGTTCCGCACGCAAGACCCGGATGATGGGAAGTGCCGCGCTCGACATCGTCTACGTGGCAAGCGGACGGCTCGATGCCTACATCGAAAGCCAGATCAGCCTCTGGGATATCGCAGCGGGCGCACTCATGGTTGAGCTTGCCGGCGGGGTGGTCGATCTCAAGCCGCATGCCACCGTGCCGGATAAATATTCCGTCGTGGCCTCGAGCGGCGCGATCCCCTTCACGCATCTCTAATTTCCAATTCATGATCACGCGCAGCGGTATCGGCTACGATGTGCACCGGCTTGAAGCAGGCCGCCCGCTTGTTCTTGGCGGAGTGGAGCTAAAGCATCCTCAGGGACTTGGCCTGGCGGGCCATTCCGATGCCGATGTGCTCTGTCACGCCATCGCCGACGCGATTCTTGGGGCTGCCGGATTACAGGATATCGGCCATTACTTTCCCAACACTGATGAGTCGCTGCGCGGCATTTCCAGCCTCGAAATCCTGCGCCGTGTCGCGGGAATCGTGGGCGAAGTCGGGGGGCGGATCATCAACATCGACTCCACGCTCATTGCGGAAGAACCGCGCATCGGCCCCTTCGTGCCTGAAATGAGAGCGAGTATCGGACGCTCGCTCAACCTGGCCGTCACGCGCATCGGTGTGAAGGCGACGACGAATGAGTCCCTTGGATTCCTGGGGCGAGGGGAAGGAATTGCGGCGATGGCAACCGCCTCCGTGGAGATGCCAGAAGAATAGAAAGCAATGGCTGTGTACATCACCAACACCCTGACCCGTTCGCTGGAGCCGATCATCCCCCGCGCTGATCAGGGCAACACCCTCTCGCTCTACACCTGCGGGCCGACCGTCTATTCCTACGCCCACATCGGAAATTTCCGCGCCTATGTCTTTGAGGATTTGCTCCAGCGACACCTGCAGGTGCGGGGCTTCACCATCCGACGCGTCATGAACCTCACCGATGTCGATGACAAGACCATCCGCGGAGCCATTGCAGCAGGCCTTTCGCTGGCCGAGTACACACGACCCTTCAAGGAGGCCTTTTTTGCCGATGCCGAAACGCTGCGTCTGCTCAAGGCAGACGCCTATCCCGAGGCGACCGATGACGCTCAGATCGCCCGCATGATCGCGATGATCAGCACGCTCATGGAGCGCGGGCATGCGTACCAGGCCGAGGATGGATCGGTTTATTTCCGGATCGCCTCTTTTCCCAATTACGGAAAACTTGCGCGTGTCGATCTCGAGGGACAACGCCCCGGTCAGCGAGTCGCCAGCGATGAATACGAGAAAGAGGCGGTTGCCGATTTCGCCCTCTGGAAGGCCTGGGTGCCCGAAGAGGGAGCCGTGGGTTGGGAAAGCCCCTGGGGCAAAGGCCGTCCTGGCTGGCACATCGAGTGCAGCGCCATGGCGACGGGCCTGCTCGGCGAGACCATCGACATTCACTGCGGAGGCGTTGACAATATTTTTCCTCATCACGAGGCCGAAATCGCCCAGTGTGAATGCGCGGGACATGGAGAGGCACCATTTGTCCGCTACTGGATGCACTGTGCCCATCTCATGGTCGAGGGATCGAAGATGGCAAAATCGCAGGGAAATTTCTTCACCCTCCGGGATCTGCTTGCTCAGGGCTGGACTGGGCGTGAGATCCGCTATGCCCTGCTCAGCGTTCATTATCGAGCCTCGTTGAATTTCACAATGGAAGGGCTCGGTGCCGCGCGCACGGCACTTGCGCGCCTCGATGCCTGGTACGAACGGTTGCTTGAAGCGGCCAGTGCTGCGGATGTTTCCGATACACCCGATGCGGCGACGGAGGGATTTTTTACTGCACTTGATGAGGATCTGAATATCTCCGGCGCGCTGGCCGTGCTCTTTGAAACCGTGCGGGAGAGTAATCGGGCGCTGGATCAGGGAGTGCTGACGGAGCCCCAGGCAAAAGGTTTGGTAGACTGGTATCAACGCGTGAACAGCGTTCTGGGCCTTGAGCCCGATCAGGCCGATGACGTGCTGCCCGCCGAAATCCTGCAACTGCTTGATGACCGTACCGCAGCACGCAACGCCAAAGAGTGGACGAAGAGCGATGAACTCCGCGATGAACTTGCTGCACGCGGCTGGCTGGTCAAAGACACCAAGGACGGGCAAAAGGCGTGTCGGAACACGGCTTAGTCATGCCGAAGGCAGTCTGGGCAAAGCCCAGATGGCTGATCCGGGAGGATCGCCAGACAAAAGGGAACCAAAAGGCCTTAAAATAACTACTTCAAGTTTCAGC
>Ga0302202_10003220_pt1 | contig 18101 bp, 17 predicted proteins | sample II_Bog_N3_3_FD_194579 | JGI IMG/M metagenome (GOLD analysis project Ga0302202, IMG submission 194579) | Peat permafrost microbial communities from Stordalen Mire near Abisko, Sweden - II_Bog_N3_3 | ecosystem: Environmental > Terrestrial > Soil > Wetlands > Peat | place: Sweden: Abisko...
AGATTCATGTCAGATCCAAAAGTGGGGTAGTTTATGCAGCACCAACCTTGATCGCACACTATGTCGAGGCGCATAGTTATCTTCCGCCGGCGAGCTTTGTTGATGCCGTTAGGGTGGCAATCGACCAAGTTTAAGCGCCCGAGCCACATCGGGCAGAAGAGCGGATCTTGTAGTGAGTATTATGGACGCCGACGACTAGGGCGCTTCGACCTTGAGTTTTGGATGAACAAGACAATCTTGCCGTGTTGTAACTTGGCCGATATAGGTTGGCAACCTGAGACATGGTCGATGCCTAGTCGGAGCGTCGAGGTCTCTGGAACGCGCGAAATTGGTTCACCTACTTCACTACCTCGTCTGTTGAGGTCAAAGTGTAAAGCTTGCACTCAAACATTTCGTGAGACCGGAACATTCGCACGTGGGACGAGGTTGCATGATCAGCGCCGGTTGGTTGAAGAGCAGGCCGTTCGGCAATACCGAGGTGTCCGGCCCCCCGAGAACTAGTCCATTCCGAGTGTCGTAGTCGAGTCCACTGGAGTGTGACACGGCTGGCTTTCGGTATTCTCATCGCTTCCAGTCAATGGCGGTCCCCCGTAGCAAGATTTTCGTCGGGCTGCCGGGTCCACTCCCATTTGCAATCGTGCTCTGCGCTATGACTACAAGTGCGACTACAAATGTTGGTTGACGGGCGTGAACGCTGGCAAACGGTGGGATGAAAGTTGCAGGTAGTGAGCCAATTCGGCAAGTGCTGGAAGGCCGTGGGAGTGACCTGTCCCGACTGATAATCCGTCGGTCGCGGGTTCGGTCCCTGCCTGCTCCACCAATGTCGCCTGACGCCGGCGCTCAGGTGCGCTCGGGCAGATACGTGAAGGGCGCCGCTTCGACGAAGTCCCCCCACACCTGACCCGTAAGCGTGGGACCCTCCTCGGCCACGAGGCGCAGGGTCGGCGCACCGGATGCGAGTCCCCGGGCGGCGGCGTCGGTCCGGGTGGAGCCGTCGAGGTAGTACCGGGCACGGACGAAGCGGTCCGCAGGTCGTTCGGTGCCCGGCAGCATCGCCGCCGCCGACCTCGTGCAAGTAGGAGCAGAGCGCCGGCTGTTGGTCGTAGCGCGGGTCGTTGGTCATGACGGTGAAGGCCGCGCCGTGGTACACGACCAGGTGGCCGGTGAGGTACTTGAAGATCGCCGAATCCCCCGTCGCGTCGGGCCGGGCCAGATGCCCGGTGTCGGCGCGACCACCCGGGAGCATCGGACTCACCACCCGGTACGGAGGAGCGGTCAGTCCGTCGACGGCCTCGGCGGACCACCCGAACATGTCGAGGGTCTACTGCGCCCCATGCCGCCACGCTCAGTCTGGGGACGGCGGGATCCCGTCGCAGGTAGACGGCGGAGGTGAGGTAGAGCGCGTCGGCTGCCAGACCGGCGTCGTTGACGCCGTCGATCGTGAATCCGTCGGCCATCGTCGCGACCAGGCTCGGCTGAACCGAAGTCCACGACCAGGCCGTCCCGTCCCACGAAGAGCACACTGCTGCACGTGCGTTGCCTCCCTACGTCTAGCCCGACCCGGTGGACGGACGCGGTCCGGCCTGTGGTGCACGGCCGTCGACGTGGATCCACCGGGGTGGCCACCCACCCGACACGGGTGGTCACCCCATCCTGTCGGCACCAGGACGCACCCACCAGGGCCGTAGTGCCCTCCTCGCTCCCGGGCCGTGAACACCCAGGTCACGGCTGTCTTTGGCCACGGCCATTGGCCCCGGGGCGCACCGGGGACCACCCTGGTCCCGCCGACCGACCGGTCCGCCGGCGGAGACACCGGCCCGACGCACCGCGCACGCCCTCCACCCATTACTCTTTGAGGCGTGACCAGCCAGCCTGAAGTGCAGAGTGGGGATACCGCCGGCGGCCCTCCCACCGCGAGCATCGAGTTCCACGTCGAGGGCATGCACTGCGGTTCGTGCGTCGCCAACGTCCAGGAGTCCCTGGAGGAGCAGCCCGGTGTCGGTAGCGCCACCGTGGACCTGGACGCCGCCCGGGCGGTCGTCACCTTCGATCCCTCCACCATCGATGTCGACGCACTCGCCGCAGTCGTCGCCGAAGCCGGGTACGTCGCCACTCCGGCCCACTGACGTCATGAGCGTCCCATGGTGACCACTGGCACCGAGACGCTGGTCACACCGGACGTCGGGGTCGACTTCGCCACGGTCGAACTCGACCTCGGCGGCATGCACTGCAGTGCGTGCGCCACCCGCATCCAACGGTCGCTCAACAAACTGCCGGCCGTGGCCAGCGCCTCGGTGAACCTGGCGACCCACCGGGCCTTCGTCTCCTACGACCCCGAGCTGGTCAACGACGACGACCTGTGCGCGGCCGTCACCGCCGTCGGCTACGCCGCCGAGCCGGTGGTCGAGGACGTGGCGGCGGCCGTGGTGACCGACCCCGACCACTGGATGCGCCGGCTGGTCATCTCCTGGCCCCTGGCGCTCGCCGCGCTCGCCGTGGCGCTCTTCGCCCCCGAGACGGCGCGGGCGAGCTGGATCGTCCTGGTCCTCGCCATCGCCGTGGAGATCGGCGGCGGCTGGCCGTTCCTGCGCAACGCCGCACGCCTGGCGCGCCACGGGGCCACGAACATGGACACCCTGATCGCCCTCGGCACGCTGGCGGCACTGGCCGTGACCCTGGTCGAGGCGGTGGCCCTCGGCGGGCGCCACGTCCACCTGGGCGGCAGTGGCGAGTTCGCCGCCCGCCTGCACGGGGTCATGGCCCCGGTCATCGTGGCCATCCTGGTGACCGGCCGGGCCGTCGAGGCCCGGGTGCGGGGCCGGGCGTCCGCCGCCCTGCACTCGCTGCTGTCGCTGCGACCCCCGACCGCCCGGGTGGTCAAGGCCGCGACCGACGAGGGTGAGCTGGTGGCACCGGAGACGGTCCCGGTCGGGGCGCTGATCAAGGTGCTGCCGGGCGAGGCGCTCCCCCTCGACGGTGTCGTCGTGAGTGGGGCGTCGGCCATCGACGAGTCGATGCTCACGGGAGAACCGCTCCCGGTGGACCGGTCGCCCGGCGACCAGGTCACCGGGGGCACGCGCAACGGCAGCGGCGTCCTGGTGGTGCGGGTGAGCGCGGTGGCCGCCGAATCGGTGCTGGCCCGTCTGCAGCGGCTGGTCGACGAGGCCCAGCGGGACAAGGCACCGCTCCAGCGGATCGCCGACCGCATCAGCGCGGTGTTCGTGCCCGCCGTCATCCTCGGGGCGATCGTCACCTTCGTGGCGTGGTGGGCCCTCGTCGGCAATTTCGGCAAGGCGGTGCTGTCCGCACTCGCGGTACTGCTCGTCGCCTGTCCGTGTGCGATGGGTCTGGCGGCACCGGTGGCCATGATGGTCGGCTGCGGCCGGGCCTCCGCCCTCGGCATCTTCGTACGCAGTGGGGACGCGCTCGAGCGGCTCGCCCGCGTGGACTGGGTGGCCATCGACAAGACCGGCACGTTGACCGAGCGCTTCGCCGAGGTCACCGATGTGGTGGCGGTCGCCGGCGGGGACACGGGTGCCCTGCTCGCACTCGCCGCCGCCGTGGAGTCCGGAAGCGACCACCCGATCGCCACGGCGGTGCGGGACGCGGCCGGGCGCCAGGAGGACCGGTTCCCCGTGCCTCAGGCGACCGACGTCCACGCGCTGGCCGGGATCGGCGTGTCCGGAGCGGTGGACGGGAACCTGATCGAGGTCGGGCGCGTCGTTCCCGAGGGGCTCGATCCGGTACTGGCGCTGGCCGTCGAGCAGGGTCACTCGCGGGGTGAGACGGTCGTCGTGGTGCAGCGCGACGGGGGAGTGCTCGGCGTCATCGCCGTGTCCACGCCGCTGCGGCCCGAGGCCGTGGCCACCATGGACCACCTGGCCGAACTGGAGCTCGGCGCCACCATCCTGAGCGGCGACAGCTCGCCGGCGGTCGACCACGTCGCCGACCAGCTCGGCGTGGTGGACGCCCGCAGCACACTGAGTCCGGCCGGGAAGGTGGCGGCACTGTCGGCCATGCGGGCCGACGGCCGGCGCGTGCTGATGGTGGGGGACGGCGTCAACGACGCCCCGGCCCTGGCGGCGGCCGAGGTCGGCTGCGCCATCGGCAGCGGGTCCGAAGCGGCCCTGGCCAACAGTGACGTGGCCCTCCTCGGGAACGACCTGCAGGGCATTCCGGCGGCCGTGGGCATGGCCCGGTCGACCTACGCGATCATCGTGCAGAACTTCGGGTGGGCGATGGGCTACAACGTCGCCGCCCTCCCGTTGGCCGCCTTCGGGCTCCTCGACCCCCTCGTCGCGGCACTGGCGATGGGTGTGTCCAGCGTCCTGGTCGTCCTCAACAGCCTGCGCCTGTCGCGACTGGGCCGCTCGGGCCTCGAAGGCGTCAAGGGCGGCCGCGGCCTCACCGGTCGTTCCGGCGTGGTGCTCTCGGTACTGCTGCCGGTCGTCCTCTTCGCCGGCCTGACGGTCGTCAGCCAGGTCGTGTCCCCCGCCCGCGGGCAGTCGCTGCTCCCGGAACTCCCGTCCATCGTGGTCACCCAGCTGCCCGACGGCGGTTCCGTCGAGAGCTACTTCGACCCGGGAGGCGTAGGGGTCAACCAGTGGCACCTCATCTTCTCCGGCACACCGGGCCAGCTGGCGACGGTGCATCCGCTCGTCGTGGCCGGGCCGCAGGGGACCCCGCTGCAGACGCTGCGCCAGCTCGACGTGAGTTCCGGGCACTTCAGCGAGATCGTGGTGCTGTCGCCGGGTACCTGGCACTTCGTGGTGACCACCCGGTTCGGCTCCAAGACCGTCACCTTCTCCCAACGCCACACCGTCAGCTGACCCGCGCCGGCGACGCGGTGGCCGTCGAGTCCGAGGTCGGCGTTCCGGAAGCGCCCCCGTGATTGCGCCGCCCCATCACTTGTCGGCCACTACTACACGTGGTAGTAATTCTCCCCGGACGCGACGGGTGGAGGAACCATGGCAGTCACCGATGTGGAGGTGGAGCAGGATCCGACCACGGTGACCGTCTCCTCGCCCGCGACGTCCTCCATCGGGCCGAGGAACCTCCAGCGGACGTTCCAACTGCTGCTGGCGACGGTCTGGCTCCTGGACGCCGTGCTGCAGCTCCAGCCGTTCATGTTCACCAGGGGATCCAACGGGTTCAGCGGGATGATCAACGGACTGGCGGCGGGAAATCCGGGCTGGGTGTCGCGGACCATCACCTGGAACGGCTCGATCATCTACCACCAGCCGATCCTCACCAACACCGCGTTCGCCCTCATCCAGTTCGTCATCGCCTTCGGCATCGTGTGGAAGCGGTCGCTCAAGCCGGCGCTCGTCCTCTCCATCGTCTGGTCGCTGGGCGTCTGGTGGTTCGGCGAGGGAGCCGGGGGCATCTTCCAGGGCGGGGCGACCCCGTTCGGGGGAGGGCCCGGCGGTGTCCTGTTCTACGCCGTGCTGGCCGTGTTGCTGTGGCCCGGGGGCGGGTCGGACACCCCGTTCGTCGCCGCCCGCACGGTGGGGGTGCATGCGGCCCGCTGGATCTGGGTGGCCGTGTGGGGTCTGCTGGCCGTGCTGGCGCTGGTGGGATCGGGCCGCTCCCCGCAGGCCCTGCACGATCTGGTGGCGGGCCTCGACAGCGGACAGCCGGGATGGCTGGGGCATGTCGACCGGATCTCCGAGTCGTTCTTCCTGCACCACGGCACCGCCGCCGCCATGCTCCTGGCCCTCCTGTGTGTGGTCGTGGCCGTGGGCGTGTTCCTGCCCGTGGCGGTCCGCCAGGTGACGCTGGTCGCCGCCATGGTCGTGTTCGCCGCCATCTGGGTGGCCGTCCAGAACTTCGGCGGCATCCTCGCCGGAGGGGCCACGGACCCGAACTCCGGGCTCCTGGTGATCCTGCTGGCCCTCGTCTACTGGCCGCTGCCCGAAACCCGGTCGAGAGTGTTGACCACCACCGCCGACCTGGCCGCCGCCACGAAGGAGGGCTGAAGAACCATGGGACCCCCCACCTGGCTCTACTACCTGTTCGGGCTGCTGATGCTGGCCGTGGCGGGCTACGGCGTGCTGCTCCTCGCCCTTTCGGTGGTCTCCGGTCGTCGCGCCGGACGGGACGTGGACGTGTCCCACGGACTGATGGGTATCGCCATGGCCGGCATGTTCGTGCCGGCCTGGGCCTTCGGTGCGAGCTGGTTCTGGCAGCTCGTGTTCGCCGCCCTGATGGTCTGGTTCCTCGTCAGGAGCTTCCAGTCGGTGCAGCGGTTCGGCCTGCACGTGCCCCATGCGCTGATCCACGCGGTCATGGGCTTCGCCATGATCCTCATGTACGCCTTCCCCATGCCGACGACGGTGTCCAGTGGCATGTCGATGTCGCCCGGTGGGGCCCATCTCGATCCGGGCCTGGGTGGCCTGCTGGCGCTGCTGTTCCTCGGTTCGGCGATCTTCACGCTGGCGTCGCCCATCAAGGGCGCCTCGCACCACGGCTCACACGTGCGGGCCTACGCCATGAGCGGGGCGGCCGGCGGTGACCTGCCGGTCAGCCCCCACGGTGGGGAACCGGGACCTGCCGGGACGGTCGAGTCGGCCGTCGCACTGCCGTGGCTCGAGGACCTGAGCCATGTCGTCATGTGCATCGGGATGGCCTTCATGCTCATCCTGATGATCTGAGCCCGGGTGCACGGACGACAGGGGCCGGCCCTAGGCGGTCGAGGTGACCGTGTCCTCGGCACCGTCCTGCAGGGCGGCACGCAGCACGGCGGCCTCGTCGGGCGAGAGCGTGCCGGCGAAGTGGACGAGCGCCGAATCCGCGTCCGGGCTGGCCTCCATGGCACGACGCATCAGCACCGCCGAGTGGGCACCCTGGGATCCGACGGCCGAGAACCGGATCCGGCCTCCGTCCTTGCGGCGGACCACGAGGTCCTTGTGCACCAGCCGGTCGAGCACGGTGGCGACCGTGGTGTAGGCGAACTCGGGGAGTTCGTCGGCGACGTTGCGTCCGGTGAGTTCGTGATCGGACGAACTCCACAGGATGTCCATCACCCGGCGCTCGAGTTCGCCCAGCTTGGCGGTGCCGCAGGTGCAGTGCTGGCACCCGCAGGGATCACACGAGCACATCGGGTTGTCACACGTGGCCACGTCGCTCCCTTCTCGGTCTCGAGCCCTGCGACGGCCGGGCGTCGTCCCGTCATCGTACCGTCCGACCGGTGCGGCACGGGCGTGGGCACGGGCCCCGGGGGGTCGGACTGGGTAGTGTCGGGCCGCGGCCCGGTCCCGGGTCGGTGCGGGCGGCGCCAGGGCGCCCGCAGTCGGCGTCCGGAAGGGGGTGGCGATGGAGCGACCGGACATCGTGCCGATGCCCCCGGTGGCACTGGGGGCCGCCCTGCCGTGGGACGCACCCGTGGACGATCCCATCGCCGCGCTCGCCGAGGCCCGCAGCCGGCTGGGGGACACGTTCGTGGTCGACAGCGGTGACGACCGCTACGTGTTCACGTTCAGCCCCGTCGGCGTGGCCTCGTTCTACGCGCTGGCCGAGGACGAGGCGAGCAAGGGCATCGCCGACTGGCGGATGCTGCGCCGCAAACTGCCCGACGAGCTGTTCGTGGACCGGCGCACCCTTCCCCATCAGCTGTTCGGGCGCGACGACGTGAGCCGCTTCCTCGCCAATGTCGATCGGGCGCTGGACGACACGGTCGACGAACTCGGGGACGCCGGAGTCGTCGACGCCTTCGCCCTGACCCGACGACTCGGCCACCGTGTCGGACTCGCCTCGTGGGGAGGACCCGGTGCCGCCACCGGTGCGCGTTTCGATGCCCTGGTCGCCGCGTTCGACACCTTGGACGGCTCGGCGTCGTTCGTCCACCCCGATGCCATGGCCGCGGTGGCGGCAACAGGCAAGGCGGCGGAGGTCGCGGCCCTGGCCGTCGTGACCGAGCACATCGGCGACGCCGTCGCCGAACTCCCCGGCCACGAGGAGGACCATCCCCTGTTCGCCCGCCTGGTGGCGGCATGGGCCGATGAGCCGGACGACCGGGCGGCCGCCGGGGTGGCCGGCGACGTGGCGCTGATCCACGTGGCGTCGATGTCGAACCTGTTCGCGGCCCTCGGATGGGCGCTGGTCGATCTGCTCGGGCACCCGGACTGGGCGGACCGGGTCGTGGCCGGCGACCGGGTCGCCACCGAGGCGTGCGCGCTCGAATCGGTGCGGCTGGCCCAGCGCTCGATCATGTCGCGCTACGTCCTGGCCCCGGTCGCGCTCGACGTGGGCGACACCGTCCACGAGGTGGCACCCGGGGCCACCATCGCCACGCTGCTCCCGCTGACCAACGCGTCCTCCGCCCCGGGCTACGACGTCTGGGACCCCGCCCGGTGGAAGGGACGACGGCTGGCCGACACGTCGACCCTGGCCGCGGTCGAACTGGTGACGGCGTTCGGCCACGGACGGCACACGTGTCCGGCCCAACCGTTCTCGCTGGCCGCCATGACGTCCGCCCTGCGGCGCCTGGTGACCGCCTACGGGCTCACCCCCGAGTGGGACGAGCCGCCCCGGCCCGTACGGGCCCAGATCGGCGGCGTGGCCCGTGCCGGCGGGGCGTGTCCGCTGGCCTACCGGGCACTCGCCACCTGAGCCCCTCCCCGACCGGCGACCCGACCGGCGACCCGTCCGGCGAATCAGCCGGCGGGTCAGCCGGGCAGCTGACCGGTGGCCGCGAGCCAGGCCAGGGTGTCGCGGAAGGTCTCGACGGTGGGGCGGTAGGTGACGCCGAGGTCGCGGAGCGTCCCGGTGTCGTCGGCCGGCTTGCCCGCGTTCATGACGACGGCCGCCTCCACCGACAGGGGCGGCAGTCCCTCCTGGCCCGCGTCCCGCATCTCGTCGAAGCGCCGTCCGAGGCCGATCATGTCCTCGGCCGACACCTCGGTGAAGGGGACGGTCCGGCCGGCGGCCTCGCCCAGTTGCGCTGTCCACTCCGCCCAGGTGACGTAGTTGCCGCTCACCAGGTACCGCCGGGGACCGCGTCCAGGGTCGACGCTGCGGGCGATCACCTCGGCCACGTCCCGCACGTCGACCACCCCCATGCCACCGGGGGGCGCGACCATGCCGGCCTCCAGGGAGCCCAGCAGCGCGGCGAAGCTGCCGTCGAGGTGCGGGCTGTCGGGCCCGTAGACGCCGGAGACCACCAGGGTCGTCAGCGGGTGGCCCTCGGCCTGGAGGCCTTGGACGAACCGCTCGATGTCGGCCTTCTGGGCGCCGTAGTTCGACAGCGGCTCGGCGATCGGGCTCTTCGGGGTGATGACGGGATCGGAGCAGGGGAGGTGGACGGTGATCGACGAGGTGTAGACGATGGGATCGATGCCCCGGGCGACCGCCCCGCCCAGCACCACCCGGGCGCCCTCGATGTTGGCCGTCCCGATGGGACCGCTGCCACCGCCGACGCCGATCTCGGCCGCGCAGTGGACGACGGCGTCGCATCCGTCGAGCGCGGCGTGCACCGAGTCCGGATCGGTCATGTCGCCGACCACGACCTCGTCGGCGGCCAGGCCGAGCGGACCGAGGACCTCGGGTACCCGGGCCGGATCACGGGCGAGCACGCGGACGGTGTGCCCGGCACGCTGCAGCGCGCCGGTGGCGTGGGAGCCGACGAAGCCCGTGCCCCCGGTGACCAGGACCCGCATCCCTACTCCCCGGTCGCGGTGAGGGACTGCCCGAACGCCTGGAAGTCGATGGTGATGAACAGCACCTCGGTCGAGGCCACCACCTCGTCGGCGGCCACGCACTCGCCGGTCACCCGCAGCTTGCGCCCCTCGTGGCTGACGATCCGGGCCCGGAACTCGAGCGGCACCTCGATCGGGACCGGTCGGTGGTAGCGGACGGTGAGTTCACCGGTGTAGGCGGCGGTGTTGGCCAACGGGAGGACGAAGGCGGTGAAGTCGTCGAACAGGGCGGCCACCATGCCACCGTGGGCCCGTCTCGGTGCCCCCTCGTACGCGGTGCCGAGCGTGGTGCGGACCACGACCTCCTCGCCGACGATCTCCGACTCGAAGACGGCCGAGATCGGATTGGTGGTGCCCCCCACCGCCCGGTCGGTCATGGGATTGGCCGGTGTCGGGCTGGCCCCCTCCGGGTCGTCCGCACCCAGGAGTTCGTCGAAGTGGGCGGCCAGCAGGGCGGCCCGGTCCCGGCGCTCGCCGGTCCGCAGGACCTCGACGGCCTCGCGTGAGAAGGCGGTGATCCGTCGGAGGAGGTCGTCCGGGGCATCGTGGGCGACGAAGGTGTCGTTCAGCACGCGCAGTGCGTCGGCGGCCTCGAGTCTCGGGTCATCGGTCGTGTCCGTCATCAGCGCAGATTGGAGCACATCGCGGCGCCCAGCACGATTCGTCGGCCGAGGGGCCGGGCGCCGGGGGCCCAGCCGGACGGCCGGTCAGTGGGGTGCGTTCGTCAGGCGTCGGGGCCGGGCCCGACGCCGCCCGGATCCGCTTCGCCCGGATGCCCGTCGCCCGGGTGCAGGGTCGTGTCGGGCGGGGCCGGGTACGTGGGTGGCGGTGGGACCTGTGGCTCGGTGGAGGCCGGTGTCGACGGGTACGTCGGAGGTGGAGGCACCACGGGAGGCGCAGGAGGCGCCGGCGGGGCGTAGCCCGGGGCCTGGGGATACCCCGGCTGGGGAGGGTAGGGCGATGGCGGCGGGGTCGGGTAGCCCTCGGGCTGTGCCGGCCAGGTCTGCTGCGGGTAGCCGGCCTCGGGGTGGGCACCGGGGTAGGGCTGGCCCGGCGGTGGGACCGGATACCCCGGTGGGGGCCCGTAGCCCGGTTGCGGTGCGGTGGGCCAGGTCGCCGCCGGTACTCCGGCGCCGACGACGGCACCGGCACCGACCAGGGCGGCCGGGTCATGGATCCCGGGCGGCACGTAGGTGGACTGCCCGGCGACACCCCCGTCCGTGGCACCACCGGGCCCGTCGTCGTCCGGGCGCCGGCGCAGTACCCAGAAGAGGCCGGCCCCGGACACCACGACCGAGACCACGAAGATGGCCGCCGAGGCGAGGCCCCGGCGATCGGCCAGGTCCTGGCACTGCTGGACGAACGTGATCCACTGGCGGTGCGCGGTCACGTTGGATGCGGGGGGCTTCGGTCCGGCTCCGATGGAACCCGGCTCGACCAGGGCCTCCGCCGCGGTCTCGGACCCCGTGCTGGGCCCACAGGTCCCCCCGACGGCCGGCGTGGGAAGGGCGGTGAGCATGCCCGCCGCGGCGTAGGCGACACCGAAGCAACCCAGGAAGACGAAGAAGACGATGAGGACGACGCGGGTGGAGGACTGCTTCATCGAGGTTCCTTTCGAACGGTGCGATCGTAGTCAGCGCAGCGCCTCTGTTGGCCGCGGCCCCCGCCCCGGGGCCACTCCGGCGGCGACGGCGCCGGGTTCCGGTGGGCGGTGGTCACCGGGCTATCGTCGGTTGCCAGCAGGGCCGGGCCCCGGGCCGATCCCCGGGGCCGATCCCCGCCGACCCGCAGGTGCACGACAGGAGAACCATGGACATCGAGCAGTTCTACAGTGCGGACGAACGTCGCCGGCAGTCGGCGGAGGTGGAGTTCGGCAACAACTGGTTCGACGCCAAGGGCAGCCGCTACGAGTTGAGCTGGGTCGTGGACACGGGCGAGCTGTACGCCATGCTGGAGCCCGTCCCCGAGGCCGATTCCTGGACACCGTTCGGCGACATCGAGGTGGAGGACGTCAAGGTCGACACCCTGGTGGTGCTCGTCCTCGGCACCATCGCCACCCAGGCGGAGGTGGAGCAGCTGCTCGAGGGATGGTCCGACCACATGGCCGAGCCCGACGGCGTGCACTGGGTGGCCGACCGGCTCCAGGCCGCCGGCATCGCCCGGCCGACCCTGGACTGATCGGACGCCACCGATGGACGTCGTGGTCGACCTCGGCTCGGGTCACGTGGGAATCGAGGGATGGGAGACCGTCACGTCACTGGCCGTCCTGGTGGAGGGCGGGCCTCTCGGCGACCCCGACGACGAGGACGAGCGCGGGCTGACGGCGGCGCTGAACGTGGCGGGCATCGGCCGGGAGGGACCGACAGGTGACGCGCTGATCCCGCCCGGGGTCCTGCGCGGCCTGGCCTCGGACGCGGCGGCCGCCGACGGCTACGAGCTCGACGGCGGATGGGACGAAGGGTTCACCGGCATGCTCGCCTATGCCGGCACCGAGGGATGGATCGATGACGATGGTGCCATCCGGGCCCATGTCGAGTGGAGGGATAGCTGATGCGGTTCTCGTATGCGGAGTCGATGGTCGACCCGACGTTCTACCTGCCCCTGGCCATCGCGGCCGAGGAGGCGGGCTACGACTCCATGGTGGTACCCGACAGCCTCTGCTACCCCGAGGTGTCGGACTCGACCTACCCGTTCAACCCGGACGGCTCGCGGGAGTTCCTCGACGACAAGCCGTTCATCGAGCCGTTCTCGTTGATCCCGGCGATGGGCGCGGTGACCGAGCGCCTGCGCTTCGTCACCTTCGTGCTCAAGCTGCCGATGCGCCATCCGCTCATCGTGGCCAAGCAGGCCACCTCGGTCGCCGTGCTGACCGACAACCGGCTGGCCCTGGGAGTGGGCGCGAGCCCCTGGCCCGAGGACTACGAACTTGTCGGCGTGCCGTGGGAGGGCCGGGGGAAGAGGATGGACGAGGCGATCGACATCGTCCGGGGCCTGTCCGCCGGCGGCTACTTCGAGTACCACGGCGAGTGCTACGACATCCGGTCGGTCAAGATGAGCCCGGTCCCCTCCGAGCCGCTGCCCATCCTGGTGGGGGGTCACGCCACGCCGGCGCTGCGCCGGGCCGCCCGGTGCGACGGCTGGCTCCACGGCGGGGGCGATCCGGCCGACCTGCCGGGCCTGCTGGCCAAGCTGCACCAGCTGCGCGAGGAGGAGGGCACCGCGGACAAGCCCTTCGAGGTCCACGTGATCTCCCTCGACGCCTTCACCCTCGACGGCATCCACCGGCTGGAGGAGGAGGGGGTGACCGACGTGATCGTCGGTTTCCGCTGGCCCTACGACGTGGGGCCCGACGTCGAGCCGCTCCAGGCCAAGCTCGACAACCTGCGGCGGTTCGCCGACGACGTGATCGCCAAGGTGGACCGGTGAGCGCCGAGCCCGAGGCCCGACCGACGGCCCGGGACCTGGGTCGTGCCTCGATGGCCGCGGTGGAGGCCGGGGACCGCGAGGCCTGGCTGGCCCTGTTCGCGGCGGACGCCGTGGTGGAGGATCCGGTCGGGCCGTCGCTGTTCGACCCCGAGGGGACGGGTCATCGCGGGCCCGAGGCCATCGCCGCCTTCTACGACAACGTGATCGGCGTCAACGAGTCGATCCGCTTCGCCATCCGGGACTCGTACCTGTGCGGGGACGAGGTGGCCAACGTGGGCACGATCCGCATCAACTTCGCCGGCGGTGGGGCGGTCGAGGTCGACGGTGTCTACTGCTACCGGGTGGCCCCCGACGGCAAGCTCGGGGGGATCCGGGCCTTCTGGGAGGCCGACCAGATCCGCAGCGTCGAGTAGCGCCGGCTCAGCCGGCCGCGGCACGCACCGTCATGGGGGCCTGCCAGTCCGGCATGGCCATCACCATCTGCACGTCGCTGATGTGGCGCTCGAGGAACGCCCCCTCGCAGTAGCAGAGGTAGAAGTGCCACAGACGCTGGAAGCGGTCGTCGAGCCCGAGCGCGGTGACCTCGTCCGGGTGGCCGGTCACCTGCTCGTCCCAGCGACGCAGCGTCTCGGCGTAGTGGCGCCCGATGTCCTCGACGTCGACCACGACCAGCGGTGTGGCCCGTCGCAATGACCGGGTGATGGCCTCCATCGAGGGGAGGCATCCCCCCGGGAAGATGAACTCGCGCACGAAGTCGGTGCCGTTCTTGGCCCGTTCGAAGCTCCGGTCCTCCACGGTGATGGCCTGCAGTGCCATCAGTCCCCGGTCGTGCAGCAGCCCGGCGCAGGTCCGGAAGAACGTGTCGTGCTGACGCCAGTCCACGGCTTCGATCATCTCGATGGAGACCAGCTTGTCGAACGTGCCCTCCAGGTCCCGGTAGTCGCGGTTCAAGACGGTGACCCGATCGGCCAGCCCCTCTTCCACGACCCGCTTGGACGCATACCGGAACTGGGCGTCGGAGATGGTGGTCGTGGTGACCCGGCAGCCGTAGTCGGCCGCCGCATGACAGGCGAAGCCACCCCATCCGGTGCCGATCTCCACCACGTGGTCGTCGGGGCCGAGGTCGAGCTTTCTGCACAGCCGGTCGAGCTTGACCCGCTGGGCGGCCGCGAGATCCATGTCCGGCTCGGTGAAGACCGCGGACGAGTACATCATCGTCTCGTCCAGCATCAGGGCGAAGAACTCGTTGGACACGTCGTAGTGGGCCTGGATGTTGTTCCGGTCGTCCTGCTTCCCGGGCGGCCGGATCCGGCGGAGCCAGTCGGTGGAGGCCCCCACGGCCTGACCGACCCGGTCCTGCACGGCCGTGACCGGGCGGAGGCCCCGGTTGAGCACCCGGGTCAGGGTGGTGAGGTCGTCGCAGTCCCACTTCCCGTCGGCGTAGTCGCGACCCAGTCCCACCGAGCCCTGGAGGAGGGTGCTCCAGTAGACGCTCGGGTCGTGGATCTCGAGCGTGACCTCGGGGGCCCCGGAGCCGAACCGGCGGGTGCCCGTGCCGTCGATCACCACCAGGGTGCCACCGCGCAGGTGGGAGGCCATGAACCGTAGGAACCAGGTCGCCGCCGGCGTACCCGCCTTCGGCCCGATCCATCCCAGGGGGAGTTCCGCCATCGTCAGCGCTCCTCGGTAGCGGCCGGCGCGCCCTCGGGCGACGCGGCGATCTTGTCGGGGTGTCGGTGGAACGGTACGCCCTTGCGCCGGAGCCGGAGCGCCTGCCGGTAGATCCCGAGGGACACGCGTACCGTCATGAGCGGGAAGCGCCACAGCAGGCGTCCCTGGGCGGCCCGGCCGGCCGGGTGGCGGGTGAGGGCCATCGAGGCGTGGAACACCAGCTGGTCACCGTCGTAGTCGTCGACGGCCAGGGTGAGGTGGTCTCCGGGGGTCCCGACCCGGAACTCGTGGGTGAGTCCCATCGGCAGGAAGGGTGAGACGTGCATGCCCTTGGCCACCCGGTGGGTGCCCGTGCCGGACAGGACGTACGCGGTGCGCTCGTGCCACGGCGTGTTCGTCACCTCGACGACCACCGAGGTGACCGTCGACCCGGCGGCGTCATAGCAGTAGTAGGTGGTGATGGGGTTGAACAGCCACCCCCAGGTACGCGGCTGGGTCAGCACGCTGATGGGCCCGTCGGGACGTGCCCCGGTCCGTTCCTCCACGAGGTCGCGGACGGCGGTGTCGAGGGGCAGTGCGGGGTCACCCAGGTAGTCCGACCGGCGGAAGACCACGGCGTTGTGGCCCTCGTTGCTCCACAGCGGATGCAGACCGCACACGGCATCGACCTCGGCCAGGTCGAGCAGGACCATCACGATGCGGTACCCGAAGCGGTGGTCGACCGGCGTGTGACGGTGGTGGAGGACCCTTCCCTCGTAGACGCCGCTGCGCAGCGCCGGTCCCCGGGCCTCGTCCACCGTCCACGGTGCCGACGTCGGTGCTGCCGCCGGGGCCGTCACAGGTCCTCGCCCGCCAGTCGTCGGCACACGACCCGGGCGCTCTCGACGCCGTCCTCGTGGAACCCGTAGCCCCAGTATGCGCCGCAGAACCAGGTGCGCTGCACCCCGTTCAGCTCCTCCTGGCGGCGCTGGGCGGCGATGGCGGCCACGTCGTAGACCGGGTGGGCGTAGTCGAAGGTCGCCAGCACCGTGGCCGGATCGATGGCGTCCTCCCGGTTGAGCGTGACGAGCAGCTCGTCGGCCGAGGCGATGCCCTGCAGGCTGCGGAGCCGGTAGGTCAGGGTGGCTTCGGCCGGGTGGTCGGGGAGGCGGTGGTAGTTCCAGCTCGCCCACGCCCGGCGGTTGGCCGGCAGCAGCGACACGTCGGTGTGGAGGGTCGCCCGGTTGGGCTGGTAGCGGATGGCCCCCAGCACCTCACGTTCGGCGGTACTCGGGTCCGACAGGAGCTCGAGGGCCTGGTCGCTGTGGGTGGCCACCACGATGTGGTCGAAGCGTTCGGGGCCGCCGGCGGTGTGGATCTCGACCTCGTCGGCGGCCCGGGTGATCTTGGTGACCGGATCGGCCAGGCGGACCGATCGCCCGAGCGGCCGCAGGATGGCGTCGACGTAGCGCTGCGAGCCGCCGTCGACCGTGCGCCAGTCGGGCTGGTTGCCGTACTCGAGCAGACCGTGGTTGGCGAAGAAGCGGGCGAAGGTGACCGCGGGCATGTCGAGGAACGTGCTCGGATCGGCCGACCAGATCGACGAGCCCATGGGGATGAGGTACCAGTCGAGGAACTGGGACGACCACCGGCCGCCGTCGAGCAGCGCGCCGAGCGACACGCTGGTGTCGTGGGGCGTGTCGAGCAGGCCCCGGGCCAGCCGGTTGAAGCGGACGACGTCGGACAGCATCCGCAGGAAGGACGGGCGGACGAGGTTGCGTCGTTGGGCGAAGACGGTGTCGAAGGAGCTGCCCTTCCACTCCAGCCCGGTGACCTCGTCGGCCACACCGAAGCTCATGTCGCTCGGCTTGGTGGCCACGCCGAGGTCGGCGAAGAGCTTGACCAGCCCGGGGTAGTTGCGCTCGTTGTAGACGAGGAACCCCGTGTCGACGTCGAAGGACCCGTCGGGGAGGTCGACCGTGACGGTGTGGGCGTGCCCGCCCGGCCGGTCGTCGGCCTCGAAGAGCGTCACGTCGTGCCGGCGGGCGAGCAGGTGTGCGGACACCAGCCCGGACACTCCGGTACCCACGATCGCGATTCTCATCTCTCCGTCCTGCTTCCTGTGGTCGCGCTTCCGCCCACCGGTATTCGGAGTGGTCGTCGGATCGGGATGACACTGATCGGTAGTCGCAGGTCAGTAAGTATATTTGCCAGTGGGGCCGCAGTGGCCGCCTGCCGGGCCGCCCGCCACGGACCCACGAACCGCGGGTCGCCGTGCGGCGGTCCCGCACGACCCGCCGTCACCCGGGTGCCCACTTCGGGCCCCGACCAGGAAGGACTCGCCATGGCCCGTTACCGGGGAACCGTCGTCTCGACCCGATCGGCCGAGGAGACCTTCGACTACATGGCCGACTTCGCCAATGCGGCCGAGTGGGACCCGGGCACGGCGACGGCCGAGCGATTGGACGACGGCCCGGTCGGACTCGGCGCGACCTTCCGCCTCGGCGTGCGCGTGGGCTCCCGGGTCACCCCGCTCGACTACCGGATCGTCTCCTACGACCGACCGCACCGGGTCGTGCTGCTCGGCGAGTCCGACACCATCCGGTCGGAGGACACCATGACCGTCACCCCGGCCGCCGACGGCCGGTCGATCCTCACCTACGACGCCGACCTCTCCCTCAAGGGTTCCTTCGCCCTCGTCAATCCCGTGCTGCCCCTGTTCTTCGACCGCATCGGCGACAAGGGTGTGGGCGGCCTGCGGGCCACGCTCGGCGGTCCGCCCGTCCCACGCGACCGTCCCCAGGCCGGCGGCGCCCTGGCCGGGACGGTCGACAAGCTCCTGGAGGCGACCGTCGTCGGCAGCTTCTCCTCGATCGGGCCCTCGGTGCGCAGGCGCACGGCGGGATGGACACCCCCGCCGTCGATGGCCGGCAAGACGGTGCTCGTGACCGGCGCCACCTCGGGCCTCGGCCTGGCCGCGGCCACCGGTGTCGCCGCCCTCGGGGCGAAGGTGGTCCTGACCGGACGGGGTCACGACCGGGCGGCAGCGGCCGTGGAGACGGTGCTCGGGTCGGTGCCCGGGGCGGACGTCTCCTACCTGCTCGCCGACATGAGCGAGTTCGCCCAGGTCCGGGGTCTGGCCGAGGAGTTCCTGGCCACCCACGACCGGCTCGACGTCCTCGTCCACAATGCCGGCGCGCTGACCAAGGCGCGCACCGTCAACAGCGGGGGGACCGAGGTGACGGTCGCCTCGCAGGTGGCGGCGCCCTTCCTCCTCACGGGCCTGCTCCTGCCGGCGCTCGAGGCGGCCGCGCCGTCTCGGGTGATCCA
>Ga0302202_10003224_pt1 | contig 18088 bp, 17 predicted proteins | sample II_Bog_N3_3_FD_194579 | JGI IMG/M metagenome (GOLD analysis project Ga0302202, IMG submission 194579) | Peat permafrost microbial communities from Stordalen Mire near Abisko, Sweden - II_Bog_N3_3 | ecosystem: Environmental > Terrestrial > Soil > Wetlands > Peat | place: Sweden: Abisko...
TGGCCGAACCGGTCACCCCGGAATACCTCCACGCCGTGCGCGCCCAGGTCGCATCGCCGCGATCGCAGCATGAGTTCATCGCGTACAACGTCGCCGCCGTCGATGACTCGATCGACCGCGCCCGGGAGCTTGCGCGGCAGGGCCTCGTCTGGATCGGGGAGCCCGACTGGGCACCCCACATCGCGCCGCTGCCCTTCGCCGAGGAGTTCGCTCGCCTGCGGGAAGCCGCCGGTTCACGGGAGGAATTTGCCGCCAGCCTTCCCGACGAGTGGGTCGACCAGCTCGCGGTGGTCGGCACACCGGTGCAGGCGAAGACGCGGCTCCAGGAACTCGCGGAGGCGGGGGCTGACCATCTCGTGCTGATGCCGGCGGGCCCCGATCCTTTTGCGATGATGGCGGCGCTCGGCCGAGTGCTCTGATCCGCGGTGGGTGTCACATTTCCGTTCATGACCGTGTGTTGCGCCGTGGGTCGCCTTCTTACCTCAGGGGCCGCGACCGGTCGATCGCGAACCTAGTGTTGCGGGATGGTGCAAGGATTCCATTCTCCTCCCCACGGTCGGCGCGAGCATCTTGTCCTTGGCGCGACGGTTCGTACACTCGGTGCGTGGCCGGCAGGGTGGCGCTACCCAGGCGCTCACCGCGACCCGACTGAGGATGCGCGGGAATTGACGAGGATCGCGGTGGCCGCTGAGCGAGCGCACCTGCAGTTCCTGTATTTCGGCGATTGGCTGGCGACTTCGCTCGACTTCGAGTTGACCGACCCTTATCTTCTGGCACGGATCGAGCCGCTTACTGCGATCAGCCACCTCGCGGCTGTGACGGAAAGGATCGGCCTGGTCGCGACCATCAGTTCGGCACACTCTGAGCCTTTTTCGGCGGCGCGCGCTGCGGCTTCCGTCGACCTCCTGAGCGCCGGACGGGCCGCCCTCGCCATCACCACGGGGTCTGAGTCCCGATCCGCCAGCAACTTCGGGTGGCAGACCGTACACCGGGATGCCGACCGCGTCGCGAGCGCGGGAGAATTCATCCAGGTGCTTCGAGGGCTCTGGGATAGCTGGAGTGACGATGCGTTCGTTGCGGATGCCCGAACCGGTGTGCTCGTCGACCCCGAGGCCCTGCACACCCTGAACTATGTGGGCAGCTACCGGTCCTCGATGGGCCCACTCAATGTTGTCAGGCCGCCGCAGGGGCATCCACCGATCGCGGTCGTCGCCTCGGCGGAGAACCTCCGCGAACTGGCCGCGCGGGCGGCGGATCTCGCCTTCGTGTCGCCTCGAACTCTCGAGGAGGGTGTGCAGGCCTACGCCACGGCCAAGCGGCTTGCCAGTGAGCTTGGACGGGACCCGGCCCAGTACCTTCTGCTGACAACGGTCTTTCCGATCGTTGCGGAGACCAGGGAAGACGCCTGGAACCTCTACGACGAACTCGTCGAACTCGTGCAGGTTGAGACCGTCAGCGGGCGCAGCACCGTCGACAATTTGCCCGCCTCCCGCACGCTGCGCCACCTTGCCGGCGTGCTCGGGGTCTCCCTGACCGGGGTGTCGATCGACGAAGTCGTGCCCGCGCGGCTGGCGGCGCGATTCGGTGACCTTGGCCGGAGCCTGGTCGAGGTGGTCGGGGCGCGCTCGGGACGAACCGTGGGTGGCCATCGGGGTGTCACTCTCCGCCACCTGCTGGTGGCGCACGCGGTTGTGGCACCGATCATTGTCGGATCGGCAGAGGATATCGCCGACCATTTCGAGTCGTGGTTTCGCAAGGGCGCCGTCGATGGCTTCACCGTGCTGTCCGCCTTCACGGAGCAGTTCGAGGCCTTCACAACCCTTGTGGTGCCAGAACTCGTGCGCCGGGGACTCTTCCCGGCGGACTATCTCGGGAATTCACTTCGCGAGCACCTCGGGCTGTCACGCCCGGTAAACCGCCATGCCCGAAAAGAGGAGTCCCTCGAGGCTGGGCCCCGCCCCGTGCGCCGGCTCCACCCCGCCGAAACGGGTCGTCGCCGTTCGTGATCGACCGCGTTGGGCCAGTGGTGGTCGGTGCGGGGATTTCCGGTCACGGCTTCACGTTCACCCCCACGGTCGGACGCCTTCCTATGGGCCTGGTGGATGGCGTGCACACCGCGCCCGAGCTGGTCCCCGTGGCCCGGCCCACCTCTCCCGCCAACTGACTCTCGTTGTCGCATCCATCGCAGGATGGCGACAAGGCCTGCCAGTTCGTCGAGCCAAACCAGCTCGTACGATAGCCAGGAGGAGAATCGTCGAACCCACATGACCAGCACACCCCAGCGCGTTCTCGTGACCGGCGGGTCGGGCTTCATCGCCGGGCACTGCATCCTCCAGTTGCTCGAGCAGGGTTACGTCGTGCGCACGACAGTGCGGTCACTTGCGCGTGAAGCGGCGGTGCGCGCCGTGCTCGCCGTTGCCGGCATGACAGGCGGGGAGAGGCTCAGCTTTGTCGCCGCCGACCTCACCGACGACACCGGCTGGGCGGAGGCGGTCGCGGGGGTCGACTTCGTTCTGCACGTGGCGTCCCCCGTGCAACCAGGGCACATCGAGAACGAGGATGACCTGATCATTCCAGCGCGCGAGGGTGCGCTGCGCGTGCTGCGCGCCGCACGGGATGCGGGGGTGCGGCGGGTGGTGCTCACGTCAGCGTTCCACGCCGTGAGTTGGGGGCATCCCCACGACGATCACGTGTTCACCGAAGCGGACTGGACGATCCTGGACGGCCCCGGAGTGGATGCCTACGGCAAGAGCAAGACACTCGCCGAACGCGCGGCGTGGGACTTCATCACCGCAGAGGGTGGCGGCCTGGAGCTGGCCACGATACTTCCCGTCGCGGTGATGGGATCTGTCATGGGCCGGGAGATTTCGGGCGCGAACCACATCGTCAAGGCAATGCTTGATGGAGCCATGCGGGCGTTCCCGCACCTGTTCATCCCCGTGGTCGATGTGCGCGATGTCGCCGGCGCGCATCTCCTCGCCATGACCACACCGGATGCGGCCGGCCAGAGATTCCTCGTTTCGAGCGGGCCGGTAATCGCAATGAAGGAGATCGGGGCGATTCTCAAAGAAGATCTCGGCGAAGCAGCCCACCGGGTGCCGACGCGATCGATTCCCGACTTCGTGGTGCGCGTCGCCGCTCGGTTCGCGCCCCAATTCCGGCCGACGGTTCCAGATCTTGGCTATGCGAAGAAGCTCTCCAGCGAGAAAGCACGACGGATGCTCGGCTGGAGTGCCCGGGATCCCCGAGAAGCCATCGTCAGCGCAGGCCGGAGCATGGTTGAACGGAACCTGCTGAAACCCTGAGCACGCTGGGGCTGTCGCGACGGGCCAGCCCGCTCACTCGTCGTCGGAGGCGTCCGTGGTCTCGGCATCCGCTCGACGCGCCTTCTTCAGCGCGACGGCCCACCAGTGCAGGTCGGCGAGGAGGGCGTCGAGCCGCGGCACCAGCGGTGCGAAAGTGGCAGCGGGGTCTTTGCCTTCGGCCCGAATCGCCATGATGTGCAGGCCAAGGATGTTCACCGACGGGCGCACCGACACCATATCCAGTTCGGCGATGACCAGCCTCAACTGCTCGATAGCGCGTGCCCCACCGACGTTGCCATAGCCGATGAACGCGATGGGCTTGCGGTTCAGCTCGACGAAAAAGTGATCAAGGGAGTTCTTGAGCGAGGCCGGGTAGCTGTGGTTGTACTCATTGGTGAGCACGATGAACCCGTCCGCGGCGTCGAGCTTCTGCCCGAGGTTCCGTTCCGCCTCGGTACCGTACTGGCGCGGGGACAGGGCAGGCGAGACGGCAAGCTCGTAGTAGGGCAGTACGTGATCGCGCAGGTCGATGACCTCGAAGCTGAAGTCGCTGCGGCCCGAGGTCTGTTCGGTGATCCAGGCGAGCGGGATATCGGCGAACCGGGTCGGACGGGTACTGGCAACGATGATCGCGATGTGGGGAATGGAAGGCATGATTCGAAATTACCCTGAGTCGCAGCTGCTCTGGCACCGGTGCGTCACGCGGAGACCAGGTGCGCTCCAGCCCCGGCCGGGAGACGTGAGGCCTCGACCGCCGGCACGATCATCAGCACGGCGAACACGAGAAAGGCCCAGCGGTAACCCAGCCAGACGTTCGAGCTACCGGCGGTGGCCGAGGCCAGCGCGGTCGTCGCCCGCACGACGATAGCCGAAAAAGCGATGCCCACGGCGACCGCGACCTGCTGAACGGTCGAACTCAACGAGTTGGCGTCGAGGGTGGCGCCCGGATCGATGTCGGCGAACTGCAGTGACTGGTAGGCCGTGAAGCCCATCGAGCGAAGCGCACCGCTCACCACGAGCACGCCGACGATCACCCACAGCCAGGTCGACGGATCGAACAGGGCACAGAGGGCGAAGACAGCCCCGCCGGCAACGTCGGTGACGACGATCACCCGCCGAAACCCGAACCGCCGGATGATCGGCGAGGTCAGCGGCTTGATGAGGATGTTCCCCGCAAAGATCGCGACGATCAGCCCGCCCGCAAGGGTCGCACTCCATCCGAAGGCCACCTGGAAGAGCAGGGTGAACAGCAGCGGGGCCGCAGACACGATCACTCGGTACAGTCCGCCTCCGGCGTTACCGACGCGGAAGGTGCGGGTGCGCAGCGCCGTGAACCGCAGCAGCGGATGCGCCGCCCGCCTCATCCAGGCCAGCGCCGCAATACCGGAGCCCAGCGCGAGAGCCAGGAGCCCCGCCGCGATCCACCAGACCGGTTGTACCACCGTGAGTTGCTGCATCGCGAAGACGAGTGACGCGAGACTCACTGCCGAGAGCGCAAAACCGATCGCATCGAACGGGTTGTGGCTGAGCTCCTCCCCCCGGGGAAGGATGTGCAGGCCGGCGAGGAAGCAGGCCACACCAATCGGAAGATTGATGAGGAAGATCCAGTGCCACCCCACGGTGTCGGTCAGGATGCCGCCCAGCGCCGGTGCGATGAGCGGAGCTGCGAGCGCAGGCCAGGTCAGGTAGGCGATCGCCCGCAGCAGGTCGCTCTTCTCGACCGCGCGAAGCACCGCGAGCCGGCCGATCGGTACCATCATTGCGCCGCCGATCCCCTGCGCGACCCTCGACGCCACCAGCTCCCCGAGATCCTGCGATGCGGCGCAGGTGGCTGAGGCGAGCGTGAAGACGACGATAGCGATGAGGAACATTCGCCGGGCACCGAACCGGCCGGCGAACCATCCGCTCGCTGGCACGCCCACGGCGACGGCGAGCAGGTAGGCGGTGATTGCCACCGTCACCTCGAGCGCGCTGACCCCGAAGCTTCGCCCGATCGCCGGTGCGGCGGTCTGGATGATGGTGCCGTCGAGGTTCTCCATGAAAAACGCGGCGGCCACGAGCAGCGCGAGCGGGCGATTCACGGTGCAACCTCAGCCGCGCGCGACGTCGGTCGACGAACTGGGAGGGGAAAAAGGACGGCCACTACGACAAGGCTAGCGAGCATCGGGAGGGCGAACGGCATCCGGATGGCCGACAGCGCGGCACGGCCCACAGCTCCGCGATCAGGCCGCAGAGATCCCGCCGTTCACGCTGATGGCCTGGCCCGTCAGTTTGGAGGCGTGCGGGCCGCCGAGAAAGACGATGAGGGCTGCGAGGTCGTCGGGTTCCGCAACTCCGAGGTGAGCCTGTTTCGCCGCACTGTCAAAAAGCTTCTTGCTGAACCCGTCGGCAAGGACGCGCTCCGCGGTGATGGTGCCGGCGACCAGGGACGGCGTGACCGCATTGACCCGGATGCCGTTGCGCTTGGCCTCAATCGCGGCCGTTCGCGAGAACATCACGATGGCGGCCATCCCCGCACCAAGCACGGATTCACCCGGGGTCGCGACCTTCGCCGCATCCGACGCGACGTTGATGATGCTTCCTCCGCCCTGGGCCTGCATGATGGGCAGCACCGCGCGGGTGAGGTACATGGGAGGCAGCGCCTGGCGATTCAGGATCGCCGCAACATCCTCGATGGGCGTGTTGTGCAGCAGTTCCGGGCGGTATGAGGCGGCGACCGAACTCACTGCGACGTCGATGGCTCCGAAGAGCTCGTGCACCTGCTGCACGGCGCCCTCCACCTGCCGGAAATCATCCGCGTCGACCGGCAGAAACTCGATCCTGGCCTGGGGAAATGCGTCATGAAGTGTCTGCTGCGCTGCGCGTCCCCGGGTCTCGTCCCTGGCCAGGAGCGCAATCTGCCGCACTCCGGCATCGAGGAACTGCCGGGCCGAGGCCAACCCGATGCCGGAGGTGCCCCCGGCGATCAGGACGGCGGACTGGTCGTAGCTGCGTACGAGCGGCTCGGGCATTGCGGTGAACTCTTTTCAGGGAATTGAGCGACTGGGTTGGCGAGAACTGTGAGTCACCCGAGTGGTTGGCGTCACGCGGTCGGTGCGTGTTGACACTAGCCTAGCTTTGGTCCGATCATTGGTCCATGGATCCCACCGTCGCGTCCTCCCCCTCCCCCGCCGCCTCGATCGCGAGCGCCGTGTTGTTCGCAGGCCGGCTCGACGCGCATGCTTGACTTCAGTTTCTCGGAAGACCAGGAGTCGTTCCGAAAAACTATCGCCGACTTCACGACCCGCGAGCTGCTGCCGGGGTACACCGCACGCTCGGCCAGCACGGAATTCCCGTTCGCCCTGCTGAAGAAGATCGGTGACCTCGGCGTGCTCGGGATCGGTTTCCCGGAGAAATTCGGCGGCACCGGAGAAGACGATCCCGTGCTGCTCGGCATCGCAAGCGAGACACTGGCCTACGGTGATGTGAATCTTGCGTCGGCGCCCATCCAGGTCGGGTTGGTCGGCGCCCAGCTGCTTGAAGGGTCCGATCTCGTGCAGGAGCGCTACCTCCCGACCGTGATCGCGGGCGAAGAGAACCTGGCGATCGCCCTGACCGAGCCCGGCTCCGGATCGGATGCGAGCGCACTGCGCACGACCGCCAGGCGGGTTCCCGGCGGCTGGATCCTCAACGGGGAAAAGACCGCGATCAGCTGGGCGATGACGGCGAGCGCCGCCCTGGTCTACGCCCGAGAGGAGGGATCATCGCGGGCCAACGGTGTCAGCTGCTTCGTGGTCGACATCCCCTCAGACGGAGTCAGCATCAGCCACATGCTCGGGATGGGCTGCCTGCCCCTTGGCTGGGGATCGATCCACCTTGACGACGTCTTCGTGCCGGAGACCCACCTGGTCGGCGAGGAAGGCCGGGGGTTCTCGGGTGCAATGAACAAGTTCGACTTCAGCCGCGCCGCGATCGGGCTCATGTGCCTCGGCGCTGCCGAGCAGAGCCTCGCCGAGGCAGCCGTCTATGCAACCCAACGGGAGACCTTCGGTCAGCCCATCTCCCAGTACCAGGGCGTCTCCTTTCCCCTGGCCGAACACGCGACCTATATCGAGGGCGCACGCTGGGTTTGCTATCGCGCACTCTGGTTGAGGCAGGAGAACATGCCCCACACCTCGCTGGCCTCCATGAGCAAGTGGTGGGCACCAGTCGTGGCAAAGGACGCCATCGAGGCGGCCATGAAGATTCACGGCAACCTCGGCTATTCGGCAGAATTTCCGCTGCAGCAGCGGTTCCGGGATGTCCTGGCCTACCTGGTCGCCGATGGCACAGCAGAGATCCAGAAAGGCATCATCTCCCGTGAGATTCTCGCCCGGGGTACGGTGTCGCTGTGACCGAGGAGCTTCCCCCGCCGAAACCGCTGGACGAGAGCGGAGCGCTCATCGTCGGCGGATCGGCGGGCATCGGTTTCGCGTCGGCAAAGAAGCTGGCCGAGGCTGGCGTTCCGCGGATCGTGATCGTTGCGAGGAATCCCGAACGTGGCGAGCGGGCTCGAGCCGAACTGGCCTTGCTCGGCGCCGACGTCTCGTTCCTGGCCGGCGACGCGACAAACGCCGCCGAGGCTGCACGCATCACCGCTGAGGCAGAGCGAATTCTCGGCGGGATCGACATCCTTGTCGTGTCCACTGTCGCGGACAATCGGCCCGAACTCTTCCGCGACATCCCGACCCGCGACATCCAGCCGATCCTGAACCAGATGCTGCTGCCCACCATGCAGATGGTCAGCGAGGTGATGCCGCACATGGCGGGGCGCCGCGGCGGGGTGATCGTCACCGTCGCCTCCGATGCTGGCAAGACCGCGACCCCCGGCGAGACGATCATCGGGGCGTGCAAGGCCGCGATCATCATGTTCACCCGCACGATCGCGACCGAAGGGAAGCGAAACGGAATCCGGGCCAATGTCCTGACGCCTTCCCTCGTGCTCGGGACGGCGTCGACCGGACGCATCACCGATGACGGCTTCAGCGCCAAGTTGTTCGAGCGCGCGGCAGCGCAGGCTCACCTTGGTGTGCCGAACGCAGACGACCTGGGTGACCTGGTGGTGTTCCTGGCCGGACCGTCGGCGAGGCGACTCACCGGCCAGGCGATCAGTGTCAACGGCGGCATCTCTGCCGCCTAGCGCCGGCTGCGGGGTGTCCCTGCCGGTCAGGCCCCAACCGGTGCCGTACCGCCGTGGCGACCGGATTGAGGGACGCCATCGAGGGTTCGCAGGTCGCCGAAGTAGTGCTCGTGCCGTTCCTCACGAGGCTCGACGAAGAGCGCCTCTGCTTGCACGAACGGGACAGCCGGTGCGGACGCGAGAGCGATCGCGCCGACGACGTGGGTCTTGCGGCCGTCAATCCAGTCGATGTGCGACGTGAGCTCGAGTTCGGTGTCGAGGGGAAGCGCCCGCCGGTAGGTGATGTTCAGGAATGCGGTCATCCCCCAGCGACCGGCCTGGGTACCCGCCTGCCCGAGCACTTCGTCGAGCAGCAGGCCGGTCACGCCACCGTGTACGAAGCCGGGTGGTCCCTCGAAACGGCGATCGAGCGTGGTGCGTACGACGACGGTATCACCCTCGCGACCGAACACGAGCGGCGGGGACATCGGGTTGCCCTGCCCGGTGACGGGACTGAAATAGCGAACCGCATCGGGGAGCGAATCGACGGAAGCCACGCGATTCAGGTGACGCGGATTCTCAGTCAGCAGGTGGGTGATCCGGTGGGCCAGCTCGGTCGCCTCCGCCAGGTGCTCCAGCGAAACCTCGTGTGCGGCCTGGGCCACGATCGCGGCGCGGAGCGCAGATCCGAGGTTCGCTACCGCCGTCCGCCGGACAAGAAGGGCGTCACTCGTTTCGGTCATGTCATCAACACTACAATGGTTGGACCAATAGCTTGCGGCCGCTCGACGGCCACACGGACGTTGAGGGGCGAGGATGCAGGCAGCGGTGCTCTCCGCCTTCGGCGGCCCGGAAGCACTCGGCGTTGAGGAGGTCACGACCCCCTCGGGCCGGCCGGGCCACACCCTGGTGCGTCTCAGGTCGGCAGCCCTGAACTGGCATGACGTGCTGGTGCGGCAGGGTCGCTACGGCTCGACGCTGCCGCACATTCCCGGTGCCGACGGCGCGGGGGTGGATGTTGCCTCCGGCGCAGAGGTGATCATCCTTCCGTCGCTGTGGTGGGGAGAAAACGAGGATGCCCCCTCGGCGGACTGGCAGATCCTCGGCGACCATACGCACGGCACCTACGCGCAGTACATCGCGGTTCCCAGCGACGTCGTGTTTCCCAAACCGGCCGGGCTCAGCTGGGCGGAGGCGGCAGCCCTGCCCCTCGTCGGCGTCACCGCGTTTCGCGCCCTCGTGTCTCGAGGAAACCTGCGCGCCGGAGAGTCGCTCCTGATTACCGGCGCAGGCGGGGGCGTCGCTCCCGCAGCCGTCGGCATCGCCGCAGCACTCGGCGCACTGCCGTTCGTGACCTCATCCACCGAGGAGAAGATCGCGCGCGCGATCGAGGGTGGCGCGATCGCCGGGGTCTCGTACCGTTCCGATTCGTGGCCCGATGACGCCCGCGCACTGTCGCCGCAGGGCGCCGGCTTCGACGTGGTGCTCGACACCGTCGGCAACTGGCCGGAATCCATCAGGTCGCTGAAGCCCGGCGGGCGCCTCGTGGTACTCGGGGCCTCCCGCGCGCAGGTCGCGCCGGTCGAGATCCGCCCGTTCTATTTCGGGCAGTACAGCATCCTCGGCACCACCTTGGGCAGCCCCGCAGACTTTCGCGGCCTGCTCGACCTCATGGCGACCACCACGCTCGCGGCACCCCTGGTCGATCGCGAGTTCGCCCTTGCGGACGTCGTCTCGGCCCACCGGTACCTCGAGGACGGCGGCGCCTTCGGCAAGATCGTCCTGACCATCGACTGACCCAGGAGAACCCATGCCCGACCAGCTGGTACGAATCGACACTCCCGCCCCGGGCGTGCGCTACATCATCCTCGACGACCCTGCGACCCGCAATGCACTCGGCGATGAGTTGCTCGACCAGCTGATCGACGCGCTCGAAGCGGCGCGCGACGACAGCGAAGTGCGAGTCGTCGTCATCACCTCGTCGCATGAACGCATTTTCTCGTCCGGCGGAAACCTGAAGGCGTTTGCCGACGACCGCCCGGTAGCCGAGAAGTACGCAGGGCTCGGCCGGTTCCCCCGGCTGTACACACTCATCGGCGCGCTGGGGAAGCCCGTCATCTGCGCCGCGAACGGCGATGTTCTCGCCGGGGCATTCGGTCTCGCTCTCGCCTGCGACCTGGTCGTTGCGACGGAGTCGGCGAAGTTCGGATGCCCGGAAATCAATGTGGGCGTCTTCCCGTTCATGATCTCGGCGCTCATCTACCGCAACATCGACCGGATGAAGGCCAACGAGTTGATGATGGTCGGCGACCTGGTGACCGCGACAGAGGGCGCCGCGATCGGGTTCGTCAACAAGGTCGTGGCCGACGCCGACTTCGACCGCGAAACCCTGGCCTGGGCGGAACGGATTGCGGCCAAGTCGCCGCTGCTCATGCGGCTAGGCAAGCAGGCCATCAATTCGACCCGGGACATGGCGCTCGGCGAGGCACTCACCGCACTCCAGGCGCAACTTGCGCTCGCGTTCGGGACCGAAGACCTGCGGGAGGGCGTGACGGCCTTCCGGGAGAAAAGGGATCCGGTCTGGACGCTGCGCTGAGTCGCCGCCGCCCAAACAACAGTGGAGCAGCAACCCTTATGGCGAAAGGTCCCAGGTTGCGAGGATGGTGCGGAGGCCGGTGACGAGAGCCAGCGGCTGGTCGAGCATGATGTGATGTCCCGCATCCGGCACTTCAATCATTGCCGTCTGCCCACCGAGACCGTCGAAGATCGCGTCCGCCATGTCGGCTGAGACCATCCCGAGTTCCCCGTAAAAGAAGGCTGACCGGCAGTCCAGGGCTGCCAACTCGGGCAAGCGCGGGGCATGGTCGAAGATTTTCGAATCGAACTGCCAGCCCCAGCCTCCCGCCACCTCGCGCACCGAGGATGCCGCAACGTAGTCCTTGATGTAGTCGAGCGTCAGCTGGTCAGGAATAGGCCGGAACCGGGCTATCACGGCCTCGCGACTGGGGTAGACCTTGGGCGGGCCGAACGCGAGCCGGTCGGCGGCGGCGTTCTCCTCGGGCGTGAAACTCACGATCGGAGAATCGACGATCACCAGGCCGCCAAGCTCGGAGGCGTGCGTCATCGCGGTACGAAGCGCGACGACGCCGCCCAGGCTGTGACCGACCAGGATCGGCCGACGGGGCGACGACAGGCGCGCCACCGCGAGAGCCTCCGCAGCCCAGGCCTCCACGGTGTAGGAATCGCGGCGGCCGCTGCTTCCGTGGCCGGAGAAATCGAAGGCGATCACCTGCCGGCTCGTTGCCAGCAACGGGGCGATGTGATCCCACCAGTGCGAGTGCGCAGCGCCACCGTGAAGCAGCACAACGGGCGAGCCCGGCCCCGCACCCCAGGTACGGGCGACGATGTCGGTGCCGTCCACCCGGATGGTCTGCGATGTCGCGGAAACCCTCACCGAGTCGGCGAACCACTGCGGCCAGGCTGAAGGATCGGTCACGTCCCCAGTCAATGCGACTCGACCAGCGACGAGTCGAGGCTCGCCGCGAGCCGGCGAATGATGCCAGCCGCTTCCTCGGCCATCGCGGGCACGAATTCGGCGATGTGGATGAGATCGTTGATGGCGGAGCTCACCTGGCCGGCCAGCACGAGGCCGTTTTCGACGTCGCCGTCGGTCTGCGCCCGCTGCATCGACTCGATCTTCCAGCGCATCAGCTCGACTTCGCTCATGCCGGCCGTCTCCGAGTCGGACCCGTGGGCCAGCAGTTGGCGGGACGCCTCGTTGCGAAGTCCCCGACAGGGTCCGTAGACGCCGTCGAAGGCCACATCGTCGCCCTCCTTTGCGTCGAGCAGCGCCTGGATGTAGGCCGGATGCCAGTCGGAGTTTTCGAAGCTGGTGATGAAGCGCGTGCCCATCGCCACACCCTCGGCGCCCATCGCGAGTGCGGCGGCCAGCCCGCGACCGTCGCGGGCGCCACCGGTGAGGAGCACCGGCACATCCACGGCCTCGGTCACGCTGGGGATGAGCACGAAGGTGTGCACCATCTTGCTGGGGGCATGCCCACCCATCTCGAATCCGGCCGCGATGACCACGTCTGTTCCTGCCTCCGCCGACTTGACCGCCTGCCTGGTCGATCCGACTTTGTGCTGGTGGATCATCCCCGCGTCCTTGATCAGCTGGATGTAGTGCCCGGGAAACCCGGCGGACGTCGTCATCACCCGCAGTCGGGAGGCGAGCGCGGCATCCTGCTCCCGCGCGGCAAGCACCATGCGGATGTAGACATCGGTGAAGGGCAGCACCTCCCCGTTGTGGTCGACGCCGACCGGGATGTTTACGGCGAATGGTTTGTCGGTCAGGCTGGCGCATTCGTCGATGTGTTCGCGAAAGGTGCGCGCGCCGTCCTCGATGTTCACCGGCATCCCGGGCATCGACACGGTGCCGAGGCCTCCCGCATTCGAGACCGCTGCGGCGAGCCCCGGTGTGCGGAACGGACCGAGGCCCTCCTGCACGATGGGGTGCTCGATTCCGACCATGCGGGTGTAGCGATTGGAAATGAACGACACTGTTCCTCCTGGGATTCACCGTGCGGCGATGGTCACCGAATGGGGGCCGATTCCATTCTGTCAGCGGTGAGAGCGATTATCGACACCTAGCGGAACTTTGTTGCGATTATTGGCGAACGTTGAGCTAAGCTGAGGCGATGGAGATGCTCGACGAGAACGCCTTTGCGACGCAGGACGCCTTTGCGACGCTCGCTGTGGCGGCCACCGATCCGGTCGGCTACGCACAATCCTGGAAGGCGCGCACCGGGCGACTCGTCATCGGCTCGTTCCCGATGAACTTCCCGTCCGAACTCACGCATGCGACCGGCGCACTGCCCGTCATCATCCAGGAGAGTCGCACCACCATCACCGAGGGCCGCAGCCTCCTCCCCGAGTTCTACTGCAGCTACACCCGCAGCCTCGCCGACCAGGCGGCCGTCGGCGAGCTGGACGTGTTCGACGCGTTCGTACTGGCCGACCACTGCGTGCAATTGCTCGGGGCGGTCGACGTCATCCGGTGGGCGAAGCCGCAGATCCCCACCCACTTCGCACAATTCATCAGCTCCATGGACGACCCCTGGAGCCAGGGGCAGGTCATCGACAAGATCGCATCACTCCGTGTCGAGGTCGAAGAGATCGTCGGCACGACCATCACGCCCGAGGCGCTCGCGCACAGCATCCGCCTGTACAACGAGAACCGCCGGCTGCTGCGCGAGTTCTACGACCTGCGCAAGGCAGGTCGGGTGCGCATTACGGCGAGCCAGATGCAGACGCTCGTCAAGTCGTCGATGGTCATGGACATCGAGGAGCACACCGCCCTGCTTCGCGACATCCTCGCCGACCTCGAATCCCGGGCCGGCGAACCCGGACAGGATGCGACGGGCTCGCTGGTGCGCATCCACCTGTCCGGCCACTTCTGTGCTCCGCCCCGGCCCGAACTGCTCGATGTGATCGAGGAATGCGGTGCGCTCGTCATCAACGACGACCTCTACCATGGCTTCCGCTACATCTCGACGGACGTACCCGAGGATGTCGACCCGTTCGACGCTCTCGCACTCTGGTACCTCGACCGCAATATCTCGGCGCCCTGCGGAACGCGAGTACAACGGAACGTGGACTGGGACAGCTACCTCATCGGCAGCCTCGACGAGAGCGGGGCGGATGGCGTCATCACGCTGATGGCGAAGTTCTGCGAGCCGCTCATGCTCTACTACCCCGAACTCAAGAAGGCACTCGACGGGCACGACATCCCGGTACTGCTCATCGAGACCGAGCACGAGGGTGTCGCGGTCGAGTCCGTGCGGACTCGCGTCGAGACGTTCGTGGAACGGATCCGTCGCAACAAAACCGCTGTGCCGGCTGTGGCGAGCGGTCCCATCCTGGCCACCAACTAAAGGACGCTTGCATGTCTCTCGATGTCTCCAGCCGCGAGCCGGTCGAACTGCTCTCCACGCGTGACCGCACCCTCGACACGGTCGACAAGTCGAACCGGCTGTCATCCACCAAGACCGGCGGCAAGATGGTCGCCGAATACTGGGAGAACATTTTCACGGCCAAGGAGCGCGGCAAGCACGTGGTCTGGTACAACGGCACCGCGCTCAACCCCATCTTCCAGGCGGCCGGCCTCGAGTGGTGCCACGGCGAGGCCTTCTCGGCGAGACTTGCCGCCATGCATCTCGAGGGGCCGGCGCAGGCCGCCGGCGAAGAATACGGCTACATCGGCGAGCTCTGCTCCTACGCGCGCACGCATCTCGGTTGCGCGGTCATGACCCAGAAGGGCATCACCGAAAAGCAGAACGGCATTGTGGGAATGGTCGACCAGGAGGAACTGGCGTCCAAGCTCCCCTCGCCCGACTTCTTCGTCAACGCCTACGCCGGCTGCTCGACCGGCCAGCAGTGGGATGCCATGACCTACCGGGTCTTCGGCAAGGAATTCCCGATCTTCAACGTGTCGCTGCCGATGATCTGGGGAAACAAGAAGGATGCCGGCTACCTGCGCGGCTCGGAGTGGGAGAAGACCCCGCTCTACGTCGAAGAACAGCTGAAGAAGCTCATCGAATTTATCGAATACCAGACCAAGAGGCCGTTCGACTGGGACGCCCTGAGCGAGAACATGTTCTACATCAAGCGCGCGTCGGAGTTGCGCCTCGAGGCTATGGCGCTGTGCGCCGCGGCCCCGACCCCGGCGACCTACTGGGACTGGGTGGCGAGCATTGCGCCGATCAACTTCATGCCGGCGAACCAGGCCCTCGTGGACTACTTCCAGGGTGTCAAGGATGAAATCCAGTACCGGCTCGACAACACGATCTCCGCGGTGCAGAACGAGAAGTACCGGGTGTATTTTGACGGCATCATGAACTGGAACAAGCTGGGCTGGCTCACCCGCAAATTCGCGGAATACGACGTCGCCGTGGTCGCCGGCCGGTACACCCACGACTCGTTCTGGCAGGAGCCGCAGCTCATCGACCTCGATCGTCCGCTGCTCGGGATGGCCCAGCACTACCTGATCTGCCCCATCAACCACGGGTTGAAGATCATGGAGGAGCTGCTCATCAAGCGCTGCGACGAGTACGGCATAGACGGGATCGCGTTCCACTCGACGCGCACCTGCCGCGCCATGACCAACCCGCAGCACATCCTCGCTCGAACTGCGGAGACCGAGCGCGGTATCAAGTCGTTCTTCTTCGAGGGCGATGTCGCCGACGCGGCGTTCTATAAGGATGAGTCGCTCGAGAGCGGCCTCGTGGCGATGCTCGAGTCGATCGACATGCAGCGTTCCCGGGCACTGGTGTAGCCATGGCTGAGTCAGGGGCTGCGAACTGGTTCGTGATGGGAGTCGACCTCGGGTCGACCACGGCCAAGGTCGCAATCGTCGACGCTGCGGGCGCGATGGTCGGTTCGAAGATCGTGCAGATGGGTGCCGTGAGCCGCGAGGCCGTGCGCGTTGCCATGGAGTCCGCGCTCGAGGATGCCGGCATCACCCAGGACGACATCGTGCGCACCATCAGCACCGGCTACGGCCGAAAGCTGGTGCCGTCGGACAAGACCTTCACCGAGATCACCTGCCACGCGCGAGGCGCGGCGGCGCTGTTCCCGGGAGTGCGGCTGGTCATCGACATCGGAGGCCAGGACAGCAAGGCCATTGCCGTCGACAGCGACGGCCTGGTCGACCGCTTCGCGATGAACGACCGCTGCGCCAGCGGCACTGGGCGATTCTTCGATGTGCTGAGCCGCGCGCTTGAGGTCCCCATCGGTGAAGTCGGTGACCTCGCGATGGCCGGCAGCAATGAACTCGAGGTCAGCAGCATGTGCGCGACCTTCGCTGAGACGGAGGTCATCTCGCTACTCGCCCAGGGAGCAGAAACGGCGGACATCGCGGCGTCTGTGCACAAGGCTGTCGCGGCCCGCACGCTGGGGCTCGTGGCCCAGGTCGGCAAGGCATCCCCGGTCGTCATGACCGGCGGTGTCGCCAAGAACCGCGCCCTGGTGCATTTTCTTTCTGAGGCGCTGCGGCTCCCGATCGAAATGCTCGACGAGCCACAGATCGCGGGTGCGTATGGTGCCGCGATCATCGCGCGCGAGGAGCACCTGGGAAACGTCGCACTCGCCGCAGCGGACGACGCTACGGCAACCCAGTTCGCGGCGGGCCTCGCCGACGCCGTACCCCACTGTGCCGACTGCGATGGCCAGCTCGGGTTGCATGCGAATCACGGCCCGGTGCCCGTCACCATCGCGACTCGGCCCATGGTCGGCGCGCGATCGGGCGGTCGCGAACTCTGAACCGCCGGACACTGAGCGTCCTGGCTGGCGACAGACAGCATCCTAGGATGGTGCCCATGGTGAGCACAGGGGGATCCACGAGTGCTCTGGATGCGGGCCGACGGGAACGAAAAGGTGGCCACGCCGATCTCGCCCCTGGCAGCGCTCGCTCACTGCTTCTGACCATCCTCGGCGAGCTGGTGTGGCCGACGAATGCACCGGCCTGGACCTCGTCGTTGCTGTATGTGATGAACGGCCTCGGAATCGAGGAACGCACGGCACGGCAGGCAATCGTCAGGGGTGCCGATTCGGGGTGGATCGAACCGGTGCGTTCCGGCCGGGAGGTGGCCTGGTCGATGTCGACGCAGCTCGCCGAGGTGTTCGAGATCGGGTCCCGCCGCGTCGAGTCGCTGAGCGACCCCTTTCTCGACTGGGACGGAAACTGGCTGATCCTGCTCGTGACCATTCCGCAGCATTTGAAGACGAGTCGCAAGAAGCTTTACAGCGGGCTCGAGTGGGCCGGTTTCGGCAACCCGACGGCAGGAGTCTGGCTGACCCCGCACAGTGAGCGCCGGCCGCAGGTCGACGACCTGGTGACGAGCCTGGGACTGGCGGACTCGACCATGTCGTTCCTGGGCAGGACGGATTCGATCGGGCTGTCTGAGGGCGAGATCGTGCGCGATGGCTGGGACCTGGATGCGCTGTCCGAGCGGTACTCGGAGGTGGAGGCTCGATACCGTGACTCGAAGCCGGCCGCTGGCGATGACACCCTGTTCACGCACATCCGCGCGGTCGCGGAACTTCAGCGACTGCCCTTCTCCGATCCGCAACTTCCGGAGGCGCTACTGCCGGACTGGATCGGGCGGCGCGTGACCGCGCACCTGCAGCAGCTTCGGCGCGCGTGGGCACCCGCGGTGCACGCCCGCTGGGCCGAACTCAACGCCGTGTCCGGGTAACTGCCCTGCCCTGCCCTGCTCTGATTTGCCCTGCTCTGCTTTGCTCTGCTTTGCTCTGCTTTGCTCTGCCCTGCTTTGCTTTGCCCTGCTTTGCCCTGCCCTGCTTTGCTCTGCTCTGCTTTGCCCTGCCCTGCTCTGCCCTGCTTTGCTTTGCTCTGCTTTGCCCTGCCCTGCTTTGCTCTGCTTTGCTCTGCTTTGCTCCGGCGGGAGAAACTGCATGGGCTGTTGACACTCGTTGTCGTGTAGGCCGTGGCGGGGCGACAACGAGTGTCAACTCACGGCCGACCGAACTCCAACGAGCAAGGAGTTTCTCCCGCCACGCCCCAGTTTCTCCCGCCGCTATCCAGTTTCTCCGCCCGCCCTACTGGTCCGGGATCAGGCGCTTGCCCAGG
>Ga0302202_10003230_pt1 | contig 18062 bp, 14 predicted proteins | sample II_Bog_N3_3_FD_194579 | JGI IMG/M metagenome (GOLD analysis project Ga0302202, IMG submission 194579) | Peat permafrost microbial communities from Stordalen Mire near Abisko, Sweden - II_Bog_N3_3 | ecosystem: Environmental > Terrestrial > Soil > Wetlands > Peat | place: Sweden: Abisko...
CAACGTGACCCAGCAGCCCGCTCCCGTGGTGCCGCCTGTCGTGACGCCGCCGGTTGCTTCCAGCCATTCCGGCACGGTGGTTAATCTTTCTGGCAGCAACGCTGTCGTCGTCGGCGCGACCAGCCCGGTGGTGGCGAGCGGCGTTGCGGGGGCGAATGTTATCGGACCGGCGGCTGGTTATGCCACCATCACCGGCCCGGTGAACAACGTCACGATCACCGCCCAGGGCTACGACAACACCATCATCGCCGGTGGCGGCAGCGACACGATCAATGCCGGGCTGGACAATGCGAAGGTCACGGTCAGCGACACCAATGGCAACAACACCGTCACTGACGCCCTCGGCACCCTGTCCGACGACACGACGGTGACACTTGGCAACGGCAACGACAGCGTTTCGCTGCGCGGTTATGGCAGCACGATCACGCTGGGCGACGGCAACGACACTGTTTCCGCCGGGGTGGGAAATGATACCATCACGGTCGGCAACGGCAACGACACCGTCACCACGGGTGGCTATCATAACGTGATCCACGTCGGCTCTGGCACGGATGTGATCAATGCCGGTCTGGGCAATGACAGCGTGACCATCGCGGGCGGGCCGGACACGGTGATTGCTGACGGTTATAGCAACACCATCACCAGCACGGGCGGCGATCTCACCGTCAGCGGTGACAGCGGCTATTCCACGATCACCTTGGGTGGCGACAATAACACGCTGCTGCTGGGCGGCTATAATGAGACTGTCACGCTGGGTCTGAACAGCACGGGCAATAACAGCGTCGCCGGGTCTCTGGGCTCGTCGGTGATCATCACCGGCGCGGGCAACCAGTCGATCAACGCCTCGGGCTATTTCAACATCATCACCACCGGCGCGGGCGACAGCACGATCAACGCGGGTGCGGGCTATGAAACGGTGAATGTTGGCTCCGGCATCAACAGCATCAACGCCTCGGGCAACAACAATGACATCACCACCAATGGCGGTGAAGACACGGTGGCGCTGAGCGGCTGGAACAACACGATCAACGTTCATGCGGGTCTGACGATGGTCAGTGGCGGGTATGAGAACACCTATAATGTCGACAGCGTGGGCAACTCCGGCGGTCTGGAGATTGCCGATTTCAATGCACCGTATGGCGATGTGCTGAACCTTGATGCGGTGCTGAAGCCGCTGGCGGTGGGCGGGGTGAGCTTGGCGAGCCTGGTGACGTCAACGCATGCGGGCAACGACATGCTGATCTCGGTGATCACCGCAGGTGGGTCGGTGCAGGTGGCTGATTTGCAGGGGCTTGCTTCCAGTTCGCTGTCTGGCCTGATCGCCAGCCACAGCGTGCTGCTCTAGCCTGTCTTCTGGCTTACTTGCCCGATCTGGGCCTGCATCTGGATCAGGGCGGATTGTGAGGTTTGGCTGAGTGTGTCGAGCAGATTGCTGCCGGCGACCGAGATGGAGCCGCTGGCCTTGCTGCGAGGATTGTCGGCCTGGTTGGGCTTGCTCCCGCCAGTGCTGTTGGGCTGTGGCGTATTGGTAAGAGCGGAGGCGGCATTGTTCCAGATCGGGCTGTTGGTGGTCACGTTACTGATGCTCATTGGTCTCACTCCGGTTTGGGGTAAGCATCGCAAAGCAGTGCGCGTGCCAATTTCAAGGCGTTGATATTGCTTGGTGGATGTAGGTAACCCGGCAGAATATGCCCGGCAGATTTAGCCGCTCGGCATGCCGTGCCCCACAGGCATCGGGATGGCGGATGACGGTTTCGCCTCTTCCGCCCTATGATTTTCGCGCGGGGTGCGGATTTTTGTTGAGTTATGCCATCTGACGTGTCGTTAATTTCCGATGGAGTCATCCGCATCCCCTTCCCCCTATCTGGACCTGTCGACTGTGCGGCGGCTGTTGAGTGAGGTTCTGGCGCTGCTGCTGTATCGGCGGCTCGGTGAGATTTGCGGGAAAATTGAACGTTTGGTGGCGCGGTTTCAGGTCGGTCGGCTATGGCGTCGTGCGTCTGGGGCGAGTGTTGGCACGCGCAGTGCCGCGAAGACGGGCACGCGGATTTGGCCGGGTCGGTTCGCCTGGCTGGTGCGAGCTGCGTCTTATCAGGCGGCCGGATATGGCTGCCAATTGCGGCATATTCTGGGGCAGCCGGAGATGATTGAGCTGCTGAAGGCGTCACCGCAGGCAGCACGAATTCTGCGGCCGGTGTGTCGGATGTTGGCGATTGAGACTTCTCTGCTGCGGCCTGGGGTGGTGGCGCCGGAGCCGGTGGTGCGGGTGCGCAAGCCTCGGGTGCGCAAACCGCGACCCCCGATTGATTGGGGGCGAATTCCACTGCCGAGGGGGGTGCTGTCGGCGGCACGGCGGCAGGGATTTGGCAGGGATAGAGGAGAGTGAGGGAGAGATGCGCCCTTATTGTTCCGGGTTGTTATTGTAGTGGAGTAGAGCGTTGATATTTCGGGGTGATCTTGATCGCGAGCAAGCCCTTGATGCGCCTAGGTGTCGCTCACGCGCCGCCCCACGATGTAAGTCACGCCGCAAGCCATCACCACCGCTCCCTGCGGGTCGTGTGCCGTGATGTCGATGGTGGCCACGCCGCGCGTGGGGTTGCTGGTGGATGGGCGGGCCTCGGTCCAGACCGCGCTGACGGCGTATTCGGTGCCCGGCCGCACCGGGGTGAAGAATTTTGCCTGATTGAGCGAGCCGCCCGCCACCACGTCCACATCGGTGATCGCCCGCACCATCAGCCCGATTGCCATCGCCTGGCTGTGCACGCCGGACGCGCACAAGGTTTGGAAATAGGTGGGGGCCGCCAGCTCGTCTGACAAATGCCAGGGCTGCGGGTCAAAGCGGGTGGCGAAATCAACGATTTCTTCATCATTGAGGGCGAAGCTGCCACAGGAGAAGGTTTCGCCGAGCGGGAGATCATCAAGCATGCGTTTCATGAGATGAATCTATTGTCGATTTGCCCAGACACCAAGTCTCCAGCGATTGACGCGGCCACGCCCGATTTGCGACTTTGCGCGCATGCCCCAATCAAGCGACTCGACCTCTTTTTCGACGCGAGCTGCGTGATGCCGGACGGGGTGTTCTCCACCAGCGCTGAGCCGCATGACGTTCTGCGTCGTGTCTTCGGCTACCCGGCATTCCGAGGCTTGCAGGAAGACGCCATTCGCCACGTCACCGGCGGCGGAGACGCGCTGGTTTTGATGCCCACCGGTGGCGGCAAAAGCCTGTGCTACCAAATCCCGGCTTTGTGTCGCGCTGGCACGGCCGTGGTGGTCTCGCCGTTGATCGCGCTGATGGACGATCAGGTTGCCGCCTTGCGCCAGCTGGGCGTGGCCGCTGCCGCCTTGCATTCTGAAATCGACCCTGCCGAGGCCCGTCAGCTGAGCCGAGCACTCGATGCGGGGGAGTTGGACCTGCTCTATGTCTCGCCCGAACGCCTGCTGCTGCCCGGCACGCTGGAGCGGTTGCAGCGCTTGCAGATCGGGCTGATCGCCATTGATGAGGCGCATTGCGTCAGCCAATGGGGGCATGAGTTCCGCCCGGAATTCCGCGAACTTGCCAGCCTCGCCCAGCATTTCCCCGGCGTGCCGCGCGTGGCCCTCACAGCGACCGCCGATCCGCGCACGCGCGATGACATTCTCCACGCGCTGGGCATGGACGATGCGGCTGTGTTCGCCGCCTCCTTCCATCGCCCCAATTTGCACATCGCCGCTGAGCCGAAAATCGGCGAGACCGCGCAGTTGCAGGCGCTGCTCGCCCGTCATCCGGGTGATACCGGCATCGTCTATTGCGGCAGCCGTGCCAAGACGGAGCGGGTGACGGCAGCGCTCGCAGGCAAGGGCTTCCCGGCATTGGCTTTCCATGCCGGCATCGCGGTGGCCGACAAGCGGGCGGCATTGGCGAAATTCCGCTCCGGCGAGCCGGTGGTGATGGTGGCCACGATCGCATTCGGTATGGGCATCGACCGGCCGGATGTGCGCTTCGTTGTGCATCTCGACATGCCGGACAGCCCGGAATCCTATTACCAGCAGATCGGCCGCGCCGGGCGTGATGGCGAGATATCGGAGACGTTGTTGCTCTATGGCGGCGAGGATATCGCCCGTGCGCGACATTTTCTCAGCCAATCCGCCGCCCCGGAAACCCAGCGCCGCGCGATGCGGCAGCGTCTGGAGGCGATGATCGGGCTGACCGAGGCGGCCACCTGTCGCACCAAGCTGCTGCTCGCCTGTTTCGGCGAGGAATTGGCCGAGGATTGCGGCCATTGCGACAATTGCCGCAACCCGGTGGCGACGTTTGACGGCACGGTTGAGGCGCAGAAGCTGCTCTCGGCGATTTACCGCACCGGCCAGCGTTATGGCGCGCTGCATGTGATCGGCGTGCTGCTCGGCAAGGCAAATGACGCCATGCAGCGTGTTGGGCATGAGAAGCTGTCTGTCTTCGGCATCGGTGCCAGCAAGGCGCAGGTTTTCTGGCGCAGCGTGTTGCGTCAGTTGATCGCGCAGGGGCTGGTGGAAGTCGATATGGGCGAATTCGCCACACTGCGGCTGAACGCCGAGCGCGCCCGCCCCATCCTGCGGGGCGAGGAGACGGTGCAATTGCGGGAGGATACACGGGGCCGATCCGGCGGCGGTGCCGAGAAACAACCTCGCAGCGGCCCGGTGCCCGATCCCACGCTCGATGCCGAATCCCAACGCCTTTACGCGGCTCTACGCGGCTGGCGCGGGGCGGAGGCGCGGGCGCAATCGGTGCCGCCTTACATCATCTTCCACGACACCGTGCTGCGCGAAGTGGCAGTTTCTCGGCCGTCATCGCTCGATGATCTGGGGCAGATCAAGGGCGTGGGTGCCAGCAAGCTCGCCCGGTATGGCCAGGGCGTGCTTGATGTGCTGCGCCAAGCCGCCGCCTGACTACCAGCCGCTCACACGTGGCCAGATCGCCACCACTTCCTCGCTGTTGCCATCGACGACGAAGTAGCGATCATGCGCCGCCGCCATCAGGCAAACATGGTTGGGCAGCACGCGCAATTTGGTGCCAATCGGCGGTTGGAAGCCCGGCAAGGTTGAGTCGAGTGCCACCACGCCGTGTTCTTGATACGCCTTGACGACGATGCTGCGGCCCAGGCTCGCCTGTCCCAGCATATCCACTACCAGCCCGAAGCCGAGATCATTGTCGGTATCCGCCGTGCTGCGGTCTTTCGACAGCGCGATCGAACCGGCATCGACGAGAATTTTGCCTTCTTTCGGCCGCGTGCCGACCACGCTGGTCAGGGCCGAGACCGCGATGTCGCTGCGGCCATGGGTGCCGATTTCCGCTTGGAACAGGTCGCCGAACATATACACGCCGGGGCGGATCTCGGTGATGCCCTCGAAGCTGCGCCCATGCAATGCGGTGGGCGAACTGCCGATGGAGACGATGGTAATCTCATGTCCAGAAGCACGGAGCCGTTCGGCAGCATGCACGGCGGTGGCGCGTTCCATCTCGGCGACTTCCTGCATCGCCTCGTCACTGCGCCTGGCATAGGAATGCCCGGCATGGGTCAGCACGCCGATCAGCGCCGGGCCGAGTTTGGCGGCGATCTCAAGCAGCAATGCGTCTTCCGCCTGCAACCCGCCGCGATGCTCGCCGCAATCGATCTCGATCAACGTGCGTGGTGGGGTGGGATGTTCGGCGATGCGGGTGGCCATCGCCAGATCGTCGGTGATCACTTTGATCTCGGCACCGGCGGCGTTGAGCTTGGCAATCTGATCGAGTTTCTGCGGGGTGATGCCGACGGCATAGATCATGTCCATCGCGCCATGACCGCAGAAATACTCGGCTTCGGCCAAGGTGGAGACCGTGATGCCGCGCGGGCCACTGCCGGGGCCAGCGGCCATGGCGAGCTTGAGGACATCCATCGATTTGGCGGTCTTCATATGCGGCCGCAACGTCACGCCGCCCGCTTCGACGGCGCTGGCCATGCGGGCCAGATTGCGTTGCAACACCTGGCGATCCAGCACCAGACAGGGCGTCGGCAAATCTGACAGGCGCATGAAATTCTCTCTACTTGTCGCGTGGCGCGCAGATTGATCGCCGCTGCTCGTTCCGTCCAGTGGCTAAACCCGCCGCCCGAACATGCGCTCCAACTCGCCTTTGGTCAGACGCAAGAAGGTGGGCCTGCCATGGCTACAGGTGGCGGCACGCGGGGTGGCTTCCATTTGGCGCAGCAAGGCGTCCATTTCCGCCTGATTGAGCCGCCGCCCGGCGCGGATGCTGCCGTGGCAGGCAAGGCGGGCGATCACGGCATCAAGCCTGGTATCAAGTGCGGTGCTTTCACCCTGCTCGGCCAATTCATCGGCCACGTCGCGCAGAAGTGAGGCCGGGGACGGGGTGCCGAGGGCGGCGGGCAGGGCGCGGACGAGCACGGCGCCGGGGCCGAAGCCTTCGATTTCCACCCCGATCTCCGCCAATTCGGCGGCACGTTCCAATAGCACGGCGACGGCGGAATGCGGCAGCTCCACCACCTCCGGCATCAGCAGCGCCTGCGCCCGCACAAGGCCTGCGAGGCGTTGTTCGCGTAGAGCTTCTTGCGTCAAGCGCTCATGAGCGGCGTGCTGATCGACCAGCACCAGCGTGCCATCGGCGGCCACCGCGAGGATGTAAGTGTCCAACACCTGCGCCACCGCCGCCCCCAACGGATGATCCGGCGTAGGTTCGGGCGTGGTCATTGGCGCACGGGCACCGGGCATGTCGGCAAGTGGCAGGCGGGCTTCGGAGAATTGGCCGAATCCGGCGAAGCGCGGGCCGGAGGAATGCGGGCGCGGCGACGGGGTGAACGCCATCGGCGGACGTGGCGCGAAGCCGCTCGCCACAGGTGCGATGCCACCGGCTCCTCCGGCGAGGGCACGCTGCACGGCGGTGATCACCAATCCGCGCACGGCATCGGGTGCCCGGAAGCGCAATTCGGCTTTGGCCGGATGCACGTTCACGTCCACATCCTCGGAGGGCAGCGTGAGGAACAGCGCCAGCACGGCGAATCGGCCCGACATCACGCCATCGCGCGTGCCCACCCGCACCGCCGTTCGCAGCACCGGATCAACCACCGGGCGGCCATTGACCACCAGAATCTGTCCGGCCCCGGTGGCGCGGGCGAGGGAGGGCGGGGCGATGAAGCCTGAGACTGCCATGTCGCCTCGCACTCCCTCAATCGGCAAGGCGCATTCCGGCCCGAGCAGGGCGGCAATGCGGGCGGCGAGGCTTTGGGCGGGCAGGTCGAAAGCGCTGCGACCGTCCAGTTCCAGCGCGAAGGCGACATCTGGGGCGGCGATGGCCAGCCGCCGTATCGCCGTCTCCACCGCATCGCCCTCGGCGCGTGGCGATTTGAGGAATTTGCGGCGGGCCGGGGTGGCGAAAAACAGGTCGCGTAGCTCCACCCGCGTGCCGAACCCGCCCGGTGCCGGACGCACAGCCGACACCGCGCCACCTTCCACCGAAATCAGGAAGGCCGAATCCGCCCCCTGTGGGCGTGAGGTGATGGCAAGCTTGGCCGCCGCTCCGATGCTCGGCAGCGCCTCACCGCGAAAGCCGAGGGTGGAGATGCGCACCAGCGTTTCGTCGGTGAGCTTGGAGGTGGCGTGGCGTTGCACGGCGAGCGCCAATTCGTCCGCATCCATGCCGCAGCCATCGTCGCTGATCTCAACCCGGTCGATGCCGCCGCCGGTGATGGCGACGCGAATGCGGGTGGCACCGGAATCAAGGGCGTTTTCCACCAACTCGCGCGCCGCCGCAGCGGGGCGTTCGATCACTTCACCCGCTGCGATCCGATTGATCGTGGCGTCCGAAAGTAGCCTGATGCGTCCCAATGCTTGATTATTCCTCGTCGCGTAGGGCGCGGAAGCGGGCGATCAGCGCGTTGGTCGAGCCGTCATGCGTGCCCGCCGCAGCCCCCGGTGCCAAGTCTGGCAGCAGGCCGCTCGCCAATGCCTTGCCGAGTTCCACGCCCCATTGATCGAAGGAATTCACCCCCCACAGCCAGCCCTGCACCGCCACTTTGTGCTCATAGAGCGCAATCAGGCGGCCGAGACTGAAGGCGTCGAGTTGCGATTGCAGGATCGTCACGCTGGGCCGATTGCCGGGGAACACCCGATGTGGCGCGATTTCAGCGATGTCGGCCTCACTCGCCCCGGCCTCGCGCATCTCCGACTGCACCTCGGCCAACGACCGCCCGCGCAGCAGCGCCTCGGCCTGGGCGAAGGCGTGCGCGGCGAGGATGCGGTGGGCTTCGGGGCGGTCGTGATCAGGGTTGGCGGCGAGGATGAAATCCACCGGGATCGCCTGCGTGCCCTGATGGACCAACTGCATGAAGCTATGCTGCGCATTGGTGCCGGGTTCGCCGAACAGCACGGGGCAAGTGGCGGTGTGCACCGGGCGGCCATCAAGGCCCACCGACTTGCCGTTGCTCTCCATCTCCAGTTGTTGGAGGAAAGCTGGGAAACGGCGCAGGCGGTCGTCATAGGCGAGCACGCAATGGGTGCGGCTGCCCATCGCGTTCACATTCCAGATGCCCACCAAGGCCAGCAACACCGGCAGATTTTCGGCGAATGGGGCTGAGCGGAAATGCGCGTCCATATCCGCTGCACCATCGAGCAGTGCTTGGAACTTCTCCCAACCGGCCGCCAGCGCGATCGACAATCCAATCGGCGACCACAGCGAAAATCGTCCGCCCACCCAATCGCGGAAGCCAAACATCCGTTCTGGCGAGATGCCGAAGGCGGTGACGGCGCGGGCGTTGGTGGACAGGGCCACGAAATGCGCGCCCACCGCGTCCTCACCCAGCGCGCCCGTCACCCATGCCCGCGCCGCGTGGGCGTTGGTCATCGTCTCTTGCGTGGTGAAGGTCTTGGAGGCGATCAAAATCAGCGTCTTGGCCGGATCCAGCCCGCGCGTGGCAACGGCCAGGCTGGTCGCATCGACATTGGAGACAAAGCGCGTCTCCAGCACCGGCCCGCGCGCGCGTGTCAGCGCTTCGGTGGCCATCAGCGGGCCGAGATCGGAGCCGCCGATGCCGATATTGATCACATGGGTGAACCGCTCGCCGGAGGCACCAAGCAATTCGCCTTCATGCACCTGGCGGACGAAGGCCTGCATCTGCAGCAATTCGGTGGCGGCGATTTGCGAGGCGTTTTCCCGCCCGCTTGGCAAATTCGCCCAGAATCCACCCTGTGCGCCATTGCGCAACGCCATGTGCATTGCCGCGCGACGTTCGGTGGTATTGACCATCTCGCCCTCGAACAGCCGGTCACGAAACAGGTTGAGCGTAGCCACGCGGGCAAGGCCGAGCAGGGCGGCGAGGGCTTCTGCGTCTATGGAGGTCTTGGAGAAATCAATGGTCAGATCGTCCAGCGACGCTGAGAAGCGGCCAGCGCGATTGGGGTCGGACGCAAACAGGGCGCGGATGTCCCGGGCGGCCGGGCGCGCGGCCAAGGCCGCCAGCCGGTCCCAGGAAGCCGTCAGATGCGTGCGCTGTAGCTTGGCTGAGTCTTGTGGCATGGACCAACTCCGACGGGCAGGCCGGGCGGTCATTCTCCGCGCGGTCGCTTAAGAAGTAGCGCGTGCCACTGATTCACCCAAGGGCCGCGTGCACCCTGAGTCTACACATGGTTGCGATCAAGCAAGCAAGACCGGTCTGGAAAATCAGAAGAAGTTCCACCAGCTTTTGCTGGGCGCTGCGGGGGCATTGGCGGGTGCGCTGGCCGGGGCCGCTGTCTGGTTTGGCGTGTCGGACGAGCCGTCAATCCGGCGCTGCAGCCAGTTCGGCTTGGATTTTGGCTGTTCGACCGGCGTATTGCCCTCGGTGATCGGGCGGCCGAGGGCGGCGTTCTGTTCCAGACGCTGCGCTTCGCGCGACGCGTCTACGACCACGCCGGGAGTCGGCGTGTCCTTCCAGAACATAATCCGGTCACGAAAGCTGCGCTTGGTGGCGTCGTCGGTAGCCTGACGGTTGACCTCGTTGCGTACGTCCGGATCGGCGTCCTGCTTGGCGGCCCCGAGTAGGGCGGCCTCGCCTTGGGTTGGCGTGGTCGGCGCGTTGGTGCCCACCGATTGCGGAGCCAGCGTCAACTGAGCGGCATCGCGCGTGGTGCGTTCTTGCGGACGGGCAACACCGGGCGTCGGAGCGGGGAGTGTGCTGAAATTCGACGGCATCGACAGCGGTGCGCGCGTGGTGACCACGAATTCATCCGGTGCGTCGCGCACCAGCCCGAGGTTGCGGGCAAACTCGTCACCCGCGCCCGAGCAGGCAGTGAGCGACACCAGGGTCGCAACGAGCACCAGCGGTGCGACAATCTGCCGGGAAGGGCGAAGATGATGGGTCATGAACGCTCCTTAGCGCCGCCTGCAGGGGGCTGCAAGCGCGGCTGTTTCAGGCTGTCGAGCAGCAGCAAACCAACGCCACCCACAATGGCGGCATCGGCGACGTTGAAAACATACCACGAATAGCCGAACGCGTGGGCGTGCAGAAAATCCACCACCGCGCCGAAGCGCAACCGGTCGATCACATTGCCGATCGCGCCACCTGCAATTCCGCCCAATGCGACGGCAACCATCGCTGAATCCGTGCGCATCAGCCACAAATAGAGCGCGATCACCACGGCCACCGCGATCCCGGCGAGCACGATCGGGCCGACACTGCCAAGCCCGTTGAGCAGGCCGAAGGTGACGCCGTGATTCCACACCATGGTGAAATTCAGCAGCGGCATCACCGCAATCGAGCCGACATCCTCCAAATGGAGGCCGTAAAGCACCCAAGCCTTGCTGGCCTGATCGGCGGCCAGAACCAGCACCGCCAGAATCAGACCCAGCTTTTTCATGCCACCACTGCTTCGCAACGACGGCACAGGCCCGGATGGGCTGCCGATTGGCCGACTTCCGGTAGGATGCGCCAGCAACGGTCGCACTTGGTGCCGTCAGCCTTAAACGCCGTCGCCTCGGCGGCTTCGACGAAGCTGGAGACGATGGACAATTCGGCCCAGTCGTCACCCGGCATCAATTCGAGATGCGCCAGCGTAATGGCCACGCCCGCTTCGAGCGAGGATTTCACCTCTTTCTGCTGGCGCATCACCTCGATGGAGCCGGTCAGGCCACGGCGCAATTCGCGAATCTTGTCCCATTTCGCGCCGAGTTCGGCATTCGCCCACGCCGCCGGAATCACCGGCAGAGTTTCTAGATGCACGCAGGCTTCCTCGCCGAAGCGCGATGTCCACGCCTCGTCGGCGGTGAACACCAGCACCGGGGCAAACCAGGTGCACAGGCTGCGATGCAGATGATCCAGCACCGTCCGCGCCGCCCGCCTGCGCAGGCTGTCCGCCCCGTCGCAATAAATCGCGTCCTTGCGCACGTCGAAATAGAACGCCGAGAGGTCGTTGCCGCAAAACACGTGCAGGGCCGGGATCACGCCGGTCCAGTCATAGCTTTCCACCGCCGCGCGATACTGCGTGTCGAGTTCCGATAGGCGGTGCAGCATGTAGCGTTCCAGCTCCGGCATCTGCTCCAGCGGCACGCGCTCGGCTTCGGTGAAGCCTGCGAGGCTGCCGAGGATCCAGCGCATCGTGTTGCGGATGCGGCGATAGAGTTCGGCCTGCTGCTTGAGGATTTCCGGACCGATGCGTAGATCGTCCGACGTGTCGGAATTCATCACCCACAGGCGCAGAATATCCGCACCATATTGGTCGGTCACTTCCTGCGGGGCCGTGACGTTGCCGAGCGATTTGCTCATCTTGCGGCCATGCTCATCGAGCACGAAGCCATGCGTCAGGATGGCGTTGAACGGCGCACGGCCGCGTGTGCCGACGGATTCGAGCAGGCTCGAATGGAACCAGCCGCGATGCTGATCGCTGCCTTCCAGATACAGATCAGCCGGCCACGGCAGGCCACGGGCCTCCAGCGTGAAGGCATGGGTGCAGCCGCTTTCGAACCAGACATCGACGATGTCCATCACCTGTTCGAAGTCGTCCGGGTTGCGGTCATTGCCCAGGAAGCGTGATGGCGGGGACGAATACCAAGCATCAGCCCCTTCGGTGGTGAACACGTCGACAATCCGGTCGATCACCGCCTGATCGCGCAACGGCTGGCCGGTTTTCTTCTCGACGAACACCGCAATCGGCACGCCCCAGGCGCGCTGACGGCTGATGCACCAATCCGGGCGCGAGGCGATCATCGCGCCGATGCGGTTGCGGCCTTGGTCCGGCACGAAATGCGTCGCCGCAATCGCGTCCAGCGCCTTCTGGCGGATGTGCTGCTCGCCATCCATGCGGATGAACCATTGCGGCGTGGCGCGGTAGATCAGCGGGGCCTTCGAGCGCCAGGAATGCGGGTAAGAATGCAGCAGCTTGCCGCGTGCCAGCAACGCGCCGTTCTCCAACAGCGCCGCACACACCGGATCAGCCGCCTTGTAGACATGCACGCCCTCAAAACCCGGCGCGAAATGCGTCAGCTTGCCGTCATCGGCCACCGTCTCCGGCACGTCCAGCCCATGCGCACGGCCAAGCGCGAAATCGTCCTCGCCATGGCTGGGGGCGATGTGGACAAGGCCGCTGCCCTGTTCGGTGGTGACGAAATCGGCTCCCAGCAGCGGCACTTCATGCTCATAGCCACGGCCACGCAGCGGATGCGCGCAGATTGTGCCCGCAAGCTCGCTGCCTTTGACCACGTGGAGGATGTGGTGCGTCTCGATCTTCGTGGTCTTGCAGAATTCCGGCAGCAGCGGGAGAGCGACCAGCAGCTTGGAATGCGGCGCGACCAGCGAGCCCTCGGCGACGGAATCGACATGCACGATGGCGTATTCGATCTCCGGCCCATAGGCCACGGCACGGTTGGCCGGCATCGTCCACGGCGTGGTGGTCCAGATCACCACGCGACCGCCTTCCAGCTGCGGCACAAGGGTGCGCAGAACCGGGAAGCCGACCATGATCGTGGTGGAGGTGTGATCGTGATATTCGATCTCCGCCTCGGCCAATGCGGTTTTTTCCACCGGCGACCACATCACCGGGCGCAGGCCGCGATACAGCTCGCCATTCATCAGGAATTTGCCGATTTCCCCGGCAATGGCGGCCTCGGACGGGAAATCCATTGTGGCGTAACGGTCCGCCCAATCGCCTTCGACACCCAAGCGACGGAATTCGTCGGCCTGGATGCGCACCCATTCGGCGGCATAGGCGCGGCATTCGGCGCGGAATTGCAGGACAGGCACCTGATCCTTGTCGCGGCCATCCTTGCGGTATTGCTCTTCGATCCGCCATTCAATCGGCAGGCCGTGGCAGTCCCAACCCGGGATGTAATGCGCGTCCTGGCCGCTCATCTGGCGCGAGCGGTTGACCACATCCTTGAGGATCTTGTTCAGCGCGTGGCCGATGTGCAGATGCCCGTTGGCGTAGGGAGGGCCATCGTGCAGCATGAACGGCTTAGCGTCCTTGTGCTGCGCGCGCAGCTTTTCCCACAGCCCCAGACGCTGCCAGCGTTCCAGGATCGCCGGCTCTTTCTTGGGCAGGTCGCCGCGCATCGGGAATTCCGTGGCGGGCAGGAAGACGGTGGCGCGATAATCCTGCGCGGGGGCGATGGTTTTGTCGGTCATGACGAGGTTATGCGAACCGGTGCGGGGTGTGGTCAAGCAGAGGTGGCGAGCAGGCGGCGTGCGTCTTCGGCATCGGTGACGATCTGCTGGCGCAATGCATCGAAACTGGCGAATTTCTGCTCGGGGCGCAGGAAGCCGACAAGCGCCACATCGAGCGTCTGGCCGTAGATATTTTCCGCGAAATCAAATAGATGCGCCTCAAGTCGCGCCTCGGTGGTGTCGGCGACGGTCGGGCGTCGGCCCAGATTGGCAACACCGTCGACAATTCTGCCATCCGGCAGTGTGGCGCGCACCGCATAGACGCCCCGCGCGGGTTCCAGATATCCGCCGAGGGCGATGTTCGCCGTAGGAAAGCCGATGGTGCGGCCGCGCTGGTCGCCATGCGCCACTTCGCCCCGGATCGCCCAGGGGCGGCCGAGCAGAATGGCCGCGTGCTCCGGGTAGCCATCCTGCAACGCACGCCGCACGCGGGAGGAGGAAATCGGCCCGGATTCGTCGGTCAGTTGCGGCACGATGGACAGGCCGATGCCAAACGCCTCGGCGCGGGCCTCCAGAAAATGCACGTCGCCGCCGCGCCGGTGGCCAAACGCGAAATCCGCGCCGCACGCCACATGCACCGCGCCGCACGCCTCATGCAGCACGTGGGCGACGAAATCCTCAGCGGTGAGGGCGGCGAAATCGGTGTCAAAATGCACTTCGATCACCTGACGCACGCCCAGACCAGCCAGCAATGCGGCACGTTGGGCGGAGGGAGAGAGGCGGAAAGCGGGGTCTTCCGGGCGGAACAGGCTGCGCGGATGCGGCTCGAAGGTGAGCACGCCGAGGGGGGCATCCGGTCGGGCGGCGTGGGCGGCGTGCAGCAGATGCGCGTGGCCGCGATGCACACCGTCGAAATTGCCCAACGCGAGCACCATGCCGCGCGCTTCGGTGGGAAGGTTTCGCCAATCGGTGTGCAGCATGGACCTCAAACGCCCCTGGTTGGACAAGTTCTTCCTGTCGACCTACACCGCCCGGGCCTACACCGCAAAGAGATGAGGAGGAAGTGATGTCCCAGAAAGCCCGTCAGGCTGCCGATCTGCTGATCGCCGTGCGCGCCAACCCTGCCAATAAAATCGCATCCCTGCCGGAGGCGCTGCGTCCGACCGATCGCGCCGAGGCTTATGCCATTCAACGCCTCGTCTCTGCGACGTTTTCCGGCATTGGCGGCTGGAAAGTGGGTGCCGCCAACCCGACCGCCGAGCCGCAATGCGGTGCGTTGCCAGAGGTCAATGTCGTGGCCTCGCCCGCCAGCTTCGACAGCACGCATCATTCGAATTTCATCGAGGCCGAGGTGTCCTTCACCATTGGCCACGATCTGCCGCCGCGCGCGCTGCCCTATACCCGCGAAGAAGTGATCGCGGCGATGGCCACCGCGCACCCGACCATCGAGTTGGTCGATAGCCGCTTCATCGACGGCGACGCGGTGGATGCATTCAGCGGGTTGGCTGACACGCAATCGCATTTCGCGCTGATCGTCGGGCCGGGCCGGGCGGATTGGCACGGCATTAACTTCGACGCTGAGACTGCCGAGCAATATGTCGATGGTGCGCTCCACATGACGCATCAGGGCAATCCGGGTGGCGACATGGTGCGCCTGGTGCAGTGGCTGGCCAACACCGGCGCGGTGTGGGCCGGTGGTCTGAAGGCGGGTCAGGTTGTCACCTGTGGCTCCTGGACCGGCAAGTCTCCGGTGGGCGCGAAAGTGGATGTGCGCGTGCATTTCCCCTCGCTGGGTGAGGCGCACGCCAGCTGCATTGGCTGAACGGCTTTTCCCCGTCATGGCACCACTCTGCGTGCGATGACGGGGAGCGGCCAACATCACGCAGACATTGCCATTGGCAACTCGCCCGGCGGTGGCTGATCGCGCCCCAGCACGGCGTCCTCATGGCGGATGATGCGGCGGATGAGTTTGAGCGCTTTGTAGCAATCATCTGCCTCCGCTGATTCCAATGCGCGATCCAGAATGTCGCGCGCCAGGGCCGAGGTGGTGCTGAACTTAAAGTCTTCGATCAACGCCCGCGCCTGAACGAGGCCGCCGGGGCGTTCCTCGTCGGTGCCGATATAGGCGGTTTGAAAGGCGAAATAGATCCGCCGCGCCGGCGTGTCAGCCTGATCAGGGCCCATGATTTGTTTGCCGAACAGAAAGCGGGCATGGGCTGCCAATTCGATCCGTGCCTTGCTGCGGAAGCGGATCGGCGCGCCGTTGACGATCATGAAATCGCCCTGGCGCAGTTCCAGAACCAGATGGGTCATAATGCTCTTTCCAACCCTGACGCTCCGTATTGGGCGTCCCGACTTGCAGTGTCTCGCAAACAAATGAAGCAAGAATGAACGCAAAGCGTGGCGTGATCTGGGCGCGCATCGGTGGTCAGGCCGTCGGCAGGTAGGTCACCAGCGACATCGATTCCGCGCTGGCGATCAGCTTGTAGCTGATCTGCAACTGAGTCTGCGCCTGGCTGAGGGCGGTGGCGGTGCTGGCTGCGTCCACGTTCTCGACGTTGGAGATCTGCGTTGTCAGCGCCGTCTGTGTGTCGGTCAGTGCTGTCTGATCGGTGGTGAGATTTTGCTGCGCTGCTCCCACCCCCGCATTTTCGTTGTTGATGGTAGTGACCTCGGATTGCAGATTGCCCAGCGTGTCATTCACCACGCTGCTGAAGCCGGGCGAGAGTGTCATCTGGCTGGAATTCAGCCCGGCAATCGTCGCCAGCGAGCGGATCAGGTCACGCACATAGGAGCCGGTGGTGCTGCTGCCGCTTTGCGTCACATAAGCATCCTGCCCGGCGACGATCCCCACCGGTGTCGTCACCCCCGTGCCGACCGACACCTGTTCCGGCGCGGTGCCGAGGGTGCTGGAGAACGGGGAATTCGTCGTCGCCGCCGACAGGGTGGCAGCGATGGTGGCGGTGCCGTTGGTGGCGGTCAGCCCGCCGACTGCAGTCTGGATCGATTGCACATAGGCGCTGAACTGGCTGTTCGGCAGCGGGGCGTTGCCGCTGTCCTGTCCGGCGAAGATGTATTTGTCGCCCACCTGGGTGTTGAGCAGCGACTGCACCTGGGTGAGTGCCGCACTGGCCTGCGAGGCCAGCGTGTCCACCTCCTGCGAGGTGCCGCTGTTGATACTCAGCAGGCCGGACGCAAAGGTGCTGCCAATTTGTTGCAACTGGTCGAGTACTTGGCTGGTGGTGGAGAGTTGGGTGTTGGCCAGGGTGATATTCTGCGTGTAGGCGCTGACGGCGGCGAGTTGCGGGCGCAGATCGAGGGAAATCTGCGCCGTAGCCCCCATGCCGCCATAGGTCTGCGCCACCAGCCCGGTGCTGGATTGCTGACTGAGTTGCGTAACCCGGCTTTGCACACCTTGGCTGTCGCCGGTCAGCAAGCCGAGCAGGCCGGAGGGCATGGCGGCAGCGTTGGGGGAGGAGATGATGGTCATGTGGGCTCCTGCCTTTCCAAATTACGGCACCGCCGTCAGCAACGCGTTCCACATAGACTGAGCTGCGCCGATGATCCGGGCGTTCGCCCCATAGGCATTCTGCAACGCCACCATTTTCGACAGCTCGGCGTCTGTGCTCACCCCGGATGAGGCGGTGAATTGTGTGGTCAGCGTGCTTTGCACTGCGGTCTCGGCGGTTAATTGCGTGGCAGTGCCCGACACGTCCGCCGATTGCGCGGAGACCAGAACGGCGGCAAATCCCGCCAATGTCGAGGGTGGCGAATAGGGCGCGTTGAGGTTGCCCAGCACGCCCAGCCCCGACACATTCGGCGCTGTTTGCGCCACACCTGATTGCGCCTGATTGCCAAGTGCATAGGTCAACACCCGGCTGATCAATGTCTCGAACCCCGCAGGGCCGCCGGATGGATTGGGGGTGAAGGCGCTCGCCCCGCTGGTGCTGCCGACCACTGTCACATTGCCGTCGCGCACCAAGCCGGGGTTGGCGGTCACGGATGGATCAACCGCGATGGTGGCGGCATAACCGACATAGCTGGTCTGGGCGGGCGGCGGTGTGAGGCTCGATGTGCCGCCAGCGGGCGGTGTGAAAAGTTGCAGGCCCTGGGCGGAAAAGCGCGATTGCAGCGTGTTGGCGAACTCGTCCAACTGCGCCTGATAGCCGGGCAAGGTTTTGTCGCGCAGCGTCAGATTCGCGCCGATACTGCCGCCGACGAACTGGCCCGTGACATCGGCACCGTTGAGCGTGATGCCGCCGATGCCCTGGCCGGGATAGGCGGTCTGCGCGTTGATCGCCGAACTGGCCATGCTGAATTGCGGCGCGGGCTGCGTCATCGGGATCGCAAGCCCGGAGCCCACTGCTGCGATCAATCCGCCATTGGGTTGGGCGATGAAATTGATGCTGGTCAGGTTGCTGGCATCAGACATCACCGCACTGCGCTGATTTTCCAGTGCCGCCGTGCTTTGTCCCCCCGATT
>Ga0302202_10003233_pt1 | contig 18039 bp, 18 predicted proteins | sample II_Bog_N3_3_FD_194579 | JGI IMG/M metagenome (GOLD analysis project Ga0302202, IMG submission 194579) | Peat permafrost microbial communities from Stordalen Mire near Abisko, Sweden - II_Bog_N3_3 | ecosystem: Environmental > Terrestrial > Soil > Wetlands > Peat | place: Sweden: Abisko...
TCCGAACGACGGCTTCTTGCCGCAGACCTCGCACACCGCTGCCATGACACTCCGACTTCCTCTAAGAACCTCTGGGTAAGTCGCAAAGGTTAGCATCCTGCCCATGGTCGCCCTCGACGCCTTGGATTGTGCCGCGCTCTGCCGGGTGATCGCCACGTTCCGGGACGGCCTCCGCAGCCACCAGCAGCTGATCAACCGCCTCAACGTCTACCCGGTGCCGGACGGGGACACGGGCACCAACATGGCCCTCACGCTGGAATCGGTGGCCACGGAGCTCGATGCGCTGGAGTCACCCGACCTCGACGGTGCCTGCCGCGCGATCGCCCACGGTTCGCTCATGGGGGCCCGGGGCAACTCCGGCGTCATCCTCAGCCAGCTCCTCCGCGGGCTGACCGACGGGCTCAACGCCTCCGGGGGCCTGGCGGGTCCCGCCGACCTGGCCGGAGCGCTGGTCACCGCCGACCGCCTGGCCCGCGAGGCCGTCCAGCGGCCGGTCGAGGGCACCATCCTGACCGTGGCCCGGGGTGCAGCCGACGGCGCCACGGACGCCGCCGGGACCGGTGGGTCGCTGCTCGCGGTGGCCGAGGCGGCCCGGGTCGGCGCGGCCGACGCCCTCGCCCGGACACCGGCGCTCCTCCCCGTGCTGGAACAGGCCGGAGTGGTCGACGCCGGAGGTACCGGCTACCTCCTCCTCTTCGACGCGCTCCTCACCGTCCTCGACGACCGACCGATGCCCGAGCCCCCCGAACTCCCCGAGGTGGCCACCGGGGGCGGCGCCGGCGCGGCCGGGCACTCCGTCGACGACGATGCCTACGCCACGTTGGCCGGCCTCCGCTACGAGGTCATGTACCTCCTCGAGGCACCCGACGAGACGATCCCCGCGTTCAAGGAGGTCTGGGCCGGTCTGGGCGACTCGATCGTGGTGGTCGGGGGAGACGGGATCTGGAACTGTCACATCCACACCGACGAGGTCGGCCCCGCCATCGAGGCGAGCCTGGACGCCGGCCGGCCCCGATCGATCCGCGTCACCGACCTGTTGGAGGAGGTCGAGGAGGAGCGCTGGGTACGCGAGGGCGCGGGTGACCTCGACTCGGGTCCGTCGGAGGCCCCGCTCGGACCGACCCCGGTGACCAGCGTGGTGGCCGTGGCCAGCGGTGACGGCATCGGCCGCATCTTCCGATCCCTCGGCGTCCAACGGCTGATCGCCGGCGGCCAGTCGATGAATCCGTCGATCGCCGAGCTGGTGGAGGCGGTCGACGCCCTGGCGTCCGAGGACGTCATCGTCCTCCCCAACAACGGCAACATCCGACCGGTGGCCAACCGGGTCGACGAGTTGAGCATCAAGCACGTCTGGGTGGTCCCCACCGAGACCATCGCGGAGGGGTTCGCCGCACTGCTGGCCTACGACCCCGAGGCCGGGGGGGCGGCGAACGCCGCCGCCATGGAGTCGACGGCCCGCAAGGTCGTGCCGGGCGAGGTGACCCGGGCCGTCCGCGACTCGGAGACCTCCGCCGGTTCGGTGCGGACGGGCGACTGGCTCGGACTGTCCCGCGACGGCATCGAGGTGGTGGGCGACACGCTGTCGGACGCCGCCTGCCGGCTGCTCGAGCTCCTGGTGGGCGAGGACCACGATCTCGTGACGATCATCGAGGGCGAGGGCTCGGGAGCCGCCGACACGCGCCGCATCACCGAATGGCTGAAGGAGTCCCGCCCGTTGGTCGAGACCGAGGTCCACCACGGCGGCCAGCCCCTCTACCCGTACCTGTTCTCCATCGAGTGAGTCGCTCCGTCACGTGAACCGTCCGGCACCGACGCCCGCCACCGGGTCCACGGTCCCGGGACGTCGGCTGCAGCAGCTCGCCGAGTTGCCGGTGACGGTCCTGCGGGGGGTGGGGGAGAACGTGGCCGAGGATCTGGCCGAGCTCGGGGTGACGACCGTCTTCGACCTCGTCACCCACTACCCGCGGCGGTACATCGACGGCACCCGGATGTTGACCGTCGACCGGCTCACCGAGGGGGAGAAGGCGACCGTGCTCGCCACCGTCCGCCGGGTCTCCGCCCCTCCGGCCCGCGCGGGCGCCAGGGGTCGGGGCCGGCGGCCGCCGTCCCGGGTGGAACTCGAGGTGGCCGACGCCAGCGGGAAGCTGAAGGTCACCTTCTTCAACCAGGCCTGGCGGGCCCGGCAGCTCCCGGTCGGCACACTGACCCTGTTCTTCGGTCCCGTCTCGTCCTTCCGGGGCGCGATGCAGATGGTGAACCCGACGGTCGAGGTCCTGCGCGGAGCCGACGAGTCGCCGACGACGGACGACGGTCCTGCGACGGGACGCATCTATCCGGTGTACCCCCTGAGCGAGAAGGCCTCGTTGACGTCGGCCAGGATCGGCCGACTCGTCCAGGAGGCACTCGACCGGGCCGGGACGTTCGCCGACCCGCTCGACCCGACCGACCGTGACCGCTTCGGTCTGGTCGACCGCACGGTGGCATTCACCGGCATCCATCGACCGGTGGTCGAGGCCGACGAGGAGCCGGCCCGTCGGCGACTGGCCTTCGACGAACTCCTGCGACTGCAGCTGGCCCTGGTGCTCCGTCGCCAGCGCCTCCACGAGGACGCCCGGGGCATCGTCCATCCGCTGACCCGGGCCGACGGGCCCACGCTCGTCGAACAGTTCGTGGACCGCCTCCCGTTCCCCCTCACCGGGGCCCAGGCCCGGGCCGTGGCCGACCTCTCCGGCGACCTGGCCGGCGCCCTGCCCATGCACCGGCTGCTCCAGGGGGACGTGGGCTCCGGCAAGACGGTCGTGGCCGTGGCGGCGCTGCTCATCGGTGTGGAGGGAGGCCACCAGGGCGCCCTCATGGCTCCCACCGAGGTTCTGGCCGAACAGCACGCCGCCGAGGTGCGCCGCCTCGTCGACGGCCTGGTGGTGTCCGACCCGTCGACGCTCACCGGCGACCGACCACTGCGGGTGGAGCTGTTGACCAGCCGCACCGGGGCCACCGACCGCGCCGCCATCCACGAGGGCCTGGCCGCGGGCGCGGTGGATCTGGTGGTCGGGACCCACGCGCTGCTGACCGACCGGGTGGTCTTCGCCTCCCTCGGTGTGGTGGTGATCGACGAACAGCACCGGTTCGGGGTCGAACAGCGGGCCGCGCTGCGCGCCAAGGGTCGCGGCGCCGACGACCAGGGGCGTGACCCCGACCTGCTGGTCATGACGGCGACCCCGATCCCGCGGACGGCGGCCATGGTCGTCTTCGGCGACCTGGACATGACGGTGATCGACGAGATGCCTCCGGGTCGCCAGCCCGTGGCCACCTCGTGGCTGCGCACGCCCCTCGAGGCGGAGCAGGCGTGGTCCCGCGTGCGGGAGCAGGTGGGGTCGGGGCACCGGGCCTTCGTGGTCTGTCCGCTGGTCGAGGGCTCCGACAAGGTCGAGGCGGCGTCGGCGACCGCCGAGGCGGAACGGCTCGCTGAACACGAACTGGCCGGCCTCCGGGTCGGACTCCTCCACGGGCAGATGAAACCGGCTGACAAGGAGCAGGCCATGGAGGCCTTCCGGGCCGGGGATCTCGACGTGCTGGTGTCGACCACGGTCATCGAGGTGGGTGTCGACATCGCCGATGCCTCGGTGATGGTGATCGAGGACGCCGACCGGTTCGGCATCGCCCAGCTCCATCAGCTGCGTGGCCGTGTGGGCCGCAGCGGCGAGCCGGCCTGGTGCTTCCTCCTGTCCGAGGCCGGTTCACCGGAGGCGACGGCCCGACTCGAAGCCATGGAGGCGAGCACCGACGGATTCGTACTCGCCGACGTCGACCTCGAACTGCGGGGTGAGGGGACGATCCTGGGGGCCCGTCAGAAGGGCCGTTCGGACCTGAAGCTGGCCCGCCTCCTCTCCGATCGTGACCTGGTCGTCGAGGCGCGGAGCCTGGCCGTCGAACTGGTCGCCGCCGACCCGGACCTCGACGACCACCGGCTGCTCGTCGACGAGCTGCGCCTGTTCGTGGACGAGGACGAGGCCGAGTTCCTGTTCAAGAGCTGACGGTCACCGGCGGCCACGATGCCGTGCGGTACGGTCAGCGCGGTGGTCCCTGACGACTTCACCACCTTCTTCGCCACCACGGCGGCCGTGGCCGGTGCGCTGATCGGCCTGCTGTTCGTGGCCGTCTCCGTGCAGCCGGACCTCGAGGACGCCGCCCACCGGGTCCAGACCGATGTGCGGGCCGGCATCGCCTTCTCGGCGCTCATCAACGCCCTGGTGCTGTCGCTGTTCGCCCTGGTCCCGAAGATCGACCTCGGCACGACGGCGCTCGTCCTCGGGCTGGTCAGCCTGTCGTCGTGCGTCGCCCTGGCCATCTTCCTTCAGCGCGAGGGTACGCCGGGCCGGGCCCGCCAGCGCCAGATGCGGCGCCTCGGCGTGCAGGGGCTCCTCTTCGTCTACCAGTGCGTGGTCGGGGTGCAACTCATGGGCGACACCCACGACGCGAACGACGTGACCACGCTGGCCGTGGTCACCATCGTCCTCTTCATCGTCGGGATCGCCCGGGCCTGGCAGCTGATCGGCGTCCGGGACAACGGCCTGCTGTCCGAGATCGGCGAGACACTCCGGGCGCGATCCCAGGGGAGTGACGATCCGCCTGCCCCCGGTCCGGCCGGGTCCGGAGCCTGACGCCGGACCGGAGCCCTGCTGGCGCCGGACCCCGGACCCCGGACCCCGGACCAGGGCCCCAGCCCCGGGCTGCCACCGGTCACCACCCGCACGGGAACGTGACCTTCGGCCCTGTTGCGTAGTGCCCGTCGAGCCGATGGGAGGGCATACACAACAGGAAAGTCAGGTGAGCCCCGTGCTCCAGACCAGGAACTCCAAGATCGCCGTCGCCGTGGTGGTGGCGCTCGCCATCGGCGGTGGGGCCTACGCGTTCACGGCGTCGAACACCGTGCCGACCTCCACGGCCGGAGCGGGATCGGGTGCGGTCAGTGGTTACACCGTGACCAATCTCCACTACGCACTCGATGCCACCACCCCGACGAACATCGACTCGTTGACGTTCACCATCTCACCGGTGGTCCCGAGCACCGGCACCGGCAAGGTGGTCATCTCGGCCGCGCTCAGCACCGGTGGCCCCACGACCTACACCTGCTCGACGGACACGACGGGCGCCTACGTGACGTGTGCCACCACCAGCCCCCAACTGCTGGCGGCGCTGCTGACCGGCGTGACGGTCGTGGCCGCCCAGTAGCGGCACGTAGCGGAGCCGGGACGGGACGATGAGGTCGCTGTGCGCCCTCTCGGACGTCCGTCCCGGCCGCTCGGCCCGCTGGCCAAGGAGTGCAGATGCGCACCGGAATCCGACACAGCGCCGCACTGCTGGCGCCCGTGGTCATCGTGGTGGCCGTGTGGCTGTGGATCGCTCCGGCCAGTCTCGGCGGGTCCTGCACCTACACGGTGACCTCGGGGATCAGCATGCAGCCCATGATCCACAAGGGCGACCTGGCGCTGGTCCGGGCCCAGGCGAACTACCACGTCGGCGAGGTCGTGCTCTATGACAACCAGCTGCTCCGCGAACCGGTCCTGCACCGCATCGTCCTCATCCAGAACGGCGACTACTACTTCCGGGGCGACAACAACGACTTCGTCGACCCCGGGTACGCCACCCGGTCGGAGCTCGTCGGCAAGCTGTGGATCCACGTGGCCGGGGCCGGGACCGTGCTGGCCTGGCTCGGTGCGCCCGCGCACGCCGCGCTGCTCGCCGGCGGTACCGCCGCCGGGATCGTGCTCATCGGCGGAACGCAGACCCGCCGCCGCCGTCGGGACCACACGTGGATGATGCAGTCGGAAGCGACCAGGAGCGAGGACGGGTGATGGCAGAAGACACGACGGATCACGGACAGGGCACACCCGACCCGTCCGGTGGCGCCTCCGGGCCGCCTCTCCCCGTGCCGTCGGCCGACGACCGGAGGTCGGGCCGTCCGGGCCCCGCGCCCCAGCACGAGCGCCGGTCCGGCATCGAGTTGACACCGGGCCAGTTGGCCCGGCGGCGGGTGCCGCACTTCGGTGAGGGACCGGTCCTGTCGATGATCGCCATCTCGGTGTGCGCCCTGGTGGCGTTGGCGTTCCTCGGCATCGGCTTCAGCCGCCCGGCTACCCGCTTGGTGCCGCTCGTCGGCGCCTACCAGCAGGCCGGCACGTTCTCCTACTCGGCGCCGGTGATCGCCGCCACCGCGGTGTACCCGTCCGGTGTGGTGACCACCGGCCAACCCATCTACCCGAGCCTGGTGAAGACGGTGGCGATGACCTACCACTACGCCTTCACCTCACCCCTGCCCCACGACGTGCACGGGACCATCGAGTTCAAGGCGCTCCTGTTGTCCCAGACCGACACCTGGCAGGACGTCTCGACGATCCATCCGCTGACCTCGTTCCGCGGGGACGACGTGACCGTCACGAGCCAACTCGACCTGACCGACCTGTACAGCTTCATTACGAAGGTGTCCCAGCAGGCCGACGTGGCCTCCACCACCTACTCGGCGGACCTCCAGCCCGTGGTCCACCTCGTGGGCGTGGTCGGTGGACGGCGGATCGACTCGACGTTCGAGCCCGTCCTCCCGTTCGCCGTCACCCAGAACGCCATCACCCTGTCGGTGGCGGCGGCCGTGGCGCCGCCGGGGGCCACCTACTCGGTCCCGACGGCCTCGGCCGAACGGGCGTCCACGCTCCACCCCGTCCAGGTGGGAAGCATCCCCCATCCGGTCCCCAACGTGGCCACGGTGGCGAAGTTCACCATCCGGGTGTCCGCCGCCCGCCTCTTCGGCATCGTCTTCGCCGTCCTCACCGTCGGCCTGCTGGGTCTCGACGAGACCTTCCGCCGCCGCGCCACCCGCCGGACCGACGAGGAGATCCTGGCCGCCAAGATGCACGTGCTCGTGGTCCCGGTCACGTCGCTCGGCGAACAGCGGCCCCGATCGCCGATCGACGTCGACCGCTTCGCCTACCTGGCCCGACTGGCCCAGTTCCTCGAGCGCCCCATCCTCTACCAGCTGGCCGGCGGACAACGGACCTACGCGGTCGACGACGAGTTGCGTCAGTACCGCTACCGACCGGTCGAGGACGTGTCGACCGGCGGAGGGACGGGCGACGATGCCATCCCTCGTGGCGAACGGCGCGGCGGGCCCCGGGCGTCCGACCCCCGTGCAGGGGGTCAGCGGCACCGTCCGACATGGCAGTCGGTGGTGGGCCGGGGGGCGGCCGCCGTGGGGATCACCGCCGTCGTCGTCACCCTGGCCACCAGCTTCACCGCCAGTACGAACGTCCCGGTCTCCTCGGTCGGCACCTCGGTGCAGCTCCGGCTGCTGTCACAGCTCGCCCCCGCCGGGTGCAGCGGACTCAGCCTGACCCGCCTGGCCTCCGGGTCGGGCACCTTCACCAACAGTGTCGCCAACACGCTGCTGCTGGGCAGCTCCGGCGCCAACACGATCACCGACACCGGGGGGAACTCGTGCATCGTCGGTGGCGGGGGGTCCGACACCGTGGTCGGAGCCACGGGCGACATCTGCATCACGGGCCCCTCGCTGAACGTGGCCGCCGCCTGCCCGCTGCCGGTCGTCTCCAACGGCGTCGGCGTGACGCCGACCGCCGACAACTACAACAACTACGGCGGCCAGGAGCGCCTGGCCTTCACCAACCCGAACTCCATCACGGCGATGACCATCACCATCAAGGTGGCCCTGACCGGAGGAGTCACCTTCGCCGCCCAGGCCAACAGCTTCCCGGGATTCACCGTCAACCAGAGTTCGAACGTCACCGGCGGAGCGCTCGTCTTCTCGTTCGTGCTCGCCTCGGGCCAGTCGATCCCCGCCAACTACCCGCTCGGCGTCGTCTACGCCCAGTACAACGGGACCGGTGCGACCCATCCGACCTCGGGCGACACGTGGACCGTCACCACCACCTCGGGCGGCAAGACCTCGACCCTCAGCGGCACGTTCTGACGGCCCGGGTGGCGTCGGCGTCCCGGGGCGCGCCGGTAGGGTGGACCGATGCGCGTGATCGGGGGTGAGTACCGGGGCCGGCGCCTCAACGCCCCCGTGGGGGACCACGTCCGCCCCACGTCGGACCGGGTCCGTGAGGCCATCTACGACATCCTGTTCAGCCTCGGCGGGGTGGAGGGACTGCAGGTGGCCGACCTCTTCGCCGGCACCGGTGCCGTCGGCATCGAGGCGCTGTCGCGCGGGGCGGCCTCGGTCACCTTCGTCGACCGGGACCCGCGCTCGATCGAGGCGGTGCGGGCCAACCTGGAGTCGTCGGGACTGGGCCGGGCCGAATCCGACGGCGACGCCACGGTGATCCGGGCCGACGTCGACACCTGGGTGGCACAGACCGCCTCGCGTTTCGACCTCGTGCTGTGTGATCCGCCCTACGACTACCAGGGATGGGAGGCCCTCATTCCGAGGCTGCCGACCGACCTCGCGGTCCTCGAATCCGGCGCGGAACTCCCCGTCGCCGAGGGGTGGGAGATACTCAGATCCCGCCGCTATGGGGGTACGATCGTCACGGTCACCCGTCCGGAACCGGTGGCCCAGAAAGGCGTCTCGTGAGGATTGCGCTCATCCCGGGGTCGTTCGACCCCGTCCACAACGGGCATCTCGAGGTCATCGAGCGCGCCTCGCGGCTGTTCGACGAGGTGGTCGTCGCCGCCCTGCGGAATCCGCAGAAGAGCGAGGCCCTCTTCGACGACGACGAACGCCGGGACATGTTGGAAGAGGCCGTCACCCACCTGGCCAACGTGCGCATCGTGTCGATGTCGACCCTGGTGGTCAACGTGGCCCACGAGGTCGGCGCCAGTGCCATCGTGAAGGGCCTCCGGGCGGTGTCCGACTTCGAGAACGAGCTCCAGATGGCCCAGATGAACAAGCAGCTGTCCGGGGTCGAGACCCTGTTCATCCCCACCAGTTCGGCCCACTCGTTCATCGCCTCGCGCCTGCTGCGCGAGGTCGCCCGGTTCGGGGGTGACGTCACCTCCTTCGTGCCGAAGTCCGTGGCCCAGCGCCTGGAGGAGAAGTTCGCCGATGAGTGATCTCTTCGACGACCTCGACCAGGAGGTGGCCGACGGCGAGCAGGCCGATGCCGAGGCCTACATCCGCAGCGCCCTGGACGTCGTGCTCAACGCCAAGCCGATGCCGCTGTCGTCCTCGGTGCGCATCGAGCGCGACGAGCTCGTCGAGCTGCTGGAGGGTGCCCTGGCCCGCATCCCCGAGGAGATCAAGCAGGCCCGGTGGATGCTGAAGGAGCGCGAGGACTTCCTCGCCGAGACCGAGCGCAAGGCCGCCGGGATCATGGAGGAGGCCCGGGTGCAGACCGAGCGCATGGTGCAGCGGACCGAAGTGGTGCGCCAGGCCAACCACGTCGCCCAACGGATCCTGGACGACGCCAACGAGGACGCCAGGCGGCTCCGTCACGAGGCCGAGGACTACGCCGACAAGAAGCTCGCGAGCTTCGAGATCGTGCTCGACCGGACGATGAAGACCGTGCAGGCCGGTCGGGAGAAGCTCCAGGTCAGTCCCATCCCCGCCGTCGAGATCGGCGATCAGGGCGACACGTCCCTCGCCACGGCCGGGACGGGGTCCGGTGTCGACGAGCCGGAGGGCTTCTTCGACCAGGACCTCGCCTGAGCCGGGCCGTGCCACACGCCGACCAGGCGCCGGGCCGTCCGGTCGACCGCCGTCCCTTCCAGGTCCAGGTGGCCGCCCTGCGCAAGCAGAACGGCGCCACCCGGGACGAACACCGTGAGGCCCCCATCGACGACCTGGGCGCCGTCTCGGTGGTCGTGCCCGAGGGTTCCCCGGTGGTCCTCGACCTGACGCTCGCCTCCTACCCGGGCGGGATCATGGCCACGGGCACCGTCTCGGCCCCCTGGCGGGGGGAGTGCCGGCGCTGCGGGGGGCCTGTCGAGGGCACCGTGGTGGCCGAGGTGCGCGAGCGCTACGCCCCGGTCGGCGGGTCCGACCGTGACGAGGAGGCCTACCCGCTGTCGGGCGACGAGCTCGACCTCGAGCCGTTGGCCCGTGACGCCGTGCTGCTCGAACTGCCGCTCGCCCCGCTGTGCGCCGAGGACTGCCTGGGTCTGTGTCCGACGTGCGGGGCCAATCGGAACACGGATCCGTGCGACTGCGCCCCTCCGGGCGACCCCCGCTGGTCGGCCCTTGACGCCCTGCGTGACGGAGGGCCGTCGATCTGACCTAGGATGTCCTCCTTATGGCCGTCCCGAAGAAGAAGACCTCCAAGGCGAAGAGCCGCAGCCGCCGGGCATCCAACTGGGTGCTCAAGGCGCCGGCACGTTCGGTGTGCCCCCAGTGCACCGCCGCCAAGCTCCCCCATGTCGTGTGTCCCAACTGCGGTTGGTACAAGGGTCGACAGGCCGTCGAAGTCGACTAGTGGCTCGAGGCGCACCTCGACCCACGGGAGCGGCGTTCGATGCGCTCCCGGTGGCGGTCGATGCGATGGGTGGCGACAAGGCACCAGGTGAGATCGTCACCGGCGCGCGCCAGGTCGCGGACGCCGGAACCATCAAGGTCCTGCTCGTCGGCCTCCCCGGCGGCATGGGGGACACCGGAGACCTCCCCCTGTTGGAGTGCAGCGAGGTCATCGGCATGGACGACGACCCCGGCCAGGGGGTGCGGCGCAAGAAGGACTCGTCGTTGGTCCGGGCGGCGGAGGCCGTGCGTGACGGACAGGCCATGGCCATGGTCTCGGCCGGTAACACCGGGGCCACCATGGCGTCGGCGCTCCTGCGGATGGGACGCCTCCCCGGGGTGATCCGGCCGGCCATCGCCACGCCGATCCCCGACCTCAAGAAGTCGTACCCGACGGTGATGCTCGATGCCGGGGCCAACGCCGAGGCGACCTCGGCGATGCTCCTGCAGTTCGCCCAGATGGGTGCGGCCTACTCGACCGAGCGCTACGGCGTGGCCCGTCCCCGGGTGGCCCTGCTGTCCATCGGCGAGGAGAAGTCGAAGGGGACGCCGGTCATCAAGGAGACCCACGCCGTCCTCGCCGAAGGCGGCCACGGCGAATTCGACTTCGTCGGCAACGTGGAGGGACGAGACTTCTTCGAGGACCAGGCCGACGTGATCGTCACCGACGGCTTCACCGGCAACGTGGCCCTCAAGACCCTCGAGGGCACGCTCCGCTTCCTGCTCGGGACCCTGACCGGCATCTTCTCGCTGCCGGAGGTGGCCGACGCCGCCGGTGTCCTGCTCCCGCACCTGCTGCCCCTCGCCGCCACGCTCGACCCCGAGAACACCGGGGGGGCGATGCTCCTCGGTGTCGACGGGGTGTGTGTGATCAGCCACGGCTCGTCGTCCTCGGTGGCGATGGTCAACGCCATCACCGTGGCGCACGACGTCGCCGTGGGCGGCCTGGTGGATGCCGTAGCCGCCTCGGTGACGGGATCCGGCTGAGCCCGACCGAACCCGACCGCAGGTACACCTAGCGGCGGAGCAGGTCCTTGGCGATGTGGGTGACCTGGATCTCGTCGGTGCCGGCGTAGATCTGGAAGACCTTGGCGTCACGGGCCAGCTGCTCGACCCGGTACTCGGCCGTATAGCCGTTGCCGCCCATCAGCTGGACGGCCTCCATGGCGACCTCGCTGGCGGCCTGGGCCGAGTACAGCTTGAGGGCCGAGGCCTCGGCCAGCGTCAGGTCCTTGCCGGCCGCCGACGTCTCGATGTGGCGGAACACCAGGTTCTCCACGTTGAGCCGGGCCACCTCCATCTTGGCCAGCTTGAGCTGGATGAGCTGGAAGTCGCCGATCGGCTTCCCCCACAGGACGCGGTCCTTGGCGTACTGGACGGACAGGGCCAGGCACTCCTCGATGACGCCGAGGGCCATGGCGGCCACGCCCGCCCGCTCGGTGACGAAGTTGGCCTTGGCCGACTCACGGCCGCTCTCCTCGCGGACCTCGGTCTCCCCGAGGAGGTGGTCCCGACCGACCCGGACGTCGGACAGGAAGAGCTCACCGGTCGGTGACGAGTGGAGACCCATCTTGCGCAGCGGCTTGGACTGCTCGAGCCCGGGGGTGCCGGCGTCGAGGATGAAGGTGAGGACGGGGCGGTCGCGCATGGGCGTGCCCGATCCGTCGTCGAGCTTGGTGTAGAGCACGATCGTGTCGGCGTAGGGTCCGTTGGTGATCCAGGTCTTCGAGCCGTTGATCACGTACTCGTCGCCGTCCCGTCGGGCCGTCGTGGTCATGCCGCCCAGGGCGTCCGAGCCCGAGTTGGGCTCGGTGATGGCCCAGGCGCCGACCTTCTCGGCGGTCAGCAGGTCGAGGCCCCACCGCTCCATCTGGGCCGGCGTGCCGCCCTTCATGATGGTGCCGGCGGCCAACCCGACGCTCACACCCATGGAGGTGACGATGCCCGGGCAGTGGCGGCACAGCTCGATGATCGGGATCAGCGTCATGGCCGCCGCTCCGCCGTCACCGGCCCGCTCGGCCCGTTCGTCGGCCGTCTCCTTGGTGCCCGAGACCTTCCGGTCGAGCTGCTTCTTGAAGCGGTCCCGGGCCATCTGGTCCATGCCGAAGGTCGCGTAGAGCTTCCGGATGATGTCGTAGGGCGGGACGCCCTCGTGCTCGACGGCGTCGATCTGGGGCACCACCTCGGCGTCGATGAACCGGCGGATGGCATCGCGGACCATGAGCTGCTCTTCGGACCACTCGAACATGGCGACCTCCCGTGGTTGGGCCCGTTCAGCAGGGGAACAGGCACTCCTGGATGCAGAGGCTAGCCGTGGGGGGCCTACAGTCGAAGCGTGCGACCGAGGCGCAAGACCGACGGGACCCCCTTCGAACGTTGGGGCGGCCAGCCCTTCTTCGACGCGCTGGTGGAGCAGTTCTACGTGGGCGTGACCACCGATCCGCTGCTCCGGCCCATGTATCCCGAGGATCTCGACGAGTCCAAGGCCCACCTGGCACTGTTCCTCGGGCAGTACTGGGGCGGTCCCGACACGTACAACCAGGTCCGGGGCCACCCGCGGCTGCGGATGCGCCACGCCCCGTTCGTCATCGGGCGGGCCGAGGCCGAGGCCTGGATGCGCCACATGGAGGCCGCCGTCGACGCCATGGATATGGCCCCGGACGACCGTACGGAGCTGCTCGACTACCTGTCGATGGCCGCCCGGAACCTGCAGAACGCCCACTGAGGACAGGGCGTCCCGGGGGCTCCGCTCCGGAACCGACCGGACCGTGGACGACGGGCCCACCACGGTCCGCCGGCGGTGGTCACCAGGTGAGACCCAGCACGGCCCGCATGGAGGCTTCGAATTCGGCGTCTCCGAGCGCCGACCGGGCGCCGAGGACCAGAGCGGCGTCCTCGCCCACGGGTACCCGCAGGGGGGTGGTCGGGTCCTCGATGGCCCGGCGGATCGCCGCGGCCACCGATTCGGGACCGGGGCGGCCCGGGGGTCCGGTGACGACCTCGTCGGTGTGCTCCCACTGCGCCCAGAGTTCGGCGTAGGCGGGGTCACCCGGGACGCGCCCGCCGGTCTTCATGCCGGGCGCGGTGTAGCCGGGCTCGATGATCACCACCCGGATGCCGAAGTGACCGAGTTCGTAGTGGAGGGTCTCCGACAGCGACTCGAGGGCGTACTTGGAGGCCGAGTAGGGGCCGTCGAGCGGTGTGGCCACCCGGCCCTGGATCGAGCTCACGTTGACGATGACACCCGACCCCCGCGGCCGCCAGGACGCCAACAACGGCTGGACCACGCGCAGCGCGCCGAACACGTTGGTGGCGAAGACCGACTCCAGCCCACCCAACGGGAAGCTCTCCAGGGGACCCTTGCCGTTGAGGGCGGCGTTGTTGACCACGGCGTCGAGCTCACCGGCGGCCGCCAGCGCGGCGGTGACCGAGGTGTCGTCGGTCACGTCGAGGGGGAGCCGGAGCGCGACGTCGAGATGGTCGAGGGCGGTCACGTCGCGGGCCGTGGCCACGACCTCGTGGCCGGCCCGGGTGAGCTCGGTGGCCGTGGCGGCCCCGATGGCCCGTCCCGCTCCGGTGATGAGGATGCGCATCCCGGCGAGGCTAGGACAGGTGGTCCGGGTGCGCCGCGCCCGGTGTGGCGGCGCGGTCGCGGCACTAGCCTTCGCCCATGACGACCGACGAGCTCATCGCCCACGCCTGTCCCATCATCCGGGACATCGGATGGGCACATTTCTTCGCCCCGGAGGCCGAGACCGCCGCCGCCCATCTCGGGATCGACCTCTTCACCCTCTACGCCCTCGGCCGCGGTGGCGTCCTCGGCGACGTCGAGCCGGTGGTCGTCTCCAGCGCCTTCGGCTACTTCAACCCCGAGGTGGTCGCCGCCCTCTGGAACACCGGCCGGGAGACGGTGGCCCCACGGGAGGCCGCCCGCATCTACCTCGACTGCGCCGCTGACGTGGGACGCAGGACGCTCGGCCACATCGAGGGTCTCGACGAGATGGTGGCGGCCGCCGACGCCGTCACCGAGGCCGCCGACCCCGTGGGCCTCACCCTCTACTCGGGGTTCCGGGGCGAGCTGCTGGTCGACGACACGCCGGGCCGGGCGCTCCAGATCATCACCGTGCTCCGCGAGTTCCGGGGCAGCGCCCACCTCCTCGCCCTGCGGGCCTGCGGGGTCGATGCCCGGACCGCCCACTTCATCAAGCGCCCGGGTGACGGCCCGATGTTCGGCTGGCCGGCGGACTTCATGCCCGCCATCAGTGACGAGCAGCGCGCCGCCGCGGCGCGGGCCGAGGTGCTGACCGACGATCTCGTGCGCCCCGCCTACGCCGTCCTCGACGATGCCGGTGCCGCCGCACTGGTGCGGGGCCTCGACGACATGGCGGTCGCCCTCGGGAACGGCACCGTCTGACGCACGGGGCGACGGCCCGCCCGAGGGAACAAGGGCCACCCTAGGATCGTGACGGGCCGGTGAGCGTTCGACGATCCGTTCCCCCCGATCACCGGCGCACCGCGGCGGTGACACCGACAGAGAGGTTGCGTCGTGGCAGAACCGAGCAAGATCGAGCAGGCCGAAGCCAACGTGGCGGTCCTGCAGGCCGCCCTCGACGAGGCGCAGCGCGTGCTGCACGCCGCCGACGAGGCCCAGAAGCAGGCCCAGGCTCAGGCGGCGCGCCTGCGGAAGCTGACCGTCGTGGTCGTGGCGGTCAGCGGTGCCGCGGTCTTCGTCGTCTCCGCCCGCCACCGCCGACTCAGGCGGGCGCACCGCGCCCAGGCCTCCGCCATCCCGGCCTGACCGGGGTCAGCTGACCGGCGCCTCCACCCGGGCGACGTCCACGGCCACGTCGAGGGCGTGGGAGTCGCCCCCGCCGAAGACGATGCCCTTCAGCGGTGACACGTCGGCGTAGTCCCGTCCCCAGGCGGTGGTCACGTAGGTCGATCCGACGATCTTGTCGTTGGTGGGATCGAGGTCGAGCCACCCCCAGCCGGGGATGTAGACCGACAGCCACGCATGGGAGGCGTCGGCGCCGACCAGGCGCTCCTCGCCCGGGGGCGGCGCCGTCTCCAGGTAGCCGCTGACGTAGCGTGCGGCCAGGCCCATCGACCGGACGCACCCCACGGCCAGGTGGGCGAAGTCCTGGCAGACGCCGCGTCGGTAGTGCAGCACCTCGTCGAGGGGGGTGGTGACCGTGGTGAAGCCCGGGTCGTAGACGAAGTCGGCGTGGATGCGCTCGGTCAGGGCCGTGACCGCATCGACCAGGGAGATCCCGGGTGGGAACGACGGCTCGGCGTACTCCTGCACCACCCGGGCCGTCGACACCAGAGGCGACTCGAAACAGAACTCGCGGGCGTCCAGCATCTCGGGGCTGAGGTCGTTGGTCAGCAGGTGCAGGGCCTCGCCCCAGTCGGGGCCGACGGCCGGCAGTGGGTCACCGTCGACCACGTCCACGATGCTGGTGGCGGTGACGGTCATCTCGGTGAAGGGCCCGTCCACCACGAAGCTGGCCACCGGGTTGCCGTAGAAGTCGGCCCGATCGCTCCAGCTGGTCGGGGCGGGGTCGACCACGAGTTCACTCGAGGTGCAGACCTGGCGGTCGGTGTCCCGGGGGCGGAGGTGGGCCTCGTTCCGGCACCGGCTGACCGGCGCGACGTAGCGGTAGTCGGTCCGATGCTCGATCCGGTATCTCACGACCCACCGCCCACCTGTTCGGGCTGGCCACCGGCCAGCACGGACAGCCTCTCATTGGTGAAGTAGGTCCGACGCAGCGAGTCGAGCAGGTCGCCGAGGAGGCCGTCGGCCGTGGCGAAGACCGAGTCGAGCTCCAGGCGGCGGCCCGAGGCGGTGTCGACGTCCGCCAGCCGGTCCGCATCGGTCAGCCGGAGGAGTGTGGTCGCCTCGAGGGCGAGGCGCTCCTCGTTGCCGAGGCGCTGGGCCGACGACCGCTTGGGCAGCTCGGCCAGGTGGCTCAGCAGCTGGTCCAGCTGGAAGAGCACGCTGCGCGGATTCGCCACGTCGTAGACGAGCAGATCGATGGCCCCCGACACGTGCAGGATCGAGCCGGCCCGGCGCCGGAAGATCATCAGGCTCTCGGATGTCTTGAGCAGGGACTCGATCAGGAGGTCCTCGACCACGCCGGCCCGATGGTCGACCAGGACGGCCCGCAGCAGGCGTACCAGGGCCTGGGCCCGCTCGAGCCGGCGGCCGCCGTCGAGGAACAGCCACGCCGAGTCCCGCTCCATGTTCTCCGAGCAGACCCCGGACAGGGCGAGCAGCGAGCGTTGCAGGCGCAGGAGGCTGGGCTGGGCGCCCACGAACTGGGTGGGCGGGCGCCGCCGGAACCGGCCGAGCTCCTCCTCGATGTCGCCGATGAGCTGCCAGGTGTCCGACGACAGCTGTTCGCGCACCGAGTACGAGGCGTCGACGAGGACGCCGAGGGTGGAGACCAGGCTCCCCTCGATCTCGTCGTCGAAGAGCAGGGCGAGGGCGGTGCGGTCGTTGGCCAGGACGCCCTCGGCCAGGGTGATGTCCCCGGCGCCGGGGTGCCCGGGTGGCCCGGGGTGCGGACTCTCGTCGGAGCCTCCCGGTTCGGCCGCCGGATCGAATCCGGAGGCCGAACCGAGTGCGGACAGCAGGACCTGGAGCGACTGGGCCCCGTCCTCGTCGCCGGAGCCGAGCGGCTGGTCGAGCCGGGCCAGCACCGTGCGGATGAGGCGGATGACGAGTTCGGCGTGCTCGGCGGCGCGTCCGAGCATGAACAGCCGGGCGGCCACGCGCCCGGGCAGGGTGGCGGGCAGTTCGGGGACCACGATGGGTCGCGACCCGCCCCGCCCCGAGGGCAGCCACGGACTCTGCTGGAAGGCCGGCTCGGTCGACGCCACCCAGGTGTCCTTGCTCGTCCCGTCGCCCCGGCTGGAGATGACCAGCGAGTCGGCGTCGGCTCCGACGCGGGTGAGACCGCCGGGCAGCAGCCGGAACCCGTCGCCGTCGGCGACCGCGAACGTACGCAGGACCACCGGACGGGGGGCGAGCGAGCCGTCGTCGGTCACGGTCGGCATGGTCGAGGGGGCCAGGATCTCCTGGCCGACCCAGTCGCCGGGACGGGCCCGCAGCCGGTCGCGGAGCAGGTCGCGTTCGGTCGAGGACAGGAGCGCCGGACGCACCGGTCGGAACCCGGCCGAAGGCTGGACCGGGAGCAGGAGCAGATCGTCGAACCCGGCCAGCACGTGACTGAGGCCGGTGGGCTGGCCACACCACCAGCTGCGCGGCCCCGACAGGGCGAGGTCCTCGCCGAGCAGGGCCGGGGCCATGTCGGCCAGGAGTCCGGCCAGTGCGGGGCTCTCGAGGATGCCGGACCCGAGTGGGTTGAGGACGGCCACCCGGCCACGGCGCACGACCTCGAGGAGGCCGGGTACCCCGAGCAACGAGTCGGCCCGCAGTTCCACCGGGTCGCACCACTGGTCGTCCACCCGGCGGATGACCACGTCCACCGGGTCGAGCCCGGACAGCGAGCGCAGCCACACCCGGTTGTTCTGGACGACGAGGTCGCGGCCCTCGACCAGCGGGTAGCCGAGGTACG
>Ga0302202_10003239_pt1 | contig 18034 bp, 9 predicted proteins | sample II_Bog_N3_3_FD_194579 | JGI IMG/M metagenome (GOLD analysis project Ga0302202, IMG submission 194579) | Peat permafrost microbial communities from Stordalen Mire near Abisko, Sweden - II_Bog_N3_3 | ecosystem: Environmental > Terrestrial > Soil > Wetlands > Peat | place: Sweden: Abisko, Stordalen...
AAGTAGACCAGGGCGCCGGGACCGAGAAGGAACTCACTGAAGCGGGATGGAGCGTCCTCTTCCTCCATGGCGACATGGCAGAGGAGGCCTTCTCCACCCGCGTCATCGAGCAGACCGTCCAGCGTTTCAAAAGAATCGACTACCTGGTCAACAATGCCTTCTCGTTCAACTCCAAAGGTCTCGATGCCACCACCGACGACTGGCATCGCGTCTTTGACGTCGGCCCCATCGCCTACGCCCGCATGGGGACTCTGGCCGCCGCCGAGATGCGCAAGGTCGGCAAAGGCGCCATCGTCAACCTCTCCAGCATCTCCGCTTTCATCGCCCAGCCCCATCGCTGGACCTACAACACCGCCAAGGGCGCCGTCCACATCCTCACCAAGTGCATGGCCCTTGACCTCGCCCCCGACAGCATTCGCGTCAACAGCGTCAGCCCCGGCTGGATCTGGACCCGCGAAGTCTACCGCGCCGCCCAGGGCGACCGCGCCAAGTGGGACCCCGTCTGGGGCCAGTTCCACATGCTTGAGCGCTGCGGCGATCCCGTGGAAGTTGCGGCAGCCGTTCTGTTTCTGCTCTCTGACGATGCCTCCTTCATCACCGCCACAGACCTCCCCGTCGACGGCGGATACCAGGGCCTGGGCAGCGAGGGAATCGGCAGAAACAGCAAGTTTGCCGGCACGGATTAGGCCCCGCCTCGCCATCCGGAAGGCAAACGAGCCCGCGCCCGCGCGCGGCGCTGGCCTGCCAGTCCCCGCTCTCCACAGCCAATCCACACCTTTTTCCTCGGCGCAGCCGGTTACGAGCCGTCTGCGCCTCGGGAACGCGGGCGGCCATATGCGACAATGAAGGCAACCGTGACGAACCCCGCCTCCTCAGCCCAAGTTCCTTCACCGGTTGCGGTCACCCCGCAGTTGCTTGCCGCGCACAGCATCACGCCGGGCGAGTACGACCGCATTCTGGCAGCCCTCGGTCGCACTCCATCCCTCACCGAACTCGGCATTTACTCGGTCATGTGGTCCGAGCATTGCTCCTATAAATCGAGCAAGGTGCACCTCAAGCGCCTGCCCACAAAGAGCGATCGCGTCGTCCAGGGCCCCGGAGAAAACGCCGGCATCATCGACGTAGGCGATGGCTGGGCCTGCGCCTTCAAGATCGAGTCGCATAACCACCCCAGCTACATTGAGCCGCATCAGGGCGCGGCCACCGGCGTCGGCGGCATCCTGCGCGACATCTTCACCATGGGCGCCCGTCCCCTCGCCGTCATGGATTCGCTCCGCTTTGGCACGATCGAGCCCGGCAGCGCCTCACCTGAACTGGTCGCCAAAACTCATTCCGTCGTCGAAGGCGTCGTGGACGGCGTCGCCGCCTACGGCAACTGCTTCGGCGTCCCCAACCTCGGCGGCGAAACCAAGTTCGAGTCCTGTTACAGCGGCAATCCGCTGGTCAACGCCTTCGCCCTCGGCCTGGTGCGCAAGGACGAAATCTTCTACGGCAAAGCCGCCGGCGCCGGCAACCCCGTCATCTACGTCGGCGCCAAAACCGGCCGCGACGGCATCCATGGCGCCACCATGGCCTCCGAGGAGTTTCACGAAGGCACTGAGGCCAAGCGTCCCAACGTCCAGGTCGGCGATCCCTTCATGGAGAAGCTCCTCCTCGAAGCCTGTCTTGAAGCCATGCAGACCGGCGCCATCGTCGGCATTCAGGATATGGGCGCAGCCGGCCTCACCTGCTCCACCTGCGAGATGGGCGCGCGCGGCGGCGTCGGTCTCGACGTCGAGCTCGACCATGTCCCGCAGCGCGAGACCGGCATGAGCGCCTACGAGATCATGCTCTCCGAGAGCCAGGAGCGCATGCTGCTCGTCGCCGAAAAAGGCCGCGAAAACGAAGTCCTCAGCGTCTTCGCCAAGTGGGGCCTCGACGCCGTCATCGTCGGTACAGTCGAGCCCGCGCCGCGCCTGCGCATCCGCCATCACGGCGAACTGGTCGCCGACATTCCCAACCAGTCCCTCACCGACGATGCGCCTCTCTATCACCGTCCCGTCGGCGAGTGGAAGGCGCCGGTGGCGCATGATCCTTCCGATGAGATTCTTGCCGAGCTCGGCAAGGACCGCGACTACACCGCCGACCTCAAAAAGCTCCTCGCCAGCGCCAACGTCTGCTCCAAGCGCTGGGTCTACGAGCAGTACGACACCATGGTGCAGACCAACACCGTCATCGGCCCCGGCGGCGAAGCCGGCGTCATGCGGATTAAGGGAACAGGGATCAGGGATCAGGGATCAGAAAAGCCCGAGCGCGGCCTGGCCATGGCCCTCGACGGCAATGGCCGCTGGTGTTATCTCGATCCCAAACTCGGCGCCATGCACGCCGTCGCTGAAGCCGCCCGCAAGGTGGCCATGAGCGGCGCACTACCCGTCGCCGCCACCAACTGCCTCAACTTCGGCAACCCGGAGAAGCCGGAGATCATGGCCCAGCTTTCTGCCGCCATTGACGGCATCGCCGAGGCCTGCACCGCCCTCGCAACGCCCATCACCGGCGGCAACGTCTCTCTCTATAACGAAACCCGCGGCGTCGGCATCTATCCCACGCCCGTTCTCGGCATCGTCGGCATTCTCGACGACGTCACCAAGGCTGTCCCCGCGCACTTCACCAGAGCCGGCGACGCCATCTTGCTCCTCTGGCCCGTGCCCCGCGGCCCCAGGCCCGACCCCGATCTCGCCGTCCCTTTCAAGCCCGTTCCCATCAGCCCCTACATCGTGTACCCGCTCACCGCCGAGCCTGCGTTCCCCGTCGCCTCGCCTCTCGCCGCGCCGGTCTCTGACGCTCCCGAGGACGCAGCCGACCAGCCCGCCATCGAGCTCACGGCCTTCGGCAGCTCGGAGTTTGCCAGGGCCGTTCTCGGCAGCGTCTGGGGTACGCCGCCCGCGCTCGATCTCGCCGCAGAAGCCGATCTGCACGCCCTGCTCGGCGCTCTCGCCAACCAGAAGCTCGTCAGCTCCGCACGCGACATCGCCGATGGCGGCATCGCCGTCGCGCTGGCCCAGGCCGCATTCCCGCTCTCCATCGGGGCAATGGTCGAGCAGGATCAGTCCCTCATGGTCCATCCCCTCTTCGGCCTCTTCGCCGAGCCTGCCTCCACCGTGCTCCTCACCACCGACCCCAGCAACATCGCAGAGATTGAAAGCCTGGCAGAGGAGCTCAACTTCCTCGTCGCCCGCATCGGCGCCACCGGCGGCAGCAAGCTTGAGATCTCGGTCTACGGCAGTCAGTTCATCTCCGCTCCACTCTCCGCCCTGCGCAAGCCCTGGGCAGAGTCACTCGAAGCCACGCTCCACGACGAGGTGCTCGCATGACACTCATCTTCTCTTGCGGCGCAGCCGCGTATCGCCGTGCGCGCAGCATCGACGAGGTGCTGGCATGAGCCGGTTGCTTTATCAGGGCGTCAAGGGGGTCGAGGACAGATCCGAGCGCCTCAAGGCGGAGGCAAGCGCTGAAGCGCAACTGTCCACCGTCCACCGTTCACCGTCCACCGGCGTCACCGACGGTGAAACGCTCCACGAGGAATGCGGCGTAGTCGCCGTGCACGGCCATCCCGACGCAGCTCGCCAGGTCTATCTCGGCCTCTACGCCCTCCAGCATCGCGGCCAGGAGTCGGCCGGCATCGCCTCGGCCGACGGCCAGCGCCTCGCCAACATCAAGGGCATGGGCCTGGTCAGCGAAATCTTCACTGACGACGTCCTGCAAAAGCTGCCCGGCTCCATGGCCATCGGCCACACCCGCTACTCCACCACCGGCGACTCCGCCCTGCTCAACGCCCAGCCCATCCGCGTCGAATCCACCAAGGGCCTCATCGCCATCGCCCACAACGGCAACCTCGTCAACCTGGGCAATGTCCGCACCCGCCTCGAGCGTGACGGCGCATATTTCCAGACCACCTCCGACTCCGAGATCATCGTCCAGCTCATCGCGCACTCCAAGGCCGGCACTCTCGTCGACGCCATCGCCGACTCCCTCGGCCAGGTCGAGGGCGCCTTCTCCATCGTCATGATGACCCGCGACCGCATCTTCGCCGCCCGCGATCCACGCGGCTTCCGTCCCCTCTCCATCGGCCGCATCAAAAATCCCGACGGCCCCGACACCATCGTCTTCGCCAGCGAAACCTGCGCCTTCGATCTCCTCCGCGCCGAGTACCTCCGCGACGTGCTCCCCGGCGAGCTCGTCATGGTCACTGAAGACGGCCTCACCAGCCGCCAGTATGCCACCGGCGTTCCGCAAACCAGCTGCATCTTCGAGCACGTCTACTTCGCCCGCCCTGACAGCCGCATCTACGGCCGTTGGGTGCAGGAGTCGCGCGACCAGATGGGCCGTCAGCTCGCCCGCGAGTCCGGCGTCCCCGCCGACGTCGTCGTGCCCGTCCCCGACTCCGGCGTCACTGCGGCACTCGGCTATGCGGAAGAAGCCGGCCTGCCTTTCCGCATGGGCCTCATCCGCAACCACTACGTCGGCCGCACCTTCATCGAGCCCGAGCAGCGTGTCCGCGACTTCGGCGTCCGCCTCAAGCTCAACCCCGTGCACAATCTGCTTGAAGGCAAGCGTGTCATCCTCATCGACGACTCCATCATCCGCGGGACGACAAGCCGGAAGATCGTCCGCATGGTCCGCGGCGCCGGCGCAAAAGAAGTCCATCTCCGCATCAGCTGTCCGCCCACCATCTCGCCCTGCTTCTACGGCGTCGACACGCCCAGCAAGCGCGACCTCATCGCCGCCAACAAATCCGTTGAAGAGATTCGCCAGTTCATTGAGGCCGACTCGCTCGCCTATCTCTCCCTCGACGGCCTTCTCCAAAGCTGCGGCTCCCACGACAAAACCGGCTACTGCACCGCCTGCTACACCGGCAACTACCCCACCCAGTGGGTCGATGTCGACGAGATCCTCCCCGCCGCCGCAGCCCTCTAACCCGCCAGCTCGGCGGCCTCAAGCAGCGGCCCCGGCGCGCGCTTGCTGAGGCTCCGCGTCAGCGCAAACATTACCGCAGCGGCGCACAGCGCGGGCAGCGCCAAGCCGCGCAGACCGGCCTGATAACTGCCCGTTGCGTCTTTCATCACTCCCATCCAATAAGGCCCCACAAAGCCCGAGAACATGGTGATCGTGTTCATCGCCGCAATGCCCGCTGCCGCAGCCCGACCGGCCAGAAACTGCGTTGGCACTGAGAGCGCCGGCCCCTGCATTGCCTGGAACGAAATAAAACTCGTCGCCAGCGCCGCCACCACCACCCACGGCGCGCGCGCATAGCTGGCCACAACAAATCCCCCGCTCATCACCAGGCAGGGCACAATGCAATGCAGCGCTCGCTCGCCCGACCGGTCAGAGTGCGCCGCATTCAGCAGCATCCCAGCCGCCCCAGCCAGCCCGAAGCAGGCCACCAGGTAGCCCACATGCGCCACGCTCCATCCCGTCACCCCTTGCAGAATCGCCGGCGCGGAAAAGCTATACCCGTAGCTGGCCGTCAGCGCGCAAAAAAAGTACGCTCCAATCATCCAGACTTTGGCAGAAAGCAGCGCCTGCATCACGCCCGCCTCGCGTCCCAGGTGCGCCCGTTCGCTGTCCGCGTGCAGTTGCGTCTCAAGCCACGCCTTCTCGGCCGGAGTCAGCCACGCAGCCTTCGCCGGCCCGTCCGGCAGCTTCTTCAGAATCACAAAACTGAACAACACCGCCGGCAGCCCTTCCACCAGAAACAACCACTGCCACCCCGCAAGCCCCAGCTTTCCATTCAAACCCAGCAGCCATCCCGCCAGCGCGCCCATCGCCACAGAACTCAACGGCAGAGCGATATAAAACCGGCTCACTGCCCGCGCCCGCATCCGCGCCGGAAACCAAAGCGTCAGGTAGTAGATCACTCCCGGAAAAAATCCTGCCTCCGCCATGCCCAGCAGAAACCGCACCGCGTTGAACTCGAGCGGCGTCCTTACAAACATCATCGCAGCGGCCAGCAGTCCCCACGTGAACATGATCCGCGCCAGCCAGCGGCGTGCGCCAAAGCGCAGCAGCAGCAAATTTGATGGCACCTCGCACAGCGCATAGCCGATGAAGAACAGTCCCGCGCCAAACCCATAGACCGACGCGCTGAAGTGCAGATCGTGATTCATTTGCAGTGACGCAAAGCTCAGGTTGAGGCGGTCAATAAAAGCCAGCCCATAGCCAATGCCAATCACCGGAATCAGCCGCAGACCGGCCTTCCGCTGCGCCGATCGCCCAATCGCAGCAAGCTCCTCGGCGGATTGATGCAGCCCCGGTGTCTCGCTCGCTTCCGGCATCAGCGCTCACCTTCTTGAATCAGATTATTTACCTTCAACGGCAGGGAATTGGGGATTGACGGCCCGGAGGGTAAGCAAAATCTATCACAGCGCCAGCCCGCCTGTGTGCCCAATCACAGGACGTTCACGCACCGCGTGTGATAGCATCCGCTTCTTAACGATAGACGCCCGCGGCAGCGCTCTTCCGCTCCCCGCCAGGCGCCGGTCCGGACCTCGACATGGATGAGGTAGACGGCAGACCGGGACACGTGGCCCTCCAATTCGGCCACCTGGACGCCCCTCAGGACGCCCCCAGTCCCTCCCTGTGCTCACCGCCCGTCCTATCAAAACTCACCGTCATCCTTGTAGCTCCTCCACAACCGCTCCGTGCCCCATCCATTCCGCATCCTTGCGCGGAATGGGTGGGAAAGCACGATCCCGGACCAACCAGACAACCGCCGACCGAGCTCGCCGCCAGCAACTCGAAAGCTGCCCTCGCGAGACCTGCTTCTCATCCATTTTCATCAACCCAATTCCCGCGCCTTTTTCCCGGCGCGGGCCAGCCGAAGGCCGCAAAACCCACCGGAGGGGTAGAAGTATATGAAAACGTACCAGGGAAGTGAGATCCGCAACGTAGCTGTAATGGGGCATGCGCACAGCGGCAAAACCACATTCATTGCCGCCCTGCTGCATGCCGCGAAAATGACCCCCGCCCAGGGCCGCGTGGCCGATGGAACCGCCGTCACCGCTTACGACGAAGAGGAAATCGCCCGCGGCGCAACCATGCAGAACGCCGTCGCCTTTGTCGAGTGGCAGGGCGTCAAAATCAACCTCGTCGATACCCCCGGCTTCCACATGTTCTCCCACGAGGCCCGCGCTGCCCTCCTGCCCGTCGAGGCCGCCGTCGTCCTCGTCAACGCCCAGAATGGCGTTGAGGCTGTCACCGAGCGCGTCTGGCGCTACGCCGAGGAGGCCAACGTCCCCCGCGTCGTCGTCGTCAACCAGATGGACCACCCCAAAGCCGGCGGTGGCGGCGGCTTGAGCGCCCTCATGGATGATCTCGTCGATCGCTGGGGCCGCAACTGTGTTCCCGTCCAGTTGCCCATCTCCGGCCCCGAAGGCTTCCGCGGCGTCGTCGATCTCGTCACCATGGAGGCCTACTACTACACCCCCGGCGGCGATGGCCGCGGCAAAGTCACCGGCGAAATTCCCGCCAGCCTCGCCGCCGACGCCAAGGCGCGCCACGAAGCGCTCGTCGAGCTCGTCGCCGAAGGCAAAGACGAGCTGATGGAAGAGTACTTTGAGAAGGGAACCATCCCCGAGGACCACCTCATCGCCGCGCTCCATGAGGCTATCCGCGAAGACCGCATCTTCCCCGTCCTCTTCGCCAGCGGCCAGGCCAACATCGCCCTCGACCATCTCCTCGACTTCATCAAGGTCTACTGTCCCTCGCCCGTCGAGCGCGTTCCCTTCAGCGTCCGCACGCCCACGCTTGTCGCCGCCGGCAATGAAGACGGCAGCACCGGCGACGTCGCGCTCGCCCTGCGCAAAGTGGCTGACACCGAGCCCGCCGCGCTCGTCGTCTTCAAAACCATGACCGACCCCTTCTCCGGCCGCATCACCTTCTTCAAGGTGCTCAGCGGCGTCTTCAAGTCCGACGCCACGGTCGAGAACTACACCCGCCGCGGCCAGGAGCGCCTCGCGCATCTCTCCGTCATGCAGGGCCGCAAGGCCGTTGAAGTCGCCGAACTCCACGCCGGCGATCTCGGCGCCGTGGCCAAGCTCCGTGAAACCCTCACCGGCGACACCCTCGGCGCCAAAGGCGCGGAGATCCAGGTCGACCTGCACCCCCTCCCCGAGCCGGCCATGACCTACGCCATCGAGCCCAAGACCCGTGCCGACGAGGACAAGCTCGCCCCCGCCATTCACAAGCTCATGGAAGAAGACCTGCTCATCAAGTTCTTCCGCGATCCCATGACCAACGAGTTCCTCATTGGCGGCGCAGGCCAGCAGCACATTGAGGCCATCGTCAGCCGCCTCAAAAAGCGCTACCACGCCGAGGTGCACCTCAAGGCGCCCAAGGTCCCCTACCGCGAAACCATCCGCGCAAGGGCCGAGGCCCAGGGCCGCCACAAAAAGCAGACTGGCGGTCACGGCCAGTTCGGCGACTGCAAAATCCGCATGGAGCCCCTGCCCCGCGGCGGCGGCTTCGAGTTCGCGAACGAGACCTTCGGCGGCTCCGTCCCCCGCAACTTCATCCCCGCCATCGAGAAGGGAATCGTCGAGTCGGCCCAGCGCGGCTATCTCGCCGGCTTCCCGGTCGTCGATTTCAAAGCGACCGTTTTCGACGGCAGCTACCACGACGTCGACTCCAACGAGATGAGCTTCAAAATGGCCGGTCGTCTTGCGTTCCGTAAAGCCATGGAGTCCTGCAAGCCCTGCCTGCTTGAGCCCGTCATGAAAGTCGAAATCGAGGCCCCCGACGAGTTCGCCGGTGCCCTCATGGGCGACCTCAACTCCCGCCGCGGCCGCGTCGGCGGCATGGAGTCCAAGGGCCGCACCACCGTCATCAACGCCCAGGTCCCCATGGCCGAAATGCTCACCTACGGAACCATTCTCACGTCGATGACGCAAGGCAAAGGCAGCTACCGCATGGAGATGGACCACTACGACATCGTCCCGCAGTTGGTCGCCGACAAAATCCTCGCCAACGCCAAACGCCCCGTGGAGGAAGAAGAGGAATAGCCACCTGCGGTGGGGCCAGCCTGCCCCACCCAGCCGAATCAAATTGAATCAGTGTAGCGCCGGCCTCCCGGCCGGCTGTAGCGCGGACGTCCCCGTCCGCGCTAGGGTCTCCGGAGTAAAATCACGCCCATGGCGCAAGAAGATAGTTCAGCACACCTCCACGGCGCCTTGCAACCACGTTACGGCGAAGTCCACATTCGCAATCGTGGCCGCCTTCCTCATTGGGAAAAAGAAGAAGGCCTTTACTTCATCACCTTTCACCTCGCTGATTCGCTCCCCCAATCCGTGCTCGCAAAAATCGCTGCACGTCATCGCATCCTGGAAGCGGCCAAAGAGAACAAAGCCACTCTCCTCCCCGAGCAAAAGGCATTGCTCGCCAGTTATAGCCACACGCGCATCGAAGAGTACTTCGACCGCGGCGCCGGCTTGTGCCCATTCAACCACCATCGCATCGCCGGAGCCATGGCCGCGGCCCTGCGCTTCCGCGAGGGAAAGGACTACAGGCTTATCGCCTGGTGCATTATGCCCAACCACGTTCACGTGGTGGTGAGACTCTTCCCAGGCCAGGAGCTTGCAAGGGTTGTCAAAGCCTGGAAAAATTTCTCCGCCAAAGCCGCCAACCAGGCACTCGGACGCAAAGGCCGATTCTGGCAGCGAGAGTACTACGACCGCCTGATCCGGAATGGAGACGAATTCGACCGCGCCATCCGGTACGTCGTCGAAAACCCCGCCAAAGCAGGACTGAAGGAGTGGATCTGGGTATGGAGCGCGGGCTGGGAAGCCCACGCCACAGCCGGCCAGGGGGCCGGCGCTACAAGTTCGTAGCCCCTCGACAAAATCCTCGCCAACGCCAAACGCCCCGTCGAAGAAGAGGAAGAGTAACTACCTGCGCTGGGGCAGACGCTGGCTATCCGCGCGCACAAGGCCGGGTGCCCCCATCCTTTCGCGCATTCGGTGAAAGGGCCGGAGACCCCTGGCGTGCCGAATCGGCAACCCTGCAATCCCTACCCCGTCCACGGATCAAGCAGCTTGACCGGAATCCCCTGCACGTCGCGAATGTTTCTCGTAACCAGCGTCAGATCGTGCACCACGGCAGTCGCTGCCAGCAGCGTATCCACAACAGGACGCGGCCGATCCGCCGACCATTCGCCCCACAGGCCGGCCGTAGCAAGATCGATGCCGAGGATGCGGTCTGCGAAGCCGAGCTCCAGACCCTCAACCCATGCCGCGAGACGGCGGGCGGCGTTGGGATCGGGATCTCTCAGCTTCTTTGCGGCTACACCTTTGCGCAGCTCGCCCAGGGTCAGAACACTGATAAACGCAGAATGGGGGTCGTTTGATCTGATGAAAGCAAGGACGCCGGGGTCGGGTCTTGGTTTGCTGGTTTCGCTGACAAAGTTCGTATCGAGCAGGTAGCGGATCGGTGGTCCGCTCACAACTCAATCTCGCGGCCCGTGTCGCGGCTGTACTCGATCTCGAAGTCGTCCACCTTTGGTCCGCTGAGCAGATACTCAAACAGGTTGGGCTTGTGCGCCACCAGAGCGCGGTAATCCCCGATGGAGAGGACGACAGCACGCTCCCTGCCATGGCGCGTAATGATTTGCGGCCCTTTGGCATGGGCCTCTTCGATCACCTCACTGAGGCGCGTTTTCGCTTCTTGCAGCTGCCAGGTCATCACGTCCCCCTTCAACTTCAACCAGAATTATAGTCGTTCTGGTTGAAATCGTCTATCGAGACGTGGCCCTCATGAGTCTCATCTTCCGCCGCGCGGGTTTACTGCTGCCGCTGCAGATACCCCAGCGCCAGCTCCGAGCTATCCGTCTCTATCGCAACCGCCCGCGTACTGTCCACCAGGTAGAAGGTCATGCTCCCCACCGTCGCGCGCGATGCCACATCCAGCCCGCTCAGCGTGCCGGTAAACACGCCGCTCGCCTCCGGCGTAAACCCGCCGTTGAGCGCAAAATCCGCCGCCCCATCGCCCGAGTCTGCAAACCCGGCGAGCGTGCCCACTCCATTGTCCAGCGCCGCAGTCACCGTGCCCACCACCGTCGCTGCCCCAAACTCCGCACCCAGGTCAGCCTGCCCTCCGTTGAATCCATAGCTTCCGCTCAGCGATGCCCCGCTGAAGGCCCCGGCCTGCCGCTGAAATGCCTGCCCCACAAACGTATCCGCCGTGTCGTTCGAGAGCAGCAAACCGTTCCCGTTGCCGGTCAGATACAGATGCATCGAGTAGTTGAACGTCTCGCCATCCGTGAGCCCGGTCAAAGTAACCCGTCCCGTCGGATCAACCGTATAACTTCCGGTAACTGCAAGCGGAGCCTGCGCGCCCTTCTCGGTCAAATCATTCCAGTTCAGCGTTCCGCTCACCGTTCCATCCGTGTTCGCGGTTATTACTCCAGCCAGTTCAAGGTTCCCGGCCGTATCTTCACCTGCTGCCCCGAAAACATAACTCGACCCGGCCATCGAGTTAGCGCTGAACTGCCCCGTGTTAGCCCCTTGTCCAAGCGCCAACCCGCCCAGAACCCCTTGAAAGCTGTTGCTGCCCGAGTTATCACCCGTCTCCACCAGGCGTATGTGCGTTGAATCCACAATGTAACCCGTCAAATAGAGAATCGGAAGCGTCGAAGACCCTGCAGGGTTCAACTCGATCTGCACCCTGCCGTACTGGTCCGGCGTGCTCACCGGGCCCGCGCCCAGGTTCTGTTCGCCGGAGTAGACGGAGCCGAGCGCCGGAGCGTCCACGTCCAGCACACTCCCCGCGCCGGAGATTCCACCCGCGCTGTCCACGTTCAAAACGCCCCCAATCCATGCCGGCGAGCTGAACTCGTCCCCTCCATACAGCGACACCGCATAGCCGCCCGAGGGCGTAGCCGTGCTGGTCTGCGCGTCCAGCGTGCCGCTGCCCAGCGACCCGTAAAGTTGCGCGACAAATCCCTGCGCCGAAGAGGCGAGCACGCCGTTCAGCGTGTAAGTTCCATAGCCGGAGTTAAAGCTGATTTGCAGGTTGCCGTCCGCAGTCGTCGTATAACTTCCACCGGTGATGGAGCTGAATTGCGTTACGGCATAACTGTCGTTGTCCGAGTTCCGCGCGTATTCGGCAAAATCCATCTCCCCACCGATAATAGCTCCACTCTGCGCAACCAACACCCCAGTTACAAAGCTCGCGTCGTACCCGGCGGGCCCCGATAACTGAAACACATATGTCCCGTTCGCCAGCGTTGGTCCCTGCGCCGTGATTGTAATCGTGGTGGAGGCTGACTTAGTCGGATCGGTAACAGAAGTTGCAGTCACGGTTACAACATTCCCCTCAGGGATCGCAGCCGGAGCAGTGTAAGTCGTCTGTCCTTCGCTCGTCGTCGTTCCGGGATTAAAAGACCCGCACGCGGTGCCGCCGCACGTCACCGTCCACTTCACCTCGGGATTCGCCGACGTGTCGTTGGTGATCGTCGCGTTCAGCGTGACCGCCGCATTCACCTCCAGTGACGCAGGCGTCGCCGGCGGAAAAGTAACAGCAATCGGAATCGGCGCCACAATCGTGACCGTGGCCGAAATAGATTTGCTGCTGTCGGCCGCCGCAGTCGCCGTGATCGTCACGGTTGTTCCTGAAGGAATGGCCGCTGGCGCTTTGTAAACAGTCGCGCCCGCCTCGTCGCTGGCGCTCAACGTCCCGCACCCATTGGCGCTGCCGCAGCTCATCGAGTAAGTCACAGCGTTGTTCGAGGGACTATTCTCGACAGCAGCGTCAATCGTTACTGACGCATTCACAGCCATCGACCCCGGCGGCGCTTCAAGAAACAGAACCGAGATTGGTTGCCCCGGCGGCGTGATCATGGCAGACGGCCCCCCGCAACCGGTTACGCAAACCAGGGCAGCTATTCCGACCGGCAGCAGAACCTTTACACGCAATCTCATCTGTCTTACTCCCATCCGTGCACGCCAAATCCAATCCAGTTCCTGGCTTGAGGCTGTGACAGGCTACCGGATTAGACACGAATTATTGTGCGCCGGTTAGGAGCGAACTTGGTAAGCGTTCCCCAACTGCGATAAGTGCGACTTATCGCATGATCGTTCAGGCAAAGTTGGCCGGTACGCTATTCCGCGCTCTCAGCCGTCCGCAGATGCCGCGCCAGCGACCACTTCAGTTCCTCAATCCCCTGGCCGGTAACGGCAGAGATTGCGTGGAACTCGAGCTTCTTCCGCTTCACATGCGCGGCCAGCTTCTTCAGCTTTTCCGGGTTCGCGGAGTCCACCTTGGTCGCGCACACAATCATCGTCTTGTGCGCCAGCGGGAACTCGATCGTCGGCCCGTGGTTGTCGTCCATCGGCTGTTCGGGTGTGGTGACAGAAAAGCTGGCCAGCTCCTTGTTGATGACCTTGAAGTCCTCCACCGGATCGGGCCTGCCCGAGGCGTCCGACACATCCACCAGGTGCAGCAGCAGCCGCGTCCGCTCAATGTGCCGCAGAAACTGCGTGCCCAGCCCGGAGCCCAGATGCGCGCCCTCAATCAACCCCGGCATGTCCGCCACCACATACGACTCCTGGTCCGGCTCCTCGCCCACCGTCACCACGCCCAGGTTCGGCTCCAGCGTCGTGAACGGGTAGTCGGCAATCTTCGGCTTGGCCGCGGAGATGCGTGAGATCAGCGTCGATTTACCCGCATTCGGATAGCCCACCAGCCCCACATCGGCCAGCAGTTTCAGCACCAGCCGATACGTGCGCTCCTCGCCCGCCCGGCCCGCCTCATGCTCGCGCGGAGCCTGGTGGGTGCTGGTGGCAAAGTGCTGGTTGCCCCGCCCGCCGCGTCCGCCCTTGGCCACCACCACGCGCTCATCCGGCGTCTCAAAGTCGTGGATCAGCTCGCCCGTCTCCTGGTCGTAGAGCGCCGTGCCCACCGGCACCTGCAGCACCACCGAGTCGCCGTCCTGCCCGCTGCAGTTTGACCCCATACCGTGCTGGCCGCGCTGCCCCTTGTGCTCCGGGTTATAGCGGAAGTGGATCAGCGTATTGTGCCGTTGCGAGCTCACCATCACCACGTCGCCGCCGCGTCCGCCGTCGCCGCCCGAGGGGCCGCCGCGCGGCACAAACTTCTCCCGCCGGAAGGCCATGCAGCCATTGCCGCCGTCGCCGGCCTTGACGCGAATTTTTGCTTCATCGATAAACATTGCACGACCCGGATCGAAAGACTCAGCAACGCGGGTTTCAGCCGGCCCCATGCCCACAGGCCAGCCTGAATCCTTCATGCCGTCTTCTCAGTTTACCGAATCGGGCCTACAATCGGTGACAACATCCCAATTGGGCCAATTTGCGCTGGATTTCCTGGGCTTTTCCTCCCCAGCAGTTGCGCCCTCCCCAGACCGGCCTTCGAGAGCGGGAAGGGTGCGTGATGTCTTTGCGCTTCTCTACCCGGTCTGCCGCGAGCGGATCTCTCCATGGCTTGGGCAGCGCAAAACTGCATCAAATCGGGGTTGGTGGCCGCGCTGCTGGCGTGTGCGTGCGCGGCTTGTGCGCAGACAGCGCAGCTGCCGCCGCCTGCCGCACCAGCCTCGGCCAACCCAGAAGAATCCGCCGGATCGATCGCCGGCCGCCTCACCGATCTGCACTCCGCCCCGCTCGCCGGCGCCTCGGTGGTTGTGCGCAACACCGCCACCGGCCAACAGGCCCGCACCACCAGCGCCCGCAACGGCAGCTATCGCTTCACCGGCCTGCCGCAAGGCAACTACGAGCTCGATGCGGAAAGCCCCCAGCTGGGTCGTGGACACCTGGATGGCATCTACGTCTCCGCCGGCCACCAAGCGCGGGTTCAGGCCGCCATGGACTTCGAGCCTGCTGTTCCGGAGCCCGCTGAGCTCGCATCCCATCCACCTGTCCCGCCGGAGAACGCAGCCATACGCTCAATCGCGCCTGCGCAACCTCCCACGGCGGCCACGCTCGCGGACACGCCACCGCCCGCGCCTCGCCTCATCCCCCAGCATGCCGCCGCGCCCCGCCCAACGCCGGAAACCGTAGCGTCCGTTGTCGCCGAGCCTCTAGCCCCGGAGCCTGCGGCTGCCCTCACGTTCGCCGCACCCGCAGTCACCGTTCAACCAAGGCCCACGCTCCAGACAACATCCCAGACCATCCGCGCCAGCCTGGCCCTGGAGCCGCTGCTCCTGCTCCCGCTCGCCGGCTACCCCGTCCTCGCAGCAGACTTCGCCCGCGCCGAGCCTCCCGCCGCCGCCACCACAACCGCGCTCACCGCGACAGACCTGCAATCGCTCCCCGCCCCCGGCCGCCGCTGGCAAGACTTCGCCCTCGAAACCCCAGCCTCCTCCACCGCGCCCAGCGCAGCGCCGGCCCAGACCGCCATTGACGGCTCTGCCACCCGCATGGCCTTCAGCGACCAGGGCAGCGCCCACCCGCAGTCGAGCGACCCCGGCGTCAATGACCAGAGCACCATGGCCCAGGCCTGGTCCGGCGGCCGCGGAATGCCCATGGCCGAGGCGGCCATTCGCGAAGTGCAATTCGCCGCCGGCAACGCCCAGTCCGACGGCGCCCGCACCGCCGCCGATCGCATCGACGTCGAAACAGCTCGCGGCACAAACGGGCTCCACGGACAGGGGTTTCTCTTCGACAAACAAAACGCCTGGGGCGCGCAGAATCCCTTCACGCAGTGGGTCAAGCAGACCTCGCTCGCGCCTGCCAACTCCGTCCCCGGCTTCACCGCCGAGTCCTACACGCCCCCTGACCGCGAGACCGTCTGGGGCGTCGGCCTCGGCAGCCAGCTCCGCCGCGACAAGCTCTTCTGGTTCGGCGCTCTCGATAACTACCAGCGCAACAATCCTGGCCTCGCCACCGTCCGCAACCCGGCCGAGTTCTTCGCCCAGCCCTCCAACGACCAGATGCAGGTGCTCAGCGCGCGCCTCGGCCTGGGCTCCGCAAATCCCGTAGCCGAAGGCCTCAACGCCTACTCGCCAATGCTCACCGCCCTCGCCGGCCTGCTCGGCCCCGCTCCCCGCACCGCCGCGCAGTGGGTCGGCTTCGGCCGCATCGACTGGCAGGCCGCAGAGCGTCATCGACTTACCTTGGAAGGCATCGGCGGCCACTGGAACTCCCCCGGCGGCGGCCTCGCCCGCACATCGGAGACCTACGGCTCCAGCAGCTTCGGCACGAGCGACGCCAGCGAAGAAATGCTCCTCGCCCGCTGGGAGACATTCCTCACCCCCAACCTGCTCGCCGTCTTCCAGGGCGCCACTGGCCGCACCATCCTCGCCGCGCACGCTGAAACCCCCTCCGCGTATGAGCAGACCCTCCTCAACGGCAACCAGTGGGGCCAGCTCCCGCAGATCGTCGTCGACTCGCGTTACGGCTTCACCATCGGCAACCCCGCCCGCTTCGGCCCCGGCAGCTATCCCGACGAGCACGTCACCCAGGCGCAGCAGTCCCTCGATTGGGTGCGCGGCAATCTGCTCGTCAAGACCGGCGTCGCGTTCAGCCACAACGCCGACGCAACCAGCCTTCTCCGCAATCAGACCGGAACCTACTCCTACGCAAGCCTGGAAAACTTCGCCTCCGACGCGCTCGTCTTCGCTAACTATGGCCTCTCCGGTCAGCTCCAGCCCAACAATCAGCGCAACTGCGACCAGACCGGCAAAGTCTGGCGCGACTCCACTGGAACCCTCCGCGGCCTCGGCCCTCTGCCCTGCTACTCCTATTACTCCCAGGTGCTCGGCCCCACCAACTGGCATCTCAGCACCAACGACTGGGCCGCCTTCACCACCGCCCAGTGGCAGCCCCGCAAGCTGCTCGTCGTCTCCACCGGCCTCCGCTGGGAGCTCGAACAGCTTCCCCCGCCCATCGCCTCCGTCAACAACCCCGCCCTGCCCCTCACCCAGCGTCTGCCCACCCTCGGCAGCGACTGGGGTCCGCGCATCGGCCTCGCCTTCGGCACTCTGGAGAGCCACTGGCCGCTGCTCCGCCTCGGTTACGGCATGTACTTCGGCCGAACGGAAAACGCCACCGTCGAGACCGCCCTCACCCAAACCGGCAGCCTCAACGGCGACCTGCATTTCTTCCTGCGCCCCACTGACAATCTGAACGCCGGCGGCGCTCCGCCGTTTCCCTACGTGCTCACCGGCCAGCCCGGCAGCGTCGTCAAGCCCGGCGCGGTCGAGTTCGCCTCCACCTTCCACAACACCGAAGTCCACCAGGCCGTGGCCGCCGTCGAAGAAGAGCTCCCCGGTCACGTCGAAGTCACCGCCAGCGCTCTCTTGAGCCTGGGCCGCCGCCTGCCCATCTCCATCGACACCAACTTTGACCCTGCCGTCAATCCCGGCTCGATCACCTACGCCGTAAAAAACTGCCCCTACACCAGCCAGACCTCGGTCGTCACCTGCACCGCCGTCGGTCCCATCAAGACCCCCACCATCACCGTTCCGTTTTACGCCTCGTGGCCCTCGGCAACATCGCCCACGGGCTTCGCCGGCCGCCTCAATCCCAACTACCAGCAGATCACCCAGATCATGAGCCGCGCCAACTCCACCTATGAGGCCGCAACCCTCCGCGTCGAGCGCTACGGCCGCCGCGGCCTCACCCTGCACGCCCACTACACCTACAGTCACGCCATGGATTGGAATCCCAACCAGAGCACCGCCGTCGCCGGCAGCGATGTCTTCGACCCCGCGGACTTCAGCCAGGAGTACGGCGTCAGCGACCTCGACGTCCGCCACGCCGCCGCTGCCATGGTCATCCTGGAAGCGCCCTGGAAGCTGCGCAGCCTCGCCGGCCGCCTCGCCAACGGCTGGATGCTCTCCGCCATCGCCCAGTTCCACAGCGGCCTGCCCTACTCCATGCGCACCAGCGGCTCACTGGCAGAGGAGCTCACCAGCACCGGCGCAGCCATCGTCGCCCTCGCTCCCGGCATCAACGGCTCCGGCGGCGACAACCTGGTCTACGGCGTCGGCCGCAACACCTTCCGCTATCCCGCCGCCTGGAAGGCCGATCTCCGCGTCGGCAAAAAGTTC
>Ga0302202_10003248_pt1 | contig 18013 bp, 8 predicted proteins | sample II_Bog_N3_3_FD_194579 | JGI IMG/M metagenome (GOLD analysis project Ga0302202, IMG submission 194579) | Peat permafrost microbial communities from Stordalen Mire near Abisko, Sweden - II_Bog_N3_3 | ecosystem: Environmental > Terrestrial > Soil > Wetlands > Peat | place: Sweden: Abisko, Stordalen...
AGGTGGTTCATTTCTTTCAGCACATAGTGGGCGAGCCGGTGATCGGCAAGGAAGTGCTGTCGCGCCGGACCAACGAGTATCAGGCCTGGGTGGAGGCGTTTGCACGCAACCACGCCATCCCCGTCGAATGGGCCGAGCCGAAGGTGCGCAAGGAGGATTATGTGCGTCCCGCCCTGCGCCGCATGGAACGGTCCGGGCGGCACGCGTCTACTTCATTCTGAAAAGCATGGAGCAGGGCCAGACGTTCCGCTCTGCCGTGCCTCGCTTTGCCACCGCCGATCCCAACTGCCGCATCCTGGGCCGCCAGCGCAGCCGCTTCACCCACTACTATTTCTACATCCGCGACGAGACGCTGGGACCTATGGTGATGCGCGCGGCCTCCTTCTTTCCCTTTCAGACCACTTACTATCTGAATGGCCACAACTTTATCGAGAAGGAACTGGACCGTGAGAAGGTCAGCTTTCGCAAGAACGACAACGCCTTTCTGGCCGTCTCCGATCCGCAGGCTCTGCAAGCAGCCGCAGATAGCTTCACTTCCGAAGTCATCCGCAGGCGGCTCGAATACTGGACGCTTATCCTGGGGCCGAAGTTTTCCAAACGCGAGCGGGCGGCGATGAACCTGCGTCGCTTCTATGCCGTCAGCCAGATCGAATACTGCCGCAACTTCATCTTCAAGCGCAACTTTCCCATCCACAAGATCTTCGAACGCGGCTGTGAAATCGGCCTGTGGCGCATGACGGCCAACAAGATCGCTGAGGTCTTCGGGCAGCGCGTCACCAAAAAGCTGAAGGGCAAGCTGAACACGGTCGTCGAACAGATCGAGCACGGCCACCATATCTTTCGCGCCTACTATCGCAATGCCTTCATCAAGCAGTACGAGAAGTTCTCCACTTATTTGCGCACCGAGGCCTGCTCCAACAACCTGGCCGACTTCGGCCTGAAGAAAGGCCTGGACCATCTCGCCGCAGGTGCGCGAAAAACTGCTCGCGGTGACCGATCGCATCGCCGCTTTCCAGGCTCAGTGGCTAAACGTACACGTCGACTTTCCACTGCTGCAAAGGCTAGCCCTGCCCGTCGCTGTTGGCACGGCAAAATATCCCGGCATCAAAATCCACGACGCGCGCATGATCCGCCTGGCAGTCTTGTAGTTTCTGGCGACTCGCAAATAATTTGCAGGCATGGAATCAAGTTCTTCTGCTATCCTTTCGCTGCGCTTCCCCAATCAATTCCAATTCATCGAGGTCGATATGGCAACTCCAGCTACAGCTCCCGTCACGCCTGAACGCATCTATCAATTCGCCTTCGCCTATGCCCCGCCGCTGGTGCTTGAAGCGGCCATCCGCCACCATGTCTTCGACGTGCTGGATAGCGGTGGCAAAACCCTGGCGGAGGTGAGCCAGGCAACCGGCGCTTCGGAACGCGGACTGGCGGCCATCCTGAACATGCTTGTCGGTTTTGATTTCCTGGCCAAAGACGCGCACGGCGTATATACCCTTACGCCGGAGAGTTCCGCATTTCTGGTCTCGACCAAGCCGTCGTTTCAAGGAGGGCTCATTCGGCACACCAGCGAACATTTGCTCCCCAGGTGGCTCCATCTCAATGAGGTTGTCGCCACCGGCTTGCCTGTTGCGTCGGTCAATCAGCAGGGGCCTGGCAGCGACTTCTTCGCCGAGTTTGTCAACGACATTTTTCCCATGAGCTACCAGGTAACTCAGGAGCTGGCCGCGCATCTCGGCCTCAGCTCCGCTGAAGCGCCGGTGAGCGTGCTCGATCTTGCCGCGGGCTCCGGCGTGTGGGGCATCGGGCTGGCCAAAAACTCGAGCCAGGTGCGGGTGACGGCCGTCGACTGGTCAGGCGTGATTCCCGTAACGCGCGCGACGGTGGCGCGCTTTGGACTCGCGGATCGGTTCAGCTTTGTGGAAGGCGACCTGCTTCAGGCCGACTTCGGCAGCGGACACAACGTGGCGACGCTGGGTCATATTCTGCACAGCGAGGGCGAGGAGCGCAGCAAGGCGCTGCTCGCTAAGACGTTCCCTGCTCTGGCGCCGGGGGGAACCATCGCCATTGCCGAGTTCCTCGTAAATGCCGACCGGACAGGCCCATTGAACGGCCTCATCTTTGCCGTCAACATGCTGGTGAATACCGATTGCGGGGATACATTCTCATTTGAAGAGATCTCCGGCTGGCTGCGCGAAACCGGATTCGCCGATGCGCGCACGCTCAATACGCACGGACCGTCGCCGCTGATTCTGGCGACGAGGCCGTAGGGGCAACTCTGCAAATCCAGCGTTCCCCGGTTTGGCATTCATGCGTCACCCAATGCGAGCGTCTTGGGAGTACGGGAATGTAAGTTATCCCTGCTCCATCGCGCTTTTATCTGAAAGGGCGAGAAGAATCTTGACCGCGACTTGCGCGTCTTTATCACCGCTGCCGGGAGAGATAGTCTCGGTAGTAATCTTGTCGTTTTCGGAATTGAAGGTGGTCTGTGTTGGAACAGGGATGGAACCGGGAGCTTGCTGCGCCCCAGTGGGAGTTGCCGGGCGGTGTCGCAATGCCGCGATTTCCGGGTCCGCCACAAGCAAGGTCGCTGCAATCCTCAACTAAAGAGCGCCGAAGTCCGCATGGACTTCAGGCGCTTCTCCTATAGCATGGGTGAGGCGGAGCCTCGGTCGTCCCAACGATTGGGCGATTCTTTAAACTCGCCACGACAGAAACCCCAGCCTCGACGAGCGGGCTTACCCGATATAAGTTGGCCTCAAACGCAGCCTATCAAGCTTCTTCGGATGAAAGGTTGGTAGTTTTGGGCAGACTTAACTCCACGGAGCGGAGTCTTGAGCGATGATTGGAGTAACACCGTAGCGGTCGAACAGCCTCACGCGAAATGCGAATGGCTCGCGACCGCCAAGAGTTGTCACTGGAGCAAGCGATGAAACTGACTGGCTCGTCCGAAAACCTCCTTTTCGTCAAGCTGGGAAACACCGCATTCTTCGTTATCTTTATGTTGACGGCAATAGCCGTTTCCACACCTCTCTGGAGTCAGGCCCCCGGCGTTCCCACCGGCCTGACCGCTATTGCCGGAGATATGAATGTCACATTGTCCTGGACGGCTCCTTCCGGAGCAACCACCTACAACGTCTATCAAGGCACGTCGGCGAACGAGGAGAGCGCGTCGCCTGTTCTTGCGGGAATAACGGGAACGCCATTTTCCGTGGCCGGCCTGAACGAAGGAACCACATATTACTTCAAAGTCGCCGCGGTCAACTCGTCCGGCGCAAGCGCACTCTCGAATGAAGCAAGCGCCACGCCCGAACCGTTGACTTCGGGAACCAACGCAGCCGCAAGCTTCAGCATTTTTCCACCGGTGCAGGCTGCCAACCCGGTCCCGGCGGGCTTCAACACGCAGCCTGCGGCGGGAACCAACATCACAGAAAACTCATGGCTGGCCGATGGGGGATTTTCACCCTACGACGCCCGCATAAGCTTTACAGCCCAGAGCGGTTCGGCAACCTCCTTCGTCGTTCAATTCCCCAATCCCGGCGCAGACTTTTATCAAAGCATCGCCACAGGCTATTTTGCGGGAGCAACGGCGCTGACCTACCGCTTCAGCGGCGGCGCATGGTCCTTGCTGCGCACCGACACGGTCACCGGATACACGGCCGACGGGGAAGACGAAACAGCCGCCAACAACACCATCACGTTCGCCGATTCAGGCCCCGCGGTCCAGGCGGGAGACATCGTCTGGCTCGATTTGGACAATCAGGCATCCTTGCCGGGCCTCGCGCTGCTGGATCCGCGGTTTACGGTCTACTATCTCAACTGGGGCGCGGAAACCCTGAATGGCGACACCAGAACCGCCACAATCCCGTATACCCTGTCCACCGACGTTCCAACCTCGGACGCCGGCGGACTTAGCCTGGAACTCACCGACACGAATACGGAAAGCAACGGCATCTGGCAGTATATGCAAGGCGCCTTCGTTGGGCCGGCGTACGAGGAATTTCAACCCGGCCACAGCTATGAAGTGGATGTCTGGCTGAAGCAATCCGGCATTGGCGATGGCAGCGTCACATTCTCCATTACCGGGATCGGCGTCTCCCACACATTTTCCGGTGTCACCGGTACATGGCAGCATTTTATCTGGACATTCCCCGCTGTTCCGGGCCTTCCCGCTAACTCCGTCCAACCCAGCGCTCACCTGGACTTCAATGCACCTGGAACAATGTGGGTGGATAACTTCCAGTTATACGATGCGGGCTGGGCGCCTAACACTGTGAGTCCGCAGGCAATGCAGGCTTGGCAAAGCTATCATCCGGGAACTGTCCGGATCTGGAGCAACTTTGGAAACGCCGCCAGTAACTATTCGTACTTCAGCCTGAATAGCTGGCTAACGCCGGAGATCAAGACGCGCAACACACCTGGGATCGGCAACGAGTATGAGTTGCCTGCGGAATTGGAGCATCTTCCGGATGCGCTGGCCAATGTGAAAACCATCGGAGCAAACCCCTGGTTCATCGTCAACATGGCACTGTCGCCCACCGAGTGGGGCGAACTGATCGATTATCTGGCCGCTCCGGCGGGCACTGGTTACGCCTCCAAGCGCCCCGCGAGCCATCCCGGACCGTACACTGCGGACTTCGGTACCATTTATCTTGAAGTCGGCAATGAGGAATGGGGCACGCAGCAGGTGCCTGCCGACGCTGAGTACGGACAGTGGGCGCACTTCGTACTGAGTCAGGCTATCGCCGGCAAGAGCTACTTCAATCCGAGTCAGATCAGGTTCATAGCGGACGGGTTCGACCTGATACCCTCCTTTGGCTCGAACGCAGCCGCAGCCGCGCCGGAGATATCGGTCGTGGATGCCGCCCTCTATACACAAGGCAACACCGCGCTCTCAGGAGACGCCTACTATCAGTCGGACTTGGTTCAGGTGCCCGTCGGCAACGGTCCGATCATCGACGGCATCGCCGCACAGCAGAAAGCAGATGCGGGAAATGGACTCAATTATGGCTTGGCCGCTTATGAAGAGGGCCCTGGAGCGGATACGCCGACCCACACAGGAGATACAACGCTGGCCGCCGCAATAGGCGCAATCGACGTTAACTTGTATGCATCGCTGAACGGCTTCGGCCCGCAGAATCTTTTCGAATATAACCTGGGTACCGGACCATACACATCGCACCAGAACTTCGCCAACGGCTTCCGCCCGCATCCTGTGTGGGAAGCTTTGCAGATGCGAAATAACTACTGCACCGGCCCCATGGTCCTGACCGTAGCAAACAGCGTTCCGACATACAGCGATCCGGTAATTACATACGGGCAGGCCGTTCCGCTGATCGCGGTGTATACGTTCCAGGACGCAAACGTAGCCAACCAGGCCGATGTCGTAGTCCTCTCCCGCGACCTCGATAACCAGACTCCCGTCACGCTCAACTTCCCCGCAACGCCGGCTGGCTCCGGGCAACTCTACACCCTCACCGGCGATCCGAGACAAACCAACGACGATGCATTGAATATCCCCATCGGCAGCCAGACGCTGAGCGGAGTTACAAAGAGTTATACCTTCACCATGCCGCCCGGATCGATGTATATCTTTCAGGTGCCCCTGACCGGGACCTGGTCCCCTGTCGGAGAGCCTGTTCCACCCGCTCCGACGTTCCTGACCGCTACGGCTGGAAGCGGGCAAGTGGTGTTGAAGTGGACGGCTTCTGCGGGAGCGACCTCTTACAACGTATATCTGGGTACTGTATCGGGAGGCGAGGGCATAACTCAGATTGCAACGGGAGTTACATCCGCCACCTATACCGTGACTGGACTTACCAATGAGCAGGCCTATTTTTTCACGGTTACGGCGGTGGACGGCGGCGGCGCAAGCGGATACTCGAACGAGGCCACGGCCGCGCCGCTGGCTGCGGGGTCTGGCACGATTCTGGCTTATGAACCCTTTGCGGAACCAATCGGAGCGTTGAACGGCGCCAGCGGAGGCGGGGATTTTGGCTGGGGCGGAGCATGGCAGGAACAGGGCAGTTCGACGGCTGTACCCGGCTATAACATCGCTTCGACGGCGCCTCTTACTTATACCGGCCTGCTCACGAATGGAAACTATGGGATTGGCGGATATGAGTATCAAGGTTCGGGAAGGCTGCTCGATCAGGACCCGAGTGGCCCATTCAGTGTCTATCTGCAAAATGGCTTGATCGGCGCGCCTGGAACGACCGTCTGGGTCAGCTTCCTGCTCCGCAAAGACACGAGCGACACTCAGGAGAACGCCGTGTTTCTCGACTCCAGCGATGTGCCTTGGTATGCCGGAGCTCCGAACAGCATTGCGGTTGGTTACTTCGGCGCAAGCTCAAACGATGCCGGTGGCAATCCCTTCTGGAGCCTGCAGTACAACAACGGAACGCCAATCCTGACTAACGTGCCGGTGGTCGTGGGCCAGACTGATCTTTTTGTTCTCGAGGTAACATTCGGCGCGACAAACGTGGCTAACCTGTATGTGAATCCCACTTCGCTTGGCGGGGCCGCTCCGGCCACTCCCAGCGCAACTTACTCGACGGCGAGCAACGTCGGGTTCGATGCCATTGCTTACTACGGCGGCGATAGTACCAGTCCGAGTACGTCGGATCAGAGCTCGCTGGATGAAATCCGCGTGGGCACCAGCTTTGCCGCGGTAACGCCGACGTTTCCCCTCTCGCCTCCAGTGCCCGCTGCGCTGACATCTCCCACGCCAGGTAGCCAGCTTGCCGGCTCCAGTGTTACCTTTACCTGGACGCCCGGCGCGGGAGTTACTAACTATTGGTTCAACCTTGGTACCGCGGCCACGGGGGTTAACTCGAAGAACATCTATAGCTCAGGCCCGGTAACCGCTCTCGCTGAAGCAGTAACTGGCCTGCCGGCCAACGGCGAGACAATTTACGCCATACTCTACTCCTACATCGACGGAGCATGGCAGCCCGCTGTCTACACCTTCTACGCCACCGGACCTGCGGTGCTGACCGCGCCCGCATTGGGCGCAAAACTCACGGCCAACGCCACCTTTACATGGACGCCCGGTACCGGAATTACAAACTACTGGTTCAACCTGGGCACTGCCAACGCCGGAGCAAACGCCAAGAATCTCTATATCTCGGGTTTAACCACAGAACTAACTGCCACAGTAACCGGCATTCCACAGTACGGCGAAACACTCTACGCCACGCTCTACTCCTTCATTTCGGGAGCCTGGCAGCCGATCGTCTACACCTACATCGCAGTTGGCTCACCGGTGGCGGCAACGCTGACAACTCCCACTCCGAGCACCAAGCTTTCAAGCTCCAGTGTTACCTTCACCTGGTCGGGCAGCGAGGGAGTTACTTACTACTGGTTCAACCTGGGCACTGCGGATTCAGGTGCTTTTGCGAAGAATATCTATTCCAGCGGCTCAACCGCGCTAAACTCAGCAAACGTTACAGGCCTTCCCACCAATGGCGAGCCCATTTACGCCACGCTTTACTCCTACATCGCCGGAGCCTGGCAGCCCACCATTTACACCTACACGGCCAGCGGATCACCCACGCCCGCCTTGTTAACCGCACCGGCCGCCGGCACTTCGCTTACAAGTTCCACGGTGACGTTCTCATGGTCGGCGGGCAACCCGGCAACCTATTACTGGCTCAACCTGGGCACAGCCTCTTCAGGCGCAAGCGCGAAGAACATCTATTCCGGCGGATCAACTACGGCCACTTCGGTAACAGTCAATAACCTGCCAACCAACGGCGAAACCATCTATGCCACGCTTTACTCGTACATCGGCGAAGCCTGGCAACCCACCTTCTACACTTACAAGGCTGAGTAGTCAGCCAAACAACTTCCCGCCGCGCACGCCTCGCACGGTGGGAGGCCTGAACATAAGCTTGATGAAATCAAGAAATCCGGGGTTCCAGCCGAGCTATCGGCTATCGGGACATTATTGTGATCTGGCTCGCCAACCAGAATTGGGATTTCCTGGCGGAACGGGGTAATTTCCGGAGTTTCGATTCTGCGCTTGTGTTGATCCGTGTGCCCTACATCGTGCCGTGATGGTTCGTCAAATGATCGTGAATAGATGACTCCAGACCCGTCTGTGAGGTCGAAGAGCATTTGAAATCACCCAGGAATAAATGTCCCTGCTGTCCCCCACACCTCCAGCGTATTGCAAGAATCCTCAGCCCAGCCGGGCGGAACTCCAACCGAGCGAACACACCAACGTGCAATTCGGCCACAGGTCCATTGCGCGTATACGGTTCCTCTGGCGCGCCGGCCTGCAACCTGGTCATTGATAATCTTCGAGGGCGCGATTGTCGTTGACATTTGCAGCGGCAAACCGATAGCCTTTTTCCACTGGCCCCAAAGTTATTCCCAAACTCTTGCCCAAAGGCCTGCGATTCGTTTCACAAAATGAATCCGTGGTCAGCGCTAGTGAGGAGCACCCCACTCCGCGGCGGTATGGCAGTACATGTTCCGAAGAGCCTTCCGCGAAGGCCGCCGATTCCATCGATTCCTTTTCGCTCGCCGATCGTCGAGGTCACCATGAAGCCTAGTTTTAGTTTCGCTCCAATCCCGCGACTCTTATCCCTGCGAGCGAGTCCGCCTGTTTTGCCGCCCTGGACGGGCATGAATCGTTTTCGTCATCGTCAAGGTCCTTATCCGCCCGCCTTTTTTCAGAAAGAATCGGGCGAACCATTGGATCGTGAAGGCCAACCAACAAGGTTCTCATCGGCAACCTGGAGATTCTCAATGAAGTTCCGTTCGATCCTTGCATTCGCGTTTGTGTGCCTGTTGATGGTTGGCTTGATCGGAAAGGCTGACGGCCAGACCTGGACTGCGCTGAATAACCAACCTCCGGTGGGCGTGGGAGCGATGCTCCTGCTTACCGACGGGCGCGTCCTGGTCCACAACGAGAATTCCGACTTCACCGCCTGGTACACCTTGACCCCCGATATTAACGGGAGCTACGTCAATGGCACTTGGCAGCAGGTGGCCTCGCTGCCCAACGGCTATGCCCCGCTCTATTTTGCCTCGGCTGTTCTGCCGGATGGAAAAGTGGTGATTCAGGGAGGCGAGTACCAATGCCCAGACGCGAACTGCGCAGACGCCTGGCAGAGCCTTGGCGCACTCTACGATCCAGTCGCCAACACATGGACAGCCACAACGCCACCAATCCCTAACACCGACCAGGCATTCGGAGACGTTGAATCGGTGGTGTTGCCGAACGGAACCTGGATGGTCGCGGCCTGTTGCATGATGGGCAGTGGCCAAAATGCGTTCCCTGAGTATTTCTACTTCGACGAAAGTACGCTTAGCTTTACGCAAATGGGAAGCTTAACCGCTGGCAAGGCCGACGACTTTGACGAAGAGGGATGGACCCTGCTCCCAGATGGGAATGTACTCACGGTGGATGCGTACTGGCAGAATTACATCGCCTCAGGCAAGAATTCGGAGCTTTACAACCCCGCGACCAACCAGTGGACGACCGCCGGAAGCACGATTGAACAACTCTGGGACTCCTGTAATGGTGCGTCCAGCGCCAGCTACGAAGTAGGACCCGGCGTGCTGATGCCCAGCGGGACCGTGTTTTACACAGGGTCAAGCAGTTGTGCCGCGGGGAACACCTCTGTCTACGACGTGAGTACCGGAACATGGGCGGCCGGTCCCAGCTTCCCCAACAATTCAGCAAGCCAGCAAGTGTCTGTGGATGATGGGCCGGCCTCGGTCGAGGTCAACGGGAACGTGGTCGTCATGGCCAGCCCATCCAACCCCGAGTACTCCACGCCAAGCGCCTTTTACGAATGGAACGGGTCAACCCTTACTGCGTTTCCGAATCCCGCCAATGCCGTGAATGACGGATCCTACTATGGGCATCTCCTCGTACTCCCCACCGGCCAGATCCTGTTCACCGACTTTTCCGGCATAGTTGAAGTCCTTACAAGCGCAGGTACCTACGATTCGGCATGGCAGCCAACCGTGACCACCACGCTATCGCCAATTTATGCTGGGCAGACCTACCAGATTCAGGGCACGCAATTCAATGGCCTGTCGGGTGGCGCGGCTTATGGAGACGACTTCGAGGACAACACCAACTATCCTCTGGTCCGCATCGTAAACAACACCTCTGGGAATGTCTTCTACGCCAAAACTCACGGACACAGCACCATGGGAGTGGCCACCGGGTCTACACCCGTCTCCACATATTTCGATGTGCCGGCGGCAACGGAGACTGGACCCTGCGAATTGTATGTTGTGGCCAACGGAATTCCATCCAATGCGGTGGCCTGCAATGTGAGTTCAGCCCCCACAACATTGCCCGCCGCACTCATATCGCCCAATCCGGGCACCGCTCTGGGCAGTTCCACCGCAACCTTCACCTGGAACAGCGGCTTCGGAGTTACCTCCTACTGGCTCACGGTCGGTACTGGTCCCTCGGGAGCGAACGCGAAAAACCTCTACGCGGGTGCCCCCACCACCGCTCTTTCGGCCACCGTTACCGGCCTGCCCATCTACGGTCAGACCGTATACGTCACGCTTTCTTCCAAGATTTCCGGGGCATGGCAATCCACTGCTTACCAGTTCACCGCGTCCGGCTCTCCCGTACCGGCGGCGCTGACATCGCCAACGCCAGGCAGCCAGCTTACCGGCACCAGCGTTAACTTCACGTGGTCTCCTGGCGGCGGGGTTACTAACTACTTGTTCAACCTGGGAACCACTGCATCGGGAGTCGGCGCAAAAAGCATCTATTCCGGCAGTTCAACTACGGCCACATCGCTAACTATCGGCGGCCTGCCAACCAACGGCGAAACCCTTTACGTCACGCTCTATTCCCAGATCGCAGGGGTCTTTCAACCCACCGTCTGCACCTTCTATGCCACCGGACCGGCAGTGCTGACCTCTCCCGCTCCGGGCAGCAAGCTTGGCGCCAGCGCCACCTTTGTCTGGACGCCCGGCACCGGGATCACGAAATATTGGTTCAACCTGGGCACTGCAAACGCCGGAGTCGACACGAAGAACATCTATTCAGGCGGTCCAACTACGGCCACCTCACTAACAGTTTCTGGCATTCCACAGTTTGGCGAAACGCTCTACGCCACACTCTACTCCTACATTTCAGGAGCCTGGCAGCCGATCGTTTACACCTACTCCGCATCCGGTTCGCCGGTGGCCGCGACGCTAACTATACCCGCTCCGAGTACCAAGCTAACAAGCTCCAGTGTTACCTTCAACTGGTCGGCCGGAGAGGGAATTGCCAACTACTGGCTCAACCTTGGCACTGCGGATTCAGGAGCAAATGCGAAGAACCTTTACTCCGGCAGTTCAACCACGCTGACTTCCGTCTCCGCCACTGGTCTTCCAACCAACGGCGAAACGATTTACGCCACACTCTATTCGTACATTGCTGGAGCTTGGCAGCCCACCGTCTACAGCTACACAGCATCCGGATCTCCAACGCCGGCTGCGCTAACAACTCCCAGCCCGACCACCCAACTAACAAGCTCCACGGTCACTTTCACTTGGTCGCCGGGCAGCGGTGTTACTCACTATTGGTTCAACCTGGGAACCGGTTCCTCGGGCACTGCGGCGAAGAACCTATACTCCGGCGCTTCAACCACGGCCACCTCGGTAACCGTAACCGGCTTGCCCACCAACAGCGAGCCCATTTACGCCACGCTCTATTCGTATATTGCCGGAGCCTGGCAGCCCACCGTCTACACGTACACTGCCCAGTAACGAGCCTGAAGTATCGGCAAGGGGATACTTTAGCCTTTTTTCGGTTATTGCGGCGAACGGATTGTGGATCGCGAAGAGGCCAGTAAGCGATCTCCCGATGCGCAGCATGCACGTCGCCGTCAGGTGTTTCGCGCCTGCAAGCGAGGATGCCTGCTTGTCCTGCGCTCTTTCATTTGATCACCAACCCGCCCGGCAGGACTGGTGGTCCCTAGTTCACAACTCTCATTAAAAGCGAAGCGGCGACATCTATTTCTTCCTTTTGGATTGGAGCCAACGCCCGCGTGAGTGAGTGTTCAAGCCGGCCCGAATGTCGTGATAAAATAGAAATTGTCCGGTGCCTTCCGGAGGTTGTTGATTTATATAGTTGGGGACGTAGCTCAGTTGGTTAGAGCGCTGCCCTGTCACGGCAGAGGTCGCGGGTTCGAGCCCCGTCGTCCCCGCCAGATTCTAAAGGACTTAAGTCCAATCTGGCATGTGACACCAATGTACAAAAAGGTACAAGTCATGAATTTCGGCCCTAAGTGGAAGGTTGGGCGACGTGTTCAAGAACACTGAGGTGGTCTGGTTCGCTTTTTGGCCGGTCGAGGACATCTGGTTGTTGTTGGTCCCGTTGACGGCGCCATTGTAGTTTTCCCACCTGGTGAGCGGGATGACTCGCTTCTCCTTCGGCAGCCACGCAAACGCATATAGTGGCGCTTCGGTCCATCTCAGCTTGCGATCTTCTTCGCCGCGGCTATCGCCTTCGACTTCATCTCCGGCGACATGGCAGGGTCGTCGGCCAAGGTAAGCAACTCCTTCTGGCCCGCCTGCGACGCCTTGGCCTGAGCGGCGTTGGAGCCGTCTCCCTTGACGGCGGCCAGCAGGACGTCGACCATGCGCTGTAGTATCTGGTAAACGGCTTCGGTGGAGAAACCGCCTAGCAGCGCAAGAACAGCCGGACCAAGGCTCATGATTTGCTCGTTGGTCCTGGCGAAATTCGACTGGCCGATCAATGCGGCCATGATCAATCCCGAAAGCACGCCCAGCACAAACCGGATGAGGTACACCGTGTTGTAGCGCGGGTCGAAGGTCCGGTTATTCACGTACTGAAGCGCGGTGAACAATACATAGAAGACCGCCCCCAGCGCCGCCGCGCAGACCCAGTTGATGACCATCGGGGCCGACACACCTGTGGTCTCGGATTGTTTTTCCGTAGTCTGACTCGTAACTGTTGAAGGGGAGTTTGTGCCCGGAGACGTTGCGGTTGAAACCGATGGACTAGTGGTCGCGTTTGATGGCGATGGATTCGTGGCACCGACCGTCGAAGTCTTGCTTTGAGTTGACGAAGTTGTGACAGGCGGAGCTTGCTCAACGTCAATCTCGGTCCACGTGAATCCGATCCCCGCCACGATCGCGATAACGATCATCCACAAAACCAGAGCGGGACGCCGCAGCGTACCCAACCGTCCTTCCGCCGGCTCCGTGGCTTCGAGCGAAAGCGGCGTGGCGGGCGCGACGATCTTGACCAGCGCGCCGTGCGCGGTCATCAGATCCGCAAAGCTGGCCTTTTCCGGATCGGCTCCCACCGCGTTTATCGCAGCCTGCGCTTTTTCGTCGATCGTAAGGCCGTCAGCGTTCGCGTACCGGAACATCAGCCTGTACTCGTTGATCACTCGCTTCATATCGTCATTCGGCGGCGTCGTATTGCCTTGTGGACGCACCGTTGCTGCCGCATCGCCCATGGGAGCCTCCTCTTCCGTTCGCTGTACTGGTTCGTCGGTTAGTGAACTCTACGTGACCTGCCGGGGAACATCCCACACTTTACCACCGCTTCCGGCACGCTGCGGGAATTTCTTAGCGGAGCATCTTCGATATGCGAAAAGGATGCTTGAGGGTTGAGCTTTCCCAGGTCCCCAAAGGTGAGGGACCTGGGGCAACCGCCGGGCCAGAATTTCACTTTCTGTCCTCAAGGGTTTTCAGGTCGATTCCCAACTGCTGGCACTTCTTGTAGAGGTGGCTCCTTTCGAGCCCGAGCGCCTTCGCGGTTTGTGTTACGTGCCCGCTGTGCCGCTCCAGTTCCTTGAGCACTTCGGCCCGTTCAAAGCTCGACACGCGTTCGGATAGCGCGCCTTCGGTATCCTCGACCGAGACACTGGAGGGAGTCGTGCTTCGACTAGAAGCACTGGGATGGGTCGGCGCTGTATTGGAGTGAGCGGCAGGCAGCGCAAGTTGGACGGCCTCGGCGTCAATCACGGTATCGGCAAGCAGCAGGAGCCGCTCCACAACGTTGCGTAGTTCGCGCACATTGCCTGGCCATGTGTAACGCTTGAACGCTTCGATGGCGGAATCGGTGAAGGGAATTGGCTTCCATCCATTTTGGGCGCTTACCTGGCGGGCAAAGTGTTCCACAAGGCCAGGCAGGTCTTCGGTGCGTTGGCGCAGAGGAGGCAGCGTGGCGGGAAACACAACGACGCGATGATAGAGATCGCGCCGGAAACCGCCGGATTCAACCAGTTGCTCCAGATTTCGGTGCGTTGCCACCACCACGCGCACATCCACAGTGGTGGGCTTGTCAGAGCCGATGCGCTCCACCTCGCCCTCTTCCAGCACGCGCAGCAATTTGGCCTGCATGGCAAGCGGCATGTCACCAATCTCGTCGAGAAAAAGCGTTCCTCGATGCGCCTGCTCGAACTTGCCGGTGTGGCGCTGCGCTGCTCCAGTGAATGAGCCTTTTTCATGTCCGAACAACTCACTTTCAATAAGCTCCGCGGGAACCGCCGCGCAGTTGAGAGTTACAAAAGGACCTGTCGCCCGATGGCTCTTTTCATGCAGGGTGCGCGCCGCCAGTTCCTTGCCTGTACCGGTTTCGCCATAGATGCAAACGCGCGCTTCGCTGGCGGCCACGCGCTCAATTTGGGCCATCACGCGGCGCATGGTCTCGCCGGCAAACACAATGGTGTGCTTGCCAACGCGGGTGCGCAGGTCTTGATTCTCGGTCTCAAGCCGGGTGAGCTTGAGCGCGTTCTCGACGGTGACCAACAACTTCTCGGTGGAAAGCGGCTTCTCGAGAAAGTCCAGCGCGCCGAGCCGCGTGGCGCGAACCGCCATCTCGATGTGCGCCTGCCCGCTCATCATCACTACAGGCGCGGCAACGCCCGCCGTCTTCAGGTCTTCAAGCAGCGCGAGCCCATCGCGGCGGGGCATCACCACGTCGCTGAGGATAAGGTCGAAGGGCTGCGTTCGGGCCAGTTCCAGGGCGCGCGGCGCGTTGTCGCAGACCACCGCTTCGTGGCCCGCCAGCCGGAAAGCGCGGGATAGCGAAGCCAGCGTGTTGGCCTCGTCGTCGACAATGAGAATCTTTGCTTTCGCGGTCATGGCTTTGTGTCGCTCGCTTTGGGCAGCGTGATAACAAACGTAGCACCGCCGCCCGGCCGGCTTTCTACCGCTATGGTTCCGGCGTGGTCGGCGATGACCGATTGAACGATGGCCAAACCCAACCCGGTACCATGCTCTTTGGTTGTGTAGTACGGAGTAAACAGCCGCTCGCATTCCTCCAGTGTCATTCCCTGACCCGTATCGGCAACCCGGATTTCAACCATGTCTCCATGCGCATTTGCCGAGAGCGTCAATGTGCCTCCATCGGGCATCGCATCGATTGCATTCAAAACCAGATTCGAAAGCGCCCGATGCAAAAGCTCCGGGTCGGCATCGATCCACAATTCCTCAGATGCCCCTTCGAGCGTGCAATTGACCTTCGATCCGGCTCTGGCCTCTTCCGTGGCTTCGCGCTCATTTGAATTCGGAGTTCGAATCAAGCTTGGAAAGTACAACAGCATCACGCGAAGCAATGCATCGTCCACGTCGATTCGTTCCAACTCAGGCTTGGGCATCTTGCTGAAGTCGCTGAATCTGCCAATGATTGTCTTCAAGTTTGCAATTTCCATGCTCAGTGTCTGCGTGCTTTCGGCGAATATCTCATCGAATTCCGCTGCCGGAAGATCGCGCGCCCGCACCAGATTCTCGACCGTCAATTGCAAGGGAAACAGAGGATTCTTGAGTTCATGCGCCAGACGCCGGGCCAGTTCGCGCCAGGCGGCCACACGCTCGGTTTGCACCAGCCGTTCACGCTGGCTGACTAATTGGCTGGTCATGTGGTTGAAACTGCGCGCCAGCACACCAACCTCGTCGCGGCCGCGCTCGGGCACACGGGTCTCCCAGTTGCCGCTGGCCACTTCCTCGGCAGCACACGCCAACTGTTCAATGGGCCGCGAAACCCGCGCCGCGATCCACAAGCTGCACACGATTGCAAACAGAATTCCGCCGGCTGCCACGCCGTATGCGATGGCGCGAATGTGCTGCTGCGCCTCCACCATACCGCTGCGCGAGATGGAAACGATGAGCACTGCGAGGACGCTGCCGGTGTCGCCCTTGAGGGGAATGGCGGTGGCGTTGACCGAATCTTCGCGGCGGTCGGTCAGATAGAGAATCCTGCTTTCCTGCTGACCGCTCTTGAGTGCGGCCTCAATCAAGGACTGATAGTGGGTCGCTCCGGCGATCTCGCCGCTCGCGGCAAGGAGGCGTTTCGGATCGAATCCTGTAGGAGGGGGTCCGTCGGCTGAGACCGTGTCAGAGAGGGCATAGGGTGGGGGATCGTTGTAGAGGGAAATTTGCATCCCCGGCGCAACCGGCAGATCGGCAAGAAAGCTCTGATCCAGCCGATTCCCACCCACCAGGTGGACTAGCGGCTCCGCTCCGTGAACCGCCCGCACCGAAAAAATGCCAGGCACCGTGGTGTGGTCGGGAAGGTCTTCATATTTCAAGAATGTCGCCTGGGTGATTTTTACTGCGGGTTCCGGGTAACCAAATTGCGCCGGCCATTGGGCAGAGCTGACGATGTTTCCGTCGGACCCCACGATCTCAAGAAAATCGAGTTGCGCATCCTGCGCCAGTGTCTGCGCCTCGTTCAAATACGGAGACGTATCGTCCGACTGAACCAGTTCAAAGGCCATGGTCCGAACCCGCTCGCTGGCGGCGATGCGGTCGACCGCCGAAGCTACTTCCGCCGAGCGGTGCTGGAACTCGCGCTGAAACTGACTGACGAAGAGCGCGATTTCTTCCCGGTCGCGCTGCTCGAAAACCAAACGGATGCGGACCAGCACAGTCCACGTCACAGCCGCTACTGCAGCCGCAACGGTGAGCGAGAATAGCAGCAACAACTTTTGCCGCAGGCTCATTCGATGTCCATCATTTCGGATTCCTCAACGCATCTCCTTTATTGGGAGCTTTGGATCGAAACCCCGCCCAGGAGCGGTTCGCCATCCCGGCTCAGGCGCAGGTCGCGAACACGGCCTCCGACAGCATAGGCGCGTGGAAGATAGAGCAGTGGAATGAGCGTGTGGGTACCGAGAAAGTCGCGCTCCTCTCGGAATAAGCCGGCAGGAGAGTTTTCGCGAACCGGGACAGCGACCCCGACCCGCCGAAGCAGCAACTCTAAGCCGGCCTGCGGCTGGTTGGACGCAAGCGTGAGCCTGAGCAGAACAATATCGGCATGCTGCGGAGCGCCGGCACTGGCGACCTGGACGTTGAATCCCGCCTCGCGCAGATTGAGCGCGATACGCTGCGCCGCCAGCATCATTGCCGCGCCCCCATCCGTGCTGAGCGTGATCGGCGGAGGAGTCAAGCCGCCGCGCAGTTCGCGAGCCTTGTTCAGGTCGCGGTCCGCAGGGAAGAGAAAAGAGTAGCCGGTGACCGAGGCAGGCAACAGGCTGGCTGTAATCTCACCCTGCTTTTGAAAGATCACGTTCGAGATTGCAATGCGATCCACAGCCAGTGCGATAGCCGCCCGAATGTTCGGATTGCTGAGCACACCGCCGTCCGCGACAGCGAGCGCCAACAGATCGACCGGCGGCGAGGCAATCACTGTAAGTCGCTGCTCGTGGGCCTGGCGTAGCTGTTCGGCTGGAATTTCTACCAGATCGGCGCGGCCCACGCTCAGGTCGAGCCACTGATCGCGGATGGATTTATGGCCGGCGATTTCAATCATGTCGAGAAATGGGCGGCCTTCCCAGGAACCTTCGTTGGCCGTGAGAGTGAGAACGCCATTTGTGAATCGTTCCACCTGAAAGCCGCCCGTCCCAATGAAGGGTCCAATCAGCGGCCCCATTGCCATGGTTGCGCTGGAATTGGCCTGCCCCGCGAGGGTGATCGAGAAGTCGTCGCTGGCCAATAACTCAGGAAGGTTGGGCATGGGAGCATCCCCGGTAAAAACCACCGTCGAACCCACGGCATGAACTGCAGT
>Ga0302202_10003297_pt1 | contig 17858 bp, 20 predicted proteins | sample II_Bog_N3_3_FD_194579 | JGI IMG/M metagenome (GOLD analysis project Ga0302202, IMG submission 194579) | Peat permafrost microbial communities from Stordalen Mire near Abisko, Sweden - II_Bog_N3_3 | ecosystem: Environmental > Terrestrial > Soil > Wetlands > Peat | place: Sweden: Abisko...
GCCCGAGCAGATCGAGAATCGCCTTGGTCAACCACAGGTTCGTGGTCTTGCGCAGATAGGACACCTGCGATCCGTGGTAGGATCGTTTCTCACCGGCATAGACCATCCAGAAATTGCGGGTCGATAACAGGCGCACCGCCTCCAGCCGGCTGTAAATCTCCGCCAGCTTGCCGCGGACGTCCGGGTCCTCGATCAGGGGGCGGCCGTCGCGATGCTGCGTCCGGCAATGCGCCAGCAGCGCGATCCAGACCGGGTTGGTGCGGATGTTGCCCTGGCCGCTGTGCTCGACCTCCAGATGGGTCGAGGCGACTTTCCAGCCGTTATTCTCCCCGCCCACCAGGCAATCGGCCGGCACACGGACGTTGTCGAAATAGATGATGTTCTTGTGGCCATGCTCGTCGGTTTCGCCCTCGCTCTGGGCGCTGAGCATATACAGCGGCTGGGTGGTGATACCCGGCAGGGACGCATCGATCATGAACCAGGACACGTTCTGGTGGCGCTTACCCCCGGGATCGGTCACCGCAATAGTCCAGTAACGATCCGCACCATGGTGCGAGCCGATATAGATCTTCTGCCCGTTGAACACGTACACGTCACCGTCTCGGATCGCCGTGGTCTTGACACCCGCAAGGTCCGACCCGGCGGAGGGCTCCGTCAGCAACTGCCAACTGCGCACCTCGCCCCGGTAGATCGGCGGCAGGAAGCGCTGCTTCTGTTCCTCGGTGCCCCATACCCGGATGCTGGCGCTGCCCATCTTTCCGCCGCTGTCATAGTACGGCGGCAAGCCGAGACCCAGACGCGCGGTTTCCTCCTCCAGCACGATGATCTGGTCCAGACCGAGACCGCCGCCGCCGTATGCCTTCTCACCCGACGGATAAAGCCAGCCGCGGGCGCCCAGCCGCCGGCCGAGTTCTCGGCGCATCAGATAGATCGCGTGCGACTCCTCGAAGCTGCGCGGCCGGGCGGTAATCCCCTCCGGCACGTTCGCGGCGAGCCAGGCGCGGACCTCGCCGCGGAATTCCTCCTGCGCCTTGGTGTATTGAAGTTCGAATTCCACGGTCGTCTTCCCTCGGGATGATGCAAGCGATCGTTCAGCCTGCCCGGCGGCGTGTCAATGTCCGCCGTCAGCCGCGGCCGATATAGGGCATCTTCGTTGCCATCACGGTCATGAACTGGACGTTCGCCTCCAGCGACAGGCTCGCCATATAGGCAACCCCGCGCGCGACATCATTCACGTCGATGCGTGCCTCCGCCTCGACGTTTCCGCTGGCCTGCAAACGACCCCGAGCGGTATCTTCGTTACGGGAGGTTGCGGCGTTGCCGATATCGATCTGGCCGCAGGCGATGTCGTATTCGCGCCCATCCAGCGACAAGGATCGCGTGAGTCCTGTCAGCGCGTGCTTGGTCGTGGCATAAGGTGTCGAATTCCGCCGCGGCACATGCGCCGACACCGAACCGTTGTTGATGATGCGCCCGCCGCGCGGGTCCTGGCTCTTCATCATGCGGAACGCGTGCTGCGCGCACAGAAACGAGCCGGTCAGGTTGACCGCAACGACGTTCGACCATTGCGCCAGGGTCAGGTCCTCGATCGGAATGTTGCGGGTGCTGATACCGGCGTTGTTGAACAGCAGATCGATCCGGCCGTAGGTCGCCTGCACCGTATCGAACAAGGCCGCGATCGCTCCCGGGTCGGACACATCGGTCGGCACCACCAGCATCCGCGGCGGTTCGGCGCCGGCGAGTACCGCGGTTTCCTCCAGCATCGCGCGCCGGCGTCCGGCGAGCACCACCGAAAACCCGTCCGCATGCAGCGCCAGCGCGGATGCCCGGCCGATGCCGCTGCCGGCGCCGGTGATGACCGCGATCTTGCTTGTTGTTGCCATGGCCTGTTTCCTCCGGAAGTGTGGCCCCCATCCTCCACCCCGAACCGGCCGAGGGCAATGGTTCAGCCGATACTCAACACTGCATCAATTCGATGCTGACGCCATCGGGTGCCGCGATGTAGCACAACAATCTGCCGCCGACGCCGGCCTTTAGCGGGACGGGAAAAGTCACGCCCTTGGCGCGCAATTCGTCGCAAAACGCCGCGAGATCGCCCTGATACAGAAAACCGAAATGATCGATTCCCCTCGCATTGTGGCTGGAAAAATCGGCGAAGGCCTGAATCGGTCTGGCAGCGCCCGGTGTTTCGCCACGCCGTGCACCGCGGATCAGAATCGTCATGCCGCCGATCGTAACAAAAATTTGCGGCGCACCGCGCGCGATGGTGTCGGCGGCGATCGTCGCGCCGAACATTTGCACATACCAGTCGGCCGAGGCTTTCGGCGTCTCGCTGATGACGTGGACGTGATCGAATTTGAACGCCGGATTGCTCATTGGTTTATTCCTCGCACACGTCAGGCAACCGCCCCTGCCACTTGTAAACTTTCTCCAACGTCCCACCCATCAACTTCGCCCGATCGCTTTCCGACAGACGCGCCGTGTCCCGGAACGGTGCAACCCCCTGCTCGTAAGTCAGCATGCCGCTGGTGCGCGTCCAGTCTGTGCCCCACATGCAACGGTCGAGTCCGAACGCGTCGATGATCCGCAACACCGGATCCCAGATGTCATTATAGGGATACGGCTCGCGTGACAGCGTGCAGGCGCCGCTGATCTTCACCCGCACGTTCGGATAAGCCGCGAGCGCCAGCAACTTCGGCAGGTCGGCCCAGGGATCGGCCAGCGGCGGCGGCTGATTCGGCTGCAACAACCCGAGATGATCGATGACGATCACCGTATCCGGGTTGCGCCTCACCAGCTCCGTCCCATGCTCCAGCCGCCCCCAGCACAGGAAATTGACCGGCAGCCCCCGCTTCCCCGCGGCGGCAAACGCCCGGTTCACCCGCGGATCCGCCGGGTCGCTCGGCAGTTCGTCGCGCAGCATGATCCGGACGCCGACGGCGCCCTTCGTTTCGGCCCACGCGGCAACGACGTCGTCGATCGCGGGATCGGTCACATCGATCGGTTTCACGACGCGGAACCGGTCGGGATAAGCGGCGTAAACCTCAAGCGCATAACTCGGGTCGTAGCGGTATAGATTAAACGTTGACACGATGATCGCCGCATCGACACCGACCGCGTCCATCGCCGCCGCCATCTCTGCCCCATTGGCCGATTGCGGTCCGTGCAACTGGCCGACCCAGGGCCGTCCGGGATGGTTGTGCTCATAGGCATGGACCTGGACGTCGATCGTTCGCATGGTTGCCTCCCCTTCACCGGGGACTTTCTATCCGCCGGATCCGCACCCGCATAGCCCGCCGCCGGCTTGCGTCATCTGCGCCGCACAGGCAGGTTGCGCGTCAACCAACGGGAGTCTTGACCATGAGCAGCTCATCCGAATACACGCCGCCGAAAGTCTGGGCCTGGAACAAGGCGAGCGGCGGCCGCTTCGCCAACATCAACCGCCCGATCGCGGGACCGACCCACGACAAGGAATTGCCGGTCGGCAAACACCCGATGCAGCTCTACTCGCTGGGAACGCCGAACGGCCAGAAAGTCACCGTGATGCTGGAGGAGCTTCTGGCCCTCGGCCACAGCGGCGCGGAATACGACGCCTGGCTGATCCGCATCGGCGAGGGCGACCAGTTCGGCAGCGGCTTCGTGGCGATCAACCCGAACTCCAAGATCCCCGCCCTGCTGGACCGCAGCGGGCCGACGCCGATCCGGGTTTTCGAGTCGGGCGCGATCCTGGTCCATCTGGCCGAGAAGTTCGGTGCGTTTCTGCCAACCGAGGCCGGGGCGCGCGCGGAGTGCCTGTCGTGGCTGTTCTGGCAGATGGGCAGCGCGCCTTATCTGGGTGGCGGGTTCGGCCATTTTTATGCCTACGCGCCGACCAAGATCGAATACGCGATCGACCGGTTCGCGATGGAAACCAAGCGGCAGTTGGACGTGCTGGACCGGCGCCTCGCCGAAAGCCCGTTCCTGGGCGGCGAGAATTACACCATCGCCGACATTGCAGTCTGGCCCTGGTACGGTGGATTGGCGAAGGGGCTGCTGTATGGGTCCGGCGAGTTCCTTGCGGTGGAGGAATACAAGAACGTGCAACGCTGGGCCGATACGATCTCGGCACGTCCGGCGGTGAAGCGCGGCCGGATCGTCAACCGATTGCAGGGCGACCCCGCGGCGCAGTTGCATGAACGCCATGATGCCAGCGATTTCGATACGAAGACGCAGGACAAGCTGGCAGCTGCGAGCTAGCGAAACCTCGCCGGGATCGGAACGTCGTCGTCCCTTCGTCATGGCCGGGCTTGTTCCGGCCATGACGGCGGGGAACGACCAGCCACGTCACCCGCTCGGCCACTGCCGGCGGATCGGGTCCGTGCCATCCCACCCCACCGCCGCGTCGCGGATCGCTCCAAAAATCCGCATCCGAGCGGGGGTCGCGTGGGCCATTTCGATGATCGTGCCGGGGTGGCCTTCCTGGCGGAAATAGACGAAACGGCCGCGCGGACTATCCCCCTCCTGGCCGACCGAATATCCCGATGCCAGCGCGCGATCGTAGATTGCATCGTAATCCTCGGGCCAGCTTGACCAGTGCTGCATCCCCTCGTGCCCGGCGGCGAGGAATTCGTGGTACAGACTGGGCGTCTGGCACCGTTGCTGAATCAGTTCCAACTGCACGTCGCCCGAGTTGGCCAGCGCGATCGACAGATGGATGTCGTCATAACGCTGCCTGTTATAGGTGAAGGCGGTCACCGGCAGCCTCTCGGCGTAAAACCACGGGCCGACGCCGCAGACGTCGACCCAATGGCGCATCGCCGCCTCGACATCGCGCACGACGATCCCGACCTGGCGCATCGGTCCAAACAACCGGCTCATGGGCAACGCTCCTGATCAGGCCTTGATGAAGGGACAGCCGTCTTCGGCCAGCGGGCGGAACGCATCCTCGGCCGGGGTGGTGCCGATCAGCTTGTACAGGTCCCACTCATGCTGGCTTTCGGACGGCTTCTTCACCTCGAACAGATACACCGGGTGGATCTTTCGCCCATCCTCGCGGATGCGGCCCGGCCCAAAACAATCGTCATCGGTCGGCATTGCCTTCATCCGTGCAACCGTCGCCGCGCCATCGGCCTTGGCCGCGGCGGGCCCCATGGCGGTCACCGTTTTCAAATAGTGCAAGGTGCAGGAGTAGTTGCCCGCCTGCGCCATGTTCGGCCATAGCGTGACCTTCGGCTGGATCCGCTTTTGAAAAGACCGGGTGCGGTCATTCAGGTCCCAGTAATAGGATTCCGACAGCCGCAATCCTTGCGCCGCTTCAAGTCCGATCGAGTGGATGTCGGTCGTGTAGCCGACCAGTGCCGCCACATTCATCGTTTTGGTCACGCCAAACTCGCGGGACTGCTTGACGATGTTGATCAGGTCGGCGCCGGCGCCGCAGAAGCCCAGCACCTTGGCGCCCGACGACTGCGCCTGCACCAGGGCCGCCGAAAAATCGGTCGTTTCCGGGAACGGATAGACGTGCGCCCCCAGCACCTTGCCGCCCGCGGCCTGCACGAAACGGGTGGCGTCACGCTGCAACGCTTCGCCGAAGGCATAGTTCGGCGTGATGCAGAACCACGTATCGCCCCCGGCCTTCACCATCGCGCCGCCGGTCGATTTTGCCTCCATATAGGTATCGAACACCCAATGGATCGTGTTGGGCGAGCACGCCTTGCCGGTCAGGTCCGACGTTGCGGTGCTGGTCGGGATCACAACCTTGTTCTTTTCCCGGCACAGGCCGGCGACCGCCAGGGTGGCCGCCGACGAGGCGCAGTCCATGATGATGTCCACACCATCCTGGTCGAACCACTGACGTGCGATCGAGACCGCGATGTCGGGCTTGTTCTGGTTGTCGGCGGACAGGACCTCGACGTCGAACCCGCCGGCGGCGAATTCCTGCACCGCCTGTTTGGTGCAAATGACGCTGGTGGGGCCGTTAACGTCCCGGTACGGCCCGGACTGGTCGTTCAGCACGCCCAGTTTGATCACCGGGCGTTTCTGGGCTCGGGCATGGCGGAGCGGAAGGGCAGCGGCGGCGGTCGTGGCGAGCGCCGTTCGGCGGGTCAGAGGCATGGACACGGATCTCCCTGATTGGCCGCATTGATCGCGCGGCCTGGCGCTTTATGGGCACAAGCTGGCCCGCTTGTCACCATGCGGCCGTGAGGCGCGGGCCGGTGCGGCCGCTTGTGTCGGAAAAATTTACACTTCCCGCCCGGACCGCCGGGTGAGATCCGTAATACATTGAAAAAACCCGGAAATTCCTGCGGTCTGGAAATTGCTTCCGACAGCTTGGCACGCGGGTCAGCGTCGTAGCGGTCATCCAGGAGGTTGTCGTGACACACACCACCACCCGTTCCCTGCTCCGCGCCATGCTCGGCGTGGGCCTGGCCGTTGCCGGCTCCTGGCAGGCGCGGGCCGACATTGTACAGAATGGCAGTCTCGAGGATCTGAACAGCAACTGGACCAACGATTCCGGCGGCTTCAAGGCGCTGTACGCCAACAGCACGGCCATCGCCGGCTGGACCGTGGGCGCCAGCGTGACCAATGAGATCGCCTGGGGTTACGGCCCGGACAGTTTCTATCCGGCCGCCGACGGGTCATACTACGTCGATCTGACGGGCTTCGGTTCGGACCGGGTTGGGGGTCCTGCGCCGCCGCTGATGCCGGCACTGGGGTGGGCGGGCGGTTGCCGGCCCGGCCCGGCTGCGGTGCGATCACGTTCGGTCCTGCCGCGCGCGCGGGTCCGCGATTCTTAACCACGAAGGTCCGAAGCCACGAATGGCACGCTCCACCAACGCGGCGAATCGTGGTTCGCAGGCGAGCACATCGACCCATCATCCCGGCTTCGTGGCTTCGACCCTTCGTGGTGGAGAATCCTGCGCGGCGAACCCCACCGGCGGCACCGATGGAGGCGGACGACCAATTCCAATCGCTCGATAAGTTTCCGGCCCGACTCTCAGAACAACTTGTCCTTCGGTGCGTATTGCACGACCACATCGGTCGGGTCGGCCAGGTTCAGCATCGCCCGAGCCCGTTCGTCCAGCGTATCCGGGTTCAGGTGGTTGGACCGCAGGCCGATCACCCGGCGTTCCCACAGGTCATGGTCCTGCTGCGCCGCGATCTGGTCCGCCTGTACCTGCTTCAGCAGGACCTCCCGCTGGGCGGAGGCCACCAAGCCGTGATCGCCGCGCGTCGCGCTCCAGCCGAAATAACCCGTGATCGCCAGAAACACGGCCGGCGCCACCGCCAGTTTGGCCCGGCGCGTCAAGGTCTGCCCGAGTGACATCGTTTGCCCTACCCTCTGGTGCCCGCTTCCTAGCGCATCCGTGACCGGACACGAAGAAAAATGCCATGATTCCGCCCGCGTGTCGCCACGTACTCCCGCCATATGCAGGGGTGACGGCAGACCGGTTCTGCCGGAAGGAGGTTTCCATGCAAGCACGTCGCCTTGTTATGGCCACGCTGGGTGTGGTCTGTGCCCTGACGGCCGCGGCGCCGGCCTTCGCCGATCGCGACGACTGGCGCCGGCGCGAATGGCGCGAACACGAATGGCGGGAGCATCACCTCTATGACGGTCCGCCCGTCGTGTACGTGGCGCCGCCGGTTTACCGCTATTACGCGCCGCCGCCGGTCTATTATGGGCCCTACGGATACCGGGTGCGCTAACCGGCAGCCCCCACTACAGCGTCTCAACCTCCATTGGGAACAACGCGTCCGGGTCCGGCGTGTGCAGCAGATGGTACACGTTGAACCGGTAAGCCGGCCCCAGTGAGACCTCGGGCGGGGTGAAGGGAAATGCCAGGTTGCCGGCGGTCGATAACCGTCCGGGGTAGCCGTAGTGCAGCAGATATTGCTTGCAGGTGCGCACCACTTCAGACGCGCGTTCCCCGGTCGGCGCGATGCATTCGCCCATGATGAACACCTCGCCCGGTGGCGCTTCGTTCGCCGGCACGACCATGCGGACGCCGTCGATGCCGTACACCCGGAACCGCAACGTATAGTCCTGCGGCTGGTCCTCGCAGACCAGGTCGCGCACCAGGTCGGCCAGCTTCGGCAGGATCGCCTGGTTTTGCGCAATGAAGCGCGGATCGGCGGCGCCGGCCAGCAGCACCGCGCGCTCGCCGATTTTGATCGCGCCTTCCATTTTCACCGTGGGGTCGGTGGTGTCGGTCCAGGTCGCACCACTGACCCGCGACCGGCGGTCGTCCACCGCCCGGTATGACGCGGCAGCGAGGTTCAGCGCGCCTTCCGGTTCGTAAACGGTGAAGGGATCGGACTGCTCATACAGGCTGTGCGCGGCGACCGAGGTGGGCGTCGCGCGCCGTTCGGGATTCATGCTTTCCAGCACGAAACCGTCGTCATCCAGAGTGGCCAGGATCGGATCGCGTCCGCCGGGGACGCAGCACAGGGAACCGCACTCGATGATCTTCGCCATATGCACGGACAGCCCCGTCGGAAAGCCCAGCATCGTCGGCAGCGAGGCGAAAATCGCGGTGTCGCAGGCCCGCCCGGCGACGATCACATCCACGTCCGCCGCCAACGCGCGACGGAAGGATCCCATGCCCATCTGGCCGACGATATGGGCCGCCCCGATCACGTCGTCTGCCGTCAGCTCCGGCATGTCGTCGAGCCCGGTGACCTTGCCGTCGCCGACCGCGTCAACAAGCATCGTTCGGTCCATATCCGCTCGGATCACCGCCATGCGGAACGACAAGCCGTCCGCACGCGCGATGTCGCGCAGCAGCGCCAGAGTCGCGTCCAGATGCGGTGCGGCGCCGGCCGATCCGGCTGATCCGATCACCAGCGGCACATCCAGTTGCCGCGCCGCCAGCAGCACCTTGCGCAGGTCGCGCCGCGTGGCCTCGGGCGAGGTCGCCATCTCGCCCTTGCCCAGGTAGGTCGGCCCGATGTCGATCGAGCCCATGTCGCAGCCGATCAGGTCGGGCTGGCGCGCGATGCCGGCGGTGAAGGACGAGGTCGGGATGCCGTAGCCCAACTGGCCCGAGGCCCCCAGCAGCCGCATCGGCCGCCGCGCGCGGCGGAACTCGGCCAGGATGCGGCCCGAGGCGCTCACAGCTCGATCCCCAGCAAAGGGGCGTGCTGCTGCGCGCCATAGACGTCCACGTCGCCGGGATCGCCGGCCATGATGGCCCGAGCGAGCACGATCTTGATGGCGCGGCCGACGGGGTAGGGGATGACGGTCACCGCTTCGGGCGGGACGTGGTACAGCCGGCCGATGGCCTCGGCGCCCAGGGATGGGGATTGCGCGGCGCGCTGGTAGTCCGCGTCGGTGGCGAACATGACATCCAAGGTCAGCCGGCGCGGGCCGGCATTTTTGCTGCGGATTACCCGGGCGAGGTCGGAGAGTTTCATGGCAAGGCGTCCGTGCGGCGGTATGGCATCTGTGTCATTCCCCCGGACGGGAGGCAATCCTGGCAAGTGCCGCGAGCCATCTATTGACAAACGTATATACAATTGCATATCGATTGGCCGGAGGGAAACATGGAGTTTGACGGCTTCGAATGGGACTGAGGCAACCGTGAGAAGTGCCAGAAGCATGGCATGACGATTGCCGGAATCGAGTCCCTGTTCGAGGGGCCGGTCCTGATCCTGCCGGATAAAGAGAATCCATCCGGCGAACGGCGCTACCGGGCAATCGGAACCACGGACGAAGGACGCAAGGCTTTTGTTATTTTCCCCCTGAGACACCGGAACGGCGCGCAGCGTCTTCGCCCGATCAGCGCTCGGTATATGCACAGGAAAGAGGTTGCAGCCTATGAAAAAGCCTATCCCAAGCTTTAATACCGACCAGGAAGCCGAGGATTTTGTCGCGACAGGGGATCTGACCGAATACGACCTGTCAGGCGGGCAGATGGTCCACTTCGAGTTGCGGCCCAAGGACAAGACCGTCAACCTTCGCCTGCCGGAGGCCTTGCTGACCGCGGTCCGGCGCCAGGCCGAAAAAGCAGGCATGCCTTATCAACGCTATATTCGAATCGCCCTGGAACACGCTGTCAGCGGGAGCAAGCCATAGTCGCCTTCGGCGACTCCGGTGCCGAGCAACCCGAAATTGCCAGTTCGTTCATCCCGGCTACAGACCTGCATGGCTTGGCCGGCCATCGAACGAGAGTCTCCGGGAACCGCCGCTCACCGCGTTGACAGAACCCGCGCGGCTTGCGCATCGTCCGCCCGCATAAACCAGAGGAACGCCCGGAGTATGAGCCAGCACAGCCTGCAGCAACCGATCGAAGACCTGTGGGAACAACGCGACAGCCTGTCCGCCGCCACCAAAGGTGAAGCGCGCGACGCGGTGGAAGCCGCGCTGGAAGCCCTCGACAACGGTTCGGTTCGGGTGGCGGAGCCGACCGATACGGGTTGGCACGTCAACCAATGGCTGAAAAAAGCCGTGCTGATGTCGTTCCGCCTGACCGATTCCGGTCCGATGGAGGGGCCCGGCGGTGCGCCGGTCTGGGACAAGGTGCCGATGAAATTCACCGGCTGGGGGCCAAACCGCTTCAAGGAGGCCGGATTCCGAGCGGTACCGGGCGCGGTGGTGCGCAAGTCCGCGTTCATCGCGCCGGGTGCGGTGCTGATGCCCAGCTTCGTCAACGTCGGCGCTCGGGTCGGACGCAACACCATGGTCGATACCTGGGCGACGGTGGGAAGCTGCGCGCAGATCGGCGCCAACTGCCATCTGTCCGGCGGCGTCGGCATCGGCGGCGTGCTGGAACCGTTGCAAGCCAACCCCGTTATCATCGAGGACGACTGCTTCGTCGGCGCCCGGTCGGAAGTGGCGGAAGGCGTGGTGGTGGAGCGTGGCGCGGTGCTGTCGATGGGCGTGTTCATCGGTGCGTCAACCAAGGTGATCGACCGCGCGACCGGGGAGATCCATATCGGCCGGGTGCCGCCCTATTCCGTGGTGGTGCCGGGGTCCCTGCCCGGCCGCCCGCTGCCCGACGGCTCGCCAGGTCCGTCGCTGTATTGCGCGGTGATCGTGAAGATCGTGGATGCGCAGACTCGGGCCAAGACCTCGATCAACGAATTGCTGCGCGATTGATGGAAGGCCACCAGCGACTCCCCCTCCCCTTGCGGGAGGGGGCTGGGGGGAGCGGGCTCCGCACGGCGAAGGTCCGACGCCACAGGCCACCTCCAAACACCCCCTCCCCCCAACCCCCTCCCTCAAGGGGAGGGGGAGTTTTCCTGGCCTGCACACCATGACCGACCTCCTCGACCCCCTGCCCCTCGCGCAGGCACTGATCCGCTGCGATTCCGTCACCCCCGCCGATGGCGGCAGCCAGGCGGTGCTGGCGGACGCGCTGGAACGTCTCGGCTTCACCGTCCACCGGCTCCGCTATGGCGAGATCGAGAACATCTTCGCCCGCCGGGGCACCGACGGCCCGCATCTGTGTTTCGCCGGCCATACCGACGTGGTGCCGGTCGGCGCCGCCAACTGGCGCTTCGACCCCTTCGCCGCCACGGTGCGCGACGGCGTGCTGTATGGCCGCGGCGCCTGCGACATGAAGGGCGCGATCGCCGCCTTCACCGCCGGCGTCGCGCAGCACCTGCAAGCCGGCGGCGGCAAAGGCTCGATCAGCTACCTGATCACCGGCGACGAGGAAGGCCCCGCCGTCGATGGCACCGTCAAGGTGCTGGAGTGGATGCGCCAGCACGACCAGATCCCCGACTTCTGCCTGGTCGGCGAACCCACCTGCCCGGTCAAACTCGGCGACATGGTCAAGATCGGCCGGCGCGGCAGCGTCAACTTCAAGATCGAGGTCCACGGCACCCAGGGCCACGTCGCCTACCCCCAACGCGCCGACAACCCCGTCCATCGCCTGATCCGAGCACTGGCCGCCCTGACCGCGGCACCGGTCGATGCCGGCACCGACTGGTTCGAGCCGTCCACCCTGCAGCTCACCAACCTCGACGTCGGCAACCTCACCACCAACGTGATCCCCGCCGCCGCCCGGGCGATGCTGAACATCCGGTTCAACGACAAGCATAGCGGCGCGTCCCTGATCGCCTGGGTGCGCGCGACCCTGGCGCAATACGCCGACCGCTTCGACGTGGACGCGTCAATCAGCGGCGAGTCCTTCGTCACCCAACCCGGCCCGATGGTCGATATCCTGCGCAACGCCATCATCGCCGCCACCGGCGTGGAACCAAAGCTGGACACCGGCGGCGGCACCTCCGACGCCCGCTTCATCGCGCGATACTGCCCGGTGGCCGAGTTCGGCCTGGTCGGCGCCACCATGCACCAGACCGACGAGCGCGTGCCGGTCGCGGAATTGCGCGACCTCGCCCGCATCTACCACGGCGTGATCGCGGCCTTCCTGGCATGAGCCAACCGCCGCAGCCGCGACGCCTGAATGTGCTGATCGGCATGGCCCGCATCCTGCGCGGGCGGGCCGACGGCATCGCGTGTTTTGGCAATACGCCGCAGGCCTTCCTCGCCAGCCTGGCCCCGATGGGCGGCCTGATGCTCGCCGGCGTGGTCGAGGGCCTGGCCCAAGGCGACGGACTGTCGGCCCTGACCGAAGTGCTGCCGTTGCTGTGCGCCCTGCTGGCGCCGCCGGTGCTGTCCTACGAAGTGGCCCGGCTGTGGCAGCGGGAATCGGCGTGGCTGCGCTTCGCCACCGCGATGAACTGGTGCCAGCTTCTGCTGCCGTGCATGGCCATGGTGCTGCTCATCGGGCTGGGCGTGGCCAGGGTGGCGGGGCTGCCGGACTCCGCGGCGAGCGCCCTGTTCGCCATCATGCTGGGCGCCTATGCCTTGTGGATGAACTGGTTCCTGGCGCGCCACGGGTTGGCGATCAGCGGCAGCAGAGCGGCGCTGCTGGTGGTGGGGGTGAATTTGGGCACGGCGCTGGTGGTATTCGGACCGCGGTTGCTGGGTGCGGGGCGGGCATGAGTCTGGTCAGCGCGGTCAATTCCGGTCTGCACGGCGCATTTCTGCTGGCGCGTGGGCAGCGGCAAGGCGCGGCGCTGGTCGAATCCGACATGGGTGGCGCCGCGCGCAGCTTCTGGGCGCTGCCGGTCTCCCTGCCGACAGTGGTCTGCTTGCGGCTGATGGATTGGGCCGGACCGGGTCTGCCGAAGGATGCCGCGCATGTCCTCAGCCGCGACATGCTGGTGTTTGCCGCCGGCTGGCTGCTGTTCGCGGTGGTCACCTGGCGTCTCGCCGGACGGGTTGGGCGCGCCTCGCGCTGGCCGCATTTCATCGCCGCCTGGAACTGGTGCAACGTCATCGAGAACCTGCTGCTGGTGTTCGGCGGCATCCCCGCGCTGTTGGGGGCGCCGCATATTGTGGGTCAGCTCGCCGAAGTGGTCACCACCGGCTGGGCGCTGTGGCTGGAGTGGTATGCCGCCAGGCTGACCCTGGGGATCGGGCCGCTGTCAGCGGCGATGCTGGTCATAATGGACCTGACGATCGGGCTGGTGCTGTCGGGATTGGGGCAGGTGTTGGGCGGGGGGTAGGCCTGTTCCTTGGGCGGAATGGAGCCAACCGGGCCGCGGCCCGACAAGTCGGCAATGGCAATCCCCCTTCACCCCAGCAACCCCGCCACCTCCCCCAACCCCACCACCCGTTCCCCCAGCAACAGCGATGCCACCGGCCGTTCCCACGGCGCCTCCTCCGGCGCCAGCGGATCGACCGGCGACAACCGGTGCGCCAGCACACACTTCGCGACCAACGCCCGCCGGGCATCGGCCCCGGGACGCGTCCCCTCCCACGCCAGCAACACCGCACTCGCCGCATTATACAACGCGGTCGAGGCCACCCGCGCCAACGGTTCCGCCCCCACCACCCGTTCTGCCAGCGTAACCGCTCGGTCCAGCGCCGAACCCAGCGCATTGCGGAACGAAACTGGCAACGCGGTCGAGGCCGCCAACCGCTGGTGCATCAGCGCCTGCAACGCACGTTGCGCGCCCGCCTTCGCAACCGCCCGCCCGATCACGTCCAGCGCGTTGATGTTGCTGGTCCCCTCCCACAGCAGCCCGATCGGCGCATCGCGCACCAGGCGCGGGTTCACCCAGTCCTCGATCGCGCCATTGCCGCCGCGAGCCTCCAGCGCCCCGATCGCCACCGGCACATTGTCGCGACACGCGCGCAACTTCAGCAGCCCGGTCAGGATGCGCAGCTCCGCCGACGCGCCGCGCCCCATCGCATCCGCGGTGCAGAACGCCATCGACAACGCCTGCTCCGCCGGCACGATCAATTTCAGCAACTGCCGGCGCATCAGCGGAAAATCGATGACGGCCCGGCCGAACGCGGTCCGTCCCCGCGACGCCGCCAGCGCCTCATTCACGCAGCGCCGCATCATCGCCGCGGCGCGCACGCCGTGCGACAGGCGCGAGAGATTGACCTGCTCCATCATCTGTTTCAGGCCCTGGTCGATCCCGCCGACCAGATAAGCCTCAGCGCCATCCAGCGTGATCTCGCCGCTCGCCATCGACCGCGTGCCGAGTTTTTCCTTCAGGCGAACGATCCGGTAGGCGTTGCGCCGGCCATCGCGGGCGCGGCGCGGCAGCGCGAACAGCGCCAGGCCGCGGGTGCCGGCAACCGCCCCCTCGGGCCGAGCGAGCATCAACGCGACATCGGCATCGGCGTGCGAGCAGAACCACTTGTCGCCATGCAGCCGCCAGATGCCATCGGTTTCGCGCGCGACGGTCTCGATCGCGCCGACATCGGAGCCGCCGGCTTTCTCCGTCATGAACTGCGTACCCTTCCACATCGTCGACAGGTCGTTCGACAGCATTTTCGGCAGCAGATAGTCCTGCAACGAATTGCTGCCGAACTTGCGGATCAGATGGATTGAGGTGTCGGTGACGCTGATCGGACACATCAGCCCGAACTCACCCTGCACGAACAGATACTGGAAGGCGTATTTCGCCACCGGCGGCAGCGGGCGATCCATCCCCAGGACGCCGCCGCGGTGGCTCATGGCGTGAAACTGGAAGTCGCCAAACGCGATCTGCTCCATGTCACGGTAGGCGGGGTGGTATTCGATCCAGTCCTCATCGCGGCCGGTCTTGTCGCGCGGATGCAGCACCGGGCCGTGGCGATCGGCAATCCTGGAAAGCTCATCCAGCCGGCCGCCGCCGAGGACGCCCAGCCGCGCGTAGTGCGGCTCCAGGATCGCCCTGGTGTCCGCGGGCAAATAAAGCGCCAGCAGGTCGTGCAAGCCGCGGTCGGTGGCATAAAAATCCATACCGGAGCAGTCGGGGGCGATATGGTCGGAGCCAGTGCGGAGCATGGTGTGGCCTTCTCGGTAGGTGTGGGGCCGGGCAGATTACCCGACTGCGGCCCCGTCTCAAGACGGCTTCACCTCCCACTTTTCCAGCGTGCGCTTCTCGATCGTATCGACGATCGCCTTTTCCGTCACATACCCCACAATCGCAATCAAAATCATCGCCGTCATCAAATCCACCGCTCGGAATTGGAAACGAGATTCCATCAGAACGTAACCAATTCCGTCTTGTGAGGCCAACATTTCCCCCGCCACGATCATCCGCCACGCACCGCCCAGGCTGATGCGCAGGCCGGTGATGATGAACGGGACCGTGGCAGGCAGCACCACACGGAAAAACAGCGTGATGCCGCGGGCCCCGAAACATCGGCCGGCATCCAGCACGGTTGGGTTGATCTGTCGGGCACCCGCTTCGGTCGTGAAAAACAGCGGAAAGAACGTCGTGGCGAAGACGACGAACACCACAGCCGCGTCGCCCAGGCCAAACCACAGAATCGCCAGCGGAATCCAGGCAATTCCGGGAATCGGATAGACCCCCTTGATGGCTGGCAGAACGAATTCGCGCAGCACCCCGACGCGCCCGAGCACGAGGCCGAGTGGAATGGCGATGATGGCGGCGGCGCCAAAGCCGGCCATGGCGCGCAGGAAACTGTGCCACAGATGCACGTAGATATTGGGACCGTAAAGCCAATGACTGTCCGACAGGCTCAATGTGGTGACGCCGTTGCGCAGCACGGTCAAGGGCGGCGGCAGCAGCAGGTCGAGGTCCAGCGCCTGCGACATCACCTGCCAAACCAAAAGGATCGCAAGGATGCCGGCCCCGCCACGCAGGATGCGCCGCAGGCGGATGCGCCGGTCACGCGCTCGGACATGGCGCTGAAAATTCGGCCGCAAGCCGATGTCGCTGACCGGCTGTATGGTGTCCATCACTCGGACCGTATGAAGCGCAGGTCGAAGATGTCGTTCAACGTGAGTTTCGGCGAGATTTCACCACGCGCCAGCATCGCGCTGCCGAGAAGGTCCCACCAGACCTGTACCGCCTGGCGGGTCATGCCGACGCGCGGGTTGAAGCGGTCATAAACGTCGTCGATCACGGCGGGGTCCTGGCGCGACCATTCGGCCATCACCGCAACCATCTGTTCTTTCGGCGCGGCATCATAGGCCGCGCTGGCATCGCGCAACGCCTGCGCGAAGCGCCGCGCCACGTCCGGGTTCTTGTCCATGAACGCACGATTGCCGCAAACCCCCGTGCCGGGCAGCAGCTTCGCCTGCTCACCCATATCGCCGCGATCGCTGCTCATGAACACGAAACCAACCTTCGAGCGCAAGGCGAGTGTCGTGGTCAGTGCATCGTGCAGAAAACCATCAAGCTGGTGGCTGACCATCGCCGGCAGCATCTCCGGGCCGCCGACGGTCAGGAACTGCCACTTGAAGTCATCCGTCGTCATGCCGTGGTCGCGCAGGAACGCGCGCAGCAGAATCAGATGATACGATGACGGGTTGGAGATCCCGATGCGCAATTTCTGGCCGCGCAACTGGTCCAATGTCTGGCCTTGCACGGCGTTTTGCAAGACCAGGAAAGATCCGCCGGCGATGCCACCCTCGATCAGCGCGATCGGCGGCGGTTTGCCGGCTTCGACGTAGCGTGAATCGGCGTGCGCGACCTCGCCGCTGGCACCGAGGTAAAAGTCGAGGCCGCCACGCATGAGTTGCTCGATTCCGGCCGCGGTCTGGCCGGAGGGGAACGGGTTTTCGGCAATCTCCAGGCCGTTCTTTTCGAAAGCGCCGGTACGGACCGCGATCCAGTAGATCACGGTGACGATGTTCGGCTTCAGCATGCCCACCTTGATACGGTCGGCCGCGCGAGCGCCGCGTGATTCCAGGGCGATGAGCCCTGGAAGTGCCAGCAGGGTGCGGCGTTTCATCGGCGGACTACAAACCGCAGCGTGCATAGAACCGGACGGCATTATCCCAGAACAGTGCCTGCTTGCGGGCTTCGGACATGTGCTGCCACTTGAGGATGATGTTGGTCGATTCCGGAAAGGCGCTTTCGCCGTGCGGATAGTCCGAAGCGTACATCAGCACATTTTCACCGACGATATCGGCGACCATGTTGGTGACCTTCTCGCCCTCCGACACCTCGATGCTTTGGTAATAGCGGCCGCTCATGACGTATTCGCTGGGGTGGTGCTTCAGGCCGGCGGGCAACGCAGAGCGGATGGTTTCCATATGCTCGTCGAGGCGGGCCATCCAGAAGGGCAACCAGCCGTGGCCGGCTTCCAGACAACCCAGCCGCAGACGCGGGAAACGATCGAGCAGGCCGCTGCCGATCAGCGCTGCCATGTTGCGCATCCCGCACCAGGGATGCGCAGCCGATCGTTGCAGCCACAGATTGTCCCAGGTGTCCAATCCGCCGGGCGCATAGGGCGGCATCACCGTGAAGGTGTGCAGCACGGCGGACAGGTTGAGCTCCTGCGCCTCGGCCCAGATCGGATCCAACGAAGGCAGATCGATCGGCGTCCCGTACGGTGCATAAAGCAACACGCCCCACGCCCAACGATCCCGAGCGGCTCTACGCATCTCGGCGACGCT
>Ga0302202_10003300_pt1 | contig 17834 bp, 16 predicted proteins | sample II_Bog_N3_3_FD_194579 | JGI IMG/M metagenome (GOLD analysis project Ga0302202, IMG submission 194579) | Peat permafrost microbial communities from Stordalen Mire near Abisko, Sweden - II_Bog_N3_3 | ecosystem: Environmental > Terrestrial > Soil > Wetlands > Peat | place: Sweden: Abisko...
GGGCCGCGATGCGCATGCATGCCGCGCATTCCGAGGAAATCCTGTCGCGCATCGGCGCGTTCAGTCAACTCGCCCCGATTGCCGGCGCGCATCACGAGCGGCTGGACGGCAAGGGCTATCCGCGCGGCCTCGCGGGAGACCAAATCTGCCTGGAGACGCGCATCATTACCACCGCGGACATCTTCGATGCGCTGACCGCCGACCGCCCCTATCGCGCGGCGATGCCGGTCTCAAAAGCCATGGCGATCATGTCCGGGATGGTCGGCACCCAGATCGACGCGGACTGTTTTACAGCGCTCGGCCAGGCGCTCGGGCGCATCAACGAGACGCTGGCCGCCTGACGGCGCTCGCGGGCAGACTGCCAGGCCTGCGTCAGCGGCCGATCGCTAAAGCAGCGGCGTCGGCGACGAGACGTGATGGCTGACGATCTTCCAGTTGCCGTCTTCCCGCGCGATCACCCAGGTGATCTTGACCGACAGGGGTACGGCGCCCTCCTCGACCACGAACGAGGCGAGGCCTGCGAAATTGATCAGATCGGAATTGACCTGAGCCGTCCTGACATCGCTGAATTGAACGGTCGGCGAAGGCCAGCGCGGCAGCTCGTTGAAATAGGCCGCGACACCGTCATGGCCGCGATACAATTGTGACTTCGAGCCGAAGAAGAAGGCGCTCTTCGAATAGAGCGACGAGAGCGCGCCGGCGTCGAGTTTGTTGAACGCCGCCGACCATTTTTCGATGATCCCGGAAACCGTGCCGTCGGCGGCGCTTCGCATCTGACGACCTCAGCCCTTGCCGCCGACTTCCTTGGCAAAGGTGTCGCGCAGGCCGATGGTGCGGTTGAACACGGGATGTTCCGGCGTCGCATCCTTGTCGCGCACGAAATAGCCCTGCCGCTCGAACTGCATGACGTCGTCCGAATTGGCCTGCGCGATCGAGGGCTCGATCCGGGCATCGCCGAGAATTTCCAGCGACTGCGGATTGAGGTCGGCGGCGAAATTGGCGGCGTCCGGCGAGGACTTCGAGAACAGCGGGTTGTAGATGCGGATTTCCGCCGGCACCGACTGCGCCGCCGGTAGCCAGTGCATGGTGGCCTTGACCTTGCGGCCGTCGGGCGCGTTGCCGCCGCGGGTGGCGGGATCATAGGTACAGCGCAGTTCGACCACTTCGCCCGCCGCGTTCTTGACGACGTCGCGGCACTTGATGAAGTAGGCATAGCGCAGCCGCACTTCGGTGCCCGGCGACAGCCGGAAGAACTTCTTCGGCGGATTCTCCATGAAATCCTCCTGCTCGATATAGAGCTCGCGGCCGAACGCGATCTTTCGTGTGCCCGCTTCGGGATCGTCCGGATGGTTGATGGCCTCGAGCTCCTCGCTTGCGCCTTCCGGATAGTTCTCGATCACCACCTTCAGCGGTCGCAGCACCGCCATGCGCCGCTGCGACGTCCTGTTGAGCACTTCGCGGATACAGAATTCCAGCATCCCGACATCGACCACGCTGTTGGCCTTCGCCACCCCGATGCGCTTGACGAATTCGCGGATCGCCGCCGGTGGCACCCCGCGCCGCTTCAGCCCGGCGATGGTCGGCATCCGCGGATCGTCCCAGCCGGCGACGTGGCCGCCGCGCACCAGTTCGGTCAGCACCCGCTTCGACAGCAGCGTGTAGGTCAGGTTGAGGCGCGCGAATTCGTACTGGCGCGGCTTCGACGGCACCGGCAGCTTGTCGAGCAGCCATTCGTAGAGCGGCCGGTGGTCCTCGAATTCCAGCGTGCAGATCGAGTGCGTGATGCCCTCGATCGCGTCCGACTGGCCGTGCGCATAGTCGTAGCTCGGATAGATCGACCACTTGTCGCCGGTGCGCGGATGGGTGGCGTGCAGGATGCGGTAGAGCACGGGGTCGCGCAGATTGATGTTGCCCGCGGCCATGTCGATCCTGGCGCGCAGCACCCGTGCGCCGTTCGGGAATTCGCCCGATTTCATGCGGCGGAACAGATCGAGGTTTTCCTCGATGGCGCGGTCGCGGAACGGGCTGTTCTGGCCGGGCTCGGTCAGGGTGCCGCGCCGGATCCGGATCTCCTCCTGCGACTGGTCGTCGACATAAGCGAGGCCGGAGCGGATCAGCCCCTCCGCCCACTGGTAGAGCTGCTCGAAATAATCCGAGGCGTAGAACAGGTATTTGCCCCAGTCGTAGCCGAGCCAGTGCACGTCGGCCTGGATCGAATCGATGTACTCCTGCTCTTCCTTGGTCGGATTGGTATCGTCGAACCGGAGATGGCAGCGCCCGCCAAACTCCTGCGCGATGCCGAAATTGAGCGCGATCGACTTGGCGTGCCCGATATGCAAATAGCCGTTCGGTTCCGGCGGGAACCGGGTCACGATCAGGCTGTGTTTCTTGGTATCGAGATCGGCCTGGATGATGTCGCGAATGAAATCGCGCCCCGTCTCCGCCGCCACCGGTTCTATCGTCATTCCTGTTTCCTGTTCGGGAATCAAGGGACTATCTGCCAAATCAGCCCGCCCCAAGGAAGGCTTTAGTTATGTTCCGATCCTGCTATACACCACTGCCATCCCCGCATGCGACCCGCTCCAGTGACCCGCTCCTGTAATGACTGATTCCATCGTCACGCGCTTTGCGCCTTCGCCGACCGGATTCCTCCACATCGGGGGGGGCCGCACGGCGCTGTTCAACTGGCTGTATGCGAAGAAGCACGGCGGCCGGATGCTGCTGCGAATCGAGGACACCGACCGCGAGCGGTCGACCGAGCCCGCGATCGCGGCGATCCTGGACGGGCTGAAATGGCTCGGGCTGGATTGGGACGGCGACGTCATCTACCAGTTCAGCCGGGCGGCGCGCCACCGCGAGGTCGCCGAAATCCTGCTGGCCACCGGCAAGGCCTATCGCTGCTACGCCACGCCGGAAGAGCTCACGACGATGCGGGAAAGGGCCCGCGCCGAAGGCCGCACCCGGCTCTATGACGGGCTGTGGCGCGACCGCGACCCGTCGGAGGCGCCCGCCGGCATGAAGCCGACGATCCGGCTGAAGGCGCCGCAGACCGGCGAGACCGTGATCGACGATCAGGTGCAGGGCCGCGTGGTCTGGCAGAACGAGAACCTCGACGACCTCGTGCTACTGCGTGGCGATGGCAACCCGACCTACATGCTTGCCGTGGTGGTCGACGACCACGACATGGGCGTCACCCATGTCATTCGCGGCGACGACCACCTGATCAATGCCGCGCGCCAGAAGCAGATCTACGATGCGCTTTCCTGGGAGGTTCCCAGCATGTCGCATATTCCCCTGATCCACGGGCCGGACGGCTCCAAACTGTCGAAGCGCCATGGCGCGCTCGGCGTCGACGCCTACCGCGCCATGGGATACCTGCCGGAGGCGCTACGCAATTACCTGGTGCGGCTCGGATGGAGCCACGGCGACCAGGAGATATTTTCCACCGAGGAGATGATCGCCGCGTTCGACCTGTCCGGCATCGGCCGCTCGGCGGCGCGGTTCGATTTCGCCAAGCTGGAAAGCCTCAACGGCCACTACATCCGCCATTCCGACAATGCATCTTTGCTAACCATGTTCGAGGGCGTGCTGGACTATGTGCCCGGCGGCGCCGAGTTGAAGCCCAAACTCAACGACACCACCCGCGCCCAGTTGCTGCAGGCGATGCCGAGCCTGAAGGAGCGCGCCAAGACGCTGATCGAGCTGATCGACGGGGCCTATTTCATCTTTGCCGACCGGCCGCTCGAGATCGAACCGAAGGCGCTGGCGCTGTTGACCCCGGAAAACCGCGAATTGATCGGCCGGCTGCGGCTGGCGCTGGAGGCGGTGACGCCCTGGACGGCGGAGGCCACCGAAGCCGCGATGCGGGCGTTCGCGGACGCCAACAACCTCAAGCTTGGCGCGGTGGCCCAGCCCTTGCGCGCGGCGCTGACCGGCCGGACCACCTCTCCGGGCATCTTCGACGTCCTGGCGGTACTGGGGCGGGAGCAATGCCTCGCCCGGCTCGGCGATCAGACCCCCTCATAAGGTGGTATTGCAGGGCGGCCGTGCCCATCTTGCAGTGCAAACAGCAATAAGATACCCATCTAAACCGAGCCTGTAGAATACCCGGCTTCCCACGCCATCGCAGTCGTCATGGCGCACGCGGCCGCCGCCCTTTGCAACGATCTCATCGGGGACTTCACGATGGACGCAACATCCAAGACCAAAACCGCAACTTTAACGGTCGGCAACAAGACCTACGATTTCCCGATACTGAGCGGCACCGTCGGGCCCGATGTCATCGACATCGCCAAGCTCTACGCCCAGGCCGGAATGTTCACCTACGACCCCGGCTTCACCTCCACCGGGAGCTGCCAGTCCAAGATCACCTATATCGACGGCGACGCCGGTATCCTGGAGTATCGCGGCTATCCGATCGAGCAGCTCGCCGAAAAGGGCGACTTCCTCGAGACCTGCTATCTGCTGCTCTACGGCGAGCTGCCGACCAAGGCGCAGAAGGCCGATTTCGACAACCGCGTGATCCATCACACCATGGTTCACGAGCAGATGGCGCGGTTCTTCCAGGGCTTCCGCCGCGACGCCCATCCGATGGCGATCATGGTGGCGGCGGTCGGCGCGCTGGCCGCGTTCTACCACGACTCCACCGACATCAACGATCCGCAGCAGCGCATGATCGCCTCGATGCGCATGATCGCGAAGATTCCGACGCTGGCCGCGATGGCCTTCAAATACACCGTCGGGCAGCCCTTCGTGTATCCGAAGAACTCGCTCTCCTTCGCCGAGAACTTCCTGAACATGTGCTTCGCGGTGCCCTGCGAGGACTACAAGATCAACCCGGTTCTGGCTAACGCGCTCGACAAGATCTTCATCCTGCACGCCGACCACGAGCAGAACGCCTCGACCTCGACGGTGCGGATCGCCGGGTCCTCCGGCGCCAACCCGTTCGCCTGCATCGCCGCGGGCATCGCCTGCCTGTGGGGTCCGGCCCATGGCGGCGCCAACGAGGCGGCGCTGGCGATGCTCTCCGACATCGGCACGGTCGACAAGATTCCCGACTTCATCAAGCGCGTGAAGGACAAGAACAGCGAAGTCCGCCTGATGGGCTTCGGCCACCGCGTCTACAAGAACTACGATCCGCGCGCCAAGATCATGCAGAAGATGTGTCACGCGGTGCTGGCCGAGACCGGCCACGGCGACGATCCAATGCTGAAGGTGGCGCTGGAGCTGGAAAAGATCGCGCTCAGCGATCCCTATTTCATCGACCGCAAGCTCTATCCGAACGTCGACTTCTATTCGGGCATCACGCTCAAGGCGATGGGCTTCCCGACCTCGATGTTCACCGTGCTGTTCGCGGTCGCGCGCACCGTCGGCTGGATCAGCCAGTGGAGCGAGATGATCGAGGACCCGCAGCAGAAGATCGGCCGCCCGCGGCAGCTCTATACTGGCGTCGCCCGCCGCGACTACGTCGATATCGCCAAGCGCTGACCATCCGCGCAGGCAAGGTCATCGTTTGCGGCCGGACGCGCAGGTGTCCGGCCGTAAACGTTTTCAGGGCTGGCTCCCTAACCGGTTCGGTAGCGACGCTTTATGCCTGCTCTCCGAGCATTTTGAGAACGAAGAATTTTCTCGTCATGGCCGGGCTTGTCCCGGCCATCCACGGCTTCCCTTATCTAACGGCAACCAAAGACGTGGATGCCCGGCACAAGGCCGGGCAGGACGAATTTCAGGCACCTTGGACGAGAAACATGCCCTACCGCGGCCGCCTCGCCTTGCGCATCGTCGCCAGCACGATGTCGGCGGCGCGGACGCTGGGCGGCTGACTCCCGGTCGACATCAGCTTGTCGATCCCGGCGAAGGCCTCGACCTGACGCCGGCGCAGCGCGGAGTCGGACAGCACCTCGGCCAGCGCCGGCGCCAGTTTTTCCGCCGTGCAATCCTGCTGCAGGAATTCCGGAACGACGTTCTGGCCGACCACGAGGTTGGCCAGGATGACCGACGGCACCTGGATCGCGCGCTGCACGATCCACGCCTCGATCGCGCCGGCCCGGTAGGCCGTGACCATCGGCACGCCCGATATCGCAAGCTCCAGCGTTACGGTGCCCGACTTGGCGAGCGCGGCGCGGGCGATCCGGAACGCCGCCCGCTTTTCCTGCTCGCCGATCACGATCCTGGGGGCGACCGTCCAGCCCTTCAGGCCCTCCGCGACGGCTTCCTGCAGATGCGGCATGGTGGCCAGGACCGGCTCGAACGCGACGCCGTCGGCCCGCAGCCGCTCCAGCGCCGCGCCGAACGCGGCCATGTGATGCCGGATCTCGCTGCGGCGGCTCCCCGGCAGCACCAGCAGCACCGGCGGCGATGCCTCGCGCCGCCTCTGCTCCTCGACGCCAGGCCGAAGCTGGCCGATCTGCTCGATCAGGGGATGGCCGACATAGCTGCAGGGAGGGCCGTGCAGGCTCCGATAGGCTTCCGGCTCGAAGGGCAGCAGCGCCAGCACATGATCGACATAGCCGCGCATCGCCCGCGCCCGGCCGGGCCGCCACGCCCACACCGAGGGCGATACGTAATCGATGATCGGAATCAGGGGCGCGCGGGCGCGCACGCGTCTTGCCACCCGGTGGGTGAAATCCGGACTGTCGATGATCACGAGGATGTCCGGCGCGGCGTCCACCACCGCCCGGGCGGTGTCGCGGATCAGCCGCAGGATCTTCGGCAGCTGCCCGACGACCGCCGCCAGTCCGACGATCGACAGTTCCTCGATCGGAAACAGCGACGCCAGCCCCTCGCGCGCCATCGCCTGGCCGCCGACGCCTTCGAACCGCACGGCGTCGCCGAGGCGCTGGCGCAGCACCTTCATCAGATTGGCGCCGAGCCGATCGCCGGATTCCTCGGTCGCGACCAGGAATATCTTTCGCGCAACGCCGGTGGTCGGGCGCGTCTGCATCACGCCGAAAGACCGGTCACGAACAGGCCGGCGGCGTCGGCCGCCTCGATCATCGCCTGCGGGTCGGCGACGATGGTGTTGCCGGCGATGATCGCGATGCCGGCAAGCCCGGCCGCGGCCGCGCCCTCGATGGTTCGCGATCCGATCGTCGGCAGATCGAAGCGCAAATCCTGGCCGCGCTTCGGCGCCTTCACCAGCACGCCCCGCATCGCTTTGGCTCTGATCCGCCCCTCCTTGCGCAGACGCGCGACACGCGCCAGCAGACCGTCGGTGCCTTCGATGTCTTCTACCCCGACCACGTGACCATCGATCACCACGGCGGCCTGGCCGATGTCGAACGGGCTCAGCGCGGCCAGCACCTCGCGTCCCCTGGCGATATCGCCGGCGGCGTTCGGGTCCGGCGCGGTGCGGGTCAGACACCCCTCGGGCATCAGCAGATCGGGAGCGACGTCCTTGATCCCGACCATGCGAAACCCGTCCTGTTCGAGAATGCGGCCGATCCCGGACAGCAGATGATCGTCGCCGCCGCGGAAGGCGGCCCAGACGCGCCCGAGCACGCGAACCGTGCCCCAGTCCAGCCTGACCTCCGACAGCGCCGGCCGCACCAGCGTGCCGATGAAAACCAGGTCGCGGCAGTTCTCCGCGCGAAACAGCTTGATCGCCCGACCGACCTGGCCGACCGAAATCCAGTGATGGCGAAAGCGCGCCACCGCCTCGGGATCGCAGGCGCCCTTCAGCGCGAACAGCACCGGCTGGACGCCGCGCGCGCGCATGCAATCGGCGACCGCGAACGGCATCGCGCCACCGCCTGCGATCAGGCCGACCGGGGATGAAATCTCCAAAGCCTGTTCTGTCATGGCTCCGGCGATCCCGTCTTCAATGGTTGTTGCGCTCGTCGGCCGGCAGGCACAGCGCGCGATGCTTGCCGGCCCCGATGAAGGTCAGGATCTCCGCGATCGCGGGATCCTCGGCGGCCTGCGGCTGCACCAGGTCGAGACGTTCGGCGAACACGCCGGGTCCATGGAACAGCTTCTGATAGAACGAACGAACACGAGCGAGCCGCTCCTTGGTGAATTTGCGGCGTTTCATGCCGATGATGTTGAGGCCTTCGAGGCTGGCATACTGGCCGTTGACCAGGCCGAACGGAATCACGTCGCCGCGCACTCCGCAGACCCCGCCCACCATCACCTGGGGCCCGATCCGCGTGAACTGATGCACCGCGGAAAGCCCGCCGATGAAGACGAAATCGCCGATCTCGCAGTGGCCGCCCAGCGTCGCGGAGGTCGCGAAGATCACGTCATTGCCGACATGGCAATCGTGGCCGACATGGCTGCAGTTCATGAAGTAACCGCGGTTGCCGACCCGGGTGATGCCGCCGCCGGCAACCGTCCCGGCGTTCATGGTGACGGATTCGCGGATGGTGCAGCCCTGCCCGATCTCGAGCCTGGTCAGTTCGCCGCGATAGCTCAGCGACTGCGGCGGCGTGCCCAGCGAGACGAACGGATAGATGGTGCAGCCGTCGCCGACCGTGGTCTGCGCCGTGATGTGCACATGCGCGATCAGCTTGCAGTTGGCGCCGATGACGACGTGGGGGCCAATGATGCAGTAGGGCCCGATCGAGGCGCCCTCGCCGATCACAGCGCCGTCTTCAATCCGCGCGGTGGGATCGATGCTGCTCATGATTCAATATTCGCCAATATCGTGTGATACGCCAATGTTTTGCGGTGGTTACCGCGACGTCCCGGCACTGTCCAGTGACGTATGGTTACGCCGTATGTCGGCCGCTGCGAGCACCGCCGATCACACCCTCAGTCGGTCAGCATCGCGCCGACATCGGCCTCGGCCACCGTCGTCCCGTTCACCTTGGCGTCGCCGTGAAACCACCACATCGCCTTGCGCCGGCCGATCGAGCGCATGTGATATTCGACGGTATCGCCGGGCATCACCGGTTTGCGGAATTTGCATTTGTCGATGGTGAGAAAATACACCGCGCGCGGCTTCTCAGTGCCCTCGACCGACTTGATTCCGATCACGCCGGCGGTCTGCGCCATCGCCTCGATCATCATGACACCGGGATAGACCGGCCGGTCGGGGAAATGCCCGAGAAATGGCGGTTCGTTGAAGGTGACGTTCTTGATGCCGATGCCGCTGTAATCGGTCCGGATGTTGATCACCCGGTCGATCAGCAGCATCGGATAGCGGTGCGGAAGCGTCTTGAGGATCTCATTGATATCCACCATCGCAAACCTGACCGATGCCTCCTCCATTACTCCCGCCCCTCGCCTTTCGGATCGGCAGAGCCGTCGCGCACCAGACGCTCCACCGCTACGATCTCCTTGAACCACTGCCGGGTTGGTTTTGCAAAGAACCCACCCCAGCGCCCGCCCGCCGGGATGTCATCCTTGACGCCGCTCATCGCTGTGACCTGGGCGCCGTCACCGATGTGCAGATGGTTGTTGATGCCCACCTTGGCCCCCAGCGCCACGTTGTCCCCCAAGGTCAGGCTGCCCGCCAGCCCGATCTGGGCTGCGAGCAGGCAGTGCCTGCCGATGGTCACATTGTGGCCGATCTGGACCTGATTGTCGATTTTGGTGCCTTCGCCGATCACGGTATCGCGCAGGCTGCCGCGGTCGATGGTCGTTCCCGCGCCGATCTCCACATCGTTCTGGATCAGGACCCGGCCGGTTTGCGGCACCTTCAAATGGCCTTCCGGCCCGAAAAAAACGAATCCGAAGCCATCCTGGCCGATGCTGCAGCCGGGATGGATCAGGACGTTGTTGCCCAGCAGCGCGAACTGGATCGCGGTCCGCGCACCGATATTGCAATCCCGGCCGATCCTGACGTCGGCCCCGATGATGGCGCCCGCCCCGACCACCGTGCCGGCGCCGATTTCCACATTGGGGCCGATCACCGCCAGCGGATCGACGATCACGCCATCCTCCAGATGCGCGCTGGGATCGATGACCGCGGAGGCTGCGATGCCGGGATTGCCGAACCAGGATTGCGGGCGGAGCGCGCTCTTGTAGAGCTCGCGGGCGATGTTGACGAAGTCGCGGAACGGCTGGGCGCTGCGCAGCACCGCGACACCGGCAGGAACCCTGGATTCGAAACGTGGGCTCACCAGACAGGCGCCGGCCTTGGTCGAAGCGAGTTGTCCGGCATATTTCAGATTGTCGAAAAACGTCAGGTGCATCGGGCCGGCTTCGTCGAGCGGCGCGAGCCCCCTAACCGACCGGCTGCCCAGCGACGGGTCGGTCAGATGCGCCGTCGTCAACGCGGCTATTTCTGCGAGCGTCGACGAAGGTGGTCGTTCGAAAAATGTCGGCTGTGCCATTCCACCCGTCGCGGTCCGGCCGGTGATCGAACCAGAGGTTCGGCTGTGATCAATCAGAACCGAACTCTCTCTCTCTTTTTGTTATGACGCGTCTTCTTCACGCGAACCGGGACCCGCTTCGCTCGAAAACACCTTAGAAGGTCGTTCCGCCGCCAAACTTGAACTGCTGGACCCGGTCATACGCACCCTTGGTCAAAGGAATCGCATAGTCGAAGCGCAGAGGGCCGAACGGCGAGGTCCAGATCAGGCCGACACCGACGGAAGTGCGGACGACGTTATTATCATCATACTGCAATCCTAAGCAGGTTCCAGAGCTCGCGGCGGGATACACCGTCGGTGGTTTGCAACCCGGCGTGTTGACTTCGCCGGTCGCCGCCCACGACGTCGGTCCCTGGTAGTCAAACAGCCCGCCGGCGTCGGCATAGACCGCGCCCTTCAAGCCGACTTCCTTCGGCAGGAACCAGAACGGCATCTGCAGTTCGTACGACGCACCCCAGTATTTGGTGCCGCCGAGCGCGTCCATCGTGCCATAGGGGTTGATGTCGCGCGGACCGATGCCGTTCGGGGCAAAGCCGCGGACGAGATTCGGGCCCATCTGGAACTGGTCGAGCATTCGCAGGTCGCTGCCGACCTTGTTCAGAATACCACCCTGCACATGGATCAGTCCGACGATGTCGGACACCAGCGGCGTAAAGTATTTCGCGTCGATCGTGCTCTTCAGGTAGGAGACGTCGCCGCCGACGCCGGCGAAGTCCTGCTTGAAGTCGATGAGCAGGCCGTCGGTCGGATTCTTGTTGTTGTCCAGCGTGTTGTAGTTCAGGGAGTAGCCGACCGACGAGGTCAGCGCGGCGCCGTTCGCCAGTTCCTGGCGAACCGGCAGCGAAGCTTCGCCGTCGCTGTAGCACCACAGCCCGGTGCCCGAAGCGTCGGTGGCGCCGCCGGCCAGCGCAGCCGCAGTTCCGTTCGCGGCGACCCATGCCGGCGATGGATTGAAGGCGAGCACTGAGTTGTTGGTGGTGTTGTTACAATTGGCCAGATAGTACGGCAGCGAAATCGTCTGCTGATAGATCGAATAGCGCAGCTGTAAGGAGAGATCTTCGCGCAGCGCGAACCCGAGCCGGGGACTGAAACCGATCGTCTTGGTTCCGTACGAGATATAGCTGTTGGAAAGCTGCTCGCGGTAGAACGCGTCGAGGCCGAGCGCGACCCGGTAATCCAGCAAATAAGGGTCGACATAGGAGAGCGTGAGGCCGCGGGCGTACTCGCCGTAAGTCACCGACGCCTTGGCGAACAGGCCGCGACCGAGGAAGTTACGTTCGGAAACGCTGACCTCTGCGAGCGGGCCGTCGGTGGTCGAATAGCCGCCCGACACCGAGAAGTCGCCGGTGGATTTTTCTTCGAGATCGACGATGAGAATCACGCGATCGCTCGATGATCCCGGCTCGGTCGTGATCTTCACGCTCTTGAAGAAATCGAGGTTCTTCAGGCGGCGCTCGGCCCGATCGACCAGCGCGCGGTTGTAGGCGTCACCTTCCGAGATATCGAACTCGCGGCGGATCACGTAGTCCCGGGTGCGGGTGTTGCCGCGGACGTTGATGCGCTCGATGTAGGTTCGCGGACCTTCGTCGATGGCAAAGGTGATGGTGACAGTGTGATTCTCGAAATTGCGGTCGCCGCGCGGGCGCACGATCGCGAAGGCATAACCGCGCCGCGAGGCCTCGATCTGCATCTCCTCGACCGACTTCTCCAGCGCTTCGGCGTTGTAGACCACGCCGGTGCTGACGCGGGAGAAGCTCGACAGGGTGTTACCGTCCAGCGACGCGATGCTGGACTGGAAATTGACAGCCGCCACCCGGTACTGCTGGCCCTCCTCGATCTTGAAGGTGACCAGGAAGCCCTTCTTCTCCGGATCGTATTCCGTCAACGCGGCCACCACCTGCACGTCGGCGAAGCCGTGCTTCAGGTAGAAGCGGCGGATCAGATCGCGGTCGGCTTCGACCCGGTCCGGATCGTAGACGTCGCCGCCGCCGAGGAAGCTCAGCAGGTTGGCTTCGTGCGTCTTGATGATGTCCTTGAGGCGGTAGGACGAATAGGCGACGTTGCCGATGAACTCGACCTGCTTGACCCCGGTCTTGCCGCCTTCGGTGATGGTGAAAACCAGATCGACGCGGTTATTCGGTTGTTCGATGATCTCGGGCGTGACGGTTACGTCGTAGCGTCCGGAGTGACGATAGATTTCCGCGATGCGCTGGGCATCGGACTGCACCATCGGACGCGACAGCGTGCCGCGCGGCTTGGACTGCACTTCCGCCGAAAGCTGATCGTCCTTGACCTTCTTGTTGCCCTCGAAGGCAACTTTTCCGATCACAGGGTTTTCGATCACGGTCACCAGAATGTGGCCACCCGGCTGGGTGATTCTCACGTCCTGGAACAATCCGGTTTCGATCAGCGCCTTCAGGCCGTCGTCGATTTGCGCCTGGTCCAGGCGCCCCCCGGGGCCGGGCTTGAAGTACGATCGGATGGTGTCGACTTCGACACGCCGATTGCCCTGGACCTCGATCGAAGCCGTGCTCTGGGCAGCCGCAGGCGACGCCACAAGCATGGCGGCCATCGTGCCGGCAACCGGCACGGCGAACATGATCAGGGCAGCCAACAAGCCCCCCCGGACTCGCATTCCAACATTCATGCGCAACGCGCCCTTGTCATTCCTGTGCCGGACCGCACCCCTACGAACCGGCAGATTCCCAACTCTTGTTCTGCTTGTAACCAAATTTGCCGGGGCGGCAAACGTTCTATTGCAGTGCAATTCCAATTTCATTCCAAGACGTTGCCTATTGGTCACGTCACAAAAAAGCCGCTTCAGGATGCCGCCAGATGGAGGATGTCGTTATAGGTCGCAAACACCATCAGCATCAGCACCAGACCGAGTCCGATTCGGAATCCCATCTCCTGCGCCCGCTCCGACAAGGGGCGCCCGCGCGCCGCCTCGACCGCATAGAACAGAAGGTGACCGCCATCGAGCAGCGGAACCGGAAACAGGTTCAAAAGCCCGATCGAGATCGAAAGTACCGCCGCCAGATGCACCAATGCGGCAAGACCGATGGTGGCGACCTGACCTGAAATCTGGGCGATCCGCAGCGGCCCGCCGACCTGGTCGGCCGCCTCGCGGCCGGTGAAGACGCCGCCGATATAGGCCAGCGTGCGGTCGACCACGAACCAGGTTTCCTTGACGCCGAGCCACAGCGCGGTAGCGGGATCCACCCGCTCGGTCAGGGTGTCGCCGGCTACCGTCTTGCGGGTGATGCCGAGGACGCCGAGCTTATGGACGTTCCCGAACGGGTCTTTGACTTCCCGCAGCTGCGGCGTGCCCTGCAACTGCACTGTGGATTCGCCGCGCTTGACCGTGAAGCTCAAGGGCTCGCCGGCGTGAACGCCGACGATGCGCTGCATATCGGAGAAACTTTCGATCTTGGAGCCGTCGATCACGGTGACGACGTCGCCGACCTCGAAACCGGCCGCCGCCGCAGCGCTGCCCGTCTCGATCTGATCGACCCGCGCCGTCGTGCTCGGTTTGCCGAGGAAGGTGAACAGGCCGGTGAAGATCACGATCGCGAGCACGAAATTGGCGATCGGACCGGCGGCCACGATGGCCGCGCGCGGCCCGACCTTCTTGTGATGGAAACTGCCCTGGCGCTCTTCTTTGGTCATGCTGGCGAGCGCCTCGGACGATGGCGTCGAGGCCTCGCTGTCGTCGCCGAAGAACTTGACGTAGCCGCCGAGCGGGATCGCCGAGAGCTTCCAGCGGGTGCCGTGGCGGTCGTTGAATCCAGCGAGTTCCGGCCCGAAGCCGAGCGAGAACGTTAACACTTTGACGCCCGCCCAGCGGGCAACCAGGAAATGACCGAGCTCGTGGAAGAAAACGACGATGGTGAGCACGAACAGGAAGGGGATCACGTAACCGATGAGCCCATGGCTCAACGTATTGAAACTATGAAGAAAAAACTCGGACATCCGCTTCCCCTTAACCAGAGCCGAAAGCCCTGTCCCCAACGCTCTAGGATGCCTTTAAGGCAATTTGAGGCAAGAGGGTGGCAGCTTTATTTCGCGCGGTATGGTCAACGGCGATGGCGTCGTCCGCCGAGGTCAGCGGCGCCAGGTTCCCCGAACGGACCCAGTCGTTCAAGGTCGCCTCGACCAGGCGCGCGATGGCTCCGAATCTGATCCTGCCGGCGATGAAGGCGGCCACCGCCACCTCGTTGGCGGCGTTGAAAACAGTGGTCGCGCCGCGCCCGGTGCGCAGCGCTTCGTAGGCCAGCTTGAGCCCGGGGAAGCGTGCGAAATCCGGCGCCTCGAAGGTCAGCTGTCCGATCTTGGCGAGATCGAGCCTGGCGGAAGGACCCACGATTCGATCTGGCCATCCGAGGCAATGCGCGATCGGCGTGCGCATGTCGGGCGCGCCCAGTTGCGCGACCACCGAACGGTCGGAGAACTCGACCATGCCGTGGATGATCGACTGCGGATGTACCAGGACGTCGATCTCCTCCGGCGTCAGCGCGAACAGATAGGCGGCTTCGATCACTTCGAGCCCCTTGTTCATCATCGACGCGGAATCGATGGTGATCTTCTGGCCCATGCTCCAGTTCGGATGCTTCAGCGCCTGCGCGAGCGTCGCCTGCTCGATGTCCGCGCTGGTCCAGGTGCGGAATGGACCGCCTGAAGCGGTGATGATGACGCGGACCAGTTCCTCGCGGTTTCCCGAGCCGAGCGCCTGAAACAGTGCGTTGTGCTCGGAATCGGCGGGCAGGATGCAGGCCCCGGCCGTCGCCGCACGCTGCATGAAGAAATCGCCGGCGCAGACCAGGCATTCCTTGTTGGCCAGCGCGACAGTGGCGCCGCGGTCGACCGCAGCGAGCGCGGGTTTCAGGCCGGCCGCGCCGCTGACGGCCGCCATCACCCAATCCGCCGGCCGGGCCGCGGCCTCGATCACCGCGCTCTCGCCGGCGCCGCATTCGGTGATCGTACCGGCCAGAGCATCCTTCAGTTCGCCGAGGCGAGCGGGATCGGCGACAGCCGCAAACCGCGCGCCGAATTCCTTCGAAAGCTTCGCCAGCGCCTGCACGTTGGTGTTCGCGGTCAGCGCCTCGACCCGATAGCGCTCGGGCGAGGCCCGCAGCAAATCCATGGTGCTGTCGCCGATCGACCCGGTGGCGCCGAGGACGGTCACGGTGCGCACGGCGGATACCGCGGCCTTGTTGTTACGCAACGGAACTGCGCTCATGTCGTTCACCAAACCATAAGACCGCGGCCGACGCCATCCACGCCGTGCCGCAAGAGACCGAAAACAGCGGCGATGACAGCCGCCGCGACGAAGCCGTCGAGGCGATCCATCAGCCCGCCATGCCCGGGGATGAGGTGACTGGAGTCCTTGACGCCGAATTGCCGTTTCACCGCGGATTCAAGGAGATCGCCAAGCTGGGAGGCGATCGAGAGCGCCGCGCCCAGCAGCAACAGCGGACCCGTCTTGCCGACGCCCAACGCCGCAAAGCCTCCCGATATGACCAGGCTTGCCGCGAAGCCGCCGACGGCGCCCGCCCAGGTCTTCTTCGGGCTCACTCGCGGCCAGAGTTTCGGGCCGCCGATACCGCGGCCGGCGAAATAGCCGCCGATATCGGTTCCCCAGACCACCAGAAGCACCATCATCAGGGCGGCGAATCCGCTGGCCTGATCGAGCCGAAGCAGCGCCGATGCCATCTGCGCCGCGGCGGCATAGCAATACCCCGCCGCCGTCCAGTGACGCCGCGCCGGCGCGACGATCGTCACCGCCGCCAGCCCGATGACGACCACCAGCAGCGAAGCATCGACCCTGCCGACCGCCAGACACACCCCGGAGACCGCCAGTGCGACGCCGCCAGCCACCACCGCGCGCCGCTCACGCGCAGCGCCCACGATCATCAGCCATTCGACATAGAGACCGATCGCCGCCAGCGTCACCAGCGTCGTCCACGGCCATCCGCCGAGATAGGCGACCAGGACCGCCGCCGGCGCCAGCACCAAGGCGGCGATGACGCGCAACATCAGATCGCGCGACCCCTGCTCGGTCGCCGCCGCCGGCGCGGCTTCGCCCTCGGTCACGATCCGGTTTTCGCGGCCAGACCGCCGAAACGGCGCTCCCGTCTGGCATATTCGGCGATCGCTTGCTCGAGCGCGGCCTTGTCGAAATCAGGCCAGTGGATCGGCACGAAGACCAGTTCGCTGTAGGCCGCCTGCCACATCAGGAAATTCGACAACCGCTGCTCGCCGCTGGTTCGAATGATCAGGTCGGGATCGGGAATATCGGGCGCGTCGAGGTAGCGGCCGAGCGTGTCGGCGTCGATCGTGGCGGGATCGCGTTTGCCCTCGGCGACCTCGCGCGCAAGCCGCTGCGCCGCATGCGCGATTTCCTGCCGCGATCCGTAGTTGAACGCGACCACCAGATTGAGTTTGGTATTCTGCCTGGTCAGCTCTTCCGCTTCGTTCAGCAGCGCGCAGATGTCCGGCTCCAATCCGTCGCGCTCGCCGATCACGCGCACCCTCACGCCGTCGCGGTGCAGCGTTGCGAGGTCGTTGCGGATGAAGCGGCGCAGCAGGCCGAACAGGTCGCCGATCTCTGTCGCCGGACGCGACCAGTTTTCAGAACTGAAGGAGAAGATCGTCAGGTAGAGTATGCCGAGTTCGCTGGAGGCGCGAACGACGCGGCGCAGCGCCTCGACGCCGCGACGATGGCCTTCGGCGCGCGGCAGCCCGCGCGCAGCAGCCCAGCGCCCGTTTCCGTCCATGATGACGGCCACGTGCAGCGGCGGATCGGTTCGATCCGGTCCTTCGGTGGCGGGGGCGGCGGCGTTCGACATCGTCAATCCCAGGAGCGTTTTCGAGCCAGGCGGACACCGGTTCGCGTGAAGAAACCACGTCAGAACAAAAAACGTCGCTCTAGACGGTGAGGATTTCCTTTTCCTTGGCCGCGAGCAACTGATCGATCTCCGAAATCGTCCCGTCGGTGGCCTTCTGCACGTCAGCGGCCAGCCGTTCCTGATCGTCCTCGGAGATCTCGTGGTTCTTCTCGAGTTTCTTGATGGTATCGAGTCCGTCGCGGCGTACGTGCCGGACCGCGACCTTGGCCGCCTCGGCGTATTTATGCGCCACCTTCACCAGTTCCTTGCGGCGCTCCTCGTTGAGTTCGGGAATGCGCAGCCGAAGCACCTGGCCTTCGGTCGCCGGACTGAGGCCGAGATTGGAATCCACGATCGCCTTTTCCACGGCCTTGACCATCGACTTGTCCCACACCTGCACGGAGAGCAGCCGCGGCTCCGGCACGCTGACGGTGGCAAGCTGATTCAGCGGCATGTGGGTGCCATAGGCGTCGACCTGCACCGGCTCCAGCATCGAGGCCGCGGCGCGCCCGGTTCGCAGGCCGCCCAGTTCGTGCTTGAGAGCTTGCGTCGCGCCTTGCATGCGGCGCTTCAATTCGTTGATGTCGTAACTACCCGTGGGCATAACGCTCTCCCCTCCTGAAAACTTCTC
>Ga0302202_10003301_pt1 | contig 17830 bp, 15 predicted proteins | sample II_Bog_N3_3_FD_194579 | JGI IMG/M metagenome (GOLD analysis project Ga0302202, IMG submission 194579) | Peat permafrost microbial communities from Stordalen Mire near Abisko, Sweden - II_Bog_N3_3 | ecosystem: Environmental > Terrestrial > Soil > Wetlands > Peat | place: Sweden: Abisko...
ACGATCAAAAGGGCATTCCGAAAAACATTCGGAATGCCCCTTTGATTTCTGACCTATTTCTAAATCGTGCTACGCGCCTTGCGGCTTTTCCTGCTTTTTCCGTTCCTCTTCTTCCCGCTTTTTCTCCTCGGGCGTCTGCGGTTTTGCTTGCGGATGCGGAGGTGGCGGAGCCGGTTTCGCCTGTGCGGGCGGCGGGGTTTGCGGCCGCGCTGCGGGCTGATTCGGCTCTGGACGGTTCGGTTCGGGGCGATTGTTTGGCTGCGGCGCAGTCGGACGATTATTCTGCGGCGGCGTTTCAGCAGGACGATTTGCCTCCGGACGAGTGGTCGGCTGTGGCAGTTGTTGCGCCGGCGTCGGCCGATTTGCCGGCGGCGGATTCACCGTACGCTCATTATTCATACGCTCGTTTTCCGGCCGTTCCGCCGGAGCCGGCTGAGTAGCCGGACGATTTGGCTGATTCGCGGGCAGTTGCGGAACGGGCTGCCGTGGGTGAACTGCATTCGGCTGATTCGCAGGCGGTGGAGTGGGTTGCGGCGGGCGATTGGCATTCGGCTGGCCGCCCATCGAATTTGCCGGACGGGACGTGATTGGCGCGGCTGGCTTGCTGGGAGGCGCCTGTTTGACCATCGGACGCGCAGCCGCCGCAGCCGGTGGACGCAGCGTCTGCAACTCCTGCCGCGACAGGGGCTGTCCGGGATGAGCGGCGAGAGCCTGTTGTTTTTGCGCGAACGGAACTGGCGGCGGAGGGGGCGTGTGGTTCGCGACCACCTGCCGATTCATGGTTGCGGCGGGCGGCGCAGGTACGTGATTCGCGGTGGAAGCGTGCGCTCCAAGCACGCTCTGCCGGGTGGGGGCTACGGCGGCTGACTTGTTCACCGACGCGCTGGCAATCTGCTGCGGAGTTACAGCAACCGCGGCCCGGGCTACGGGTTGCGCGCTGGTGAAGGCAGCTTGCGGAACCGCCATCACCGCTCCCTGAACGTTTCGGTTCGCGTAGTTCACGTTGGTGACGGTCGTGCTCTTATTGATGATGGTGGTGTTGTAGACGTTCGTGATCGTGGTGACGTTGACCGTTGTGTTGCTGACGTTTACCTGGTTCATATAGCCGCGGCTCACTTGATAGGGCGGCACATAAACTTCACGCGGTCCGAGCGGGAACCACGCCACGTTGCCTCCGAAAGCCAAGCCGCCGCCAATAAAGACGACGAGCGCGGGCGCATAGACGGGCCGCACATCCATCGGACCGGCGATCCAACCCCAACGGCCGTTGATCGTAACCCAGCGTCCGTAGTGGAACGGCGCGTAGCCCCAAGGGGAATCATCGACCCAGGTGTAACCCCAGGGCGAAATCCAAGCCCAATGGCCGGTGTGGTACGGCGCCCAGCCAAATTCAACACGGGTGGGGAACCAGACGTGGCCGAAGCTGGGGTCGTCGCGCCAGTCGCCGTTTTCGTCGAGATCTTCATAGCCGACGACGTCGCGCGAGAGATAGCGCGCCGACAGCGAATTGTCGTAGCGGCGATCGCGGCCGTTCGCCCAGTTATCGAACTCGTCGTAGCCGCCAATATCCTGAAGGTCGGCCCACAGCGAATCGGTGCCGCTGAACATGCCACGCTGACCGCCGTAGAGCGTGTAGGTCTGGCCGCCGCCGGTGGCTTGGCCTCCGCCGTCGCGCACGCTGACGGCGGTGTAGGTGCCGTCGTCGCTGGCTTCGATGCGGTAGATGCCCGGCTGGTTCACCGTAAACGCCAAGTTCGGTGTATCGACTTCGAAGTAATCGTTCTGATCGAGGCGGCGCACATGAATGTTGATCGCGCCCGAGGTTAGTTGAATTTGCACGGTGTGATCATCGAGATTGAGGAATGAAAATCCGGTGTTCTCCCGCAGGCGAATCACGGCGGAGCCGAGCTGCAATTCGGCGCGCGAGGCCTGGTCGGCCCAGAGCCGGTCGCCGGTCGTCAGGGGGCGATTGGGGAACGCCTGCACCCATTCCGCCTCGCCAGCTGGCTGGAATGAAACCGAGCCCTCGATGTAGCCGAGTCGCGCGACGCGGGTGGGCGGATCGTCTTGCTGGTCCCAGTCTTGAGCAAAGGCTCGGGTCGGTAACAATGCGGTTGCGAATCCCAGTGCGAGCAAGGCGCTCGACCAGACGAATTTCTTGAGTTCGTTTTTCATGGAAGTTCTCTCCAAAGCGTTTCTATAGCAAATAGGGTTAGAAAGTCATTATTCACCAAGGGATAGAGAGTTGGCTATACTGACCAAGCTTAGGTACGGTGCTAAGTTGATTGGTTTGACCACGGAGCCACGGAGGGACGCAAGGGCTTTATATAATTTCACCTTCCACGTTTTCCAACCTTCGATTCTTTTTCCGTGCCTCTGTGACGCCGCGGTCAGAGAATCAAATTAGGGCGCTACCCGGCGATTTCCGCCTTGACCGAACCCGCCAAACGGCGCTACCATCGCGGCGTTGCGGGTTTCCGTGGTTCTCCCTCATCCGTTCTGGGCCGCTTGCTTTCGGAGGTTCTGACAATGCGCTTCTCCGCTTCCATGCTGATCCTGTGTTCGTTTGGCCTGTGCTCGTTGGCGACTTTTGCGGAGACTCCTACGGCGGGCGTCAACGTCGGCCCGAAGCCTGTTATTACCGAACCGATTGACGAATCCCGGTTGGTGACTCTTACGGGAAACACCACCGCTGCTGTGTTCGAGGCAAGCAATGATCGCGGCCCGGTCGCCGACAGCCTGACTTTCGATCATTTGCTGCTCACGCTCAAGCCTGCGCCGGAAACCGAAGCGCGTTTCGAGAGACTGATTGACGAAATGCATCGGCAGAACTCGCCCGAATTTCATCGCTGGCTGACGCCGCAGCAAGTCGGCGAGCGCTTCGGTCTGGCGCAGCAAGATCGGGAGACCATTCAGCGCTGGCTGGAATCACACGGTTTTTCCATCAACCGCGTCTATCAAAATGGACTGGTCATCGACTTCGCCGGCACGTCCGCGCAAATCCGCGAAGCGTTCCACACCGAGATTCACAATTTGACTTTACCGAATGGCGAAAAACACATCGCGAACATGCGCGATCCGCAGATCCCCGCCGCACTCGCGCCCGCCATCGAAGGCGTTGCCTCGCTGCACGACTTCTATCCCAAGTCGCATGCGATTCGGATGGGTCATGTGACTTACGACCGCGCGACGAATCAGTTTCAACCGCACTTCAAATCGCGCTACACGGAAAAAGATCAAGGGCAAACTTACTATGCGGTTGCCCCCTACGACTTCGACACCATCTACAATGTGCTGCCGCTCTGGCAGCAGGGATTTACGGGCAAAGGCGTCACCATCGCCGTGATCGAAGATTCCAATCTAGCGCATACCTCCGATTGGTACGACTTCCGCAGTGTATTCGGTCTGAAGGGTTTCAAATACGGAACCTTCAAGCAGATCTATCCCGGTTGCAAAGACCCTGGTCAAAATGGAGATGAGATTGAAGCGGCTCTCGACGTGGAATGGGCGAGCGCAAGCGCGCCCGACGCGAACATCGTGCTTTCCGCGTGCGGCAATGCACACGGCGTATCCGGGCTGGATCTGGCCATCCTCAATCTGCTCGATCTCGAACCGCCCGACATACTTTCGGACAGCTACGGCTTGTGTGAAACCATCAGCGGCCAGACCGAAGTGGCACTCGAGAATCGGGAAGCGCAGATCGCCACCGCGTTGGGCACCACCTTCTTCATTGCGGAGGGAGATGTTGGCGCCGACCAGTGCGTTCCCGTCGAGAGCACTCCCTATTCGTCGCTTGGCATCAATAGCGGAGACAATACCGCTTCCGCCTATGCGGTCGATGTGGGCGGCACCGATTTCATGGCCCAGTACCTCGGGGACGCCTACAACATTCCCATCAGCGAATATTGGAGCGCGAAGAACAACCCCGTGACGAAAGCGTCCGCGCTGTCGTATATTCCGGAGATTCCGTGGAACGACGGCTGCACCAGCGAGCTGTTCTACAGCGATCCGGTCTACGGCGGTTACACGCAATCGTATGGTCCAAGCGGCTTCTGCAACACGAAATACGGCAGACAGTTCGACTATGCGGACGGTGGCAGTGGCGGACCGAGCACCTGCTTCACGGGAGTCCCTTCGATTCCCGGCGTGGTCAGCGGAACCTGCAAGGGCAATCCGAAGCCGTCGTGGCAAACGGGCGTGCCGGGCATTCCGAACGATGGCTTGCGCGACCAACCCGATCTGGCGCTCTTCGCCTCGGACGGCTTCTGGGGAAGCTTCCTGGTCGAGTGTATGTCGGACCCGAAGCAGGACGGCTCTCCCTGCAATGCACTGAACGCCGCAAACCTGGAGGGCGGCGGCGGAACATCGTTTGCCGCGCCAGCGATGGCTGGCATTCAGGCGCTGATCGATCAGAAATATGGCAAGCAGGGCAACGCCAACTACGTCTATTACGCGCTCGCGGCGAACCAGTTCAACACGCAAGGAGCGAAAGCCTGCAACGCCAGTCAAACCACGGGAGCGTTGCCTGCCGCGTCCTGCGTATTTAACGACGTCACGGCCGGAGACATGGACGTTCCTTGCGGCCAAAATGCGAAGGGAAAGTCCTACGACTGCTTCGGCGACGGCACTGACATCATTGGTGAACTTTCAACGTCCACGTCTGCTGGCGAACCGGCTTATCCAGCCACTGTGGGCTACGATCTGGGCACCGGACTCGGCTCGGTCAACGCCACCATGCTGTTTAATGCGTGGCCGCATAACTAGCGCCAGGCGCAGCTCAGCCGCGACACGAACGAATCAGTTCAGAAAATGCTGCCGGTAAAGCGTGTCGCGCTGCGCCGGACGGAAGCCCGCATCGCGTATGATGCGCCGCAGTTCTTCTTCGGTGGTGCAATTGGTCACGCCGGCGGCGCGGACCACGTTCTCTTCCAGCATTACCGACCCCACGTCGTTGCCGCCGAAGCGCAGGCCCATCTGGCAGACCTTTAGTCCCTGCGTTACCCAACTGGACTGAACGTTCAGAAAATTTGAAAGATAGAGGCGCGAAATCGCCAGGACCTTCAAATATTCAACCGCCGTGGCTTCATCCCAGTGGCGCCCGCCGAGCGCGGTGTGCGCGGGCTGAAAGCTCCAGGGGATGAAGGCGGTGAATCCACCCGTCTCTTGCTGCAAATCGTAAAGAACTTGCAGGTGGTTGATGCGGTGCTCGATGGACTCGCCGACGCCGAACATCATGGTCGCGGTGGTTCTCATGCCAAGCTGGTGCGCGGTGCGATGCACCTCCAGCCAATCGGCGGTCAGGCATTTCAGGCGCGCGATTTTGTAGCGCACTTCGTCGTCGAGAATTTCCGCGCCGCCGCCGGGGATGGAATCGAGTCCGGCATCGCGCAGGCGCGCAATCGTATCGCGCAGGCTTAGAGTGCTGTATTCGGCGATTGCCAGAATCTCCGAAGCGGAGTAGCAGTGCAGGTGAACCTGCGGGAAGCGCTGCTTGATGCCGCTCAGCATCTTTTCGTGCCAGTCGATCTTGAGATCGGGATGCAGGCCGCCCTGCATCAGGACGCCGGTGCCGCCGAGTTCGACGGTCTCGCGAATCTTTTCGTAAATCGTATCGAAATCGAGGATGTAGCCTTCCGCAGCCGCTGGACCCTTCAGCGGACGATAAAACGCGCAGAAGGTGCAATATTCGGTGCAGAAATTGGTGTAATTAATGTTGCGGTCGATGATGTAGGTCACGGTGCCTTCGGGATGCAACTTGCGGCGGACCGCGTCCGCCTCCATGCCAATCCCGATTAGATCGTCAGATCGAAACATCTCCAGAGCTTGCTGCTTGGTCAGGGACATTCTTCCTCACCCCAGGGTAATAGGTATTTTAACTGAAAGGCAGTCGTCAGCCATCGGCTTTCAGACCCCCGTCCCTTATCCATCCATAATGGAATCAGCAGTTTATGCATAGAGTCCAGCCATGTATTTAATTTTAAAGAAGTTATTGGCAACTGTCTCGGGAGTGGGTACCTCAGGTCTCGCGGCTTTCGAGACCTGCCGAAAGCGGGCGCTACTCCCTATACTGGAAAGCGGAACTCGAACCCGGTTGAATGGAGCCAGTGTTTGTCCCAGCAAAGAATCCTCATGTGCGCGCCGGATTATTTCGGCGTCCATTACGTTATCAATCCCTGGATGGAAGGTAATCGCGGCAAGGCCGATCATGCTTTGGCCGTGAAGCAATGGTCAGGCCTGAAGCGGGCGATCGAGGCACACGGGGAAGTGGTCCTCATTGTGCCGCAGCCGGGGTTGCCGGATCAGGTGTTTACCGCGAATGCCGGAATGGTGCTGAAGGAAAAGGTCGTGGTCAGTCGTTTCCGGGAGCCGGAGCGTCAGGGCGAAGAACCCTTTTTTCAGGAATGGTTCGCCAAGAACGATTTCAACATCGCCGCCTGGCCGCAGGATGTGTCGTTCGAGGGCGCTGGCGATGCGTTGCTCGATCGCGGCCAACCGATTATCTGGGCCGGGTACGGATTCCGTTCCGCGATGAGCACGCCAGGGTTGCTGGAAAAAACCTTCCACCGCCGGGTGGTCGGACTGCAACTGGTTGATCCGCGGTTTTATCATCTCGACACCTGCCTGTGTCCGTTGGAAGGCGGGTACCTGATGTATTTTCCGGCGGCGTTTGATGCCGATGGACAAAAGGCCATCGCCGATATCGTGCCCGCGGAAAAGCTGATCGAGGTTGATGCAGCGGACGCGGAGCAGTTTTGCTGCAATGCGCTCGATCTGAACCGGCGCGTGTTTCTGAACGGCGCTTCCGAATCTCTTCAGGGCCGGATGCGGCAAGCGGGGTTTACCCCGATCCTTACGCCCCTGTCGGAGTTTATGAAAGCCGGGGGCGCGGCGAAGTGTCTGACGCTGAAGTTAAGGGAAGAATAGGACGTCCGGCTATGGATTCTGTTGACCTGCTCCCTGTTTTCCGAACAAGTCCGAGTATGATTTCGGACGAAGGAAAGGGGAAAGGCCGATTCCGTCTTGTGGCGTTCTTAGGGGGATAGGGCCGCCGGCGGCGTAGCATGGGGAGAACTCCGGTGTCGGCGGCGCGATAGCCCACTTCTCGAAAGGCGCGAGAAGTGGGGCACCCCCGTTTCTGATTGGTCAGAGTTGAGAGACGAGCCGCATAATCATCGCAGGCTGGGAGAAGGTGGCCACCCGCCCCGTATTCATGGATAGGCAACCTCGTTTCCAGCGCGGTGTGGGCTTACAACAACAATCCAGACCCGGGTGAGAATGGCAAGAATTGCCCCTGTGGATCAAACTCTCCTCCAAACCATTAGGAGTCTGCAATTTTCGAGGGGAACTCTTAGGAGGTAAGGTGACCGACACCCGGAAACGATTCCGTTGGATTTACTGGCCGTCGCTGGTCCATCTCGCGATCTGTTTGATCGCTTTGCTGGGATATGTCGCCCCGAGTCTGCAGTTTCTGGGGATACTTTGGAGTTTGCTGACCATATTTGACATACCAGTGTCTATGGTGACGATTGCTTTGGCCTTTTCACAACACGGTGTGCTCGCTGGGGTATGGGCAACCGTCGTTGGGACGCTATGGTGGTACTTGATATGCTGGACGGCTGAGTTTCTCGCGAGAAAGATACGCGGCGCGAACTCTCTGCCGCGTTCGGTCAAATAACGCGAGGTCAGAAGTTCGCCGGCGCCCAAAATGCCATGCCGGGGAGAGTCAAAAGCTGGCGGGTGGCGCACTTCTCCGGCGAGTACACCCTGAGTCGCGAACCGTTGGCAGCGAAGATGAAGGGGGTGCCGCACTTCTCGTGCTCTTCGAGAAGTGGGCCGCCGGACAGGAAGTAGCAAGAAGATTTAAACGGAACGAAATCTTGGAATCGATTGGCCGCCCCACCTTCGGGTGTGACGGTAACGACGGAGAGGTAAACACATGACTCGAAGAACGCTGCTTTTGCTCGCGCTGTTAGGGAGCTTGTCAACATCCGTTTGGGCGCAAGGTAATGCCTGCACACAAACGTGGACGTGGTTTGTCTCCGCAGGTTCGGGCACAGGTGCGGAGCCGGCCTATTTCGGCGATAGCGTTGGAACACAATATATGCAGCAGTTCCAAGCGCAATATGGAGGCGTGGGGCCGAGCTGCAGTGCCATTTGGGAGGGCGTTCAGGGTGTTTGGGGCGGCTGGAGCGGAGGATGCCACTCCGTTGGCGGGTGGCGCACTTCTCCGGCGAGTACACCCTGAGTCGCGAACCGTTGGCAGCGAAGATGAAGGGGGTGCCGCACTTCTCGTGGTTTTCGAGAAGTGCGCAGCAAACCGCTTGCACCACGAGTTCTTGATTTTCACTTCCGTTCATCAACGGTGTCGAAGGTTCGTGCCCGCTCTTCTGTATCGGCAGTTGGAATGCCCACGTCTCGAAAAGCGCGAGACGTGGGGCACCCCCCAGTTGTTTCTCTGTCAACTTTCAAAGAGTAGGACGTTATACGCGCGAAAATGTCGGCCACCCGCCGCCGGGTTTGCGGGCTGGTGGGGATGGCGGTGGCGAGTTATCGCTATCGGAGCCAACGCAGCGATGAGCCGCTGCGCGCGCAGTTGGTGGAGTTGGCGCGAGAGAAACCACGCTTCGGGTATCGGCGGCTGCATATTTTGCTGGGCCGCGCGGGAGAGCATGTGAACCACAAGCGAGTACATCGCGTGTATCGGGCGGCGGGATTGATGATCCGAAGGAAGAAGCGGAAACACTGCGTGCGGGAGCATGGGGAGAACTCCGGTGTCGGCGGCGCGACGGCCCACTTCTCGAAAAGCGCGAGAAGTGGGGCACCCCCGTTTCTGATTGGTCAGAGTTGAGAGACGAGCCGCATAATCATCGCACGCTGGGAGAAGGTGGCCACCCGCCCGGATGCGGCAAGCGGGGTTTACCCCGGTCCTTACGCCCCTGTCGGAGTTTATGAAAGCCGGGGGCGCGGCGAAGTGTCTGACGCTGAAGTTAAGGGAAGAATAGGACGTCCGGCTATGGATTCTCTCCGAACCACACAACCGAAAGCCCAGTGAGCGGTGGAATTTCCAGGTCTCAAGAACAGCGATACCTTGGCGAGAGACCCAGGGGCGCCAAACCGTTAGCTAGCGGGCGGCGGTGGAGGCGAGTTTGGGGACGGCGCGCCTGCATCTGCTTCCACGGCTCCGCCGCAGTAGGGGCAGAATTTGTCGTCGCCATTTATGCTGTGCTGGCAATGTTGGCAGACGGGCTGCAAGCGGGTACGGCAGCGAGGGCAGAAGCTGAAGCCGGGTTCGACCACGGCCTCGCATTGCGGACAGTGGGCGGTGCGAGGCTTGCGCAAGACGAAGTAGAGGACGATCCCGAGGCCGTTGGGGACAAAGATGGCAATCAGCGTCCAAAGCGTGCGGCTCATACCGCGGCGGCCAGCGTCTTTGTTGACGTAGCTAATCAGGACGATGTAGCAGGAGATGACCGTTCCGGCGATTAGTCCCAGCAACGGGCGGACCGCACCCGGCGGCGGATTGTGATCGCGGCCGATAAAGCACATCAACAGCACAAAGACCGATACAAAGGCCAGCGCGGCGAAGAAGAAGACCCAGGGCGAAACGATGCCGATCTCTTCCCGGAATCGCGTAGATGGTTGGTTTCTGGTTGCCATAATGAATCTCCTACACCCGTTCTCGTTCGACAGAATGCTTAGTCCAGCCAGATCACCCGCTGTAACCACCGGTGTGATCCGATAGTTGCGTTTCGCGTGCCAGCAGGAACATCCCGACTACCAGCGCTGGCATCAGGCAGAAAACCAGGAACGCAACTTGCCAGACCGAAGACGCCAACTGCGTGCGTTCGCCGAGCCACCCAAAACCCCTCCACATGGCAGCTGTGGTCAGCGCCGCGAATAGCGTCACGGCGATACAGCTAATCGAAACCATCCAGAGGCGTTCGCGCTGGCGCTGCAACTCCAGGGCTCGGCGGCGAACCGTCATCTTCGTGGTCGAGACCAGGCTTCGCTCGGCGGCGATGGGAATCCCGCGCAAGGCATGAATCGTCTCTCGGGCGTTCTCGGTGAAGGCGCGGCACGAGGCGCAAGTCTCGACGTGCGTTGTCAGCCACGTTTGATCGGCCTGAGAAAGCGCTTCGGGACCAGCCAATACGATCAGTTGCCTGGCGCGGTCGTGCGCGTCGTTGCTCCGGCTCATAGCGGGGATCCTTTCAACCACGGTTCGAGGGCGCTCAGGCCGCGGTAGATTCTGGATTTCACCGTGCCCAGGGGAACATTGGCGACGGTTGCGATCTCATCGAGCGACATACCTTCCTGGAAGCGGAGCACTAACGCTTCGCGGTATTCCGCGGGGAGATGTTCCATTCCGGCCGATATCTGCTCGTTTTGCTCGCGTTGCAAAGTCATATCGAAGGCGGTTGGCTGTCCAGTCGCAGGAACGTCGAAGGCCGCTTCGCCATCATTCAACAAACCGTCGAGACTGGCTGGCTGCTTGCGGCGCATGTGGTCGATGGCCAGGTTGCGCGCGACGGCGAAGAGCCAGGTGCTGAAGCTGTACTTGTCGTTGAACTGGTGGCCGCGTTCGAGCACCCGAATCCAGGTTTCCTGGAAAAGGTCTTCGGCCAGTTCGCGGCGTCCTGTCAGGTACATGAGATAGCGGAGCAGGCGATGCTGGTACTGTTCGATCAGACGGTCGAGCAGGTCGGGATCGCGACGTCGAAGTCCACGAGCGATCTCGGTGCTCTCTTGCGCCATCGAGTTCTCGAAATAGCAGGCAGTCGCGTTCATACTACTGATACTTACGGATTCGGGGGAAGAAAAGACGCAAGGATTGGTTCGGCGAAGCTGGGGCTGGAAACCTTGGGACCCCTCTGGGTCCGGTCTTTTGGAATCAAAGACTTGGCGGCGTTCTACTGCCAGGTCTTTGAGAAATAAGGACTTATCGGTAAAGTATTTTCCGCCAGTGATCTCAGTTTGACGAACTGCCATCAAGGCGCCCGGAAGGCATAACCTCAATGCGTACTGGTGATGACCTACGGTAGCGCAGACTTCGCCCAGGCGACCAGCGCCCAGGCGGGGAAATCCTTGCTTCCAGTTTCAGACTTGTCGAGCACGCGCGGTGACCACGCGCTCACGAGATAGTAGACCCGAGGGCCGGGCCAGATCGAAGGAAATACGGCGGTGAACTCCGTGAACTCATGCTATGCGGTGCCTTCCATGGCGCTGAATTCGGCCGGTTTTGTCTTTTCTAAAGCATTGAATCCATAATCTCGGCGGGCTATTCTATTGGCTATTCTTGGGAGAAGCCTCACCATGCCTTGCAGCTTCATTCTGCGCACTTTTTGCTTCTTTTTTCTCGGCCTGCTCCTTCTTCCATCGTGCCCGGCGCAAACTCCGCCGGAGAGCGACTTCTTCTCGACCATCGCGGAGGAACGCTTCTCCACCTACCAGATGACGGGAAATGGCGATCTCTGGCCCTCCTGCTGGGCAGAGGACGACAACCTCTATGCAGCCAATGGCGATGGCAAAGGCTTTGGCAAGGTCTACACCGACATGGCGGTCAGTCGCATCAGCGGAGCACCGAGAAAGTTGACCGGCACCACGATCGCCACCAACGTCGGTACCAACTGGAGCGGCAGTATCTATACCCGCAAACCGACGGGAATGCTCTGCCGAGGAGGAGCAATCTACCTCGCGTTTCAGAATCTAAATGAGTCGACCTTCGATGACGCGCCGGCAGCCTCGATCGCCAAATCCGTCGATAACGGAGCCACTTGGACTTGGGATGCAAGCGCGCCCATGTTCGGCACGCCCAGCAACGCCGCGAGTCCAAAAGCTTACAAGTTCACCACGATCTTCTTCCTCGATTATGGCCAGGACTCCGCGAACGCAATCGATGGTTACGTCTATGCCTACGGCCTCGACAACAACTGGCGTTCTCAGGAGGCGATGTTCCTTGGCCGCGTGCCTGCCGAAAAGGTTCAGACGCGCGCGTCCTGGGAATTTTATGCGGGCACAAGTTCGGATGGAGCGCCCGTCTGGACCGCGGACATCACCCAGAAGATCCCCGTGCTCACCGACACCCGCCTGCTCTATCCCGTCATGTTCGGACCGGATTGCCCGCCCTACCAGCAGGTGATTGCGCAGGGCGGCGTCACCTATGACGCTCCTTTGCAGAAGTACATTTTTGCGTCCTGGTCTTGCAGCACCCACGAACTCTATGAAGCAAGTCAGCCCTGGGGTCCCTGGAATCATTTTCAGTCCACCGACTTCGGCCCGCTTCGTCTGACCCACAACCGCGGACAATACGGCACCAGCCTCCCCTCGAAGTTCATCAGCACGGACGGGCAAACATTGTGGTTGCAGAGCAACGTGTGCTGCGGTGGCGACTCGTACCGGTTCTCTTTGCGCAGACTCTACCTTCAGCCCGCCCAGCCCTCCTCGCCCAGCAACGGACCATCGTCCGATAATCTGGCTCTCTTTCCCGGTACGCGCGCTATCAGCAAGAGCACACATTTCGGAACCCTGTGCGGCCGTCTTTGCTCCGACCAGTTGGATAGCGGAAATGCCACCGTGAGTGAAGACGACTATGACGAGCAGGTAAAAACGTCGGACTGGTGGGGCTACATCTGGCCCCAGGTTTACAACATCAATCAGGTGGTCTACACCACCGGGACCATGTTCCCGAACGGTGGCTGGTATCAGGCGGAACTCGCCGTTCAAGTGCGGCAGAACTTTGGATGGGTGGATGTTCCGGGAGTCACCGTAACCCCCTCGTATCCCTTGAGTGGGAACGCAGGCAGCTTTACTACCTACACCTTCAACCTGCCGAACACATGGGGAGACGGAGTCCGCATCATCGGCCAGCCCGGAGGCACCGGCTACTTCACCTCGATCAATCAACTCGCCGTCTACTTCCATGCGGAGGATTCACCTCGGGGTCTGCGACAACAAGGCCGAAGCGGGAGATAGCTGATCATGGCGTCAACTATGAACCGGCTGGGGTTGTTCCGGAGACGCACCTTGTGACCCCGCGAACTTTATTTCTGCAGCACCGCGAATGCTCAACTCGCTCACGCTATGTCAGCACCATGGCCTCGTTCATCAGGGTTCTAGCTTCACAAACTAAGCAATTCCGACCAGTTTTTCCCCCTCTGCACTAGCATAGTCAGTTTGAGACCTAATTTGATGGTCTGAGAACGACCGTTTCGGGTATCAAAGTGACGCCATTTGCATTTCTTGTAAAGGCGATGGGTCGTCCCGTAAGCGCTGGCAGCCCCAAGTGTTGTTATCAGTTTCACTGAAGTGCCCCGTCCCGAAGTCAAATGAGTGAAATGGCGATGTTACGCCAACCATGACCTGACAAAGTCCGCAACTGTTATCCAGCATCGGCTGGTTTTTCCTAGGAAACAAATCGTTGCTGCGGATTGTTAACACAGATCAGGCCGCCCATGAGCAGTGGACCCCAGCGATCTAATGGATACTCAGCTTTAACGGCGGAGATGCCAAACACAACAGGTCTCCGGTACAGATCAAGGAATGGGCAGACTCCGCACTGTCTGATGTCTGCAATCAGTTCTTGCCACATCTGCTCGAACTGGTTTCTAACCTCGACGGAGATCTCTGACGGCAGGCCGAGATTAATCCTGATGCCGGGATGCTTGCAGTCTGTAAAGAGCGTCGTCGGGGGGATTACTTCCACGGTCGGAAACCGAGGATTTCACTCTGCCCCTTCGCGCTGGCCCTTGAAATATTCCCTGAAAGTCCTGAAATCGGCAAGCGATTCCGGAGGTGCGGACTGGGGATCCAAACGCCTCAACTTTTTCAATACAGACTGCGAGCAGAAATCGATACACATACGAAGCACTTCATCAAGCGGATACGCTGTGTATGCAATGTCTGGGGCAAGATCCAATTCGATGATGCAGAGACTTTTCCCCTCACGCGGCCCCCACGCTAGCGGAGTCGAAACCATAGCCTCTCAACCCCCTGAATGCCCTAAGTTCCAAACCCGTTGATTATATTATGGTCAGTTCCTAGCTGGCGAAACCAAGGCGATTGCACTCAGAACCCCTACAGGGGCAGGGTTGTGAGTGAAATGGCGATGTTACGACAGCTGACTTTGAACATTTGAACTGCGTGTTGCGCGTGATCTACCAGATACGCCACCACGGCTTCTTTTCCCGGCAATCGAGGTGCGCCGAGGGCACAAGAGAGGGGGAGTACCCTGGAGCTCCGGAGTATGGTGCAAATTTCAAATAGATCACTTCCTTTGCCCCGTCGATACCATCACTCTCCGAGATGGCTAACTGCTCCGATTCGATTCGCCATACTGACATCGCGTTGCTATGAACTATAAGAAACCGATCTCCGTAGAGCTTGGAGATCGCGGCCCGGAGTTCCTCTGCGGACACGGACTTGTCATAGACGGCGGTGAGTCCGACAACCTCACCATTGACGAAGTCTGTCAGGACTTGCGCGGGATAAACAACGCCGCCATCGTCCGAATCCTGTTTCCACAATTGCGAGCAGTTCGCTGAGCGGCAATGAATCAATTGAGGATTCGGTAGAACTATTCTGCGCGTACCCGCCTCCGCTTGAACTGTGGCGCACAGCGAAGCCAATAGGCAAATGACGGCACCGAACACCTCGCACGTCTTGCGCATATACGTTCCCTCCCGGCCTCTTGAGTTCGATTGTAGGTTTAATCCCACATTTCCTTTTTGAACTCTAAGTAAGTGGTTGTATGATCGGCCCAACGCCAGTATTCATGCGGCTTTGAGAGCAAAACGAACTCTACGGAGGCTCAACTTGGTGGGTGAGAAACAAAATCAGCCATTTCAGCTCTCGTTTAACCCCTGTTTGAAAGTGGATTTCCAAGGTTCTCGCGTCACCTCCGACGGTGGTCTGCTGTTGGTCCGCGAGTTGGATGAGCGGTTGGGATTGAGTGCGCTCATTGCCGAAAACATCATGGACCGTCGGCGGGGAAAGAACACGCAGTTGCCGCTCCCCGATCTGCTGCGACAGTCCATCTACAGTCGCTTGGCAGGATACGAGGACCTGAACGATGCGGAGCGGCTATCGCAAGATCCGACCTTCCGCCTGATTGGTTCGGAGAAGATCTGGGATCGCGGAGCAGCGTTGCCTTCGCGCCTCCATTGGTTTGAGACCGAGGTGCTGAGCCAAGCCGAAAATCTGGAAGGTCTGGGCCGAATCAATCGGGAACTGATTGCCAAGGCGGAGGCTATGGATTCACCCCAGAGGGTGGTGCTGGATATGGACAGCACAGAGATCCCGGTTTACGGAGAACAGGAACAGAGTGCCTACAACGGGCATTTTGAATCAACCTGCTATCACCCGCTGTTGCTGTTCAACGGGGAAGGAGACTGTCTGGGAGCGAAGCTGCGACCCGGCAACGTGCACAGTGCCGAAGACTGGGACGAAGTGCTTCTGCCCGAGATCGAGCGCCAGCAGGCACTGGGTCAGGAAGTGGTGTTTCGAGCCGATGCCGCGTTTGCCAAACCGGAGATCTACGAAGCGCTGGAAGAACGGGGAGTGAAGTATGCGATTCGGATTCCCGCGAACGACAGTCTGGGGCGGGACATCGCGGAACTGCTGACGCGCCCGGCGGGGCGGCCCGGTCACAAACCCATCGTGTGGTACAAGGGCTTTCTTTATCAGGCCGCCAGTTGGAGGGTAGCCCGAAGGGTCGTGGCGAAGGTGGAGTTCCATGCCGGGGAGTTGTTCCCGCGTGTGGGGTTCATCGTGACCAACTTGGAGACGCCGAGCCGGGCAGTGGTGCGGTTCTATAACAAGCGGGGCACGGCGGAGCAATGGATCAAGGAGGGAAAGCAGGCGGTGAAGATGACGCGTCTTTCCTGCCATCGGTTTCGCTCGAACCAAGTGCGGCTGGCGCTGAGCCTGCTGGCCTACAACCTGGGAAATCTGTGGCGGCGTCTGGGTTTGCCGAGAGGGATTGAGAACTGGTCCCTCACCAGCTTGCAGCAACGGCTGGTGAAGACCGGAGGACGGCTGGTCAAACATGCGCGTTACTACTGGCTACTGCTGGCGGAAGGACATCTGAATCGACGGCGGTTCGGAGCGATGCTGGGCCGTATTGCTCTGCTGCCGATACCGACGGGATAGATCGGCGGGGCCCGCTCAAGCAGCGGAATCTGTCTGCAAAAGGCTCGGCAAGAAGGAGAAGTGTTGCAAAAGTGGCGGAATATCGAGCAATTTCGGCGGGGCGGGTTCGGATCTCGGAGCCGTTACGGGGCGGTCAGTATGAAAATTGTTTCACACTGTCGGCGAACAGCGGGATGGGTGTATGATCAGTGCCGTTTTTGAACCAAAAAGGAGATTCCGGGTATATGTCACTAAAGGGCCTGGTGCTGTTCTATTTACAACAGATACGACGAATAGTCCACAATCTGTTGCTTTTGACTATTAATATTCTGCGAGCTGCACCGAATGGGAGTTCCTTGAGGGGCTCGGCGGCTGCAGAGTGGGAGTGGGAAGCCCCTGGCGACCTTGCGTGACAGATGGAGTAATGCTGGCGTTGTGTTCGAAGTGACTCCCTGAGAGGCTTATCGAGAGAAACTCCACACGTAAACGGGGATTTCAGCGTGGCGAGTGGATACTACGTGCAAGCCTCTTGAAAACACCGCTGGAAGGTGCTCATTGCACCATTATTGCCAGGTCTGCGACTTCTGGACACGAATTCTTCCGGCGATGGGAAGGAGTTTAGACTCATTCCAGTAATCTGTTGTATAATTCGCGTCATCCTAGGGGCTCCAAAAGAAGTTCATATTCCACATCACAATTAAAGGCGAAGTTGCTTGAGCGGTGAAGGAGACAAGTATGAACAAGCTCAGCTCGTGGAAAGCAATCTTTTTCTTGAGTGTCTTCTGTGCCGGGACGGCAATTATCTTGCCTGCGCAGGCATCTGGCTTCTGGGGCGGGAGCTACTCCGTCAGCACCTGCAATACTCCTGGATATATCGGCAGCGGCGATCCGTGTTCCTATATTGTCTGGTCGCTAGCTCCTGGGGATGGTGGTCACGGCAGCAATACGGCCGAACTCTATGTGGGCCCAAATCAGGCAAACAATGTTCGATACGAGCAGGAATTTGACGCTGAATTTTGCTCTGCTGGGTCAGGAGTCGATCTATCCACTGCGAACTCTTGGGGAGACACTGAGGATTTGACCAACGTCTTCCTTTCCGGTGCGCAGTCCACTACGCTAACCTTCACTGTCACTCAACGGACTCCAACGCTAATTTCGGGAACATTCGCGGGCAGCTTTGAGTACCCAACGTCCTCTGGAACAGCTAAGGGTCAGATTACTGGCCAGTGGAGTTTGACGCCCCTTTCAGTAGCATTCCCGAAGTGCATTACAAAAGGTTATGAATGGTGCTACGAGAGCGGTATTGCGGCTAACGCACTGAGCGGTACAGGTACCGGCTCGTGTCCCTTCCTCTATCCGACAGATCCGGCTCCGGCCGGGGAATGGGGCAAAGGTTGTAAGATCACTTCACAAACCGTAGCCCAGCAGCCCGCAAATACGGATCGAAAGATACTTGGCGTGGGTGAGGAGGTCAATCTCACCTTGGAAGGCGGGGACGACTCAACTGCATGGCAACTGGAAGGCCCTGGAACTCTTAGCCCGCAAGGCCAGAACGCCGTTTTATATATGGCTGACGATACAACGGGTGCTGCAACGATAACTGCGACTGCTGATGTCTGTAAGGAACAGAGTGAAAAGTTCAAAGTGATCGCCCCATCGAAAGTCATGATGCAAAACCCTTCAGGTGACTATATTCACACTGAAG
>Ga0302202_10003306_pt1 | contig 17820 bp, 15 predicted proteins | sample II_Bog_N3_3_FD_194579 | JGI IMG/M metagenome (GOLD analysis project Ga0302202, IMG submission 194579) | Peat permafrost microbial communities from Stordalen Mire near Abisko, Sweden - II_Bog_N3_3 | ecosystem: Environmental > Terrestrial > Soil > Wetlands > Peat | place: Sweden: Abisko...
CGCCCCGCTCCCGAGCAGTGCCCGGGGACCACTCGTGGTCACAGGCCCGGCAGCGGTGGATCCACGAGTGCCCGGTGGACGAGCCCCGGATGAGCAACTTCGGGTCAGCGACCGATCCACAGCTCGGGCAGCCTTCCGTGCCCGGTACCTCGATCATGCGCCGGCCTTTCACTCGTGCGTGCCACCGGCGACGAGGGGACCGACCATCGCCGAAGGGGCGAGAGGCGGCCCGTTGACGATGGCGCATCCAGTTCGCGGCCCCGGCGGTTCGGGGCCAGCACCGGCCCGACCCGTTGTACCACCCGGCCGTGACCACTCGGTGACCGGCAACTTACCGGCACATGAACGTTGTCCGACGGGAGCCGCCCCCGTCCGTCACACACCCAGGCGCGGGGCCATCTCCCTGCGGTAGAAGTCCAGGAAGCCGCGCCAGTCCGACCCGATCTGGTTGATGTAGATCTCGTCGAACCCGGCGTCGATGAACGCAGCCACCGCCGCCACGTGACGCTCGGGGTCGGGACCGCAGGAGATCTTCTCCGCCACCATCTCCTCGGTCACGATGGACGCGGCCTGCCCGAAGACCGCGGGAGTGGGCAGCTCCTGCATCTGCTGGCCCGGGAGGCACTCGGTGGGCCACAGCTCGTAGGCCGTCTTGATGGCCGACGTCTCGTCCTCGTCCCAGCACATCTTGAGCGCCCCGATGACCGGGCCGCCGCCGCCCCCGTCACGGTAGGAAGCGACCAGATCGGCATCAGGCTGCACGGTGATCAGGCCGTCGCCGATCCGGGCGGCCAGCCCGGCCGCGGCGGGCCCGAAGGCGGAGACGGCAATGGGGGGCGGCTGGTCGGGTCGGGAGTACAGCCGGGCGTTGTCCACGGTGTAGTGGCGACCGGCGTGCCGGACGTTCTCCCCCGTCCACAGGGCGCGGATCACCTCGACGGCCTCCTCCAGCATCTCCAGACGGACCGGGGCGGATGGCCAGCGGTCTCCGAGGATGTGCTCGTTGAGGGCCTCACCCGAGCCGACCCCGAAGACGAACCGGCCCCGCAGGAGGGACTGGGCCGTGGCCGCCGCCTGGGCCAGCACGGCCGGATGGATCCGGACCGTGGGGCAGGTCACACCGGTGGTCACCTTCAGCTCGGTCGATGCCGCCACCGCTCCGATGACGCTCCACACGAACGGGCTCTCCCCCTGCCGGTCGGTCCAGGGGTGGTAGTGGTCGGAGATGAGCAGGGACCGGAAACCGGCATCCTCGGACAGTTGGGCCTGCTCCACCAAGGCAGTGGCTCCGTGTTCCTCGCTGGAGAGGAAGACGCCTAACTCCGTCATGACTGCACTCCTTCGTCTCGACTGCGGACACCCGATCCGGACGCGTCCCTGACGAGGGCTGTGCCCATCGCGGTGCCGGCAAAACCTGACTGAATGGGTAGCCGGGCCGATGTCCACCGACGAACCGACGCCGCCCGGCGGGTTTGGCCGGCGCCCCGGCCGGGCATGCACCACCCATGCACCTGGACAGTCAGCCCACGCAGCGGGACGGTACGGGCAGCCGCTCGGGTCGGCACCGCCCCTTCACCCCCCTCGGCCGGCGGGAACGAGAGCTCCGTGAGATCGAGCGCATCCGCCAGTACGTGGCCCGCGGCCCGTTCGCCCGGAGCGGGCACGAACCGGCCGCCACCGAGGTGGCGGCGGCCACCTGAGGGACCCCGCCCAGCGGTTCGCCGGCCACCTGGGGGACGGCGGTCAGCGGGTCCCCCCGGCCCCCCCGGCCCGCAGCTCGCGCTTCAGGACCTTGCCGGACGGGTTGCGGGGCAGTGCGTCGATGAAGGTCACCGCCGTGGGGACCTTGAACTTCGCCAGCTGGGACCGGCAGTGCTCGAGGAGCTCCTCGTCGGTGACGACGGCGTCGGGGCGCGGGACCACGAAGGCCACGGGGACCTCGCCCCACCGGTCGTCGGGCCGACCGACCACCGCCACCTCGAGCACCGTGTCGTGCTCGTAGAGGACCCGCTCGATCTCGGAGCTGGCGATGTTCTCGCCCCCGGACACGATCATGTCCTTGAACCGGTCGACGATGTACAGGTAGCCGTCCTCGTCACGGACACCGACGTCGCCGGTGTGGAACCACCTCCCGTCGAACGCCGCGGCGGTGGCCTCAGGGTCGCGCCAGTATCCGGCGAACACCTTGGGGCCGCGCAGGACGATCTCCCCACGCTCCCCCGCCGGCAACGGTGTCCCCCTCTCGTCCCAGATGTCCAGCTCCAGGTAGAGGCACGGGCGGCCCACGCTCCCCAGCTTGGTGATCAGGCTGCCACGGTCGAGGAAGGTGTCCCCCGACACCGTCTCGGTGAGCCCGTAGGCATCGGCGAACCAGGCTTCGGGGAACGTGCGCTGGATCCGTTCGATGAGCGGGATGGGCATCTTCTCCCCACCGTTGACCACCACCCGCACCGACGACAGGTCTCGCCCCTCGATGCCGGGCAGGGCCATGATGGCGTTGACCATGGCCGGGGCCAGCCAGACGGTGGTCACCCGGGAGCGCTCGAGCTCGTCGACCACGGCCGACGCCTCGAACGACCGGTGGATGATGGTGGTGGCCCCCACGGCGAGGAGGGACGTGGTGGTGAGGTCGAGGGCACCGACGTGGTAGAGCGGCCCACAGGCCAGACCGAGGTCGTCACCGGTGAAGCCGAGTTCGGCGATATGGGCCAGGTTCTTCCAGGCCAGGTTGGCGTGGGAGAGCATCACGCCCTTCGGCCGTCCGGTGGTGCCCGAGGTGTACATGAGGCGGTGGATGTCGTCGGCCTCGGCCGGCACGCGTGGGGTGCCGCCCGGAGTGGAGCGCAGTTCGGCCAGGCTCGTCCACCCTTCGGCGGGGGTCGCCGTGACGCAGGCCCGGACCAGCGCCGTGCCGATGCCGCCGGTGGCCTGCTCGGCCAGGTCGACCAGTGCCCCGTCGCACACCAGCGCCCGGGCCCCGGAGTGCTCGAGGATGTACCTGACCTCCGGCGGGGCGAGCCGCCAGTTGATCGGCATGACGATGGCGCCGAGATAGTTGGCGGCGAAGACCGTCTCGAGGTACTCGGGGCAGTTGTAGGACAGGAGGCCCACCACCTGGCCCGGACCCACGCCCCGGGCCGCCAGGCCACCGGCCAGCTGGGCGGCCCGCTCGGCCATGGTGGCGTAGGTGGTGACCTCGCCCTCGAACACCGTGACGGCCCGGTCCGGGGTGCGGGTGGCGTGGTGGGCCAGCACACCGAACCAGTTCATGTCGGCGTGCATGCCGGCCGGCGGCGTCATGGCCACCCCCGCACGATCGGGCCCCCACCCGGCCGTTGATGCCCGTGACCACCCACGCCGGCCTCCCCCGTCGCTCGCCATCCACCCGTCGGAGCCGAGCCTACGGGAGCCGTGCGCGCCCCTCCCCGCGAAGCGGCCCGCCGGGTGGGGCGACCGCTAACCTCGCAGCCAATGGCACGGACGGACGCAACCGGTGACGCTCCACGGCGGACCAACTGGGAGGCACGCCGCCAGGCCATCATCGACACGTCAGCGCCCGTCTTCGCCCGGCACGGCTACCACGCCACGGGGATCATGGAGCTGTGCGCGGCCAACGACCTCGGCAAGGGAGCGCTGTACCACTACATCGGCTCCAAAGAGGAGCTGCTGGCGGCCATCCACGACCGGGTGATGGACGAGGTCATGCTGGGCGCCGACCGGGTGGCCGAGGCCGGGGGCACCCCGTCGCAGCAATTGGCCATGCTGGGCGACGAGCTCCTCGACGTGATCCACCGCTACCCCGATCATGTCTGGGTCTTCCTCCACGAGTTCCCGGCCCTGACCGGCGACCGGGCCGCGCAGTTCCGCGAGCGGCGCCGGGCCTACGAGCAACGGGTCGAGGCGGTCCTCCACGCCGGGGTGGAATCGGGCGAGTTCCGGGCGGTGGAGCCGAGGCTGACCGCCATGGCCTGGCTGGGGATGCACAACTACACCTACCTGTGGCTGAAGGCCGGCGGGCGCCTGTCCGCCCGGGACGTGGCCAAGCCCTTCGCCGACATCTTCATGCGGGGGATCAGCAACCCGGCCCCCGGCGGGCACGACTAGCGGCACTCACGGGGCGGAGTAGCCGCCGTCGACGACCAGCGCCGATCCCGTCGTCCACCCCGACGATGCGCCGGCGAGATAGGAGTACGCACCCACCAGGTCGTCGGCGGACCCGAGACCGAGCGGGTGGCGGTCGCCCAGGGCGTCGAGCCCCGCTTGGGGCACGCCGGCGTGGATGCCCGACACGAAGGTGCCCGGGCACACGCAGTTGACCCGGATGCCGTCCCGGGCGTACTCGACGGCGGCCACCTTGGCCAGCTGGATCACGGCGGCCTTGGTGGCGCAGTAGGGGGCGGCGTGGGACCAGGCCGTGAGGCCGGCCACCGACGCGGTCAGCACGATCGACCCCGACCGCTGCGGACGCATCACGGCCACGGCGGCCCGGATGCCGTTGACGGCGCCGAGCACGTTGATCCGGAAGGCACGCTCCCAGTCCTCGGTGGCCAGGTTGTGGATCCGGCCGTTGGGCGACAGCACCCCGGCGTTGCTGATCAGCACGTCGAGGTGGCCGAACCGCTCGACGGCCCGGGCCACCACCGCCTCGACCTGGTCGAACTCGCTCACGTCGGCCAGCATCGACTCCACCGTTGCGTCGGTGGCGGGGAGACCGTCCAGGGTGGCCCCGAGTGACGGGTCACTGACGTCGCTGAGCACCAGATCGGTGTCGGGCTCGCCGGCCAACTGCCTCGACACCGCCGCCCCGAGGGCCCCTCCGGCTCCCGTGATGGCGACGACCCGCCGATCCGAGGTCATACCAGCAGGTAGCCGCCGTCGACGCTGAGCACCGTTCCGGTGACGAACGCCGCAGCGTCGGACACCAGGAACTGGTAGGCCCCGGCCAGATCGACCGGTGCGCCCCAGCGACGCTGCGCCGTGTGCCCGGTGATCCGGGCCGACAGGGCGGGATCGCTCTTCCAGGCGTCGGCCAGCGGGGAGTCGAACCATCCGGGTGCGACCACGTTCACGGTGATGCCGGCGGGGGCCAGGTCGAGGGCCAGGCCCTTGGCCACCCCCACCACCCCGGCCTTGGAGGCGCTGTAGGCGGTCAGCCCCTTGCGCGGCCGCTCACCCAGGACCGAACCCGTGAAGATCACCCGGCCGCCCTGACCCATCACCCGGGCGGCGGCCCGGGCGCCGAGGAAGCTGCCGGTCAGGTTGACCTCGAGGATCTGGCGCCAGACCGAGGCGTCGGTGTCCCGGGGGCCGGCCACGATCGGCGAGATCCCCGCGTTGCAGATCCAGGCGTCGAGACCGCCCCACTCGGCCACGGCGGCGTCGGCCACGGCCTCGTTGACGTCCTCGTCGGTGACGTCCCCGCTCACAACCAGCGAGGGTCCCGGGATCACCTCGGCCACCGCCTTCAGGTCCCGCTCGGTGCGGGCGACCAGTGCCACCGAGGCGCCGGCATGCGAGAAGGCGTGGGCCAGCAGTGCCCCCAGGCCCCGGCTGGCACCGGTGATCACGACCCGTTTCCCCTCGACGGATCCGGGACTGGGGAACGCCTGGGGGATCTCGATTTCGCCGATCATCGCTCTTCCCTGATTGTACCGACCGACCGGTATACTACACCATTCGTGACCCCGGAACGGCTGCCGCCGTCGGCGTACCCGACCGCCGATCTCCTCGAGATGCACCGCCGGATGCTGGTGATCCGGGGGTTCGAGCAGCGGGTGTCGGCGCTCTACCGCGACGGCGAGGTCCCCGGCTTCGTCCACCTCTCGATCGGGCAGGAGGCCACGGCGGTGGGCGCCTGCTGGCCACTGCAGGAGGCCGACGTGATCACCTCCACCCACCGCGGCCACGGCCACTGCCTGGCCAAGGGCCTGGACCCGCTGGGCATGTTCGCCGAGCTCATGGGCAAGGACCAGGGGACCAACCGGGGGCGGGGCGGCTCCATGCACATCGCCGACCCGGCCCTCGGGATCTTCGGGGCCAACGGGATCGTGGCCGCCGGGCTCCCCATCGCCGTCGGGGCGGCGGCGGCGGCCCAGCTCCGGTCGGACGGCGGTGTGGCGGTGGCGTTCTTCGGCGACGGCGCCTCGGCGCAGGGGGCCTTCCACGAGGCGATGAACCTGGCCGCGGTGTGGGAGCTGCCGGTGGTGTTCTTCTGCGAGAACAACGGCTACGCCGAGTTCTCGCCGGCGGCGACCCAGCACGCCGCCACCCTGGAGCAGCGGTCGGCCGGGTACGGGATCCGCTTCGTGGCCGTCGACGGCAACGACGTGACGGCGACCGCCGCGCTGATGGAGGACCTGGTCGGGACGGCACGCTCGGGTGGCGGACCCGTGGTCGTCGAGGCGACGACCTACCGGTGGCACGGCCACTACGAGGGTGATCCCCAGCGGTACCGGTCGCCCGAGGAGGTCAGTGCGTGGGAGGCCCGGGACCCGCTCCTGGTCCACGAGGCCCGGCTGCGTGGCGCCGGGGTGGGGGACGACGAGATCACGGGGCTGGCGTCGTCGGTCGCCGACGACCTGGACCGTGCCGTCGTGGCCGCCCGCCGGCTGGCCAACCCGTCGGCGGACTCGCTGGCCCACTTCGTCGTGCGGGCCAGGCCGGCCCGGGCGGAGCCCCCGGCCCCGGCCGCCGACGCCCCGGTGTTCCGGACCATGGACGCCGTCCGCACCGCCCTCGAGGTCGAGCTGGAAGAGGATGACCGGGTGTTCGTGGCCGGCATCGACGTCGGGGCCGGAGGCAACGTCTTCGGTCTCACCCGGGGCCTCGCCGACCGGTTCGGCGACCGGGTCCGTGACACCCCGATCTCCGAGACGGCCATCGTCGGGCTCGGGGTGGGTGCGGCCATGGCCGGCATGCGGCCCGTGGTCGAGATGATGTACCTCGACTTCCTGGGCGTCTGCTTCGACCAGCTGCTCAACCAGGCCGCCAAGCTCCCGTTCATGACCGGCGGGGCGGCCGAGATGGGGCTGACCGTGCGCACCCAGTTCGGGGCCGGGCGCTCCTCGGGCAGCCAGCACTCCCAGAGCCTGGAGGCGCTGCTGGCCCACATCCCCGGGCTGACCGTGGTCATGCCGTCGACACCGGCCGACACCTTCGGGCTGCTCCGGGCGGCCATCCAGGATCCCAACCCGGTGATCTTCATCGAGAACCGGCTCCTGTACGGCATGAAGGGGCCCCAGCCCCCGACCGACCACATCGTGCCCATCGGCCGGTCCGCCGTGGTGCATCCCGGCACCGACGTGACCGTGGTGTCGGTGTCGCGGATGGTCCACGAGGCGGTCGCCGCCGCCGAGCACCTGGGTGGGGAGGGCATCGCCGTCGAGGTCATCGACCTCCGGACGGTGGCCCCCCTCGACATGGAGCCGATCCTGGAGTCGGTGCACAAGACCAGCCGGCTGCTGATCGCCCACGAGGCCGTCGTCCCCTTCGGCATCGGGGCGGAGATCGCCGCCACCGTGGCCCGGGAGGGGTTCTGGGACCTCGACGCCCCCATCGAGCGGATCGGTGCCGCCGCCACACCGCCCCCCTACTCCCCCGATCTCGAGCGGGCCTGGCTCCCCGACCGGGACGCCATCGCCGGGGCACTCCGCCGGCTCGTGGGCGTCTGACCCGGACCCGGTCGAGCGGTCAGCGACGCCGCCGCTCGCCGACTCGGGCGCTCAGCAACTCGGCGACTCGGGCGCTCAGCAGCCGAGGGCGCGGGCGATGACCAGGTGCTGGATCTCGTTGGTGCCCTCACCGATCTCGAGCACCTTGGCGTCACAGTAGAAGCGGGCCACCGGTGTCTCCAGCATGTAGCCGAGGCCCCCGTGGATCTGGACCGCCTCCGAGGCGGCCCAGGCCGCCACCCGGCTGGCCTTCAGCTTGGCCATGGCCGCCTCCTTGAGGAACGGCTGGCCGGCGTCGCGGAGGGAGGCGGCCCGGTAGGTGAGCCACCGGGCCGCCTCGAGCTCGGTGGCGATGTCGGCCAGCTTGAACTGCACGGCCTGGAACTTCGAGATGGGCTGGCCGAACTGCACCCGCTGGCGGGCGTACTGGGTGGCCAGGTCCAAGACGGCCTGGGTCAGGCTGAGGGACAGGGCGGCGATGGAGATGCGGCCGACCTCCAGGGTGCTCAGGAACTGCCGGAGGCCGAGGTTCGGGTCACCGATCAGCTGATCGTCGGGGACCACGACGTCGTCGAGGTAGAGCTCACGCGTGTCGAGGCCCCGCCAGCCGATGCCGCGCATCTTCGGGCCCATGGTGAAGCCGGGGCTCCCCTTCTCCACCACGAAGCTCCCGAACCGGGGCCGCTCACCCTCAGCCGGCTCGATACGGGCCAGCAGGGTGACCCCGAAGGACATGTCCGTCCCGGCGTTCGAGATGAACGTCTTCCGGCCGTTGATCAGCCACCCGTCGCCCTGCCGCTCGGCACGCGTGCGGATGCCGCCGGCGTCGGACCCGGCCTCGGGCTCGGTCAGCCCGAAGGCCCCCAGGACGCGTCCCTCGGCCAGGGGGCGCAACCACCGCTCGCGCTGGGCGTCGTTCCCGAACAGGTACAGCGGCAGCGACCCGATGGTCACGTGCGCCTGCCAGGCGGCCGCCACCGACTGGTCGGCCAGGCCGATCTGCTCCATGGCGGCCACGAAGCCCACCGTCGACATGCCGATGCCGCCCCACTCCTCGGGGACGAGCATGCCGAGCAGGCCGAGCTGGCCCATCTCGCGGAGCAGGTCGGTCGGGCACCGCGCCTCCTCCCAGGCCAGGGGCGCCCGAGTGGCGATCTGCTCCTGGGCGAAGGCGCGGCACAGTGCCACCAGCTCCTGTTCGGACGGGGTGAGGGCGAGGTCCATCGCCTAACCGACCGGTCGCCCCGGGGTCGGTGTCCTAGGACCCACCGGGGACTCCGCTGCCCGGGTCGCCCAGGTGGGCCATGAAGGTCGTGGACCAGGCCAGGAGCCCGTCGGGCACGTCGTAGCCGCGCTCGTCGTTGATGGTGTCCCAGTGCTCGGCCACGTCCTCGATGGTGGGCGCCGACGAGGTCTGGACGTACCCCGGGGTGGAGGCGATGAAGATCCGCGCGAACCGGCCGAAGCCGGCGGCGTAGATCTCGCCGGTGACGGGACAGTCCTCGTGGGCGAGGAAGGCGGCCATGGGTGCCACCAGCTCCGGTGCCATCTGCGGCGAGCCCGCGGTGGCACTGCCGGTGGCGTCCGCCCCGGCCGCAGGCTGGCCGGCCATGCGGGTGAAGGCGGCCGGTGCGATGCAATTGACTTGGATGCCGTGGCGGGCACCCGCGGTGCTGAGGCTGCGGGTCATGCCGATGACCGCGCCCTTGGCCGTGGCGTACGAGAGGTTCTCGGGCAGGCCGAACAGCCCCGAGGACGTGGTCATGACGATCCGGCCGTAGTGCTGGTCGACCAGGTGGGGCCAGGCGGCGCGGGTGGTGTTGAACGACCCCATCACGTGGACGGCCAGATGGCTCTCCAGATTGGACGCATCGGCGGCCGGGAGGCCCGCCCACCGGATGATGCCGGCGTTGTTGATCAGGATGTCGATGCGGCCGAACCGGGCGACAGCGGCGTCGATGAGCGCCTGGCCACCCGCCACCGTGGCCACGTCGCTGGTGTCGGCGATGGCGGAGCCCCCCGACGCCTCGATGGATGCGGCGACGGTGGCGGCCACGCCGGCGTCCTCCCCCACGCCGTCCATCGACCCACCGAGGTCGTTGACCACCACGCGGGCGCCGCGGGCGGCCAGCAGTTCGGCATGGGCCCGTCCGATGCCGCGCCCGGCACCGGTGACGACCGCGACCCGTCCCTCGAAACTGTGCTCACTCACGTCCGTCGTGTCTCCTGCAGCCGCCCGGGGGCGGCGTTGGTCAGGGTGCCCCTGCGGCCACCGGAGCGTCGAATCCGAGCAGCCCCCCGAGGGTCCCGCCCACCATGGCATCCCGCTCGTCCGCCGGGACGTCGGCGAACAGCCGCTCCATGAGCTGCCGGCTGCCGCGGAACGTGCCCTCGGCGTGCGGGTAATCGTTTCCCCAGACGATGGTGGACAGGCCGGTGATGTGGCGGCAGGCCACGGCCACCGGGTCGTCCTGGAAGGAGACGTGGAACTGGCGCTGCACGTACTCGCTGGGCATCAGCGGGTAGGGCCACTTCTCGTTCAGTCGGAACAGCCGCGCCATGGTGGACTGCTCCTCGGGGGGCAGGGCGTCGTCCCAGACACCGAGCCACCAGTCGGGGTCCTGGCCGATCCCGGTGATCCAGCACTTGTCCATGCTGCCCACCAGCGACGCCAGCCAATGGGCGTTGAACTCGATCAGCGCGAAGTGCAGGTCGGGGTAGCGCTCGGGCACGCCACCCCCGATGAGCTGGCAGATGACCTGCTGGGGGGCGATGGTGCTGTAGATGGCCTGGGTGACCATCCGCTTGGACGCCGACTTCTCGGTGACCGGCTGGTTGACCTGGGCGGCGTTCTCCATGACCACCTTGAGCGTGACGGCCTCGGGGTCGTTGACCTTCACCCCACCGGTCTGGGTGTGGATGAACACGTGCACACCGTTGGCCTGGGCCGCCGCCCACACCGGGTCGAAGTCCCGCGAGTAGTAGGGCTGGGGCGGTGTGGCCGGCAGGAGGATGGCCCGGAAGCCACTGGCCGCCACCCGCTCGATCTCGGCCACGGCGTCGTCGATGTCGGTGAGGGGGATGGGGGCGGTGGGGGCCAGGCGGGAGAAGTAGGGCGAGAACCGCTCGAGGATGTAGTCGTTGTAGACACGGGCATGGGCGATGGACAGCTCGTGGTCGTCGGTGTAGAGGCCGAACAGGGACAGGTTGGGGTGCATGACCCCCACGTCCACGCCGTCGGTGTCGAGGTCCTCGAGGATCACCTCGGGGTCGCCCTCGGGCATCCGGCCACCGGTCTGGCGGTACCGCGAGATGGTCCACCCCTCGAACCCCGGCGTGTGCAGCCGCCGGAAGATGCGGGCGCCACCCTCCACCATCGGCTCGATCTCGAAGTCGTCCTCCCAGACGGCCCGGTCACGCAGGTGCTTGGGCAGCCGGGTGGTGAACAGGTCGGTGGGTTCGAGGATGTGACCGTCGGCGGACACCACGAGTCGGCTGTCTGTCATGGTTGTGACCTTCCTGCGCTCGGACGGCGTCCTGCGGTCCGGGCTCCCGATGCCCGGACGGGCGCCCACGCGCTACCCTGCGGCGAAGTGTAGACCAACCGGTCGGTACAGGCAACGCGGCGAGCCGGTCGCCCGACAGGGCGAGAGGTCCCGCGACCAGAAGGAGTGATGACCGTGACCAAGCGGTGGAACCAACGGCCCGCCGGCTCGACCTGGGGGGACTGGGGCGACGACGACGAACTGGGACGCATCAACCTGCTCACCCCCGACAAGGTGCTCGAGGGGGTACGCGAGGTCGAGGCCGGCATCAGCTTCTGCCTGAGCCTTCCCCTCGACTACCCCGGTGGCACGGCCCTCAACCAACGCCGTCACCCGCCGGTGATCGCGCCGACCGAGGACATGCAGGGCGACCCCGACACCTTCTACAACGTCCACATGAGCCAGATGGACAGCTGGGGGAACCCCAAGTACGTGGACGTCTGGGCCGACGACGTGGTCACGCTGTCGCTGCAGTACTCGACCCAGTGGGACTCACTGGCCCACGTGGGGGCGGAGTTCGACGCCGACGGGGACGGGGTCGAAGAGGCCGTCTACTACAACGGGTACCGCGCCGGGGTCGACCTGGTGGGGCCCCGACCCGACGCGGCAGGGGACGGCGGCAACCACCGGTGCTTCGCCCACCACCTCGGCCTGGAGCACATGGCCGCCCAGGGCGTGCAGGGACGGGGGGTGCTCGTCGACCTGGCCCACCACCTGGGGACCGAGTGGCGGGGCGTGGACCTGGCCACCCTCGAAGCAATCATGGCGGCCGACCACGTGGTGGTCGAGCCCGGCGACATCCTCTTGCTGCACACCGGGTTCGCCACCGAGATCCTGGCGTGGAACCGGGATCCCGATCCCGTCACGATCCACACCCTGTGCAGCTACCTCGACGCCAAGGACGAGGCCCTGCTGCAGTGGATCAGCGACTCGCAGATCGCCGCGCTGGTGGCGGACAACTACGCCGTCGAGGGACTGACCGGTCGGGACCGCGACGAGGGCCGGCACTCGTTCCTCCCCATCCACCACCTCTGCCTGTTCCGCCTGGGCGTGCCGCTGGGTGAGATGTGGTACCTGCACGAGCTGGCTCAGTGGCTGCGGGAGCATGACCGGAGCCGGTTCCTGCTCACCGCTCCCCCGCTGCGCCTGCCCGGCATCGTCGGCTCGCCCCTGACGCCCGTCGCCACCGTCTGACCAGGTCGGCGGTGGCTGCCGGCCCGGTCGCCCGGACCTCAGGCGGTGACCGAGGCCGGTGTGGACGAGCGAGACAGCCGGAACGCCTCGAAGCCGGTCTCGTAGACCCGTTTGATCTCCCGGGCCAGCTTGGGCCGGCCGCCGGAGTTGAGCAGGTACCGGCGGGGTTTGCCGGGGATGTTGCTCCCGAAGAAGTAACTCGCCTCCCCGAACGGGGACGAGGCGGCGCCGGCGTCGACCATGTCGGTCCACCGGGCCTCGGCCGCCGGGTCCACCTCGATGACGTCGTAGCCGTGGTCACGGGCGTGGATCAGGGTGGTGGTGACGAAGTCCACCTGGTCGCCGTTGTACCGGGGGTTGTTGCCGGCCGCGGCGTGGGGCCCACCGGGAAAGAACAGGTTCGGGAACCCGGCGGTCAGGATGCCGAGGAAGGTCCGGGGACCGTCGGCCCAGTACTCCTCGAGCGCCAGCCCGCCCCGGCCGCGGATCCCCAGGCGGTTCAGGGCACCGGTGCCGAAGTCGAAACCGGTGGCCCACACGATGATGTCGAACGACGCCGCACCGTCGGTGGTTTCGATGCCCTCCGTGGTGATGCGCACGATGGGTGTCTGCTTGAGGTCGACCAGTGACACCTTCGGGTCGTTGAACGCCTCGTAGAAGCCGGTCACGAAGGGCGGCCGCTTCTCGGCGTAGAGGTGGTCCTTCGGGATCAGCCGCTCGGCCGTCTCGGGGTTGTGGACGATGGCCCGGATCTTTTCGGCGATGAACTCGCACCACAGCGCGTTGGCGGTGGGGTTCACGGTCAGGTCGGTGTAGTTGCTGGTCAGCTTGGAGAAGCCGGGGCTGTTCCACATGGCCTCGAAGAAGGCCAGGCGCTGCTCGATGGGGTCGTCGAAGGTCTCGCGGTCGTGGACCGCGTGGAGGAAGCCGCTCGGGGACACAGCCAGGGCCTCGCGCATCGACTCGAAGTCGGCCCGGAGGCGGGCCTGCTCCTCGGCGGTGATGGGCCGGTTGTTGAGGGGCGTGCACCAGTTGGCCGAGCGCTGGTACACGGTCAGCGAGGCCACCTCGTCGACGATGGCCGGCACGACCTGCACGCCGCTCGAGCCGGTGCCGATGACCGCCACCCGCTGGCCGGCGAAGTCGACCGGCTCGGTCGGCCACAGCCCGGTGTGGTACGACTGGCCGCCGAACTCGCCGCGCCCGGGCACGTCCGGAAAGTACGGCACCGACAGGATGCCGGTCGCGGCCACCAGGAAACGCGTGCGGTGCACACTCCCGTCGTCGGTGGCGACGGCCCAGGCGCCCGAGAGTTCATCGAACCGGGCCGACGTGACCCTGGCCCCGAACCGCATGTGGCGGCGGAGGTCGAACCGGTCGACCACATGGTTGAGGTAGCGCTCGATCTCGGGCTGCTCGGCGAAGTGCTCACGCCACTCCCACTCCTCGAACAGCTCCCTCGAGAACAGGTAGCCGTAGGTGTAGCTCTCCGAGTCGAACCGGGCCCCCGGATAGCGGTTCCAGTACCAGGTGCCGCCCACGCCGTCGCCTGCCTCGAGGAGGCGGGCGGAGAAGCCGGCCTCCAGCGCGGAGTACAGCTGGTAGAGCCCGGTGATGCCGGCACCGATGATCACCACGTCGACGTCCGGCGAGGGCCGGGCGGCAGGCTGGTCCTGGGCGGGTTCAGGGGATGTCATGAGCCTCCGCGGCGATCGGCACGGGAGGGGCGCTCCGTGGCCCCACCGGGCTGCAGTGCCGGCGCTGGCGCCTGCACGTCCCGCCCCACCGGGTGCCGGCGCCAAACTTGTACCGACCGGTCGACCGGTGAGTATACACTCTGGCAGAGGCACGTCGAAGGAGAAGGGGGCCCGAGTGGCGGTCGTGGATCGGAGATGGTCGGCACTCCCGGTGCCCTTCGCACTCGAGTACCCGGACCGGGCCCGCAAGGAACGCTACGTCGACCCCGAGTTCTTCCGGATGGAAGCCGAGTTGCTCTGGCCACGGGTCTGGCAGATGGCGTGCCGGCTGGAGGAGATCCCCGCCGAGCACGACTTCGTGGAGTACGAGTTCCTCGACCAGTCGGTCGTGGTGGTACGCACCGGCGACGGGGGCGTGCGGGCCTTCCAGAACGCCTGCCGGCACCGCGGCGTCCGGGTGGCCCAGGGCGCAGGGACGTGCGAGAGCGGCTTTGTCTGCCCGTTCCACGGATGGTGCTACGGGCCCGACGGCACCAACACCTTCGTCACCCAGTCGAAGACCTTCGCCGCCCACAACCTCCAGCCCGAGGACCTCGACCTCACCCCGGTGCGCTGCGAGACCTGGGGCGGGTGCGCCTGGATCAACCTCGACGACGCGGCTCCGCCGCTGCGGCAGTGCATCGAGCCCTTCGCCACCATCCTCGACGCCTGGAAGGTCGAGTCCCTGCGGACCGAGTGGTGGTACGCGTGCCGACTCCCGGTCAACTGGAAGCTGGCCGAAGAGGCCTTCATGGAGCAGTACCACGTGATCGAGACCCATCCCCAGCTGGTCATCCCCGGGCGGATGCCGCCCCGCCACGGTGGCCCCGTCGACCCCCGCACCCTCATCGACGCGGAGATCCACTACCTGCGCACCATGAGCGAGGGCATGGCCGGCATGGTGCACGCCGAGGACGTCCGGGTGGCCGAGGGGCTGACCGACGTGGAGCTGCCCGCCGATCCCACCCAGGCCCTGTCGGTCTGGCACCGGGCCCTCAACGACGCCGTGGTGCGCCGGCACCGCGACGCCGGCTCGGACATCCCCGACCTCAACGAGCTCGAGGCCGCCGGGCGCAACGAGCCGATGGGCTACTGCTTCCCGCACTACTTCGTCCTGCCCATGTACAGCAGCGCCTCCTCCTACCGGTTCCGGCCGCTCGGCCCCGAGGAGACCCTGATGGAGATCTGGTCGCTCACCCGGTACCCCGAGGGTGAGGAACGACCCCGACCCACCGCGCCCGAGCCGTGGGAGTACGACGACCCCCGCTGGCCGCCGATCCCGGCCCAGGACTTCTCGAACCTGCCCCGGCAGCAGCGGGGACTGCACGCTCGGGGATTCGAGTACATGCGCCTGTCCGAGCGGGCCGAGGGTGGGGTGGCCAACTTCGAGCGGACCGTGGACGGGTTCCTGGCCGGTCTCCCGTACGAGACCCTGCTGCCGGCGTTGCAGGCGGTCAACGTGAACCCCCTGGAGAGCCCCCTTGCCGACATCGACCTCTGAGGGCGGGCCGGCCGACCCGGCGCCGAAGACCGGGGGCCGGCGGTGACCGTTCCCCTGTCGCGGGCCGACGTGGCCGAGGGCGTGCGGGCCGCCATCGCCACCTACACCCAGGCCCTGGACGACGGCAGGACCGACGATGTGGTGGCCACCTTCTGCCCCGACGGGAGCTGTGCGATCCCGGGCCTCGGCACCCACCGGGGCCACCACGCGCTCCGGGCCGCCTTCACGGCCTGGGAGCCGAAGCGGCCCCAACGCCACCTGGTCCTCAACACCCTGGTGACGGGGTGGAGCGCCGCCGAGGCCACGGCCACCAGCGACGTGGTCTTCCTCCTGCTGGGCCGGTCGGGCTGGTCGGTCCAGCTGGTGGGCCGGTACCACGACACCCTCCACCACGACGCCGGCACCTGGCGATTCCACCACCGGGCCGCCACCTTCGTGACCGACGATGCGCCCCTGCCGGGGGCGCCATGACCAAGGGAACGCCATGACCGACGACACCGTCATCGACTACGACGCCATCGACTTCTTCCGGGGCAACGAGCTGGTCGACGACCCCTACCCCTACTTCGACTGGCTCCGCCAACAGTGCCCGGTGCAACGCGAGTCGCAACAGGACGTCTACATGGTCACCGGGTACGACGAGGCCTGTGCCGTCTACACCGACACCGACACCTTCTCCTCGTGCAACTCGGTGACCGGGCCGTTCCCGGGCTTTCCCGTCCCCCTGGACGGACTCGACGACGTGAGCGACCTGATCGATGAGCACCGTGACGAGCTGCCCATGAGCGACCAGCTGCCCACCATGGACCCGCCGGGCCACCGGGACCACCGCCACCTGATCATGCGCCAGCTGACGCCCAAGCGCCTGAAGGAGAACGAGGAGTTCATGTGGCGGCAGGCCGACCGCCAGATCGACGGTCTGATCGGCGCCGGCCGGTGCGAGTTCATCGCCGAGTACGCCAACCCGTTCACGATGTTCGTCATCGCCGACCTCCTCGGGGTGCCCGAGGAGGAGCACGAGGAATTCCGCACGGCCCTCGCCCACCGGCCCAACAGCGACGGGGCGGGGAGCACCAAGGAGTCGATGTCGCTGAACCCCCTGGAGTGGCTCTACGACCGGTTCGGCGGGTACATCGAGGACCGCCGCCGCCAGCCGCGCCAGGACGTCCTGACCGCCCTGGCCACCACCACGTTCCCCGACGGCACACTGCCCGAGGTCATCGACGTGGTGCGGGTGGCCTCCAACGTCTTCGCCGCCGGCCAGGAGACCACGGTCCGGCTGCTCGGTGCCACCCTCCAACGCATCGCCGAGGATCCCGAGCTCCAGCAGCTGCTGCGGGAGCGACGCGACCTCCTCCCCAACTTCATCGAGGAGACGCTCCGGACCGAGTCCCCGGTCAAGGGGGACTTCCGCCTGGCCCGCCGGCGGACCACCGTGGCCGGGGTGGACATCCCGGCCGGGGCCACCCTGATGGTGGTCAACGGGGCGGCCAACCGCGACCCGCGGCACTTCGACCACCCGGCCGAGTTCCGGATCGACCGGGCCAACGCACGCGAGCACCTGGCCTTCGGCCGTGGGGTCCACAGCTGCCCGGGCGGCCCGCTGGCCCGCATGGAGACCCGGGTCAGCATCGAGCGGCTCCTCGACCGCACCACCCACATCGGCATCGACGAAGGGCACCACGGCCCGCCCGGCGCCCGGCGCTTCCACTACATGCCGACCTACATCCTGCGTGGCCTGACCCGGCTGCACCTCGAGCTCGCCCCGGCCGGCTGACCGTGGCGCACCCGGCCGAGGCGCAGCCGGCGGCGCCTCCCACCTTCGACACCGTCGAGGAGGAGCGCCGGCACCGCAAGCAACGACTGGCGGCGGCATTCCGCCTGTTCGGCGAGTTCGGGTTCGACGAGGGCGTGGCCGGGCACATCACCGCGCGGGACCCCGGGAGGGCGGACCACTTCTGGGTCAATCCCCTCGGCACGAGCTTCTCGCTCATCCGGGTGAAGGACCTGATCCTGGTCAACGGGCGGGGTGACGTGGTGGAGGGCCCCGGTCGGGTCAACGCCGCGGCCTTCGCCATCCATTCGCAGGTCCACGTGGCCCGGCCGGACGTGGTGGCCGCCGCCCACGCGCACTCGGTGCACGGCAAGGCGTGGTCGTCGCTGCGGCGCCCGCT
>Ga0302202_10003317_pt1 | contig 17782 bp, 13 predicted proteins | sample II_Bog_N3_3_FD_194579 | JGI IMG/M metagenome (GOLD analysis project Ga0302202, IMG submission 194579) | Peat permafrost microbial communities from Stordalen Mire near Abisko, Sweden - II_Bog_N3_3 | ecosystem: Environmental > Terrestrial > Soil > Wetlands > Peat | place: Sweden: Abisko...
GCGGTGAACTGGGACAGGGCCATGGGGGCGATGGCCACGACGAAGATTCCCGCCTCCCGCCAGTTCCGGCCGAACAGCCAAGGAAACAGGAACCAGCCCGCCGCCATGGCCGCCAGCATCAGCGGAAGCCCCAGCAGGAACATCCGGCGCACGGTGCCCTGGAACAGGGCCATCAGACCGCTGGCGTCACGGTTCGCCTGCTGGGCGAACTCGCCGAAGTAGACCTGGGCCACCGATTCGCCGATGACCGAACTGGGCAGGGAGAACACCCGCTGGGACAGGGCGAAGCACCCGGCCACCGCCGGCCCGAAGTAGACCGCCAGCAGCAGCGCCGGCATGCGCAGGTTGAAGGTGTTCATCAGCGCGGTTCCGCTGGCGATGACCGGGAAGCGCCGGAACCGCACCGTGGCCCGCCACAGGCCGGCGCCGTCCACCTGCCTCAGCCTGGCCCAGTCCCTGCGCCAGTCCAGCATGGCCAGGGTGCGGGTGCCGTTGGTCCGGCCGACCGCATCACCCACCAGCAGGCCCAGGGGGCCCTTGACCATGGCGCCCACCCCCACCTGAAGGGTCAACTGGGTCAGGCTCTGGGTCACCTTGGTCCGGGCGATCCTGCCGTAGCCGCCCTTGCGAATGGCCCAACAGTTGAACACCTGGTAGAACCCGGCGCCCAGGATGCTGACCGGCACCAGCCACAGGTAGGGCGCCAGGGTGGGCGCGCGCAGCCAGCCCAGGATCCGGTCCTGGAGGGCGTACAGCACCAGCGAGGTGGAACAGGTGGTGGCCGCCACCAGCAGCAGGCAGAGCGCCAGCAGCTCCACCGCCTCGCCGTCGTCCTCCGGGATCGGCAGGGCGTACTCGTAGCGCAGGGAGGCGAGGATGACCGTGAAGGCGAGGATGGAGACATACACCACCAGGACCCCGAAGTCGGCCGGAGTGTAGAGCCGGGTCAGCACCGGCGAGGCCAGCACCAGGAGCCCCTGGGCGATGGCCGTGCCTCCGGCCACCTGGGCCACTTTCAGCCGGAAGCCCCTGAGCGCCGGCAGCCTCATGGCCGGCCCACCTGCGCCAGCAGGGCCTCGGCCACGGCGACCTGGCTGTCCGCCTCCATTTCCGGCCATATGGGCAGGCTGATGACCTCGGAGCACATCCGTTCCGCCCTGGGGCAGGCCACGTGGGCGTGGCTCTGCTGGTACAGCTTCAGCCGGTGGCAGGGGACCGGGTAGTAGACCATGGTCTCGACCCCGTCCTCCTTCAGCTTCGCCTGAAGCCGGTCCCGGTCGCAGCCGCGGACCCGGACGGTGTACTGGTGGAACACATGCCCTTCCACCACCGGCGGCACCAGGATGGCCTCGTGCCCGGCCAGGAGCTTGCCGTAGCGTTCCGCCACCTGCCGCCGGCCGGCGTTCCAGGCCTCCAGGTGCGGCAGCTTGACCCGAAGGATGGCGGCCTGAAGCTCGTCCAGCCGGGAATTGTAGCCCACGGTCTCATTGTGGTACTTCTTCCGGCTGCCGTGGACCCGCAGGGCCCTTGCCGTTTCCGCCAGGGCATCGTCGTCGGTCGCCATCAGTCCGCCGTCCCCGCAGCCGCCCAGGTTCTTGGACGGAAAGAAGCTGTAGGCGCCCATCTGCCCGAAGGTCCCGGTCTGCTTGCCCCGGATCCGGGCGCCGAAGCTCTGGGCGCAATCCTCCACCACCTTGAGCCCCCGGCGCCGGGCGATGTCCAGGATGGCGTCCATGGCGCAGGGCCGGCCGAAAAGGTGCACCGGGAGGATGGCCCGGGTCCTCGAGGTCACGGCCTGCTCGACCAGAGCGGGGTCCAGGTTCATGCTGGCCTCCTCCACATCCACGAACACCGGGGTGGCGCCCAGATGGCTGATGGCCTCGGCGGTGGCGAAAAAGGTGAACGGGGTGGTGATCACCTCATCCCCGGGCCCGATGCCGAGCGCCTTCAGGGAGATAACCAGGGCGTCCGTGCCGGAATTGCAGGCGATGGCGTGGCGGGTGCCCAGGTAGCGGGCCGCCTCCCCTTCGAAGGCCAGGACTTCGGGCCCCATGATGAAGTGGGTGGAGCGCAGGACCTTCTGGATGACCCGGTTGATGTCGTCCCAGAGCTGGTTCAGCTGGGGCGTGAGGTCGAGCACGGGAATGGGGGTCTGGGTGTTCATGCGTCCTCCTTGGCGACCAGTCCGTCCGCCGACCTCAGGTAGCGCTGGCCGTAGCTGGTCACGGCCACGCCCGCGCCGTCGAATTTCAGCCGTTCGCCGCGTTCGCACATGTAGCCGATGATCCGGGCCGGCACTCCGGCCACCATGGCGTAGGGCGGCACGTCCCGGATCACCACCGAACCGGCGGCCACGAAGGCGCACTCGTGCAGGGTGATGCCGCAGACGATGGTGGCGTTGGCCCCGATGCTGGCGCCGCGCTTCACCCGGGTCTCGAAGTAGTCGCTGGAGCTGTTGCGGGGATGCAGGCAGCGGGGGGTCTGCACGTTGGTGAACACCATGCTCGGGCCGCAGAAGACGTAGTCCTCCAGCACCACCCCCTCGTAGAGGGAGACGTTGTTCTGGATCTTGCAGTGGTCGCCGATGGTGACCCCGTCGGCCACCATGACGTTCTGGCCGAGGATGCAGTGGCTGCCGATCACGGCCTTGGCATAGACGTGGCAGAAGTGCCAGATCCGGGTGGCTTCCCCGATCCGGGCGCCGGGGTCCACCACCGCGGTGGCATGGGCGAAGTGGGGCTGGGTTGGGGCAGTGAGGGTGGTCATGCGGACTCCTTGTTGGTTTGCATCAGGGTCTTTCTGAGCTGGGCATCCGCCGCCTCGAGCACCCGGACGACTTCGACCCCGCTCGGGCCGTCGCTCAGGGGGGTCGCCGAGGTCGCCAGGCAATCCAGGAAATGCTGGTCCTCCAGGCGCAGGGCGTCGCCCAGGCCTTCGAACACCCGTTCCGAGCCTTCGTCCACCGGACAGAGGCCGCCGGGGAGGTCGCCCCCCTTCAGCCGCTTGCGATGGAGGGTGAGGCTCTGGTCGGATTCGTTGTAGGCGATCATCCCTTCCGAGCCGAGCACCCGCAGGCCCCTGCGCTTCCCGGGCCAGTACCAGGCGGCGTGGATGTGGGCGCTGCGCCCGCCGCTGAAGGTCAGTTCCAGATGGACGTCGTCGTGGATGCCCACCTGCAGGAACGCTGCCCCGGAGGCCCGCACCTTCCTTGGGGCTCCGTCCATGAGGTGGCAGAGCACCGCCAGGTCATGGGGAGCCAGGCTCCAGAGCACGTTCTCGGTGTTGCGCACCCGGCCGTGGTTGAGCCGCTCCTGGTGGATCCGCAATACCCGCCCGACCGCTCCGGCGTCCAGCAGCCGCTTCAGTTCCCGCACCGCCGGCTGGTACAGGAGAAGGTGCCCCACCATCAGGGTGCGGCCCGCGTCCCGGGCCACGGTCACCAGTTCCTGGGCCTCACGGACGCCCAGGGTCATGGGTTTCTCCACCAGGACCCCCTTCCCGGCCTCCAGGGCCCGGGTGGCCAGCGCCAGGTGGGACGGCGCCGGGGTGGCGACGACCACCCCCTCCACGTGGCCGAAGGACTGTTCCAGGGTGCTCCAGACCCGGACCCCGGGGTATTCCGCCTGGATCTTCTCCCTCAGGGAAGGCAGCACCTCCACCACCCCCGCCAGCGCTCCCAGTTCGTGCAGGGTCCGCACATGGTTGCGCCCCCAGGCTCCGCATCCGGCCACCGCCACCGCCGGGCTCACAGGAGCACCACCTTGCTGCGGTCGCACGCCAGACCCCGGGTGGCGAAGCGGGTGTCCAGCAGCAGCCGGGCATGGTCGACGACGAAGCCGTAATCCACCGCCGAGTGGTCGGTGAGGATCAGCACCAGGTCCGCCTGATCCAGCCCTTCGGCGGTGAGCGGCACGCTCTCCATCTGGTGGCCGTATTCCTGGAAGCGCGGCACCAGGGGATCATGATAGGCCACGGCGGCTCCGCGCAGGGCCAGCAGGTGCAGGATCTCGGCGCTGGGGCTCTCCCTGGGATCGGCCACGTCCTTCTTGTAGGCCACCCCCAGGACCAGCACCCTCGCGCTGCGCAACCCCAGGCCGTGGTCGCTGAGCAGGCGCATGGCCTTCTCCATGACGAATTCCGGCATGCGCCGGTTGATCTCGCCGGCCAGGGCGATGAAGCGGGTGTTGAAATTGAATTCCCGGGCCTTCCACTCCAGGTAATGGGGGTCCAGGGGGATGCAGTGGCCGCCGACCCCCGGGCCCGGATAGAAGGACATGATCCCGAACGGCTTGGTGGCGGCCGCATCCAGCACCTCCCATACGTCCAGGTCCATGCGGTCGCAGAGCATGGCCAGTTCGTTCACCAGGGCGATGTTCACCGCCCGGAAGGTGTTCTCGAACACCTTCACCATTTCGGCCGCCTGGGAGGAGCTCACCGGCACCACGTGCAGGATGGTCTGGCGGTAGAAGGCCAGGGCGACCTCCCGGCTCACGGCCGCCGAGGCCCCCACCACTTTGTTGGTGTTGCGGGTGCTGTAGCGCTGGTTGCCCGGGTCCACCCGCTCGGGACTGAAGGCGAGGTAGAAGTCCTGGCCCTCCTTGAGTCCGGTTGCCTCCAGCAGCGGCTTCATCACCTCCTCGGTGGTGCCCGGATAGGTGGTGCTTTCCAGGCTGATGAGCTGGCCGGGACGGAGCCGCTTGGCCAGCTCCATGGTCACCGCCTCGATGTACTGCAGGTCCGGGGTCAGGTTGCGGGTGAGCGGCGTGGGGACGCAGATGACCACCACGTCCATCTCCGGCAGCAGGTCCCAGTCCACGGTAGCGCGCAGCAGGCCCTTGCCCAGCACGGCCTCCTTCAGCTCGGGGTCCTGGACGTCGCCGATGTAGTTCTCTCCGGCGTTCACCTGGCCGACCCTGGCCGCCGACCGGTCGAAGCCCAGGACGCGGAAGCCGACCTTGGCCTTTTCCACCGCGAACGGAAGTCCCACATAGCCCAGGCCGACCACGCCCACCCGAGCCGAGCGGTCCTTGAACTTGTCCATCAGTTCAGTGGCTGGCGTGGCCACCGTCCCGGTATTGGTATTGGAAATCATGATAATGGCTCCTTTGCGAGGATTCGGTTGGTTAGAGCGGAACGGTTGTGCACGACCCAGCTGCCTACCCCCACCACGGAGGCGAGGCTGAAGACCAGGAAGGCCCGGGCGGGCCGGCTTTTTTCCAGCGGAAGGTTGCCGGGGTCCATCAGGAGCAGGGTCTGGGTGTCGTTCTGGGCCTCCAGCAAGGCCTGTTCGTGGTTGAGCGTGAGGTTGGTCACGACCTGCCTCCAGAGTTCGAGGCTTTCCTTCAACTGGGCCCCCTGGAAGCGGATGTTGGGCGCCGGGCTGGCCTCCCAGTTGCGGTTGGCGTCCTGGAAGCGTTGGAACTCTCGCCCCTTTTCCCCGTACTTCTGCTTCACTTCCTCCAGCCGGCCCAGGGTGAAGCGCGCCTTGTTCTTGCCGGCGGTCTGGCTGATCTCCACCAGGAAGTCCTTCAGGCTCTCCGCCGCCTTGCGCACCACCTGCATGGAAAGGTCGGGGGAGCGGGTTTCGGCGCTGATGGTCAGCAGTCCCGACTTGGGATCCCGCTGGACCGTGAGCAGGGATTTCAGGGCGCCCAAGGCCCGGTCGGTGTTGGCAGCCCCCAGGTACTCGATGAGGGTGCCCCGGGTCGGGCGCGGCCGCCCGAACCGCCAGGCACGGAGTCCGTACTCGTACTCCTGCAGCAGGAGCTGCTCGGCCAGATGCCGGCTGTGGAGGATGTCCACGTAGATAACCGTGGGCCCATCCTCCCTGCTGCTGGGGGTTTCCGGCGGGGCGGTGGGCGCCCAGACCCCGGTGCGCAGGGTCGAACCGGCTCCGGTGTGGCCGGAGTCCGAGAGAATCCGGGCTTCCGAGCGGTAGGTGTTGGGCAGGAAGACCGATCCCGCCGCCCCGAGCAGGCCGGCCAGGCAGGCATGAAGGCAGGGAAGGCGCAGGCTCGTCCTGACGTTCAGGCTGGGGGGCGGGGTCTGGGGTCGGGACTGGGGCATGGCGGAGACCTTTGGCGGCCGGGGTTGCGGAAACGGAACAGGAGCGCGGCGGGCCGGAGGTCAGCCCGGGACCTCCAGCGGGCCTTCCTGGGGAGCGCGGCGCGGTTGCAGGATGGCCTTGGAAGCCGGAATCCCTTCATGGAGGTAGCGCCCCAGGCCGGTGGGCGACGGCCGGTAGACCGGCACCAGCTTCATGAACCACTTCAGGATTTCCCGCTGGCGGATCCCTTCGGGCAGGCTGGCCACCTGGCGCAAGGCGGCCATGCCCTGATCCAGCAGGAGCGGATCCTTGGGATCCTGCACCGCCTCGAAGATCTTGGGGTGGACGTAGGCCTTGCCGTCCTCCACCTCGGTGAACAGTTCCTCGAAGAATTTCTCTCCGGGCCGGGCGCCGGTGAACTGGATGTCGATGTCCACCCCCGGGGAGAGTCCCGAGAGCCGTGCCATGTCCCGGGCCAGGTCGACGATGTGGACCGGTTCGCCCATGTCCAGGGCGAACACCCGCCCGGTCCCGCCCAGGATGCCGGCCTGGAGCACCAGCTGGCCGGCTTCAGGGATGGTCATGAAATACCGGACCATGTCCGGATGGGTGACCGTGATTGGCCCACCCCGGCGGATCTGGTCCCGGAACAGCGGGATCACGCTGCCCCGGCTGCCCAGGACATTGCCGAACCTTACGCTGACGAACCGGGAGCCTTCGCACATGGCCTGGGCTTCGCCGGCGGCCTGGATCACCAGGTGCTCGCCGATGCGCTTGGACACGCCCAGGACGTTGACCGGGTTCACCGCCTTGTCGGTGGAGACGTTGACCACGGTTTTGGTGGCCGTGGCCAGGGCCGCCTTCAGCACGTTGAGGGTGCCGAAGATGTTGTTCTCAATCGCCTCCTCGGGATTCATCTCAAGGTAGGGCACATGCTTGTGGGCCGCGGCGTGAAACACCACCTGCGGCCGCCAGGCGTCGAAAACCTGGTGCAGCCGGACCCGGTTGCGGATGTCGCAGAGAGCCAGGGCGATGGTCTGGGCGGGGTAAAGCCGGCGGATGTCCCGCTCGATCTCCCACAGGCTGTTCTCGCCCCGGCCCAGGAGCACCAGGCAACCCGGGTGGAAACTGGCGACCCGGCGGCACAGCTCGCTGCCGATCGACCCGCCCGCTCCGGTGATGAGGGCCACCGAGCCCTCCAGGGCCTGGCGGATGGAGGTGGTGTCCAGATTGATGGCGTCCCGCCGGAGCAGGTCCTCGATGGCCACGTCCCGCACTTCGGGCTTCCAGGGATGGTTTCCCACCAGGTCCAGGATCCCCGGCACGGTCTTCACCCGGACGCCCTGGGACTGGAGCTTCAGGCTCAGCTCCCGGATCCGGGCGCCCGGCGCCCCGGCCATCCCCAGAATCACCAGGGACGCCTTCTGCTCCTGGATGAAGGTCTGCATCAGCCGGGTCGGGCCCAGGACGGGAACCCCCTGGATCCGGACGCCCTGCTTGTCCAGGGCGTCGTCCACGAAGCCGACCACCTGGTAGCGCAGCTTCGGGTGTTCCCGCAGTTCCTGGCAGAGCCTCATTCCGGCCCGTCCGGCGCCGACGATGAGGGTGCGTTCCGGCTCCGGCCCGTTCCCGGTCACCGGCATCCGGAACCGCCGGCAGTGCAGCCGCATGGTCAGCACCCGCACCCCGAACCATAGCCCGCCGGTGAACAGGCTGGCGGGAAGGAACACCTCGGCGCCCTCCATCCCCACCCTCACGTTGCCGCGCAGGGCGCAGAACACCATGGCCGCCGCGGTGATGGCCAGGGATCCCCGCAGCAGCTCACAGGCCTCGGCGAAGCCCACCAGACGATAGTGCTGGCTGGTGAAGCCGAAGCCGGCGTTGAAGGTCAGCGCCAGGCCGGTGAAGAGGGCCGTGGCCCGGACCGTCGGCGGGGCATGGCGCAGCAGGCCGCAGGTGAGGCCCCAGGCCAGGGCCGCCAGGGCGCCATCCAGCAGAAACTTCCCCCCCTGGCGAACGCCGGGCCGATGATCGAAGCCCCAGCGGCGGGGACCGGCACCCTCGCCCCAGATATCGTAAGTGTAAGCGTTCAGGCCCCCCTTCGGGGTGCCTGACGCTTTCCCCCAGCCAAGCAGGCCAGGGTGCCAATGAATACGGGATTCTTTCGGCCCCCGATCTCGATCAGGCTTCGAATGATGGCGCGGGCTGGCCTTCGAGGTCGGCCTGGATGGCGCGGGTAAGCCAATCCAGGAGATCAATGCTCCTTTTCCGGGCCGTGCCGACGAGGGTGAGCAAGCGCTCGACGAAGCGGCAGCCAGATTCGCTCTGGGCTCCGAAGGAACCCTTTCGCCAGAGGACGGCTTTTCGGATGGCGGACTCGGCTTCATTGTTCGTTGGGTTCGCCCCTTCCATATCGACGTAGGTCCACAAGTTGTCCCACTGGCGGAGGAGATCCTTCGCCGTCCCTCGGGCCTTCTTGATGATCGTGGCTCCATCCCGGAGTCGGATGAGCCGTTGGCGGAACTCCGCCCGGATCGGCTTCATCAGGCGGATCAGGGCTGGTCGATCGATCTCCCCGCGCTCGAACTGATGCCAGAGATGGAAAGCGCGGTCACTGGCCAGCTTCAGCATCGCCCCCTGGGTGCCGGTCTCGCCTCCGCTCTCCAACATGCTCTGGAAGTCGCGCCGGATGTGGCCGTGGCATAGCTGGTGGAGGGCCTTCTTGAACTGCTCGTAGGGTTTCCATCGGTCCCGATGAAGGATCCCGGGGAAGTCCTCCCCGAGCAAATCCCGAGCCTGGGCCTTTCCGCGTCCTGGCAGTAGACGGAAGGCTTCGGCCTTCTTTGTCGAGCCCACCCACAGCCACATGCGTTTCTTGCCGCAGCGGCCGAACCCGGTCTCATCGGCATTAACCTCAGGCGACTGCTTCACCTCCTGGTGGATCGCCTCGGTGGTAGGGGCCGCGACCGCGCTCGCCGCCTCGCAGCAAGCCTGCACCGAACCAACTGAGATCGTGACTCCGAACATACTCTTGGCAACCGCCCGGGTCTCCCTGCGCGTCAACCGGAACCGCCCGCTGAGGAGGGCGATGCGCGCCTGGAGCCGGGGGCCAAAGGCACCCTTCGGCGAGCCCGCCGGCATCCCGGCCCGAGTGGTCCTCCCACACTTCGGGCACCACTTCGACCAGAGGCGGAACTCCTGCACGAAAGCCTGGAACTCAGGGGTCTCGGTCACCTGGCGGATGCAGGCATCCAGCCTCGGCTGCCCATCCAGGGCCTCCCCGCAGTTCTCGCAGGCCGAGGGGTCCACATCCTCCGAGGCATCGACGTCCTCGGTGGGAACCTGGTCCCTCGTCCGGCCTTCATGCCCAGGCTGGCCTCCTGCCTTGCGGCCGGTTGGCTCCACCGGAGGCTTCCGTTTTCGCTTCATGTCCGAGCTCGGCGGCTTTGAACTGTTGTTGGAATCCTGCCGTGTCTGGCCCTCCAACTCCACGATCCTCGCCAACGCTGCCACCAGCAGCGCCTCCAGATCCTTGACTCGCTTCGCCAACTCTTCCATTCATCCAGGCTGACGAGAGTCGGTTATTAGTACAACCAAATGGCTCATGCTATTTTATGAATTTTTAGGCCGAGAGGATGTGGGGTGATCGGTAACCGTTCGGGCCCCCGGCAGGGGGCCCTGAACGGTTACACTATTTGAAGACGTCCGGCAGCTGCTTGGCGGTGGCGTAGATCTTGATCTTCTCCTGGTATGGCTGGTCCGGGTAGCTCTCGGTGACCATATCCACCCCGGGATTGGCCGCCCGGAACTCCCCGTTGATGGTCTCCACCACCGCGCCAAAACCGTTGTTGCGGTCGGGAAGGTTGTCTCCCATCTTGATGCTGATTTTGCCGGCCCCGACCGCCAGCACCGGGCTGAGCAGCATGGCGGCGAGCAGGACAGTTGTCCTATTCATGAGACCTCCTGAGAATGGTTGGGATGAGCCAAGTATCCGGCCGATCCCCGGGGGCGGGAATGATGCGGCTTACGGTCGTTTGACGATTCCTACGACGATCTTGCCGCTTCCGAGGAGGCGAAGCCCGCCTTGAACCGAACCGGGCTGACCCCCACCACCTTCTTGAACACCCGGCTGAAATGCTCCACATTCGGGTAGCCGACCCGCTCCCCCACCTCGTAGACCATGAGGGAGGTGGTGACCAGCAGCCGCTTGGCCTCTTCCACCCGGGTGCGGGAAAGGTACTCGGTGAAGGTCTCGCCGGTCTCCCGGGAGAATTCGAAGCTCAGGTGGTTCTTGGAGACGCCGGCGCTGCGGCTCGCGTCCTCGAGGGAGAACTCCGCATTGGCGAACCCCTCCCGGATGGCCCGCTTGGACAGCAGCACGATGCGGGATTCGGCGTTGCGGGCGGCCCGGGCGGCAAGGTAGGATCCCGCCAGGTCCTGGGCGCGCTGGCAGACCGGGCCCACCGCGAAACCGGCCTTCACGCTCAGGTAGCGGCCGACGTATTCCGCGGCATCGGCGCCGAAGGCGCGGGCCATGACTTCCAGTCCGGCCGGGGCCCCTTGGCCCAGCGGCGGGGAGAACAGCACGGCCACCTGCCCGGGTTCCAGGGGCACGACCTCGCCCCTGCCCCACTTCGCCAGCACCTGGGCCAGGGACCAGGCCACCAGCTCGGAGAAGCGGCCCATGCCGTCGGCCCCCTGCCGGGCCGCGACCGCCCCGAGATCCTTCACCCAGAAACTGCAGGCCAGGAGGGGCGGCTCGATCCTGATGCCCAGTTCCTTGAAGGTCTCCTCCAGCTCAGGGGGGACCGGCCCGGTGAGGAGGTCACGGAGCACCTGGGTCTTCAGCAGCTCCACGTGGCGCCGGGCGATGATGGCGCTGTCCCGTTCCCTGGAGTCGGCGATGCCCGCGGCCGCCTTCTCCAGCACGGCCCGTAGCGCGCCGCTGTCCAGCTCGCTCTTGAGCAGGTAGTCCCGGGCGCCCAGCTTGAATGCCTCCCGGACCAGGTGATAGTCGTCGTGGGCCGAGAGCACCACCACGGCCGTGAAGCGGCGTCCGCGATCCCCGGCCAGCCGGCGCAGGAATTCCATCCCGTCCATGACCGGCATGGACAGATCCAGCAGCACGATGTCGATCTCCGGCCTGGCGGCCAGGACCGCCAGGGCCTCGGCCCCGTTGGCGGCCTCGGCCTGGAAGTCGAAGCCCTCGTCGCCCCAGGGCCGCAGGCTGGCGATGGAAAGCCGGACGAACGGCTCGTCGTCGACCACCAGAACGCTATGCACGGGGCACCTCCTCCGGGATCGACCGGACCAGGGCCGGCAGCACGTAGCGGACCAAGGTGAAGGCGCCTGGTTCGCTCTCCACCTCGAGCCCATAGGGTTCACCGAAATTGAGCCGGATCCGGCGATGGACGTTGGCGACTCCGATCCGGTTCAGGCCGCCCCGGTCCGGCCGGTTCTCCAGGATCCGGCCGGCGCGATCGGCCTCCATCCCCGAGCCGTTGTCGTGCACTTCGATCAACAGGACCTTGCCGGGGATCGGCTCGGCCCAGGTTTCCGGGCTGGCCGGCCGGGGCAGGTCCCTGGCCTCCAGCCTGGCGGTAACCCGGATGGCGCCCCGGCCGGCCCTGGCCTGGCCGCCGGCGGATCCGCCGGCGAACCCATGGAGGATGGAATTCTCGACGATGGGCTGGAGGATCATCCGCAGGGTCAGCAGCGCCTCGGTTCCCGGCTCCAGGGCGAACGCCACCGTGAGCAGCTCGCCGAACCGGACCTTCATGATGCCGACGTAGGCGGTCACATTTTCCATCTCCCGGGACAGCTCGGCCAGTTTTTCCGCCCCGGAGTAGCTGTCGGACAGGACCCGCATGAGATCGCGGGTCATGGCGGCGATGCCATCGGCCCGGGCCGCGCTGGCCATGAGCCGGATCGAATTCAGGGTATTGGCCACGAAGTGGGGATGGATCTGGTAGCGGAGCGCGTCCAGCTCGGCCCCGAGCCGCTCCCGTTCGCTCCGCTCGCGCTCGGTCAGGAGCAGCTCCACCTCCTGCACCATGGCGTTGAATCCGCGGCTCAATTCGGCCAGCTCGGCGATGGTCTGGTAGGAGGCGCGCACCGCGTAGTCGCCCTTGCCGACCCGGCCCATGTGCCCGACCATGGCCCGGATGGGCGCGGCGATCCGGGCGAAGAACAGTTCGGCGTAGCAGACGAACAGAAGCGCCAGCAGGGCCAGGGCCGGATAGAGGTACCACTGGTACTGGGTGACCCGCCTGGACAGGCTGAGCTTGTCGGTGAGCAGCACCACGGTCCAGCCGGTGGAGTCCATGGGCGAGAGGGTCGTAAGCCAGGTGCGGCCACCGGCGCGGATCTCCCGGACCGCCCCGGCCGAGGCGGCGGCCATGCGCGCCAGCGCGCCCAGGTCGTCGGTCGTGGCGCCCGGGACGTTGCAGACGATGGGCTTGCCCGAGCGGCCGAAGATCACCATGGCCGAGTCGTGGGATTCCGCCCCGGGCAGGGCGGGGCTGTCGAAGATCGGCATCCGGATGCAGACCAGGATCGCCGCGATGGCCGTGTTGTCGCTGGGGGCCGGGCAAACCGCCAATGAGATGACGTTCTTCTCGCCGACGGTGCCGGTCACGCCCTCCAGGGTATCGAACAGGAACACCTTGCCCGGGTCCGTGGCGGCCGGGGCATAGACCGTCCGGTCGCCGGCGCCGATGCCGCGGATATTGGGGTAGTTGGAGTAGGAGTAGACGGCTCCGCTCTTGGCGTAGAGCGCCACCGCCCCCGCCTCCTTGGTGTAGTTGAAGAAGCTGGATAGCTTCTGGTCGATCCGCCGGGCCTCCTCATAGTGCGCTTTGGGATCGGTGGCGGCGGCGCAGAGCTCCACCGATTGGCGCAGTTCGCCGTCGTTGAACAGCGCGGCCAGGAGAATGGCGACGTTGTCGGTCTCCGCGCGCATGTTCTGGGCCACCTGTTCCGCCGTGACTTCGGCCTGGAGGGCGACGGTCTGGTACAGGGCGGAGAGGTAGAGCCGCGCCAGGATCACCGAGATCAGCAGGCTCGGCAGCGCCAGGATCAGGATGAACCCGGCCGAGAAACGCCGTGAAAGGGTGACCATGGTCCGTCCGGCTCCGGCCCTACGGTTATTGCGGCACGATTGCAGGGGACATGAGGCCTCTTGGTTGAATCGGAAGCGATGGGCTGATGGGATTTGATATGAATGTATCAGAGAAATCCGCCGCCATGGCCCCATCGGTCCAACCCGGCCGCGGCCCAGGCGTTACAGTGGCATTATGCGCTTCCGCCCCCTCCAGGCCCGCCTGCTGAACGCCCTGGGCGATACCAAGGTGGTCTGCCTGGCCGGCGCACCGAGGACCGGCAAGACCTCCCTGGTGCAGGCGCTCCGGACCGACCTGCCCCTGGCCGCCAGCCACAGCTTCGCCGACCCGGCCACCCTGGCCTGGGCCACCGGCGATCCCGCGGATTTCCTGGCGGCTTTGCCGCCCCTGGCCTTCCTGGACGAGGTGCAGCGGGCGCCCGGCCTGCTGCCCCTGCTGAAGGGGGCGGTGGACCGGGGCGGCCGGTTCCTGCTCGCCACGTCCAGGCCGCTGCCTGGGCTGGCCGAGGCTCTCACCTGGAGCCTGGAGTCCTTCACCCTTTGGCCCCTGGCCCAGGCGGAGCTGCGGGAAGTCTTCCCCGAGCTGATCGACACCTGCTTCCAGGGGGACCTCCCCCGGCTCGGGCTGGAGCCCCTGGAACACGGGGAGTTGCTGCAACGGATCCTGACCGGCGGCTACCCCGAGGTCCAGGACCGGACCGCTCAGCAACGGGAAGCCTGGTTCCACGGCTACCTTGGGGCCCTGGTTCAGGGCTGGCTCGGGGATCTCACCGACCTGAGGGAGGTCCACCACCTCACCAGGCTCCTGGCCGCCCCCGGGGCGGACCCCGGGCCGGCCAGGCGCTGCATGGACCTGCTGGAGAGCCTTCAGGTGATGGCCGCCCTGGGCTCCGGGTCCGGCCGGTACCGCTGCTTCAATGACCCCGCCCTGCAGGCCCACCTGCTGGGCATGGTGCCCGCCGCCCTCGCCACCCGCCCCGTCCTCGCGGCCCCGTTGCTGGAGACCTTCGCGGTCATGGAGCTGATCAAGACCGCCCCCTGGAGCCGGTCCCGGCCGGCCCTGTCCATCCTACGGGCCGGGGGCCAGGCGCTGGTGGTGCTGGAGAACCACCGCCGGGACCTGGTGGCCATCACCACCACCGGGGCCGCCACGGTCCAGCCCGAGGCCTTCCAGGGCATCCGGAAACTGGCCGGCCGGGTGGGGGCCCGGCTGAAGGCAGGCATCGTGCTCCATGGGGGCGAGGAACTGCGGGCCGCCGGCCCCGGATGGTGGGCGGTGCCATTCCAGGCGCTTTGGGCCGGCAGGACCTGATCCGGAGGCCGGCCCGGCGGCGTCCCGGGGAACCGCCGGCGGAGCACCGGCATCCCATAGGCAGCGAACCAGGCAGGATCACCATGACTCCGTTCCATCCCGCGCCAGGGGATCCTGACCTCGACCGGGGCAACAGCCCTGGAACGGGCCCGGCGGCGGACGAGGGCAGCTTCAAGGTTCCCGTGGGCGTCTCACCCTCCGGAGAACTGGTACCCGCGCGAAAGGCCAAGGGGGAGGTCAGCTACCGCTGTCCCGGGTGCGGCGGGCCGCTCCTGCTGCGCAAAGGCGAGATCAGGTCGGCCCACTTCGCCCACAAGCCCGAGGCCCATTGCGCCGCCGAGACCGCCCTGCACAGCGGCGTCAAGCACTGGATCGCCGCCATCCTCCGGAAGCGGCTGGGGGACCGGCGGGTGGCGGCGCCGAAGCTGCGGGTGCCCTGCTGCGGGATCGGACCGCCGATGCCTGCCGGGGTCCGGTCCCCATGCCGGGGTCAGGCCTGGTTCCCCCTCCAGGACCTGGAGTTCGACCAGGTGGAACTGGAGGCCACGACCCCGGAGGGTCTCCGCCCGGATGTGCTCCTGCTGCTCCAGGGAACCCCTGCCCTGGGCATCGAGGTGCTGGTGACCCACGCCGTGGATGCGGCCAAGGCGGCGAAAGCCTCCTATCCCTGGGTGGAAGTGGATGCCATGCAGGTGGTCGGCGCGCCCCGGGCCTGGAAGCCCTGCCAGCAGAGTCACCCGTGGACGGGCTTGTGCCGGGCCTGCCAATGGGCCGAGGAGGTGAGTTCGGTGGCGTTTTCCGAAGCCGACGATCCCATGGAATGCGTGGCGGAACTTTCGGCGGCCCTGTTCGAGCGCCACCTGAACCGGTGGCTGGCGTCCAGGGCCAACCGCACCCGGCCGGCCCTGGTCTGGCGCTGTCCATGGTGCCGGAAAAGGAACCTCCGCCTGCTGGGCCGGGAACGGGTGTTCGGGGCCGCCCGGTCGTCCTGCCTCGGGCCGCCCATCGTCCCGGAAGTTCTGCTCGAGGTCGGCCGCAACGTGCCGGTTTCCATCCTGTTCGGTTTTCCCAGGGATCCGCGCAGGCCATGGGTCATCCTGCCCCTGGCCCAGCAGGGCAGACCGGTGTTCCGGGTCACCCCGGATCCGAAACGCCCCCTCCGGTTGCTGCTCAACGGCACCAACCGGCCCATGGTCTTCATTTGTCCGAAGTGCCAACGGGACTGCCTGGGCTGCCTGCCCTCACCGTGGATCCCCTGCCCCGAGTCGAACCCATGACCCATCCGGGGTCATTCGCCGGCAACCTCAAGTTCGACGATGGCAGCGTCATCTTCGGTGATCCTTTCCAGCACCAGCCGGCGGCACACCCCGGTGAAAGGAAGGATCTATTCCAAGGGGCCGTCCCGCGGCCTCGCGAGCGCCGCGAGCTTCGTTCCGAGTTCAACCAGGGAAAAGGGCTTGGGCAGCAGGACCGTTTTCGGGTCGGACCCAACGAGGTCCAAGGCTGCCTGGTCGACCCTGCCCGTGGCGAGCAGGACCGGCAGTGCGGGGCGGAGGCTTCGGAGGCGGGGCAACGTCCCGCTTCCACCGAGCCCCGGCATGTTCATGTCCAGGATCACCGCATCGACCTCCAGGCCTGCTTCGAGCAGGGCCAGGGCGTCCTCGCCGCACCCGGCGATGATGGCAGTGTGGCCCAGGACTTTCAGAAGCCCCTCCAGGGCGCACCGCATCAGTTGATCATCATCGATAACCAGCACCCTGAGCCCCCTCGCCCAGGACTCCGGAACGGTCCGCTGGGCGGATTCACCGGCTTGGCTCACGGGTTCCGAGGCCGGAAAGCGCATTTTCACACGGGTGCCCTGGCCGGACTGGCTCTGGATCTCCAACTGTCCGTGGTGGGCCTTTACCGTGCTGTAGACCAGGGAAAGCCCCAGCCCAGTGCCTTTGCCGACCTCCTTGGTGGTGAAGAAGGGATCCAGGCATTGCTCCAGGACCTCGTTGGACATCCCGGCACCGGTATCCTCCACCTGGATTTCGATCATGCCCGGTTCCACATTCCGGGTGCGGAGGGTGAGGGTACCGTGCTCCGGCATGGCATCCAGGGCGTTTACGCAGAGATTCATGAAGGCATGGGCCAAGGCGCCCGCGTCCCCCCGGGTCGGCTTTAGGTCGTTGGCGAGGTCCAGTTCAAGGCGGACCCTGGCCAAGGTCGTGCGTTCCAGCAGACGAACCACCTCCTGGAGGGTCTCATTCAAGTTCAGTTCATGCTCCTCTGCCGGGGCCTGACGGGCAAAGCTCAGCAGACGTTTGACCATCTTGCCGCCCCGCTCAGCTGCCTTGATGATGGTATTCAAGGCCCGCCTGATTTCGCTTCCCGGATCCTGGGTCTCGAGGTTGGCCGAAGCCAGACCGAGAATGGCCCCCAGGACATTGTTCATGTCATGGGCGACACCTCCGGCCAGGCCGCCCAGACTATCCATTTTTTGGGCTTGAACCAGTTGCGTTTGAAGGCGCTGGCGTTCCTCCTCGGACTGCAGGCGCTCCGTGATGTCTTCGAACATGGCCAGATGGCGCCTGGACATGTCATGGCCCACTTGAATCGGCACGATGGTCATCCTGATCCACACCTCTCGGCCATCCTGCCGCAGCAGGCGCTTGTCCATCTGAAACCCGTCGATCTCTCCGGCATTGAGCTGGGCCATCTGGTCCAGGTCCTTCTGGATATCCTCGGGGTGGGTGATCCTCATCCAATCGAGGGTGGCCAGGACATCCCGGGTTATTCCGACGATTTTTTCATATTTGGCGTTGACCTCGCAGATGTGGCCGGTGACCGAGTCGATGAGGCCGATGCCCATGGGCGCTTGCTCGAAAATGGTCTGGAAGCGGTGCTCGCTTCGCCGCCTTTCCTCGTCGGCCTGTTGCCGGGCGGCCTCGGCCCGGGCCAGGTGGCGGGCGTTCCAGGTGACCAGCCCGGCCATCATCAGCAGGTAGGCCGCTGAAACCAGGGCTGCGGCAAACCTCTCCCCAACCAGCCCCAGGCGCACCCCGAGCTCCTTCACCCCCTCGGTAAGAAGGAACAGGACCAGGATGACCGGCAACAGTCGGCGCAGCGCCGGACCGGCCGGGCGTTGGCCCATGGCAAGGCCGAGGAGCCCAAGGGCGCTGATGGCCACCCTGACCAGCCAGCCTCGAGGGGGGTTGCCCAGGGGCAGGAGGCCAAGAACCGGGGTTGAATCGAAAGAGAGGAACACGGTGCATTTCCCGAGGCTGGGCATTGGGGCCATGCCTCCGTGCCCCTGAGGCCC
>Ga0302202_10003325_pt1 | contig 17755 bp, 17 predicted proteins | sample II_Bog_N3_3_FD_194579 | JGI IMG/M metagenome (GOLD analysis project Ga0302202, IMG submission 194579) | Peat permafrost microbial communities from Stordalen Mire near Abisko, Sweden - II_Bog_N3_3 | ecosystem: Environmental > Terrestrial > Soil > Wetlands > Peat | place: Sweden: Abisko...
CCGCCAGGCACGCACTTACCTCGAGTTCCTGTCCTCTCAGTCGGGCGTGCCCATCACCTATGTCGGCGTAGGTCCCGGGCGCGACCAGATCATCCGTTTCGCCTGACCATGAGGGTCTGCATAGTAGGTAGCGGCGGGCGCGAGCACGCATTGGCGGCAGCGCTGTCGGCCACGGCCGAGGTGGTGGTAGCACCGGGCAACCCGGGCATGGCCGGTTTGGCGTGCAGCGACGTCCCCCCCGAGTGGATAGACGCCGACCTGTGGGTCATCGGACCGGAGCAGCCGCTGGTCGAGGGGTTGGCTGACCGGATCCGGGGCCGGGGCCGCCTGGTGTTCGGCCCGGGGGCGGACGGTGCCCGCCTGGAAGGGTCCAAGGTCTGGATGAAAGAAGTCCTGGCCGCGGCCAGGGTCCCCACGGCTGAGTCCCGCGTCTTCGACGAGCTCGAACCCGCCCTGCGTTACTTGCGGGCGACGTCCGGGCCCTGGGCCATAAAGACGGACGGGCTCGCGGCGGGCAAAGGCGTCCTGGTCACGGGCACCCGGGAAGAAGCGAGGCGCGACGTGGAGGCCAAGCTGTCAGGTAAGGCATTCGGAGACGCCGGGCGCCGGATCCTGATCGAGGAGGCGCTTTCCGGGCAGGAGATCTCGGTCATCGCCGTGTGTGACGGCCGCCAGGCCTACCCGCTCGACTGTGCTCAGGACTACAAGCGGGTGGGGCACGGGGCCCAACACCGGGGGCATGGGCGCCTACTCGCCGGTGCCCTTCGCCTCGAGCGAGATCGTCGGCCAGGTAATGGAACGAGCCATCCTGCCGACCCTGCACGCTTTGTCCAAACGGGCCATAAATTATCGAGGCGCCCTGTACGCCGGGGTCATGCTTACCGAAGACGGCCTGAAGATCCTCGAGTTCAACGTCCGTTTCGGCGACCCCGAGACCCAGGTGCTGTTGCCCCGCTGGGACGGCGATGTCACCGCCACCCTGTTTGCCGCCGCCTCCGGCGCCCTTACAGATGACCACGCCGCCCGGTTCTCGGCGCCGGCGGCGGTGTGCGTCGTGCTGGCCAGCCCCGGCTACCCGGACAAGCCGGAGACGGGAGCGCCCATCGAGGGCATCGACGAGGCCCGGGCGGTGCCGGGCGCTCATGTCTACGCCGCCGGTGTGGCCACGGGCCCCGACGGCCGGCTGGTCACGGCCGGCGGTCGCGTGCTCAACGTGGTGGGTACCGGCGCCGACCTGGCCGGGGCTCGCCGGCTTGCCTACCGGGCCGCCACTATGGTTCGTTGGCCGGGGATGGTCAGCCGTTCCGATATTGCCGATATTGCCGGTACTGCCGGTACTGACGGGGGCAGCTCATGAAGGTCGCGGTTCTGATGGGTTCAGCCAGTGACAAGGCCAAGATGGCGCCGGCGTCGGAGATGCTGGCCCAACTCGGGGTCGACGCCGTCGAAGAGGTCATGTCGGCCCACCGCACGCCCGAGGTGGTGGCGGGTTTCGCCGGTCGGGCCCGGGAGATGGGCTACGGCGTCATCATCTGCGGCGCCGGTATGGCCGCCCATCTGGCCGGAGCGGTGGCGGCCCGGACCACGTTGCCCGTGATCGGCGTGCCCCTGTCGGGGTCGGCGCTGTCGGGGGTGGACGCCCTGTACGCCACGGTCCAGATGCCCAGGGGGTTCCCCGTCGCCACCGTGGCCATCGACGGGGCCGCCAATGCCGCCTTGCTGGCGGCTGAGATCCTGGCTGTGCACGACCCGGCCGTGGCCGAGCGCCTGGCCGCGTACCGGGCCGGCTTCGCCCAGCGCTGACCAGCTTCAGCGTTGACCAGCCTCAGGGCTCGGCCAGCAAGCCTTTCTTCCGGCACGCGGTCTGGGCCAGGCCGGCCAGCTCTCCTGTCGCCTTAGCTTCGGCGGCGCACCACGTGCGGGCGTCTGCGCCGCAGTGAGCCACTAAAGCCCCGCCGGTGGAACTGGCAATATTTATGCTCACGCACGGGCCTTTGGGAGCGGCGCCCCCGCCGCCGGCGACCTGCCAGATCCCCAGTCCTGCCCCGATCACGACTACTCCTATCGCCACCGCCCATCCGGCTCGCCGCTCGGAGCGGGCCAGGGGGAGCCCTTCGTGCTGGCGGTAATTGGGAGGCACGTGCGGGAGTTTAGGGCCGCCCCCGGGACGGGCCTTGGTGAACGGTGGTGGGGCCCCAGGTGGTGCCACTACCGTGGGTGTGGAGGAGGTCGGCGATGAAGCACATCTACTCGGGCAAGGTCCGTGATGTCTACGAGGTGGACGGAGAGCGCTTGCTCCTGGTCACCTCCGACCGGATCTCGGCTTTCGACGTGATCATGGACCAGCCCGTACCGGGCAAGGGCCGGGCCCTTACCGCCCTCACTGCCTTCTGGGCCGCTGAGCTGGCCAAGGTCGCCCCCTCGCACCTGCTCGAGGTGGGCGTACCCGCAGGCGTGGAAGTCGAGGCTGCCGGTGTCGCCCGCTCCTACGCCGAGGGCCGCACCATGTTGGTGCGGAGGGCACAGATGCTGCCCCTCGAGTGCATCGTGCGCGGCTATCTCTCGGGTTCGGCCTGGGCCGAGTACAAGCGATCGGGCAGCATGCACGGCACCGCCCTGCCGGCGGGGATGCTCCAGTCCCAACAGTTGCCGGAGCCCGTTTTCACCCCGTCGACGAAGGCCACCGTGGGCCACGACGAGAACATCTCTTTCGACCAGGCCGCCTCGCTGGTGGGCGCCCAACTGGCGTCGGCGGCGCGCGAGATATGCGTCGAGGCCTACCGGGCGGGAGCCGCCCGGGCGGCCGAGAGAGGCATCATCATCGCCGACACCAAGTTTGAGCTGGGCCTGATCGACGGGGAACTGGCCATATGCGACGAGGTGTTGACCCCCGACTCGTCCCGCTTCTGGCCGGTGGCGCAGTGGCGACCGGGCGGCGCCCCGCCGTCGTTCGACAAGCAACCGTTGCGGGACTGGCTCGCCGAGAGCGGGTGGGACAAGCGGCCCCCGCCCCCGGCCCTTCCGCCCGAGATCGTGGAGGCGACCCGCAGCCGTTACATAGCGGCGTACGAGCTGCTGACCGGGCTGAGCTTCGCCGATTGGCCCGGTGGCGAGGCCGGTCCCGGTCCCGGTCCCGGCCCTGATCAGCGGGAGAGCGGCTGATGGCGATTTTCGAAGCCCTGGTCGAGGTGCAGTTGCGCCCCGGGATTTCCGACCCGCAGGGCGCAACCATCGAAAGGGCATTGCCGGCGCTCGGTTTTGCCGGAGTGAGCGGGGTGCGGGCCGGCAAGGCGTTCCGCTTGCAGGTGGAGGCCGCCGGCGCGGCCGAGGCTCGCCGGGTGGTGGAGGAACTGTGCTCTCGTCTGCTGGCCAACCCCGTTATCGAGGACACCGCCGTCTCCATTACGGCGAGCGCCCCCTGACCTGAGAGGCGGGGCCGCCGGCCCGGCCCGAGGTATCGTGGCTTGATGGCACAGCGAGCGGGCGTGGTGGTCTTCCCCGGTACCAACTGCGAGCACGACGTCGTAGAGGCTTTTGCGCGCCTGGGCGTGCCGGCCGAGCTGGTGTGGCACGGCGCCAGGTCGCTGTCGGGTTTTGACGTGGTCGTCCTACCGGGAGGGTTCGCCCACGGTGACTACCTACGGCCGGGTGCCATCGCCCGGTTTTCCCCGGTTATGAGCGCCGTAGCGGATTTTGCCGCCGCCGGGGGCCCGGTGGTGGGGATCTGCAACGGTTTCCAGGTCCTGACCGAAGCCCGCCTGCTGCCGGGCGCCCTGCAGAAAAATAAGGGCCTCACCTTCGTCTGCCAGGTGACGGAGCTCGAAGTGGCCAGCGACCGGTCGGCCCTAACGGCCGGCGTGGAGGTGGGCCGTCGCCTGCGGGTGCCCATAAACCACTTCGAGGGCAATTTCACGGCCGCGCCCGAGGTGCTCCGTGCCCTGGAGGACGAAGGTCGTGTGGTGTTGCGTTACCTCGACAACCCCAACGGCTCGGCCCACGACATCGCCGGCGTCTGCAACGGGCCCGGCAACGTGGTAGGCCTCATGCCCCACCCTGAGCGGGCCACGAGCGAACTGCTCGGCTTGACCGACGGCCTGGTGCTCCTCGGCGCCTTGCTCGCCTCAGCCGGCGCGCCCCCGGCGATGGTGCCGGCATAATCGGCCCGGACCTGCACCGCAGCCTCGGCCTGACCGACGAGGAGGCCGTCTCCATAGAGCGGCTGCTGGGCCGCCCGGCCAACCACCTCGAGCTTGCCATGTACGCCGTCATGTGGAGCGAGCACTGCTCGTACAAGTCTTCGCGCCGCCATCTCCGGAGGCTGCCCACGCAGGGCCCGGAAGTCCTGGTGGGACCGGGGGAGAACGCCGGTGTCATCGACGCCGGGGACGGCATCGCGGTCGCCATCCGCATCGAGAGCCACAACCACCCCTCGGCCATCGAGCCCTACCAGGGAGCGGCCACGGGCGTCGGCGGGATCATCCGCGACATCTTCACTATGGGCGCCCGGCCCGTCGCCCTCATGGACCCGCTGCGCTTCGCGACGCCCGCAACCGGTGGGTGGCCACCGGCGTGGTGAGCGGGATCTCGGGTTATGGGAACGCCGTCGGCGTGCCCACCGTGGGCGGGGAGTTGGAGTTCGCCAGTTGTTATGCGGGCAACCCGCTCGTCAACGTGCTCTGCTGCGGCCTTTTGCCGAAGGACCGGCTGGTCTTCGGCCGGGCCGGCGGCGAAGGCAACCTGGCTGTCCTGCTTGGCTCTACGACGGGGCGGGACGGGATCGGCGGCGTCAGCGTGCTGGCGTCGGCCGCCTTTACCGACGACGTCGAGGCCGAGGCCGCCAAGCGTCCCAACGTGCAGGTGGGGGACCCCTACGAGGAGAAGCGCCTGATCGAGGCGACGCTCGAGCTATTGGACAAGCACCTCGTTTTCGGCATACAGGACCTTGGAGGAGCCGGGCTCACCTGCGCCACCAGTGAGACCGCTTCCCGGGGGGGCGTGGGCATGGACGTCGACGTCGACGCTGTGCCCCTGCGCGAGCCCGGGATGGAACCCTTCGAGATCATGACGAGCGAGAGCCAGGAACGCATGCTGGCCATCGTGGTCCCCGCCGACCTCGACGCCGTGACCGAGGTCTGTCGGCGCTGGGAGGTGCGGGCCACCGTCGTCGGCAAGGTGACCACCACGGGGCGGCTGCGCATCTTGAAAGGCTGGGACGGCGACGTCCTGGCCGATGTGCCCGCCGCCAGCCTGCACGAGGATGCCCCCAACTATGACCGGCCCATGCGGCGCCCGGCTTGGCTAGACGAGCGCCTGGCCGACGACCCGGCCCGCTTGCCCCCCCCGACCTCGCCGTCTGAGCTCGCCAACGACCTTGCCCGTCTGTTGGCTGACCCCTCCTGGGCTTTTCGCCAGTACGACCATCAGCTCTTCCTCAACACCGTTGTGGCCCCGGGGGCAGACGCCGCCGTGCTACGCCTTTCCGCGCCGGGCGTGCGACCATCGGGCGGGGCCGATGTGCGGGGAATGGCGTTGTCGACCGACGGCAGCCCGCGCTGGTGCGCCCTCGACCCTCGCGCCGGTACCCGGCTGGTAGTGGCCGAGTCCGCCCTTAACGTCGCCTGCGCCGGGGCCCGTCCGGTGGCCCTCGTCAACTGCCTCAACTTCGGCAACCCGGAGCATCCCGAGGTGATGTGGCAGCTCTCGGAGGCGATCGACGGCATGGCCGAAGCGTGCACCGCGCTCGGCATCCCCGTCGTAGGCGGCAACGTGAGCCTTTACAACGAGAGCAACGGCACCGATATCGACCCGACGCCGGTAGTCGGGATGCTCGGGCTCATCGACCGCCTGCGGCCGGGCGTGCCGACCCCGGCTTTTGTCCCTGGGAGCCGGGTGGTGCTCCTTGGCCCGAACGGCTCCGGCGCCGTCTCGCTGGCCGGCAGCCGGTGGGCGGCCGAACGCCGCGGCCACCTCGGGGGCCACCTGGCCGCCCTCGACCTGGCGCTCCACGCCCGGCTGCTGGCTCTGGTGGCCGGACTGGTGGACGAACGGCTGGTGGACGGCGTCCACGACATCTCCGATGGTGGGCTCGGCGTGGCCCTGGCGGAGATGATGGTGAAAAGTGGGACCGGTTGCCGCCTGGGCGGGATAGCGGGCTATGCCGAGCTCTTCGGCGAGGGCCCGTCCAGAGTGCTGGTGAGCGTCCCGTCCGTCCGGTTCGCCACCGTGCGGGAGAGAAGCTCGGAGGCGGGGGTGCCGGCAACGGACCTCGGCGTGGGTGGCGGCGACGCCCTGGTCATCGACGGGCTCCTCGAGCTCGGCCTCGCCGACGCCCTCTCGTCGTGGCACGAGGCCCTTCCCGCTCAGTTCTCCGTCCGCTAGCCCGGCCTCGGCCAGACGACCGTCACCCGTCTGGGGGCAACAGGTACCGGTCCCTAGGCGAACAGGGACCGCCAGCGGAAGGGAGCGGGGGGCGGGACGTCGGGATCGCCGCGTAGTTCGCCGCTGATGCGCTGAGCGTCCAGGGCGATGGCCGAGACGATGGCCGCCGTCTCCGGTTGTACTTCGGGGGCGCGGGCGGCCAGAAGGGCCCGGTGGTACAGCTCCGCAGTACCGCTCCCGGGGGCATCGGGGCCGGTCTGGTCCCCGTGCCCGGGGCTGGTGACCCGCGCCGTCCACGCGCCGCCCTCGTCGGCCACCCCCAATAACAGCTGGCGGAGCGGCTCGGCCAAGCTCGGGGGAGGGGACCAACCTTCCGGGGCGTCGGCCAGTGCCCGGGCAATACCGCGGGCGGGGCGCTCGACCAGGATCGCGGCTTTGGTGGCGCCGACCAACTTTTCCACCTCGGGCCGGTCCCGCCGCCCGGCCGGGTGCCAGCGCAGCGCGGTGGCCGTGCGGCTTACGGCCTGGTCGGCCGCCGTCACCTTGACGCCCAGCCCGCGGGCTGGGCTCAAATGGGCCGACAGCTCACGGCCCGGCGTCCCGAGGTCGTCGGCGACCTGGCGCAACAGGTCCGCCAGTGCGCGCCCGAAGTCCGCCACTGCCACCCGGGCGTCTTCGAGGCGAGTGGGCGGTACCACGACCAGGTTGACAAGGATCCCGCACGCGGCGCCGATGGCGGTGTCCACCACCCTGTCTAGGGCGTACCCGCCCGTCGTGGCCCCCAGCACCAGCACGAGCAGGGCGCTGACAGGGACCTGGACCGATCCTTGCTGACCTAGGCGCAGGGCCTGGCCGGCCAGGATGGAGACGAACACCACCAGCGCTATCGACCAGGCGTGAATGCCGGCCACCCGGGCGAAACCGAAGGCGACGAGGACGCCCACGACGACCCCCAGCACCCGCTGGAGGCCACGAGAGACGGACTCCCAAACGGTCACCTGCACAGTGAGCAGGGCGGCCAGGGGGGCGAAGACCGGGATGCTGTTGTTGAGGACGTCAGCGGCTACGAACCAGGACAGCCCTGCGGCCAGGGCGGTCTTGCCCGCCTGCAGGGCGGGGCTGCCCAGCCAACCAAGCGCTCCTGGCAGGCGCCTGCGCCAGCTCCGGTCGCTCAGTCCAGGAGCCTGTCGCGCAGGGCCGCCAACGCCCCGTCGGGCACGTGGAGGTCGCCCCGCCCGACCCCGACGCTGAGGTCCGGCTTGTAGGAACCGTGATGGTCCGAGCCTCCGGTAATGGCCAACCCGGCCTGCGCCGCCATCACCGCCAGTTCGGCCCGCTCCTCGCGGCTGTAGCGCCCATAAATCGCCTCCAGACCGGCCAGGCCGGCCTCGGCCAGCTCCCGCACGGTCCTCTCAAGCTCACCAGGCACCAGGCCCAGGGACAGTGGATGGGCCAGGACCGGCAGAGCGCCCGACTCGAGGGACAGCTCGACGGCGGTCACGGGCTCCAGGCGTTCCTTTTCCAGATAGGCCGGGCGCCCCTTGGCCAGGTAGCGGTCGAAGGCGTCCTGCACCGAACTAGCCAGGCCTTTGCGGACCAGGATGGCTGCCACGTGGGGGCGCCCGGCGCCGCTGCCCCCGGCTTCGGCTTCGAGCTCCTCCCGGCTCACTGGCAGCCCGAGCTCGGCCAGGCGGGCCACCAGACGCTCGTTGCGGGCGTCGCGGGCGGCCTGGAGGCGCAATAGCTCGTCTTGGAGCGGGCCTTCGCCGGGCTCCAGGAAGTACACCAGCAAATGCATGGTCCCCGAGTGCTGGCAAGAGATCTCGGCGCCCGCCACCAGCTCTATGCCCGCCGCGTGGGCCCTCTTGCGGGCGGGCAGGACACCGTCCTGGCGGTCGTGGTCGGTGAGGGCGAGGGCCGAAAGGCCGGCCTTCACGGCCAGGTCGACCAGCGCTTCGGGAGTGTCGCTGCCGTCGGAGACGGTCGAGTGGGTGTGCAGGTCGATCATCTCGCCACCACGTTAACGCCGCCGGTGCGGCTGAGTTGCTCGGCGCGTGCGAGAATGGACAGGTGAGCGGTCCGGTTGAGCACACGAGCCCCAAAGAAGCCTGTGGGGTGTTCGGGATATTCGCTCCCGGGCGCAGCGTCGCCCCCATCGTGTTCGACGGCCTCTACGCCCTCCAGCACCGGGGCCAGGAGTCGGCGGGCATGGCGGTGAGCGATGGCTCCACGTTGATGGTGGTCAAGGACATGGGCTTGGTGACTCAGGTGTTCAACGACTACAAAGTGGCGGGCCTGGTCGGCCACCTGGCCATCGGTCACACCCGCTACTCGACGACGGGCTCGTCTTCCTGGCACAACGCCCAGCCCATGTACCGCCAGGCCGGCGGCACCGAGTTCGCTGTGGGCCACAACGGCAACCTCACCAACACCGACGACCTGGCCATCTTGATGGGCATGTTGCCGGGCATGGCCACCAGCGACTCCGATCTGATCGCCGAGCTCATCGCCCGTGAGCTGGACCGCTCTGCCGCCGAGCCTCCCAGCGCCACCGTGCCTCCCAGCCCTACCGTGCCATCCAGCCCTACCGTGCCATCCAGCCCTACCGTGCCATCCAGCCCGACGGCGCCTCCCGCCCCGGGAGCTCTGGTCAAGGCTCTGGTCGAGGTTTTGCCCCGGATGCGTGGCGCCTTCTCCCTGGTGCTCAGCGACCGGTCCCAACTGGTGGGCGTCCGCGACCCCAACGGCTTCCGCCCCCTGTGCCTGGGCAAGCTCGACGAGGGTTGGGTGCTCGCCTCGGAGTCGCCCGCTCTCGACATCACCGGCGCTCACTTCGTACGGGAACTGGAGCCAGGCGAGGTGCTGGTGATCAACGCCGACGGGTGCCGGAGCTTCCGGCCGTGGCCGGCCGAACGTGTGCAGCCCACACTGTGCTTGTTCGAGTTCGTCTACCTGGCGCGCCCCGACAGCCGCCTCTATGGCCAGGAACTCCACGGAGCCCGGGTGCGCATGGGCGAGCTGCTGGCCGAGCAGGCCCCCGTGGCCGCCGACATCGTCGTCGGCGTGCCCGACTCGGGGATGCCGGCAGCCGAAGGCTACAGCCGGCGCAGTGGCATCCCTTACGGTCACGCCCTGGTGAAAAACCGGTACATCGGCCGCACCTTCATCAACCCCGACCCCCGCCAGCGCGCCCTGGGCGTGCGGCGCAAGCTGAACCCGCTGAAGGAGGCGATCGCAGGCCGGAGGCTAATCGTGGTGGACGATTCGATCGTGCGGGGCACCACGACGAGGGCCATGGTCGCCATGTTGCGGGAGGCGGGCGCCCGTGAGATCCACCTGCGCATCTCGTCGCCGCCCTACCGTTGGCCGTGCTTCTACGGCCTGGACACGGGGGCGCGTACCGAACTGGTGGCGGCGGACCTCGAGGTCGGCGAAATCTGCGACTACATCGGTGCCGACAGCCTCGCCTACCTGTCCCTTGACGCGCTGAAAAAAGCGACCGGCGTTCCCGGCGCCGGTTTCTGTGACGCCTGCCTCACCGGCAACTACCCCGTACCTGTCTCCTCCCACCTCTCGAAGACGGTGCTGGAACAGCCCTTGCCGGCACGCACGGGAGCGGGGCGTTGACGTGCACTACGAAGCACCGCTGACCTACGCCGCCGCTGGGGTCGACATCGACGCCGGCGAGCGGGCTGTGCACTTGATGCGGCCATCGGTGGCCAGCACGGCCCGGCCGGAGGTGATCGGCGGCCTCGGGAGCTTCGGCGGCCTCTTCGCCCTCCCCACCGGGTACCGGGAGCCGGTGCTGGTGGCTTCGACGGACGGGGTGGGGACGAAGCTGGCCGTGGCCATTGCCGCCGGGCGTCTGGGGACCATCGGCGTGGACCTGGTGGCCATGTGCGTGGACGACCTCGTCTGCCAGGGGGCCGAGCCTTTATTTTTCCTGGATTACCAGTTGTGGGGGCACCTCGACCCCGACGCCGTAGCCGTCATCATGTCCGGCGTGGCCGATGGGTGCCGCCAGGCCGGCTGCGCCATCCTCGGAGGTGAGCTGGCCGAACACCCGGGACAACTTCCGGTCGGTGAGATGGACCTGGCCGGGTTTGCCGTCGGCGTGGTCGAAAAGGACCGCCTGCTGGGCCCGGGGGGGACCAACCCTGCCCGCCCCGGAGACGTGCTCGTGGGCATCCATTCCGAGGGTCTGCGCTGCAACGGCTATTCCCTCGTGCGGGCCGCCCTGCTGGGCCGGGCGGGCCGGCGCCTCGACGACGAAGCCTGGCCCGCCGCCGGCCACACACTGGCAGACGAGCTGCTGCGGCCGTCGCTTATCTACGCCCCGGCGGTGCTGGCCCTGGTCCGCCAGTGCGACGTCGGCGCCGTCGCCCATATAACCGGCGGAGGGTTGCCGGGCAACCTGCCGCGGGCGCTGCCGGCCGACCTTGACGCCGTCCTGGTGCCCGGGAGCTGGCCCGTACCGCGCATATTCGCTGAGGTCCAGGCGGCCAGCGGCGCGGACGACGCCGAGATGGGACGGACCTTCAACATGGGACTGGGGATGGTGGTCAGCGTGCGCCCCGACCAGGCCGAACAGGCCCTTGGCGTACTCCGGCGCCACTGTCTGGAGGCCAGCGTCGTGGGTAGGCTGACAAGAGGGGCGGGTTTTTGCTTGTTCGCGCCACGGTAGTCCCCAGCTCAATCCTCCCTTTCTCCACAGGTCGTCCACAGGCGGGGGAAAACTCCGCGAGCCCACCAACGAGCTCCCAAGCGCCACACCGTCTGCTCCGAGCTGAGCTCGCTCGCCGGCACTGGGGCCTTAGCGCCGAGGGCCTGCCTCACGGCGAGAGTGATCGCCTCCAGCTCGGCCGGAGAGGGGGCAGAGGCGAGATCGCTCGATCTGAGCCTGACCCGCAGCCCGGTGCCGGCGGTTGGCTTCTCGTTCACGCTTTGCTCACAGCGGTATGTTGCCGTGCTTGCGCGCCGGGGCTTCCTGGCGTTTGCTGGCCAGCATTTCCAGCGCCTGGTGCAGGACGCGGCGCGTGCTGGCCGGCTCGATGACGTCGTCTATGTAACCGCGCTCGGCCGCCAGGTACGGGTTGGCATTGGCTTCCCTGTAAGCGTCTACCAGTTCGCGCCGGCGCTCGGGCGGCGCGCCGGCGAGCTCCGAACTGTAAAGCAGGTCCACAGCGCTTTCCGGCCCGACGACGGCCAGCTCGGCCCCGGGCCACGCATAGGCGAGGTCGGCGCCGAGCGATTTGGATCCCATGACCACGTAGGCGGCACCGTAAGCCCGGCGTACGATCAACTGGATTTTGGGAACGGTGGCTTCGCAGTAGGCATAAAGGAGCTTCGCCCCGCGCCTGGCCATGCCGCCGTGCTCCTGGTCCGTTCCCGGCATAAACCCAGGGACGTCGACAAGAGTGATCACAGGGATATTGAAGCAGTCGCACGTGCGCACGAACCGCGCCCCTTTTTCGGCGGCGTCGATGTCCAGGACGCCCGCCAGCACCTGTGGCTGGTTGGCCACCACGCCTACGGCGCGGCCCCCGATACGGCCGAAGCCGCACACAATGTTCAAAGCCCACAAGGCGTGGTACTCGAAAAACTCCCCGTCGTCGAGCACGGCGCGGACAAGTTCCTTCATATCGTGGGGCTGCTGGGAAGAACCTGGGACGAGGTCGGCCAGTTCCGGCACGGGGCGGTCCGGGTCGTCGGCCGTAGGCAGCACCGCCGGCATCGAGACATTGTTCGCGGGCAGGTAAGCGAGGAGCTGGCGCACCTGGTCGAGGCAGGATTTTTCGTCGGGCGCCACGAAACTAGCCACGCCTGATTTGGTGGCGTGCGTGAGAGCTCCGCCCAGCTCCTCCAGGGTCACGTCCTCCCCCGTCACCGTCTTTACAACGTCCGGCCCGGTAATGAACATCTGAGACGTCCCCTGGACCATAAACACGAAATCGGTTATCGCCGGGCTGTATACGGCACCTCCGGCGCAACTTCCCATGATGACGCTGATCTGAGGCACTATGCCCGAAGCGGCCACATTGCGCCGGAATATGCCGCCGTAATAATGCAGGGCCACGACGCCCTCCTGGACGCGGGCGCCCCCGCCGTCGTTTATGCCCACCAGGGGCACCCCGAGAGAAGTGGCCAAATCGATCACCTTGTGGATCTTCTCGCCGGAAACCTCGCCCAGGGTCCCGCCGTTCACCGTGAAGTCCTGGGAGAAGGTACAGATCCGGTGGCCGTCCACGGTGCCGAAGCCCGTGACCACGCCGTCGGTGTAGGAGCGTTTGTCCTCGCTGGCCCCTTCGGCCCGGCTGCGGGCCAGCATGTCCAGCTCCTGGAACGACCCGGGGTCGAGGAGATAGTCGAGCCGTTCGCGGGCCGTCATCTTGCCCCGAGAATGCTGGCGTTCGACCGCCGTCTCGCTGCCCGCATGAAGGGCGGCCTGGCGGCGGCGTTCCAGTTCCTCGAGACGGTGCGCCATCGACTGCTCAGCCACGCCGCATAACCCTAACAGGGCCCGCTTCATCGGCCCCGGGCATGGCAAGCCCTCCCCATGGGACCTGCGCCTGTGGCGCTCCAAAGGGGTGGTAGTCCTGAAGGGGAACGTTGAGGTTAGGAGACCAGGTGCAGATAACGGGACCCGCAGAGGCCGACACCACGGGGGCGGCCGCCTTTGGAGGGGCCATAAGTTTTGAGGAGCTGGCCGAGTCGGCGAGACCGGCTTTTATCCGAGCCGCGCTGTCGGTGACCGGGCGGCGCGAGGACGCCGAAGATGCCGTCCAGTCATCGCTCGTCAAGGCGATGGGAGCCTGGCCGCGGGTGGCGAACCAGGAGCGGTGGCGCCAGCAGGCCTACGTACGCCAGATCGTGGTCAATACCTGCCGTTCCGGGTGGCGTAAGTGGGGTTCCCGGGTCACGGTGGGGGACCTGCCGGAGGTTCCCCAGGTGCCCGCCACCGACGCCGCTGACGACCGGGAGCTGGTGCGCCAGGCGCTCGCCCGGCTGCCGGCACGCCAGCGCCAGGTCCTGTTGCTGCGCTACTACGAGGACCTTACCGAGGCCGAGATCGCCCAGCGCCTCGGGTGCGCCCCGGGCACGGTGAAGAGCTCGGCGGCCCGGGCGTTGCGGACGCTGAGGGACATGCTGCCCGAGTGTTCCCCCACGACGTCACTGCGGAGCGGAGCCGGTCTAGAGGCCACCGAGGACGGGTCCCTGAAGTCGGCATAAAGCCTGCAGTTGGCAGACTGCTTGGGTGCCGCGCCCTCTCGAGCCGCCGCCCTCCCGGTGGCAGTTCCCCTGTACCGCACGGGCGCAGGCGGCCCTGACCGGGCCCGGGGAAGTCGTCGGCATCGGTGCCGACCTGCAGCCCGGCAGCCTCCTCGCCGCGTACCGTTGCGGCCTGTTCCCTATGCCGACGGGCGGCACCATCGCCTGGTGGTCGCCCGACCCGCGCGGGGTGGTCCCTCTGGACGGCCTGATCGTGAGCCGGTCGCTCCAGCGCTCCTGTCGGCGCTATGAGATCCGCTTCAGCACCGCCTTCGAGGAGGTGGTTGCCGCCTGCGCCGACCCGAGGCGGCCCGGAGCGTGGATCGACCGCCAGGTGCGCAGCGCCTACCAGCGGCTGTACGAGCTGGGCTGGGCGCACAGCGTCGAGGCGTGGGCCCCTGACAACCGTCTGGTGGGCGGTCTGTACGGAGTGGCCATCGGCGGGTTCTTCGCCGGTGAGTCGATGTTCCACCATGAGCGGGACGCATCCAAGGTCGCCCTGGTCGCCCTGGTTGAGGCCATGCGGGCCGGCCAGGCCAGCCTGCTCGACGTCCAGTGGGTGACGCCGCACCTGGCCAGCATGGGGGCGGTGGCGCTCAGTCGGGCGCGCTACCACGAGGCGTTGAAGGCAGCCGTGCAACTACCGCAGATGCAGTTGGGCCCCGCCTAGGCAAGCGCCTAGGAACCGCCCTGCGCCGCCCGGGCCGAGGCCAGGTCCTCAGCCCGCCTCAGCAATGCCGGCACCTCCAGGCGCCGGCATATGTCGGCGAACCCGGGCGCCGGGCCCCGCCATGCCAGGCTGTCGACGGCGGCGGTGCCGGTGGGGAGGAGCTCCCGGTCGACCACGCAGGTGGCCAGCTTCTTGAACAGCTGGGCGGCGTCCCGGTCGTGTGCCAGCGCGGCAGCCAGTGACGCCACCCGGCTGGGAGGCAGGGGCACTTCCCAGGCCGAGGCGGCGGGCGGGATGGCTTCGAGGGTGGCGTAGCGGCCGAGGACGGCCGACGCCGCCTTGGGCCCCCAACCCGGCACGCCGGGGAAACCGTCCGCACTGTCGCCCACCAACGCCAGCCAGTCGGGGACCGACGCGGGGCCGACACCGAAGCGGGCGCGGACGGCCTCCTCGTCGACTATGGCGTTCTTGCGCCGGTCCAGGCAGACGACCGTTTCGCCTCTCACGCACTGGCCGAGGTCTTTGTCGGGCGTGCAGATCAGTACCTGCTCGGCCCTGGGGTCATCGGGCACGACGGCTGCGGCCGACGCCAGAGCATCGTCGGCCTCGAGGTCAGTCATGGCCCAGACCACCAGGCCCATCGAAGCCAACGCCTCCTCGAACAGGGGGAACTGCGCGAGCAGGTCCGGGGGGACGCCGGCCGAGCTCTTATAAGTGGGCCACGCGTCATTGCGCCAGGACTCGATCACGTGGTCCGTGGCCACGCCCATATGGGTGGCACCGGCCTCGAGCATCCCCAGCAGGGACCCGAGGACTGCTCGGGCTGCCCCCACCTCCTCATTTCCGGCGCTGCGATGGGCCGGCGCTCCGTAATAGTGACGGAACAGTTCGTACGTCCCGTCGACGAGGTGGACCTTCACCGCCGAGGGCCCGTTACGCCGGGCCCGGGGGAGCGCCCGGCGTCTCGAGCATCGTGTGGTCGTCCTTTCGCTCGAGCCGCTGCTCCTCCAGGCGTCGGCCTATGCGCTGCACGCGCTCGGTGTGCTTGAGCAGGCGGTCCCGGGCCTCGCAGGACCTGGCGTCCAGGCCGGTCAGCTCCTCGACCTTCCAGTACCGCAGGGTCGGGGCCAGTACCTGGTCGTGAAAGACGGCCACGCTGTAAATGCCTTCCTCGGCTATGGACGCGGCGTGGGCCCGGTAGTCGGATATCCCCGTGCCCGGCATGGCGAAGCCCAGCACAACGCGCTCGATTTCGGCGACCATGTCCGAGGGGTCAAGCTCGATGGCGGCGCTGACAAGGTCGCGGTAGAACAGGAAGTGGAGGTTTTCATCGGCGGCGACCCGCTTCATGATCTCGTAGCCGGCGGGGTCGTCGAGAGCCTTGGCTGTGTTGAAGTGAGCGATCCGGGTCGCCAGCTCCTGGAGCGCCACGTAGACCATGGTGCCTGCCGGCGACCAAGGCTCGGGCGCCACTCCCCCTGACACCTGCTGCATCCGCGCCCTTTCCAGCACCACCGGGTCCACCAGGCCTGAGACCGTCACCCAGTCGCGCAGCACGATCGAATGGCGACCCTCCTCCGCCGTCCAGCGCCGCATCCAGTCGCCCCAGGCCCCCTCGGCCCCGAACGACGACACCAGGGCGCAGGTGTAGTACGGGAGATTGTCCTCGGTGAGCAGGTTGACGAAGATGGCACTGCGGACGCCCTCCGACAGAGCGGCACCGGGAGCGACCTCCCACGGCTCCCCGGGCCGGGTACGGCCGCCCCTTTCCCAGGGGACGAGCTCGTGCGGGAACCACTCGCGAGCACTTGCAAGGTGCCGGTCGAGTAACTTGCCCACCACTGGCTCGAGGTCGGCGAGGCCGGACGAGATCACTGAGCTGCGAGTTTAGGCGCCACGCAGGAGCAACGCACCCGCTGGGCGAAAGTCTGCCTGCTAGGCCTTCCGGGCGGCGATCATGGAACGGTGCTCGTTGCCACCAACCTAAGCGTCGAAGTAGGGGGCCGCCCGACTCTGGCGGACGCCTCGTTCAGCGTTCGGGCCGGCGACAAGGTCGGTCTGGTGGGTCGTAACGGGGCGGGGAAAACGAGCCTGCTGAGAGTCTTGAGCGGGGAACTGGCGCCGGCTGGCGGCAAGGTCGAGACGGTGGGGGCGGTCGGTTTCCTCACCCAGGACCCGCGCCGGTTGGCCACGGAGGTCCAGGCCAGCGGGCTGGCACACGTGCTGTCGGGGAGGGGCCTCGACGAAGCCGCGGTCCGCCTCGAACGGCTCCGGGCGGCGATGGAGGCCGATCCTTCCGAGCGGGCCGTCCACCGTTACTCGAGAGCTGAGGAACGCTTCGCGGCCGCCGGTGGGTACTCGGGCGAGGCCCAGGTCCGCCAGCTCGTCGCCGGGCTGGGGCTGGCCGACGACCGCCTTGACCTGCCCGTCGGGGTGCTCTCGGGCGGCGAGCGCCGGCGTCTCGAGTTGGCCCGCATCCTTTTTGCCGGCAGCGACGTCCTGCTCCTCGACGAGCCCACCAACCACCTCGACAGCGACGCCAAGGCCTGGCTCGTGAGTTTCCTGCGGTCCTACCGGGGCGCCCTGCTCGTCGTGAGCCACGACATCAAGTTGCTGGACGAGTCGATCACCCGCGTCCTGCACCTCGACGAGGGCGTGCTGGTCGAGTACAAGGGGACTTACACCCAGTACATCGACGCCCGGGCCAGGGACGAGGCACGCCAGGCCAAGGTGGCCGAACATCAGGCGGCTGAGATCAGGCGCCTGTCGACGTTGGCGGCGTCGATGCGCCACCAGACGGCCAAACGTGCCCGGGTGGCCAAGACCCTCGACAAGCGCGTCGCCCGGCTACAGACGGGCGCCGTTCAGGGGCCAAGCCACCGGGAGCGACGCTACCGGATCAGCTTCCCCCCACCGCCCCACTGCGGGCGCGTCGTCCTCGAGGCGGACGCCTTGGCCAAGGCCTACAACGGCCCACCTGTGTTCGAGGATGTCACTTTCGCGGTCGAGCGCGGCCAACGGCTTCTCGTGATGGGCCTTAACGGGGCCGGCAAGACCAGCCTCCTGCGCCTCCTGGCCGGCTTGAGCGAGCCTTCGGCGGGCGCCTGGCGCGCCGGCGTCGGCGTGTCTATCGGGTATTACGCGCAGGAGCACGAAGGCATCATCGCCGGTCGGACGGTTGTCGACCACCTACGCGAGCAGTCCAGCGCTCCCGAGGCCGAGCTGCGCGGTTTGCTGGGCATGTTCGGCCTCGTCGGGGACAAGGCGTTCCAGGACGCGTCGACTCTCTCGGGCGGGGAAAAGACGAAGCTGGCGCTGGCCCAGCTCGTGGCCGGCCGGCACAATTGCCTGTTGCTCGACGAGCCCACCAACAACCTGGACCCACCGTCACGCCAGGGTATCGGCCGGGCCCTTTCGGAGTGGCCCGGTGCCATGGTC
>Ga0302202_10003331_pt1 | contig 17733 bp, 15 predicted proteins | sample II_Bog_N3_3_FD_194579 | JGI IMG/M metagenome (GOLD analysis project Ga0302202, IMG submission 194579) | Peat permafrost microbial communities from Stordalen Mire near Abisko, Sweden - II_Bog_N3_3 | ecosystem: Environmental > Terrestrial > Soil > Wetlands > Peat | place: Sweden: Abisko...
CGCGGACGTGGGCCAGACGGAGGGGGACCATCACGTTGGCCCGGGCCGTGAGGCTCGGGATCAGGTTGAACGCCTGGAACACCACCCCCACGGTGCGCCGGCGGTACTCGGAGAGGGCCCCACCGCTGAGGGCGGTGACCTCGGTCCCGTCGAAGTCGATCGATCCCGAGGTCGGGGTCAGGAGCCCGGCCAGGCACGAGAGCAGGGTGGTCTTGCCGCATCCGGAGGGTCCGAGCAGCACCACCAGCTCCCCGTCGCCGGCGCTGAACGAGAAGCCGTTGAGCGGCCGGACCACGTAGCCGCCGGACGAGAACTCCACGGTCAGGTCTCGGGCGGCGAGGGCGGCCACGCTCACCCCCCGAACGCCGCGGCCGGGTCGGCGCCGGTGGCCCGCCTCAATGCCACCAGGCTGGACAGCAGCCCGACCACGATGGCCACCACCGGCAGGGTCACGTAGGCGCTGGAGGGGATGGCGACCGGTTGCGCGAACAGGCCGACCATCAGATGGCTGATGACCGCACCGAACACCGCCGCGGCCAGCGACACCAGCACCGCCTGGAGGGCCAGGCTGCCGAGCAGTGCCGTCGACGAGGACCCCAGCGCCTTCAGGACGGCGAAGTCACCGACCCGCTGGAGCGCGGAGACATAGAGCAGCGCGGCGATGATCACCCCGGCGACCACCCACATCAGGATCTTCGTGTTGTTGATGGAGGAGACGGCGGGCGCCAGCGAGTCCAGCGTGCGCTGCTCGACCACCGCATCGGTCAGCACGAGGTACCCGGGCAGGGGACGGCCGGGCACGCCCCGGGTGACGACGGCGGTGACCAGCGGCCGGCCCTCGAGGGCCACGGACTGCGCCTCGGCCAGGGCCATGTAGACCATGGGGCCACCGGCGATGAGCGTCCGGTCGTCGACCTGGCCGACCACCCGGAAGGGGGCCCCGCCCACGACCACCGTGCTCCCGAGGCCTGCCCCCGAGCGGGGATCGACCACCACCTGGCCCGGCCCGCTCAACGGGCGTCCCGCCGTGACCGCGGGGTCGCCCATGCCCCCCACGCGGACACCCATGACGTTGACCGTCCTGGTCTTCCCGCCCACCAGGGCCACCTCGCCGGGAAGGAGCACGATCGGATCGGCCCGGGTCACCCCGGGGAGGTGACGGACCACGGCCACCTCGGTCTGCGGGAACAAGCCCACGGCGGCGATGCGCCCGGACGACCCGGTCGACAGCACCCACCGGTCGGCACCCACCCCGCCCACCGTCTGGCCGGTCTCGGCGCTGAACCCACCCACCAGCCCGGCCATGAGCAGGGCCATGGCCAGGACCAGGCCGGCACCGAGCACGGCGATGAGGAACTGCCGATACCGGTACCGCAGATCCGCCAGGGTGACCACCACCACGGCGGACGATCATTCCATAGCGGGCGCCCCGGCCGCCCGTCGACGTCGGATCAGGTCTGGTTGCCCTCGGCCTGGTAGGCGCGGCACGGCTCCCCGCGCAAGGAGTTGCAGGCCGGGAGCGCGGCGGTGGCCTGCACCCTCGGCACCACGTTGACCACCAGCGCCGAGGCCACCACGCCCCCGAGTCCCACCGTGGCGGCCTGCCCGTCGTCCAGGGTGTCGAACTCCCAGATGGGGCGGTCACCACCCGGCGCGGAGATCACCACCCGCAGCTCCGTGCCGGGCCGGAACGTGTGGACGATCGGGTCGATCGGGATCTTCACCAGGGTGAAGTGGCCCGACGCCAGGTCCCGGGCGTCGGAGCCCAGGTAGGTCGGATCGGTGAACAGGGCGGTGGACCCGGGCCTGTCGACCTGGTTGCTGCTGCGCAGGAATCCCGACGTGACGTACTCCTCCTGCCCCGCCGACGGCCGCACCTCGGTGATGGTGGCCTGGAAGTCCTCGACCGGCACCCCGGCCTCGACCCACAGATCGAGCGTGGCCGGCCCGACGATGGTGGTGGCCCTCGGGTAGGGCTTGGTCTGGAAGGCGATGCCGTCGGCGGCGGGCACGGGCGTCCAGTCCCAGCCCGGGTCGGCCAGCCAGGCGTTGCCGCTGGCCGGCAGGCTGGTGGCCGGTCGGGTGCTCGGGTCCAGGGTGAAGGTCGTGCTCGCCTGGCGTCGGGGGTCGACCGGGGTGAGGGCCCCGGCCGTGCCGAAGTACAGCGTCTGCACCCGGCCCACCGGAGGCCAGCTGGCGAAGTTGGCCGAGGAGGTCGACTGGATGGCGCCCGGCCCGGCCGCACCGGCGCCGTTGTCGAACAGCACATGGACCAGTGGGGTCTGGCGGGCGAAGCGCTCCCGGGCCACGGTGACGTTGGGCGCGTCGGTGAAGCGGATGGCGGGCAGGGGGGCCTGGCTCGAGACGTCCGACGCGAAGCCGGTGAACCCGTCGAGGATGGTGGCGGCCAGCGGGCTCGGTTCGGTGGGCACCCTGTCGGCCACGTAGATGTCCAAGAACTCCAGCCAGCGGCTGATGGTCTGGGGATCGGTCGAGTCGATGTGGTTGCCGTTGACCATGGTGGCGAAGACCGGCGTGGAACGCGGGAGAGCGTCGAGGAGCGCCGGCCACTGGGGACCGGTCTGCTCATCCTGGAGCGCGCCGGACACGAACACCGGGACGTCGATGTGGCTGGCCCACTGGGCCATCGACCGGCGGTCGAACAGCGAGGGGTCCCGGCCCGGCCCAGTCCCCGGTGCCACCAGCTGGGGGCCGACCAGCGACTCCAGGCTCTCGGACTGGTCGTGGAGGGCCTGGTTGGCCAGGCACGTCGACGACGCCCCTCCGCTGGCGGCCAGCTCGGCATCGATCTCGTAGTAGGTCCAGGGCTGGGCCACGTCGGCGACGGGTGTGGTGGCGCGTGGGACCAGCTGTCCGTCGTGGTAGGCGGCGGCGGGCAGCGCGTCGTCGATCCGCTGGGAGATCCAGCTGGCGGCGAATCCGTCGTTGTAGATCCCCCCCGGGTACCCGGTGGAGAACAGGTCGTCGGTCGGGCTCATCGGGGCGATGGCGGCCAGCCCGGGCGGGTCGGTGCCGGCCGACGGGAACTCGGACAGCCCGGAGTAGCTGATGCCGACCATCCCCACCTTGTGGTGGGCCACCCAGGACTGGTGGGCCACGATCTCCACCGCGTCGTAGGCGTCGTAGTCGGACGGGTAGCCGAAGAGGTCGAAGGCGCCCCCCGAGCAGCCGGTGCCCCGCATCTGCAGGCTGACCGTGGCGAACCCGGCCACCCGGGCCAGCACCGATCCCACCGCCGTGGCGCTGTCGGGGAGCAGGTTGGTGTCACCGCAGTCGGTGCAGGTGGTGTGGAGCGCCTCGGACAGGAGGGTCGGGATGGGGTCGGTCGGGCCGGCCGTGGCGTAGCCGGAGTACTCGATGACCGTCGGGCACGGGTCGGCCGCGCTGCAGGTCCCCCCGTAGGGGTACCGCACCGTGGCCGCCAGCCGGATGCCGTCCCGCATGGTCAGGTAGTTGAGGCCCTGGTGCAGCGGCTGGCCTGTGTAGAGCGGCGAGTCGGTGGCCGGGTCCTGCCCCGGTGCCAGCACCGAGAACGTCGGCGTCCGGTCACCGGTCGTGTCGTCCACCCAGCGGTACCCCGAGCCGGGGTCGAGGTTCCGGATGATCAACGAGCCGAGGGCGTCGGCCCGGCCCGGATTGGCGGCGGTGGACACCGCGGTGCCGTCCCGCTGGAGGGTGATGTGATCTCCCGGTCCGGCCCCGGTCACCCAGGCCTCGTCCACCGAGCCCTTCCCCTGCAGGGAGGACGGGGCCCCGGTGGAGGCACCGGCCACCGCCGAGCTGACCGGACCGGGGCCGAGCCCCAGACCGACGGTGGACAGGGTGCAGGCCAGCACCACCGCGGAGACGATGGATCGTCGGATACGCATGTCACTTCCCCCCAGGGACTGATCGGACCACCACGGTACTCAGGCCGGCGACCGGGCGTGGCACCGTGGCGGCCCTCCGGGCCTCGGGCCGGGCCGGGGGATCGTGGTTCAGCGGTCGGCGTCGATGGGGAGGGGGGCCGGATCCGCCTCGGGAACCGCCACGGCCGGGTGCGTCGCCCGGACGGTCCGCGCCCCCCGGGTCTCGGGCTTGGTCGCGATGATCAGCTGGTCGCGCCCTTCCCGCTTGGCCGTCAGCAGAGCGTCGTCGGCGTAGGCGATGATCTCGGAGGCGCCACCCCCGAAGGTGGTGTCGGCCAGGCCCAGGCTGACCGTGAACGGCGGGACGCCCGAGGCGGCGATGGACTCGGCCAGGGTCGCCCGCAGCCGGTGGACGACGGGGGCGGCCTCGGTCACGTCGCACCCCACGTAGACGAGGAGGAACTCCTCGCCCCCGAACCGGCACACCATGTCGCCGGCCCGGGCCACCGACGATGCCACGGTGGCGAAATGCCGCAGGGCACGGTCACCGGCGGCGTGGCCGTGGGTGTCGTTCAGGATCTTGAAATGGTCGAGGTCGGCGAAGGCCACGGCGTAGGGGGTCCGGTCCTCGTCCAGTCGGTGGAGCTCCTCTTCGAGGCTGCGGCGGTTGAGCTGGCCGGTGAGGACGTCGGTGTGGGCGGCCAGCTGGCTGCTGGCCATGGCCCGCAACAGCCCGAGTCGGGCCCCGGCCAGCGTGGCGACCGTCTCGGCCCGGGTGCGCTGGGTGGGCGGCAGCGGCTGGTCGACCGGCCCGGTCAGATGGATCACTCCCATCGGGGTGCCGAGCACGGTCACCGGGAGGCACAGGGCCGAGATCCGCTCGGCCCGGGACTCCAGGTGCGGGCAGGTGGCCAGGGCCCGGCTGTCCAGGAACTCCACGGCCTGACCCCGGCGGACGGCGGGGCACCCCCACGGCGTACCCACCCCGCAACAGGGTGAGCCGTTGGCCGGGGACGCGGCCGCCTCGTGCAGGTGGGTCCGGCTCGAATCGGCCAACAGGACCTCGGCGGGCCGGTCGGCCACGAGGTCGAGGGCCCGGCTCACCACCCGCAGGACGTCGGGTTCGTGCTCGGCCATCTCCAGGGCGTCGTGGAGGTCGGCGGTGAACTGGTGGCCGCTGGCCACCGCCCGAAGCTCCTCCTCCTTGTCGGCGATCTGTTCCCGCTGGGAGGCCAGGGCCCGGTTGATGGGCAGACCGCTGGTGAGGGTGAGGGCGGTCAGCGAGGCCACCAGGAAGACGCCGGCGGTGGCGGCGAATCCCCCGACCCCGCGCTCGAGGCCGTAGGTCTTGCTGATGGCCCACACCGCACTGAAGGCCACCAGGAGGCCGACCACGGCACGCAGCGACTCGACGGCCAGGGTCCGACCCGAGGCGTCGATCGACCGCACGTTGCCCCGGTCCGGTGTGGGCAGCTGGTGGACAGGCTTCATGCCGGGACCCTCCTTCCCCCTTGTGTCGGCGCATTTCGCCCGCAACATGAGTGGTCACCGGGGGACGGTCGGAAATTCCGGGCCGACCTGGTGCATCGCCGGGGGCAGCGGCCGGCGCACCGGCCGTCTGGCTGTGCCACGATGCATCGGACGCAGGCCGGAGACGGCCGGCACCGACCCGGGGGGGATGCGTGGAGGACCTGGATCTGGACGGCAGGGTGGCGGTGGTGACCGGCGGCGCCGCCGGCATCGGTCGGGGGATCGTCGAGGCGCTGCTCGACGAAGGCTGCCGGGTGGTGGTGGCTGACATCGAGGCCCCGGTGCTCGATCGGACCGTGGAGGAACTGGGCGGTCGCGGCGATGTGCGGGGCGTGGTGACCGACGTCTCCGACGCCGCCTCGGTCGAGGCGCTCGCCGACCGGGTCTTCGACGAGTACGGGGCGTGCCACGTGCTGTGGAACAACGCCGGGGTGACCTCGGGAGGGGGAGGCAATCCGTGGGACCAAGAGCCGAACGACTGGCGGTGGTGCTTCAGCGTCAACGTCTTCGGCACGGCCAACGGGGTGCTGGCCTTCGTGCCCAGGATGATCGACTCCGGGGAGACCGGGGTCGTGGTCACGACCTCCTCGGGTGACGGGGGGATCGCCCCGGTGCCCTACGCCTCGGTCTACGCCTCGTCGAAAGCGGCCATCAGCTGCTTCACCGAGGCGCTGGCCCACCAGTTCGTGGCCCAGAAGACCAACCTGCGGGCGGCGGTCTTCTACCCCTCGGGAGGGCTGCTCGAGACCGGTCTGTGGGAAGCGCAGCGGAACCGCCCACCCGCGCTGGCCCGACAGAGGCCGCGACCGCCGGCGCCCGGCACGACGTTCGCCGAGTTCAAGGAGGCCCTGGCGGCGGCGGGCCGGCCCACCGACACAGTCGATCTCGCCGAGCTGGGACGGTTCGCGGTCCAGGGTGTGAAAGAGGGGCGCTTCGTCATCGCCCACGGCCTGGACCGTTCCGCCCGCCTGCTCCACGCCCGGGCCGACGCCATCGGCCGGGGCCTGCTTCCGCCCTCGGCCCTCGAGGCGCTGGCCTGAGTGGGTAGCGTGACGCGGCGCAGGCTGAACAGGGGGATGCCGTCATGACAGAGCTGGCGCCGGACCACCGCTACACCATCATCTCCTCGGACGCCCACGCCGGCGCCGACATCCCCGACTACCGGCCGTACCTCGCCACCCGCTGGCACGAGGAGTTCGACGCCTGGGCGGACGCCTACGTCAATCCGTTCGCCGACCTGCTCGCCCCCACCGCCTACCGGAGTTGGGACTCCGAGCGCCGCCTGGCCGAGAACGACGCCGACGGCATCGCCGCCGAGGTCCTCTTTCCCAACTCGGTCCCCCCGTTCTTCGAGGAGGGGAGCCTGGTGGCCCTGCCGCCCACCGAGGCCGAGTACCCCCGGCGGTGGGCGGGCATCCAGGCCCACAACCGCTGGCTGGCCGACTTCTGCGCCAAGGTTCCCGGCCGGCGGGCCGGCGTGGCCCAGATCTTCGCCAACCACATCGACGACGCCGTGGACGAGATCCGCTGGGCCGCCACGGCATTCGCGCCCTTCGGCGGCATCCTCCTCCCGTCGCTGCCGCCCGACTCGGGCCTGCCGCCCCTGTGGGACGCCTCCTACGAGCCCCTCTGGGACGTCTGCGAGGAGCTCGGCGTGGTGGTCAACATCCACGGCGGCGGCGGCATCCCCGACTACGGCGACGCCGAGGTGGCCCGGGCCATCATGCTGGTGGAGCTGCCCTGGTTCTCCCACCGGTCGCTGTGGCACCTGATCTTCGGTGGCGTGCTCGAGGCGCACCCCACGCTGAAGGTGGCCCTCACCGAGCAGGGCCTGGCCTGGCTGCCCCGGGGCCTCGAGACGCTGGACTGGTTCTACGGGCGCATGACGCTCGGCGAGGCCGCCGAGGCCAAGTTCTTCGGCGCCGCCGCCCGGGCCATGTCCATGACACCGACCGAGTACTTCCGGCGCAACGTGTCGGTCGGGGCCAGCTTCCTGAGGGCCTCGGAGTCCGAGCTCCGCCACGACGTGGGCGTGGACCGGATCATGTGGGGGGCCGACTACCCCCACTCCGAGGGGAGCTACCCCTACAGCCGCGAGGCGCTGCGGGCCGCCTTCGGGAACTGCGACCCGAGCGAGACGCAGCGCATGCTGGAGTCCAACGCCGCCGACCTGTACGGGTTCAACCTCGAGGGACTGCGGGCGGTGGGGGACGTCATCGGACCGACCGTGGCCGAGGTGGCCGTCCCGCTCCCCGTCGAGGAGTACCCGGCCGACTCGACCTGCAACGCCTTCGACCGCCATCAGGTCCTGCGCTCCTGGTAGGGGCGCGCGTCGGCGGGGCCGGGCCGGGGGGCGCGGCCGCCGCGGGCGTCAGCCCGGGGCGCCCACCCCGTACTCGGCCTTCCACCACCGGGCGGCGTCACGGACGGCGGGGTCGCTCCGGTGGGTGGCGTCCTGGCCCAGCGAGTCGGGCGACGGCCCGATCCGTGCGGCGATGGGCCGGAGAGCATCCAGGTCGAACCCGTACACCTCGGCGGCGTTGAGCCCCAGCAGGCGGGCCGTGTCGTCCACCGGCACGTCGGCGAAGTCGGCCCTGAGCCGGGGCAGGGTGTGGGGCCAGGTCCCCTCGGGGTGCGGGTAGTCGGTGCCCCACATCACCACGTCGGTCCCGATGACGTACCGGCGCCGGATCTCCTCTTTGGACATGGTGGAGGCGCCGATGAAGATGTTGGTACCGAAGTAGTCCGACGGGAGCTTGGAGATCTTGCCCTCCAGCAGCGCCGCCATCTTCTTGGTGGTGTGCCCGCCGCCCATGTACTGGTCCCACTTCCACATCATGTCGGGGGCCCAGTAGGCCGCGGCCTCGGTGACCACGAATTTGAGGCCCGGGTGACGCTCGAACGCCCCGCTGAACAACAGGTGCCAGGCGGGCCGGACCGCCCACCACACCACCTCGGCCAGGTAGACGCCGGTGTGCTCCCCGTACTCCTCCATGGGCGCCTCGCCCGAGTGGGTGTGGACGGGGAGGCCGGCGTCGGCACAGGCCGCCCACACCGGGTCGTAGACGGCGTCGTTGTAGGGCGCTCTCTGGTGCCACATGGTGGGGATCATGATGCCCCGGATGCCGGGCTGGGCGGCCAGCCACTCGATCTCGGCCACGGCGCGCGGGACGTCGTGGGTGATGGGGACGAGGGCGATCCCACCCCGGCGGTGCGGTGCGTGCGAGCACATCTCGGCCAGGAACCGGTTGTGGGCACGCGCCCCGGCAAAGGCCAGCTCGGGATCCTCGATGGCTCCGGCGAACAAGCCGGCCCCGAACGGCGGTGAGGCCATGCCGGTCACGGCGTCGGCGTCGGCGAACAGCACGTCGGCGGCCACGCCGTCGGCGTCGAGCTCCTTGTCCCGGATCACCGGGTCGAAGGCACCCTTCAGCCCCTCCTCGTTGGCCGTCTCCCAGCCCATGATGTAGTCGTAGTTGAAGGCGAGCGATTCCTCGCGGTGGGCGGCACGCTCGGCCAGGTAGTCCTCGAACGCACCCGTGTACCGGGCGTCGAGGTAAGGGCGGTAGTCCTCGCAGGCCAACCCGGCGTGCCCGTCGGCGGACACCACGATGTAGCGGTCCGAGCCGCGGCCCGGCACGTCGCTCATCGCCGGGCCCCGAGGACGCTGAGGTCGTCGTACCGCTGGTGCACGAAGGGGGCCACCCACTCCGCCGGCACCCGGTCGACCACCTGGCCGGACTGGGTCGAGGCGATCTCGGCGTACTCGAACGACCGGACCGTACCCACGGGGAAGTCGGCCACCGGGTCGAGGGGGGCCTCCAGCAGCTTGCACTCCCCCTGCACCGGGCGGACCACCCGGGCCGTCTCGTGCCGGCGGCAGTAGACGAAGGCGGGATCGCCCTCCAGCCCGGTACCCGAGGGGTCGGGGAGGGGCTTGAAGTAGAAGTCGAGCTTGTCGATCTCATAGCCGGGACGCTCGCGGCCGAGCGTCCCGTCCACCTCGACCACGGTGGAGCCCATCCGGGCGATCCGGCCGCTCAGGCGGTCGCCGTCGACGGTCAGGTCGATGGCGGCGATCTTCTTCGGCTCGCCGTAGGTCTCGCGACCGCCGACCGTGGCCTGCTCGGTGGTCATGGGCATGAACAGGGCGTACTCGCCCTCGACGTCGCCGTGCCGGGCGCGGACCCCGAACCACCCGGCCCCGAACGGCTGCATCCCGTTGCCCAGGTCGACCACGGCGATCCGCAGGCGGGCGGTGGCCTCCGACGGCTCCAGCGGGCGGGGCAGCACGGCGGCGATGACCCCGGGGTCGGTCTCGAACACCACCGTGACCGCCCGGGACCAGATCCGGGAGGACGAGGCCTCCACCTCGTGGTTCCGGTCCGCCTCCGGCGACCGGGCGCCGTATCTGACGTCAGCCATCGAGTCCCCCTTCTCCCCCGACGGACGGTCGGCCCGTCCCGTGCAGCATGGCATGCCGGTGGGCCGTCTGCCCGGGCGGCAGGAATTCGACTCCTGGACCGGGTGGGCGCATGATGGCGGCATGGTCTCGAGTCGGAGTGACCGTGGGGAGGGCGTCGTCCGGGTGGGCCCGGACTCGGCCGGCCGTCATCGGGCCCGGCTCACCCGGAGCGAGCTCCGCACCCTCCTGTTGGACGCCGGTCGCCAGATCCTGTCCGAGGAGGGCATCGAGACCGGGTCGAACAATCTCACGTTCAAGCGGGTCTTCGACCGGGTCCATCAGACCACCGGACTGCAGCTGACCAACGCCTCGGTCATCCGGCGGGTGTGGGAGAACCAGGCCGACTTCCAGGCCGACGTACTGGTGGCCGTGGCCCAGGACGAGGGCCGGCCCGAGATCGACCTGACCCTCCAGGCGGTGGCGGCGGCGCTCGACGAGGTGGACCTGTCCTCCATCGAGTCCCGCCGGGCCGCCATGTCGGAGCTGTGCCGGGTGGGGGGCACGGCCAGCAGTGACGTCATCGGCGACTCACCCAACTGGTCGCTGTGGATCTCGGTCATGGCCATCGGCACCACCTCACGGGCCGACCAGCGGCACCGGGTCGGCGCCGCCCTGCTGGACGGCTACGGGTCGGTGACCAAATTCTGGGAGGAGGTCTACGAGGGACTGATCGGATTCCTCGGCTTCCGACCGCGATCGCCGTGGACCGTCCGGGACTTCACGGTGGCCACGACGGCCCTGAGCGAGGGGTACTCGCTCCGCCAGCACGTCGAGGGCGGACTGGCCCGGTGCCTCCGACCCACCGGTCCCGGTGGTGAGGACCAGGAGTGGACGCCGTTCGGCATCGGACTCGAGGCGCTGGCCCTGCAGTACTTCGAGCCCGATCCCGGGTTCACGCCACCGGCGTGAGCACCCCCGGACCGGGGGCCGGCCGGACCCCGACCGGACCCCCCTACGGCAGGTCGGTGGCCAGCAGGGTCACCGACACCCCGTGGACCGGGCTCAGCCGCACCTCGTCCAGCCAGTAGCCCTCGCCCTCGCGGTGCTGCTCGAACTCGGGCCGGGCCCCGGACCGCGCCGCCAGGGACCGGGGGCCCTCCACGTCGGCCGACCGGACGACCACCGAGTACACGCCCTCCCCCCGCTCCTCGAGGAACTGCCGGGCATGCTCGGCCTCGGGGCCGGCGTCGTCGGTGGGCGAGATGATCTCCATGCCGCCGTCCCAGTCGAGGAGCACCCGCAGCCCGACGTCGTCCAGCTCGAACTGGGCGAACTCGAACCCGAGGTCCCGGTAGTAGGACGCGGCCTCGTCCTGAGTGGCCCGGTGCACGCAGAGGACGACGTGGTGCACGTGGGGACGCGGCGGGGTCACAGCGCCTCCCCGGTGGCGAAGTAGGCGCTCAGCACCTCGACCAGCAGGGACCGCTGGCGGGCCGTGTCGACCGGGTCCGTGACCACCATCTGCTCGAGGACCAGTCCCCGGAGCACCGCCCACACCAGGGACCCCACCTCGGGCCGGTCCCCCCCGGCCAGGCCACGCCCCAGCCGGCGCAGCTCGCGGGCCATCCCTTCCAGGGGTGCTTCCAGTGCCGGGTCGCGGGCCGGGCGGGTCGCCACCAGGATCTCGAGACTGGCCCGCGACGTGGGCGAGGAGAACGCCGACCAGGCCGCGTCGACCAGGGCCTGCACCCGCTGGCGGGTCGGGCCGGGCGGCAGCTCGAGCTCGGCCATGGTGCGCTTCAGCGAGTCGAATCCCGTCTCCACCACGGCGGCGAAGAGCCCGTCCCGGCTCCCGAAGTGGTACTGGATGACACCCCAGGTGACACCGGCGCGCTCGGCGATGTGCTTGGCACTGGCCGCGGCCACGCCCTCGTCGAGGACACACCGGACGGCCTCGTCGATGATGGCCGCCCGGGTCCGGTCGCCCCGGGGCTGCGCCCGGCCCGGCGGGCGCGTGGGGCCCGGGTTCCGCCGGGGCAGCGTCACCGGACCACCCGTCACCACAGGAGGCCGCGCACCTGCGAGACGGGGAGGTCCTTGACGGCCAGCAGCCCGGCCGGGGCCCGGCACACGGCGTCGATGGCGTTGACCGCCCGTGCCGCCGTGGAGATGACGCCGGCCTCGTTGTGGTCCACCCCGTCCAGGCCCAGATGGGTGTTGATCTCGACGCCGGGGTTGCCCCGGACCACCACGCGGTGGACACCGGGCCGGCCCCCGGGGGGGGCGGGCCAGTCGGGAGCGGCCGCACCGGTCAGCCGGTTCACGTGCTCCATCACGATGGCCGGGCGGCCGTCCACCCGGCCCTCGACGGCGAAGCGGACGGCGGCCACCTGGCCCGGCTCCACCCGCATCATCGTGCACTCGATGGGCTCGGTGGCCGTCCAGGTCTCGACGCGCTCGACCAGGTCGTCCACGGGGACGCCCAGCTCGTCGGCCAGCATGTGGACCGGCCCACCCCAGATCGAGGCCAGCACCCCGGGCAGGAACAGCATGGGCACGACGTCGGGGGTGGTCCCGAAGCCGAAGCTGACCCCGGTGAACTCGGCATCGTCGTAGGAGCCGTAGTCGCACAGTTCCTGGACGAGGATCGACTCGGCGTGCTCGGTGAGGCTGAGCGCCGTCAACGGCAGCGAATCGCCGGAGAAGCCCGGGTCCACACCGTTCACGTACATCGACGTCCCCCCCTCGGCACAGGCCGCCTCCAGTGGCTCGGTCAGCCAGGCGTCGGCGTGGGGCGGGTAGACCAGCCACACGAACGAGGTGCCGACCACGTTGGTCCCGGCCCGCAGGAACGCCGTCACCTCGGCGATGGCCTCGTGGGGGCGGGTCTCGGCCTGGGTGGTGTACACGACGCAGTCGGCGCCCAGGCCCACCAGGGCGTCGATGTCACCGGTGGCGATGATGCCGGTGGCGGTGTCCAGCCCGCACAGCTCGGCGGCATCCCGCCCCACCTTGTCCTGACCATTGGCGTGGACGCCCACGAGCTCGAGGTCGGGGCGCTCGATGATGGCGCGCAGGGCGTGCCGGCCGACATTGCCGGTCGAGAACTGGATGACCCGTCGTGACATGGCATGACCCCCGTGACCCGGACACTGCGCTCCGATATCATAGAGTAGTCAATAGTTTGAGCACGGCAAAGGGGGAGGGCCATGGGGAGACTCGACGGCAAGGTGGCCATCGTGACGGGCACCAGTCGCGGCGTCGGGGTGGGGATCGCCCGGCAGCTGCTCCTCGAGGGGGCGACGGTGGTGGGCTGCTCCCGCTCCGAGCTGCCGGCGCTCCCGGCCGCCGAGGGCATCGAGGGCGCCGCCCACCGCTCGGCCCAGTGGGTCTGCGACCAGGGCGACTACCACGCCATCGACCGGTTCGTGGCCCGGGTCGTGGACACCTACGGCCGGATCGACATCCTGGTCAACAACGCCGGCGGCACGGTGCCCGCCCCCCACGTCGAGGACATCCCCGAGCTGGTCCAGAAGATCCAGGGTGCCCCCCGCAGCGCCGACGACTTCGAGCGGACCGTGCTCTACCACTCCTTCGCCATCCAGATGAACCTGATCAGCCCCCTGTGGTTCGCCATCCGGGTCTACCGCCAGATGGCGACCCAGGACGGCACCGGGTCGATCATCAACATCTCCAGCGGGGCGGGGCACCCGGCCGGCGCACCGACCCTGGTGTCCTACGGTGCGGCCAAGTCCGGCCTCAACCACATGACGCGGTCCCTGGCCGAGGAGTGGGGACCCAAGGCCCGGGTCAACTGCCTGGCCCTCGGCCCCACCATGACCGACAACTTCCAGGCGTTCGTCCTGCCCGCCGACGACCCCGACGGCCGCGAGTACTTCGCCAACCTCCCGCTCGGTCGGGCCGGTGAGCCCGACGAGGTCGGCCGGGCCTGTGTGTTCCTGTGCTCGGGCGAGGCCGACTTCATCAACGGGACCACCATCGAGATCGACGGCGGGATGCTGCCCGGCGTGCTCTACGCCGCGGGCCTCAAGACCATCACCGACCTGCTCTGACCGTTCTGCCGGGCCCCGGCGACCGTTCGGGCGGACCCCGGCCCCGGGAGGCGGACCCGGGGCCGCGGCCCCTCCGAACTCAGGCCAGGGCGGCCCGCAGCGCGGCCACCGTCTCGTCGGTGGCCCGGGCGGCGGCGGGGATCACCCGGTCGAGCCCGTAGAAGCCGTGGAACAGCCCGTCGTACCGTGATGTTGTGACGGCCACGCCGGACTGGCGGAGCCGCTCGGCGTAGGCCTCCCCCTCGTCCCGCAGGGGATCGAACTCGGCCGTCACCACCAGGGCGGGGGGCAGGCCGGCCAGGTCGGGGGCGAACAGCGGCGAGACGTCGGGCGGGCGGGGGTCGCCGCCACCCAGGTAGTGGTCGCAGAACCAGGCCATGGTGTCGGCCTCGAGCAGGTAGCCCCGGCCGTTCTCGACGTGGGACGGCAGTGAGCGGGTGGCGTCGGTGGCCGGGTAGATCAGGAGCTGGAAGGCGATGGCGGGCCCGCCGGCGTCCCGGGCCCGCCGGGCCACCACGGTGGCGAGGTTGCCGCCGGCGCTGTCCCCGGCCACGGCCAGGCGGGCCGGGTCACCGCCCAGCTCAGGGGCGTGAAGGGCGACCCAGCCGGTGACCGCCTCGCAGTCCTCGACGGCGGCGGGATAGCGGTGCTCGGGGGCCAGGCGGTAGTCCACGCTCACCACCACCGCCGGGACACCGGCCGCCAACCGGTGGCACACCGTGTCGTGGCTGGCGATGTCGCCGATGACCCAGCCGCCCCCGTGGAAGTAGACCACCACCGGCAGGGCACCGTCGGCGGCGGGGCGGTAGACGCGGACGGGGATCCCCCCTCCCGGCCCGCGCACGGTCCGGTCCTCGGTCGGCACCGCCACCTCGGGAGGGCCGGCGACCTCGGCGAGCAGGGCGAAGCCGGCCCGGGCCTCGGTGGGCGTCTGCTCGTGCACGGGCGGCGCCCCGGCCGCCGCGAACAGGTCGAGGAGCTGTCGGGCCTGCGGGTCGAGTGGCACGGGACCTCCTGGAGTCACCGCCGGCTCCGGTGCCGGCGACGGCGCGAACCTACCCGCCGGGATGTCCGGCCGCGGGGTGCCCCGCCGGCGCGCGGCCCGGCGGGTTGCCCTCCCGGCGCCGCCAGGCCCAGGATCGTGGTCGATGCACCGCGTCGTGGCCTCCACCGCCCACCGGGTCCCCGAGCGACCCCCGCTCCGGCTGGATGTGGGTGACGTCGTCGAGGCCGGTGCCCGCGACACCGAGTGGCCGGCGTTCGTGTTCGTGACCACGCCGACCGGGTCGGGGTGGGTGCCGGCCCGGTACCTGTCCGCCCCCCGCGGCCCGGCCGCGATGGTCGAGGCCTACGACACCACCGAGCTGGCCACGCGGGCCGGAGAGGTGCTCGACGTCCTCGCCTGCGACCTCGAGGGGGGCTGGCTGTGGTGCCGGTCCTCGCGGGGCGACGAGGGGTGGGTACCGGTCAGGACCCTCGGGGAGCTCAGGCCTTGAAGTCGGCGGCCAGCCGGCTGAGGTTGGGGATGCCCAGCCCGGTCGACTCGTTGTACAGGTCACCGGGCGTCCCACTGAAGTAGTCGTTGTCGTTGCCCGTGCCCGCCTGCTGCAGCGGCGTGAAGGGGGAGCCTGACGACCGGGCGAACCGGTAGATCGAGGGGTTCCAGAATCCGACCCGGTGCCCCAGGGCGGAGTCGATGACCGCGGCCGAGCCGTTCAACTGCGGTGCGACGTAGCTGGTGCCACCCCAGCCGCCCTGGAGCGCCGGCTGGCCGATGGCGGTGAACGAGGGCTCGTAGAGCAGGTAGCCGCTGAAGGGGTCGGCGTCGGTGGACAGGTCGGGCAGGGCCCGGTGCGAACCGGTGCCGGCGGTGACCGGAGGCGTGGTGTCGAACGTCCAGGTCGTGGGCACGATGATCCCACCCAGGCTGGTGAAGCCGGTCGGCTTCAGGTACTTGACCGCCTGGAAGCTGGAGGTCCCCGACACGCCCACCTGGTAGCTGGGCTCCGGCTCGTTGGTGCTGAACCCGCCGCCGCCGCCCACCACGTCCGTCTCGGCCGCCTCGGCCAGGGTCTCCCCCGTGGTGGAGGCGAAGGCCGGCCACAGGTAGTCCCAGCCCCAGGCCCGCTGGATGGGGACGCTGACCGCAGCCGAGCCACTGGGACCGGTCACGGTGCCGCTCCAGGCCAGGGTGGTGCCGCCGGCCGTCGTCACGTACGGGCTGTCGCCCGGGGTGTCGACCGAAAGGTTGGTGGAGCCGAGGTCGCCACTGGCGTCGTAGGCCCCGCTGTCACCGGCCGAGACGAAGGTGGCCTGCCCCTGGGCGGCCAACTCGAGGAACGCCTCGTCGAAGGCCTGCTCGTAGGCCGGGGTCTCCGTCCCCGAGGCCACCGCGGACTTGACCACCGTCTCGGACTCGCCCCAGCTGCTCGACACGCTGCCGGCCACGTTCTGGCTGGCGGCGTCGAAGAAGCCGTCGGCGAAGCCGTTGTCCGTGTTGGGGGCCTGGTACACGATGACGTCGGCGCCCGGCGCCACACCCCCGGACTGCTCGACGTCGAGATCGGTCTCGCCGCTGCCGCTGGAGTCGCTGGGGAGCCCGGGCCCGCCGTCGACGTTGTCGACCGTCACCGTGCGCCCGGTGGCGGGGATCTTGGCCACGTGGGTCCAGAAGTACTGGGGCGCACCCGGATCCAGTGCAGCCAGGGTCACGATGCCCAGGGTCTGCCCGGCTCCGGTGGCGCCGGCCTGGGTCAGGCCCGTCAGCCCGTAATCGGCATCGAAGTTCGACGGGAGGTTGCAGTCGTCGGCGGTACCGGTGAGCTTGACGCAGCTGTTGGCGTTGGAGGCGTCGGCACCGGTGACGCGGTTGTCGGCATGGACGGCCTGGCTGGTGAAGGGGCTGTAGTCGCTCAGGCCCAGCACGGCCAGGACCTCACGGGCGATCCGCGACGGCAGCTCGGGCGACTGGCTCGGGCTGTGCACGGTCTGGGCCGGGACACCGGCCGCGCCGTGGCGCCCGGCGCGTCCGGGCACGCGGTACTCCAGCTGGGTCACCGACAGGGCCTGGTCGAACTCACCGGCGGTGCCCACGGCGGACACGTCCAGGTCGTCGGCGTAGGACTGGGACTGGATCCCGAAGCCGGCCAGGTACACCTCGAGCAGGTAGATGTCGGACGGGCTCTGCCCGTAGGCCGCGGCGAACTGGGGCACCGACAGATCGGCGTGGTCGCCGGACTCGACGGCGGACTCCAGGGCGGGGAGATTGCGCTCGCGCAGGATGAACGAGACGGACTCGGGTGTGTCCGCCGGCGTGGTCCCGAACACCGAGGCACCGGGCAGGGCCGCAGCCTCGACGCCGTGCTGCACGGGGACCAGACCCCCGAAGTACCGGCTGTCGAGCCGGGCGGCCGGCGTTGCCCGGACGTGGGTGTGGGCCACGCGGGCGACCCGAGGGGCCCGGACGTGGGCCACCCGGGTGTGGGGCGCGTGGGCGGCGGCGCCCGCCGCCGAGCCCAGAGGTCCGGCGATGGCCAGTGCGCCCAGCCCCAGGCCTGCGATCCATCGACGATGCACGCTGTGCTTCACGGACCTGCCCCTCTCATCAGTGTCGGGCCACGGCTACGGAAGCGGCTCGGGTGGACCGCCGCGGACCGCGAGCGGTGAGGGGTCAGGCTAGGCGCAGTCCGGTACCCGTTCAACTCCGGCGGTGTCCGGGGCGGGACCGTGTAGACCGGAGGGATGACCTCAGACACTGTCCTGCTGGCCGGGCGCCCGGTCCACCGCATGGGCTTCGGTGCCATGCAGCTCCCGGGGCCGGGCGTCTTCGGCCCCCCGCGGGACCGTGACGCGGCCC